>ERZ772820.1992-NODE-1992-length-15118-cov-10.014539_pt1 | contig 15118 bp, 12 predicted proteins | sample MGYA00511377_ERZ772820 | MGnify/ENA primary metagenome ERZ772820 (study PRJEB29015, sample SAMEA2737684) | human gut metagenome | biome: human gut; feature: human-associated habitat; material: faeces | place: China | collected 2012 ...
ATGGCTTCAACATTTTCAATGAGCTGCCGCTGCACCTGTGCAACATCAATCTGTTTCTGATCCCGCTGGGCGTGTGGAAGAGAAACCGCTCGATCATGGGCTTTTCCTTCTTTGTAGCGCCCCTTGGCGCACTGATGGCGCTGCTCTTTCCGGAGCCTCTGTTCTCCGGCTTTTCGCTGTTCCTGCCGCGGATTTTTGGCTACTATGTGACCCACGCAATCCTTGTTGTCTGCGGCCTGAGTCTGGCGACGCTGGGCTTTTACCGCCCCGACCCCAAGGATATCCCGCGGATCCTCAAGACCTTTGGCCTGCTTGCCGTAGGCGCGCACCTTATCAATCTCCTGTTACGCCTCACGCTCTGCCCGGAGGCGAACTACTTCTTCACCTACGGCGCAGAGATCGGCGTGCTCAAGCTGTTTTGGCGCATCATCCCGGCGCCGCTGCTATACGGGCTGCCGGCACCGCTGATCCTTGCAGGCTATATGTACGCGGTCTGTGCGTTGTCCCGCCTGACGCAAAGGGCGGAAGAAGTGTCTTTTTCATAAAACAGGACACAAAAAGCGGCCTTGGGCGCGATGAACTGCCCCGCTTTTTTGGTGGTTGGCAGTTGAATGCTGCCGGCCGCTTTTTCTGCATCGGACAAAGCGGAGCGCTTCTGCGCTCCGCAGCAGGATATCAGAAAAGGCGGGCTGAGGCGCGCCGGGGAAGGAACAAGGTCAACAGAACCGAAGAAGGAGCGCGATCAAAGGCTCACTGGGGCGCTTCCGGGAAGAATTCACCGTGCACCGCGTGCACGGCTTTTTCATATTCCGGCTCGCTGATGCCAACGGTGATGTTGATCTCGCGCGTGCCCTGCACGACCATCCGCACGTTGATGCCGGCGCGTCCGAGCGCACAGAGCAGACGGCCGGAGACGCCCGGCCTTCCCGCCATGTCCCGTCCGACGATGGACACCATGGCAAGCCCGTCTGCAACGCAGATGCTGTCCGGGCGGACGGCGGCGGAAATGTCCGACAAAAGCGCCTCGCGGCAGGCGGAGACCGCCGCGGCCGGGGCGATGAACGAGATGCTGCCAAGCCCCGTTGCGATGTGGTCAAAGGGGATCTCGTGCGTTTCGAGCACCGAGAGAATCCTGCGGCAGTAGCCTACGGCGCTGTTCATGTTTTCCTTCTCCACCTGTATGGAGCAGTAGCCCTTGCGCCCCGCGATTCCCGTGACGGGACAGGCGGAGGGAGGGCTCTGCGAGGAGACGAGGGTGCCGGGCGCGTCCGGCTGCATCGTGGAGCGGATGTGAATGGGAATGCCCATACGCCGGGCTGGCGTCACCGCGTCCTCGTGCAGCACGTTGGCGCCCATATACGCAAGCTCCCGTACCTCGTCATAGGCCATGGCGGGAATCGCCCTTGCGCTGGGCACGATCGCAGGATCGGCACGGAAGATGCCGGGCACGTCCGTCCAGTTTTCGTAGGCATCCGACCCGGAGGCGCTTGCCAGCAGCGCTCCGGAGATATCCGAGCCGCCGCGCGGCAGCGTGTGGATGCGGCCGTCCGCGCCGCCGCCGTAGAAGCCGGGCATGACGGCACGCTCCATGTCGTGGAGCCTGTGCATTAGCGCCTGCTCCGCCAGCTTGTGCTGCGGGACGCCGTCAGCGTCAAAGAAGTGCAGCTCCGCCGGGTCGAGAAACGGCCAGCCCAGCAGGGCTGCCAGCATCCGCCCGCTGAGATATTCGCCGCGGCTGGCGCAGTATGCAGCAGACGCGCCGGAGCGCAGGTCCTTTTCGATCTGCCGGAGTTCCGCCTCCAGATCGATGCCGAGACGGAGCTCCTGCGCGATCTGCCGGAACCTCGCAGCGACAGGTGCAAAGGCAGTCTCGGGGTCTGCGCCTGTTTTTACAGCGGCATGGCAGTCATACAGCAGATCCGTCACCTTTTTGTCCTCCGCAGAGCGCTTTCCCGGGGCGGAGACCACGACAAAGCGCAGCTCCGGGTCTGCCGATACGATGCGCTTTACCTGCCGGAAGCGGGCTGCGTCTGCCAGAGACGTGCCGCCGAATTTTGCTGTTTTCATAGGGCGTCTCCCTTCAAAAGATCGTCCATATCGTAAAGACCGGGCTGCCTGCCGCAGAGGAAGACGGCAGCCCGCAGCGCACCCTCTGCGAACAGCCGCCGGTCATGCGCCTCGTGCTTCAGACTCAGCGTTTCGGCTCCGGTCGAGATCAGCACCTCATGGATGCCGGTCACACTGCCGAGGCGGATGGAGGATATGCCGATCTCGCTGTGGTTTCGCGGTGAAAAGCCGCTGCGGCCGCACACAAGCGCTGCCTCCGGCCGCTCTTTTTGAATGGCGGCGGCGAGCATACGCGCCGTGCCGCTCGGAGCGTCCGCCTTGCGGCTGTGATGCGTCTCCACGATCTCGATCTCCGCCTCCGGAAACAGGCGCGCGGCCTCGCGCACAAGGCCGCAGAGCGCCGCAATACCGAGACTCATGTTGCCGGAAAAAAAGACGGGGATCTGCTCTGAGGCGCGCTCGATGCGCGCGCGCTCCCGCTGCGTGTGTCCGGTGGTGCCGATCACGATGGGAAGGCCGTGCTCCAGCGCAAAGCCAAGCGCGCTTTCGGTCGCGGTGTGAAAGGAAAAGTCGAGCACGACGTCGGCAGATTCCCGGATCTCAGAAAAGGACGCAAACGCGCCGTTTCCGCTGCGGCTGACCATGGGCCCTGCGGTGCAGTCCGCAAATCCGGCGTCCAGCAGCGCGCGAAGCGCTCTGCCCATCGCGCCGTTTGCGCCGTGCAGAAGGATCCTTGTCATCTCAAACACCCCATGCTTCGAGCGCGTTCAGAAGGACGGCCCGGCGTCCTTCCTCCATCGGGGTGAGCGGCAGACGCAGCGTGTCGGTGCCGTAGCCCATTTTTGCCAGCGCCGCCTTGACCGGAATGGGATTGACCTCGGAAAACAGCGCGTCTATGACGGGCAGCAGACGGCACTGGAGCGCCGCAGCGCCGCGCACATCGCCGGAGAAGAACAGCTCGCACAGCTGAACCGCCTCCCTGGGCAGCACATTGGAAAGTACGGAGATGCAGCCCTCGCCGCCCATGGCGAGAATCGGCACGATCTGATCGTCGTTGCCGGAATAGACGTCCAGGCACGCCGCTGCCCTGTGAAACAGCGATACGATCTGCGAGAGGTTTCCGCTTGCCTCCTTTACGGCGGCGATGCGCGGATGCTCCGCAAGCGCGGCGCAGGTCTCTGGCAGCAGGTTGCAGCCCGTGCGGGAGGGAACGTTATAGAGGATCACGGGCTTATCTGATGCATCCGCGATGGCGGTATAATGGGCAATCAGCCCCCGCTGTGTGGCCTTGTTATAATAGGGCGTCACCACCAGACAGGCATCCGCTCCGGCGGCGCAGGCAAACCGCGTCAGCTCGACGGCTTTTTCGGTGCAGTTTGCGCCGGTGCCTGCGATGACCGGCACGCGCCCGGCGGCCCGCTTTACGGCAAAGGCGATCGTCTGGCGGTGCTCCTCGGCGGTCATTGTGGACGCCTCGCCCGTTGTGCCGCAGGTGACAAGCCCGGCGACGCCGCTTTCGATCTGCCAGTCTATGAGTCTGCCGTAGGCGTCATAGTCGATGGCGCCGGAAGATGTCATCGGGGTGGCAAGAGCCGTGGCGATGCCGCGGAAAAGTGTTTTCTGTTTCATTTGAGCTACCTCCTGTTTCTGTAGGTCGTCAAGTTCTTCTTTCCTGTTTGAGCTTTTCCAGAAATGCCTCGAGACGATCCATGCCGCGTTCGAGCGTCTGCTCGCCGCAGCAGTAGGATATGCGGATATGCCCCTCTGTTCCGAAGCAGCTTCCGGGTACTGCTGCGACCCCGGCCTCCGCGATCAGACGAAGGCAGAACTCCTTGGAGCGAAGGCCGAAGGCTCGGATATCCGGGAAGGCATAAAACGCGCCCTCCGGGACGGGGCAGCACAGCCCCATCGCATGGAGGCGGCGCAGCACCAGCGCCCGCCTTTTTGCGTAGGTCTCGCGCATCGGCGCCGTGTCGGTTTCCAGCGCCGTCTCACAGGCGGCCTGGAGCATGCTGGGCGCGCAGGTCAGAATATGCCCGTGGAGTGCAGTGAGCTTTCGGATGACCGGTGCGCTGCCCATGAGATATCCGATGCGCCAGCCCGTCATCGCCCACGGCTTTGAAAAGCTCTGGGCGATCAAAAGCCGCTCCCGCAGGCCGGGCAGGGTCGCAGGATCCGGACAGGGCCGCATGCACAGCCCGCGGTAAACGTCGTCGCAGAGTATAAAGATGGGCTTGTCTCCGACCGCGCGGCAGACGGCCGCAAGGGAGGCTTCCGTATATACCGCGCCGGTTGGATTGTTCGGGCTGTTGAGCACGAGCGCCTTTGTCCGCGGCGTGATGGCGGCGGACAGCGCTTCATATGTCAGCTGAAAGCCTGTCCGCGATGTATCCAGATACACAGGGACGGCGCCGGCAAGGCGCGTCACGGTCTCATAAAGCCCGAAGGCGGGCGTCGGGATCACGACCTCGTCGCCGGGGTCGAGGACGCCGGTCAGCGCGCAGTAAATGGCTTCCGTTGCACCGGCGGTGACGAGGATCTCGTCCGGTCCGTAGTCAAGCTGGCGCGTTTTTGCCTCATAGGCGGCGAGTTTCGCACGGAGCGAAGCGCTGCCCTGGTTTGTGGTGTAGTGGGTACTGCCGCCTGCAAGTGCGCGGACGGCGGCCTCGCATATGGGTGCGGGCGTGGGAAGATCCGGCTCGCCGATGGTCAGCGCGATGCAGTCCTCACGCTCCGCGGCGAGAGCCGTATAGCGGCGAATGGCGCTCAAAGAGAGCCCCGCGAGCGATGTGCAGAGCTTGTCTACCATACCGTTCCTCCCGCGACTGCCTCAAAATAGCGCACGCCGGTCTCAAGCACGCGCTCGTCAAAATCGAACGCCGCCGTGTGCAGCGCCGATGTCTCGCCGCAGCCCAAAAACAGAAACAGGCCGGGAAGCCGCCGCTGATAGTATGAAAAATCGTCGCTTGCCATGGTTGGCGCGGTCAGCGCCTCGATGGGAAACAGCGCAGAAGCCCTGCGGAGCAGATCGGGCGGATTCACAACAGCGGGGTAGCCCTCGCTGAAATGGACGGCGGCCGCACAGCCGCTGGTTTGCGCGACATGGCGGCTGATCGTCTCCAGCGCCTCCCGGATGCTGCAAAACGCAGCATCATCGAGCGCGCGCAGACTGCCCTCCAGCCGTGCGCTTCCGGCAACTGCATTGCGGACGCTTCCGGCCTCCATGCGCCCGAAGCCGAGCAGACTTTGCGGAGCCTGCGGAAGCGGCAATGCCGCGGCGCGGCTGTAAAACTCCACGCAGGCTGCAAGTGCGTCACGGCCGGAGGCGGCGGAGCAGAAATGTGCGCAGCGCCCCTCGGCGGTGAACGTCACCTCGGCCGAGCGCGCCATCATGGCGCCGGGCAAACCAGCGATCATCCCGGCAGAAAGACCCGGCCAGAGGTGCAGGGCAAATACGGCTTTGACGCGCAGACGCTCCAAGACCCCTGTTTCGCAAAGCCGTCTGGCTCCGCCGGTCGTTTCCTCGGCGGGCTGAAACAGCAGCAGAATGTTGTGCGGAAGCGCCTGCTTCGTGCGGATCCTGCGGCCAAGCTCCAGCACCATCGCCATGTGCCCGTCGTGTCCGCAGGCGTGCATTTTTCCGTTGTGCTGAGAGGAAAATGGCAGACCTGTCTGCTCCGCGATGGGCAGCGCGTCCATTTCCGCGCGAAATGCCAGCGTATCCGGCGCGCCGAAGTCAAAATAGGCGCACACGGCGCTGTCAAGTGGGAAAAGCACCTCGCAGTCGAGCGTGCCGAGGACATCTTGTAAATAGTCCATGGTCTTGGGCAGCTCGTCGCCCAGCTCGGGGATGCGGTGCAGGGCGCGTCTGTCCACTGTCATGGGGGTGAGCGTTTGCATATCTGAAACCCTTTCTTGTGCGTGTTTGAATGTCATGCGCCTGCGGCTCAAAGCTCCCGCAGGGCGTCCACCAGCGCCGTCTTGGCGGCGGAGGTCTCATCCTTACGCTTGATGATACGCGCGGGGCATCCGGCAACCACGGTGTCGGGCGGTACGTCCGAGATGACGACCGCGCCCGCCGCAACGACTGCGCCCCTGCCGATTCGGCAGCCCTCAATCACCACTGCGTTCGCCCCGATGAGCACCTCATCCTCCACGACGACGGGCGTCGCGCTTGCAGGCTCGATCACCCCGGCCAGCACTGCGCCTGCGCCGATGTGGCAGCGTGCGCCGACCGTTGCGCGGCCTCCGAGTACCGCGCCCATGTCGATCATGGTTCCTGCGCCCACGCTTGCGCCGATGTTGAGGATGGCGCCCATCATGATGACGGCTCCCTCCCCGATCTCGACCTGCTCTCGAATGATGGCACCTGGCTCGATCCGGGCGTTCAGCCCCTTCGTGTCCAGCAGAGGAACGGCTGAATTGCGGCAGCTGCTTTCGATCACGATATCGGCAATGGCATCCTGCTGCGCCTGGACGGCGGGGCCGATATCCCGCCAGTCGCCAAATGCGATTTTTGCCCCGTCCCCGGCCGGAAAGACCTTGGCATTCGGAAAGCTCGTCGGAAAACGCTCCCAAATGTAGACCTTGACTGGCGTTTTCTTTTCGGCAGTGCGGATATATTCGATCAGTTCCGCTGCGTTCATGTGTGCGCTCCTTTTCATGCTTATTTACTGTAAATTCATCATATCGGATACTTCGATGCAATACAATGCACAACAATGCGCAGATTATTGCAAAAAATGCCCATTTCTTTGCCACAATGTCAAGTGATGAATTAAGAAAATAAACATACAGCCATCTTCTACACAAAGAAAAATAAATCACTGTCGATTCCAGTGTAGATAAATTTTCTTTTGCCTTCTTCATAAGGAACTCTTCTGTGTTTGTAGGCGGAAAAACATTTACATTCTTGCTCTTGAATACAACTTAAAAAGATGCTACACCTATATATAAGTATCTGCCTGCACTTTCGGCAGATTGATTTTTGCGCATTAGTTAGAGGCAGCTAACCACAAGGAGGTGTTGACTTATTATTATTTCATACCCTGAGGCTCGTTTTGTTCCCACCGCTGTAAGCATTGCTGCATCAAGTCAGATTATGCAGGCGAATAAAACAGCCGATAATCAATATCTCATTCCCCTCATAGATGGTACTATTGAAAACATTGATATTACCGATGGAATATTGTTGACAACATCAGAGTTTGTTTCACAGGAAGATATTGAAATGACAACAACACACGACGATTTGAGCCTGTTTCAGATTTCCTTTTGCATTGATGGCAATATGGAGTGGTCTTACATCAATAACGAGGTTGTTCATCAATTTCAAATTGCGGCACAGCAGAGCCAAGTACGCTATGGAACATTTAAGGAGTGCCGAAGTAGAATAAGCGGAAACAGGAAATTCAAAGGCATCAGCATTACTTTGGATGAAAAAATCTTTGAGCAGATTTTCACCTGTATCAAAATAAGGGGGGCATTATATGATACAAGAAAAACAGCGCCCGTAAGAGTATACGCCTACACACCAAACATCAGTAAAATTCTCTCTGAAATCCTTGCTTGCCACTTTTGTGATGAAATGAAAAAGCTCTACCTGCAGGGAAAAATTTTTGAGTTAATTGCTGTTTACTGCGACGAGGTTATTTGCAAATCTCCTACAAATGACTTTGGCATCCGTATTAGTGTGGAAGATTACAATGCGCTGTTGAAGGCGCGGGAATTTATTGGTGAAAACTTCGCCCACCCCCTCACAATTCCAATTGTTGCAAAGGTGATTGCTATCAACGAGCAAAAATTAAAGGATGGATTTAAGCGGTGCTTTGGAGTTACAGTTAATGATTATGTTGTAGAAAAACGGCTGGAAGCAGCGATACGATTATTGAAAACTGGAAAACATACTGTGCAGGAAGTGACATGGATGGTGGGGTATTCTCATACGGGATATTTCATCGAGCTTTTTCGGAAGCATTATGGAATATCCCCCGGCGAAATGTTAAAAAACAACAGATAAGAACTTCATGTAAGTCTGAAAAGACCGCATGAAGTTCTTTCTTTTGTGATATAGGAACTTCCGATAGTGACACTATGCAGAAAATCATCGTGCTATACTAATAGCAGTTAGCGTTATCTAACCAAAAACTTGGAGGTTATTGCTATGAGCAGAACTAATGAAAACAAATTAAAAATGAAGGACATTGCAACCATAGGCATCTTTAGCGCACTCCTTTTTGTGGTGACAATGGTAGCAGGAGCTTTGATGGGAATTAGCATGGTGTTGAATATGTATTCCGTTGCGGTTGTTGCCGTTTTATCTGCGCCACTTTATATGCTGATTATGGCAAAAGTACATAAGAAAGGCGCAGTCTTATTGACTTTTGCTATTGTCGGTATTCTATGGGGGCTGTTTGGCGGTATTTTTGTCTTGATTTGGATGTTGGGGTTTGGCGTTGTAGGCGAAGTCCTTGCCAGCAAATCAAAGTATCAGAATTACAAAATGCTTACCGTTTCTTTTGGATTGTATTCAGTTGGATATTATTTAGGTGCCATCGCACCCCTCTATTATTATCCCGCATTTTGGTATGGATTTGACCGTCCAAAGGAAACCGTGGATGCAATGATTGCAGCAGCACATTCTACGGCTGGGCTTGCTGCAATTCCGGTTACATTGATCGCGATTGTGATAGGTGCTGTAATTGCAAAGAGAATGTTGAAGAAGCATTTTGAAAAAGCAGGAGTGATTTAATGCACCGCATAGACCCCCGGATAGTGATTATTCAGATTGCGCTTTCAGGGATATGTGCATTTTGGATTTTTAAGCCGTTAGCCATGCTTTGTGAAGTGATTTTTCTGATGAGCTTTCTGTTATATTTGCAACACCCGAAGGAGGCTTTGCGGCTGGGAGTATGGTTTGCGTTCCTTGTCGGATTGTATGCCTTACTGAATGAGAGCAACGCTCCGCAAATCATAGTCCAGCCCGTTTTCCTATTACGCAAGCTCTCTCCCTTACTGGGCGTAATGGTTCTGTCACTAAAGGCGTTGACCGTGAGTGAGCTGTTCATGGGGCTTCAAAAATTACATTGCCCTAAATCAGCTGCGCTTGCGCTTGCTGTCGCATTGCGATTTATTCCCACTATTCGCCATGAGCTTGAACAGATTAGAAACGGCATGAAAACAAGGGGCGTCCCCTTAAATGTGATTACTTTTGTAAAAGCTCCTGCCATGACCACAGAATACATGATTATTCCCTTTATCATGCGCTGTATAAAGGTAGCGGATGAATTGTCTGCGGCTGCGGTCACTCGTGCAATTGAAAATCCTGTGCCAAGAGGGATGAGAGTTCCTCTGAAAATCAGAATAAAGGATATTGTGTATCTGATGATGGTGATTTGCTCTAATATCGGAACACTTCTTTATTCATTGTGCGGGTAGCGCGGAGGTTCAGAATGAGTATGATCACAATAAGAAATTTACAATTTCAATATGATGCCGCACCGGAGATAAATGCTCTTTATGGAATTGATTTGGAAATTCGTAAAGGAGAGTGCATTGTTTTAACGGGAGAAAGTGGCTGCGGGAAAACAACTTTAACACGATGCCTCAATGGTTTAATACCCAACTTTTTTGAAGGAACACTTACAGGAGAAATATTGTACGAGGGTGTTCCAGTAAACAAAATGGAACAGTATGAGCTTAGTCGTAAAATTGGCACAGTGTTTCAAGATCCCCGTTCACAATTTTTTGCAGTAAACACAACGGACGAAGTAGCTTTCGGGTGTGAAAATCTTGCCTTTTCCACGGAGCGGATAAATCAGAACGTGGACGCCGCATTCTCCCGAATGAATATTGACGTACTGCGAGATCGGAGTTTATTTGGGTTATCCAGCGGCGAAAAACAGCGGCTGGCAGTTGCTTCTATCTATGCAATGGATACCGATGTCATTGTTTTGGACGAACCGACGGCAAACCTTGATGGAGAAACAATACAAAATCTCCGTGAGCTTTTATTTACACTAAAAGCCGAGGGGAAAACTCTCATTATTTCTGAACACCGCCTTTCCTGGCTTGTAGGAATTGCCGACCGATATGTATATATGCGCAAAGGGAGAATTGAAAAAATATGGAGTGCGGCGGAGGCTGCTTGCCTTTCGCCCGATGTGCTGCGAGAATACGGTTTACGCAGCATACAAAATGTGCTTTTTCCTACAAAGAAAACTCCTGCAAGGTCTGATGCAAACGAGCTGACGTGTCAAAACCTCTGTATTTACTACGGAAAGCAGGAAATTATCCATGATTTGAATTTTCACTTTACATGGGGCGAAGAAGGTCGGATTATTGGAATTGTCGGTGCGAACGGTTCCGGGAAAACAACATTTTCTAAAGTGCTGTGCGGACTTATGGCACCGCGAACTGGGGAAATTCGTCTGAACGGCAAAAAAATGACCCATAGAGAGCTGCTGAAAAAAACATACTTTGTTATGCAGGACGCGGATTATCAGCTTTTTACGGAAAGCGTTGCCCATGAAATGGAATTGGCGGCACGAAAAAATAAGCAAAAAAACGTTCGATCTTCAAAAGAGGAAACAACAAACATTCTTGACAGGTTCGGCTTGGCCGAATATTCCGAAAGACACCCGCTATCCTTGTCCGGCGGACAAAAGCAGCGGGTCACGATTGCTGCGTCCATCGCTGCAAAATCGGATATTCTTGTTTTGGACGAGCCGACGAGTGGGCTTGACGGACGGAATATGCTCCGTCTAAAGAATATTCTGCGTGAACTGAAAAAACAGGGAATGCTGATTTTCATTGTAACCCATGACGCAGAATTTCTTGAAGGATTAACAGACGAATTACTGACTATTTCAAATAAGGAGGAAAACATGGACAAAAGAGAAAAACAGCAATCGCCTTTAAGGGGTATTTTGCAGTTTGCCAGTCAGAGGAAAGGGCTTTTGAGGATTTCTGTTATCCTTTCTGTTCTGTCCTCTGCGTTTGGTATGGTTCCATACGCTGCTGTAGCTGTGTTGCTTGGGAAAGCGTTAGACAATGCTTTGACCATAGAATGGGCAGTCAGCTTGACCTTGGTAGCTTTAGCAGGATATTTTCTAAAACACTTTCTATATTCAAAATCAACCCTATGCTCCCACAAGGCAGCGTATGAAATCATACAGAATATCCGCTGCGCAATTATGCGGAAGATGTCAAAAATGTCTATGGGGACAATACAGGAAAAATCTTCCGGCGAATTTAAGCAATTAGTCATTGATGATACGGAACGACTTGAAGGACAGATTGCTCATGCCATTCCCGAAATGACAGCAAGTATTCTTATTCCGATTTTTGTGTTTGCCTATCTGCTTTTTGTGGATTGGCGTATGGCGCTTGCTTCTCTTGCTTCGGCTGTTTTGGGAAATATTATCTATTATAGCATGATGATAGGGCGCAGCGAGAGGATGAAAGAATATATGTCCGCGAATGGAGATATGAACGCAACCATTGTTGAGTATGTAAATGGTATGGAAGTTATCCGTATGTTCAATCAGACTGCTTCTTCGATGGGACGGTTTAAGGGAGCAGTATTGAAAGTGCGGGATATTACTACCGCATGGTATAAGCACTGCTATCCTTTTATGAGTATCAGTCAGGTTGTTATGCCCTCAACGATTGCATTTGTTTTGCCCGTCGGCGTTGTACTTCTTTCGGGTGGTACTACGACATTAAACGAGGTTATTTTATGTATTCTTCTCTCTATGGGGCTTGTTGGCTCTTTACAGGCAATGATTGAGTTTTGGCATGACATTGCCGCAATTTATGAGATACAGCCCCGTATTATGGCACTTTTAGAAGCAAAGGAGTTGCCCGAGCCGATAGGAGCACAACACAGTAGCGGCAATGATGTGGAGCTGAAAGATGTTCATTTCAGCTACGGAGCAATCGAGGTTATCCATGGCGTTTCCTTTACGGCAAAGGCTGGGACAGTCACAGCGTTGGTAGGTCCGTCCGGTTCGGGGAAATCAACTCTGGCAAAACTCATTGCCCGCTTTTGGGACGTGAGCGCGGGTGCGGTAACTGTGGGCGGCGCGGATATTCGCAATCTGCCGTTATCCGAGCTTTCCGAAAAAATCAGTTATGTTTCACAGGATAATTTTCTGTTCAATATGAGCCTGAGGGACAATATCCGAATCGGTAAGCCGGATGCTACGGATGCAGAAGTAGAACGGGCTGCGTCACTGGCGAGATGTGATGACTTTATTGCCCGCTTCCCTAAGGGTTATGATACCAACGCCGGGGATGCAGGTGCCCGCCTTTCGGGAGGGGAACGGCAGCGTTTGGCGATTGCGAGGGCAATTCTAAAGGACGCTCCGATTATTATTCTTGATGAAGCTACGGCGTTTACCGACCCAGAGAATGAAGATAAATTGCAGCAGTCCATTGACCATCTGACAAAAGGGAAAACGCTGATTGTGATTGCACACCGCCTGTCCACTATCATGTACGCAGATAAAATTTTAGTGTTGGAGGATGGTGCGATTTCAGCGGAAGGAACCCATGAGCAGCTATTATCTTCTTCACAGACCTATTTGGATATGTGGAAAGCCCATATATCGGCAATGGATTGGAGTATGAACAAGGAGGTGGAAATATTATGCTGAAAGTAATTAAACGAGTATTGCGTTTGAGTGGTGATTTGTCAAAGCGTATCTATGCGAGTTTTGTATTCAGCTTTATAGACTCAATTGTGGCAATGTTCCCTGTCGGGGCTGTGTTCTATACCCTCACAAAAATACAGAACAACAAAGCATTTGCAGGGAATGACTGGCTTGTACTTTTTGGAATACTGATAATCTCTCTTGTTGTCCGCATGGTGTTCAAATACTTAGTGTATAGCTTTCAAAGCACAGCGGGATTTGAGTTTGTTTCCAGAGAGCGAATTACATTAGGAGATAAGCTGCGTAATGTGGGTATGGGTTTTTTCCATGAGCGAAATATGGGGGACATTACAACAACGGTTACAACTGACCTTAATTTTTTGGAAAACTACTCCATGCACATTCTTGACCGTGTAATAACCGGAATGGTAAACATGGTGGTGATCAGCATATTCATTCTGATGTTTGACTGGCGGCTTGGTGTGATTTTTATTTTAGGTGTTCTCTGCTCGTTCCTGATTTATGGGCGTATGCAGGAAAAGGGAGAAGAACTGACTGCAAAACAGCGGCAGGTACAGGCTGCTTCTGTTGAGGCTACGTTGGAATATGTGCAGGGAATATCCGTCATCAAATCATTCAATATGGCAGAGAAAAATTTAAGTGGCATTGAAAAGGCTTATGAAAAAAGTATGGAAGCGTCTTACGCTCTTGAACGGGATTTTGCACCTATGAATTTGGCATATTCTATGGTTTTCCGTGTAGCTGCCTGCGCTATCATATTAGTATCACAGATTTTCGCTTTAGGCGGGGAACTGGATTTTTCAAGTCTTGCGGTTATCCTCATTGCTTCATTCTCTATTTTCAATCCTGTAGAGGTAATGGGGCAAATGACCGCCATGATACGCTCCATGGAAGCAAGCCTTGACCGTGTGGAACGGATTAAGGGAGAAAAGAATATTGATGACGGGGGCGGGGATATTTCCTTAAAGAGTTATGATATTGTCTTTGATCATGTTAGCTTCTCCTACGAACAGGGAACGAAAATTCTTGATGATGTCAGCTTTACCATTCCGCAGGGAGGAATGACCGCCATAGTCGGGCCTTCCGGCGGTGGAAAGACAACGATTACCCGTCTGATCTCCCGCTTTTGGGATATTCAAGGCGGTAGCATTACCATAGGTGGCAAAGATGTTCGGGAATTTACATCTGACAGCCTTTTGAAGAATATAAGCATGGTATTTCAAAATGTCTATTTATTCAAAGATACCATTGAAAACAATATCAAGTTTGGTTGCCCGGAAGCAAGCCATGAGCAGGTTGTAGAAGCAGCTAAAAAGGCATGCTGCCATGACTTTATTTCCTTATTACCAGAGGGCTACAATACCATGATTGGAGAGGGCGGTTCTACTCTGTCCGGCGGCGAGCGCCAGCGCATCTCCATTGCCCGCGCCATGCTGAAAAATGCCCCTGTCGTCCTTTTGGACGAAGCCACCGCAAGCGTTGATCCCGAAAATGAAGTGTATTTGCAGCAGGCAATCAGCACTTTAGTAAAAGATAAGACACTGATTGTAATTGCACACCGCCTGTCTACCATTCGGGACGCAGAGCAGATTTTAGTCATCGATAACGGGAAACTTGTTCAGCATGGAAAGCATGACGAGCTTGTTTTACAGGAGGGTATTTATCAGAAATACTGGAATATTCGCCAGAACGCAAAGGCATGGAAAGTAGCACAGTAGATTATGATCCTCAATTCGTTAATCTGAAAGATTTTGCGAGCACCAATCCATGAGAAAAAAGTAACGGTGGGTAAGGATAGTCCCTTGCCCTCCATTTTCCTGCACAAAAGTACAATTACCTAAACCTTATCTAACAAACAAGGATGAACTATCATATGCGAGTATATTTCGACAGGAGGTGTATCTAACGCGGCACGATACCGCGGGAAAAATACATTTCTACAAATGACAATTTTAATTTTGGAAATCCGCTGCAACGTTTATGTTTTGCAGCAACTTTTCCGCGTTCCTAAGATTGTCACCTTTTTGCTTTTGGTTATCGTACCGTCCAGCAGCAGCCCTTATATTTTATACGCTTTTGCTCTGCTTCAAGGCACCCATGCGGGCTTTCATATCCGTAGCCCTGAATGGATGCTCCGATGGAATCCATATAGTGAACGCCGGAGAAGCAGATCAGCAGCTTCATGGCGACGCAGGCAGCGCCGATGAGCAGGACGGACATCAGCGTGATGCGCCACTGTAGGGAAAGACGCTTCATGCTTCCTCACCTCTCATCAGATAGCCCTCGCCGATGCGGTTGCGGATGGGGTCATAGCCCAGCGCGGCGCGGAGCTTTTTGCGCAGGGCGGAGATGTGGACGCGAATGGAATTGCTGAA
>ERZ772820.1997-NODE-1997-length-15082-cov-29.363146_pt1 | contig 15082 bp, 9 predicted proteins | sample MGYA00511377_ERZ772820 | MGnify/ENA primary metagenome ERZ772820 (study PRJEB29015, sample SAMEA2737684) | human gut metagenome | biome: human gut; feature: human-associated habitat; material: faeces | place: China | collected 2012 ...
GGCTCAATGTCTCCAAGCCCTGAAGAAGAATCCAGGCATTGAATGGAGAGATGGTGGCACCGGTATCACGAAGGATGACCGCACGGATACGGGTTACGAAGGCAGCTGCTCCGGCTACATCTGCGAAGACTGCACCGTGATAAGATGGGTCTGGCTTGGCGAGGGTAGGGAACTTGTCTGCATTCGCCTTCCAGTCGAACTTACCGCCATCTACGATGACACCACCGAGAGAAGAACCGTGACCGCCGATGAACTTAGTGGCAGAGTGAACCACGATGTCGGCTCCGTGCTCGATAGGACGGATGAGATATGGAGTGCCGAAGGTGTTGTCGATAATCAATGGGATGTTGTGGCGATGAGCAATCTCTGCCAACTTGTCGATATCGGTCACATCTGAGTTAGGATTTCCGAAGGTCTCGGCATAGAGAGCCTTGGTGTTGTCCTGGATGGCTGCCTCTACCTGCTCGAAGTTGCGAGGATCTACGATGGAGTAGCTGACACCCTGTGTGGTCAATGTATGAGTGATGAGGTTATAAGTACCACCGTAGATATTGTCGGCTGCTACGATGTGGTCGCCGTTCTGAAGGATGTTCTGTAGAGCGTAGGTTACAGCGGCAGCACCAGAAGCGACAGCCAGACCAGCCACACCGCCTTCGAGGGCAGCCACACGGTCTTCGAATACACCCTGAGTAGAGTTGGTCAATCGACCATAGATATTTCCTGCGTCACGGAGTCCGAAGCGATCAGCAGCGTGCTGAGAGTTGCGGAACACGTAACTTGTGGTCTGATAGATTGGCACCGCACGGGCGTCGGTAGCTGGATCTGGATTTTCCTGACCTACGTGCAACTGAAGTGTCTCAAAGCGAAGTTTCTTTTCTGTACTCATAATCTATGTCCTTTCTTTAAATTGTTTATTATTTCTGATTGACGATGCAAAGGTACGGCGAAAAAACGAGTTATGAAATCGCATAATAGTGGCATTCTTACTACCACGTTTGTGGTATATGACTGTTTTTACCCTCTTTTTCTCCCTTTATACCTTATTATATATAGGGAATGGGGAGATTTGCTTTCTGTCTTTTTTATGTATAAATGACGAAGTTGGCAGTAAAAAGTAAGCGAAAGATAGTGATTGAGAGATAAAACGTAAGGAAAGGGGGAGTTATTGTAAACGTTTTCGTAATTAATTGCGAAAAAATGATATGCAAAAAGAAAACGTTTTGATTTTTTTACTAATTTTGCCCCTGTGAAAGAAGATATACGTTTAAAACGTTCTTCTGGGAAAAGGTAATTCGCAAGAACAAAAAATATACTCAAAATAATCCACTAAAACTGTAAGTAAAATGAAACGTTTAATTCTATCTCGATTATGGATGCTGATCGGTATCATCATCATCACCACAGGACAGATTGTGGCTCAGACCCCCCCCAACATCGCAGAAGGTTTTTACCTCGATTAAAGAATTGCGCGATGCAGCTCAAACAAATAGTCTGAAACACGATGATGTAGTAGTCAAGTTTGATGATTCGAATCCCACAACTGTTGTGGCTGTGATGAAACATGCAGACCCAGATATTAAAGCTGATAAATTTGTCAATTCCTTTTTTATAGTAAATAAAGGTAGTGATAATAATTATTATGGTCTATGGGTTTCGCCTAATGGTGTTTACGACAAACAATTATTTTCTACTTGGAATTTGAAAATTGGCAGCAAGATAACAGGTTCTATCATTGGTGACTATAGAGAAAATGAGAGCGGAATGCCATATTTTGGATCCCTTGTAAATTCAGTTAAAATTGGTGATGTTACTTACAATACAAGTCTTACTGTAAAACGTGATGGTGAGGCAAATGAAACCACAGAGGCTGTTTATCCTTATACAAAAGTCGCTGATGTAAATACGGTTTCTTCTTCGTATAGTAAGTATTTGAATACAATTATCAAGGTGCCTGGAACCATCAAGAAGGGAACTAACAATGAATTCTATTTGGTACAGAATGAAACTACAAAAACTACTGATGAATCAAACCGTATTTACTTCAATAGTTCGCAGTTGGACGGCATCAATCTTGATGACTATGTAGGCACCAGCGGAACATTTGAAGGCATCTTGGTGAAGCGCAAAGACAGCGAGTCAAAACTCATTGTACTGAAAGGCGATTTCTTTAAGGTAAACAAAATTTATCTTGATGAGAATGATGCTGAGGGTCGTGTAGAATACTTGGTGCAACAGGGCGCTCTTCAAGATAAGGTGGATGTGTATGTGCATCGCACAAATTTGGTCAACAAGGCTGGTGCGTGGAATACAATCTGTCTGCCCTTCGACCTGAAAAAAGAAGAATTTAAGAATGCTTTTGGCTGCGAACTTATTGCTCTTGCCAAACCTGCAACAACAAGTAGGGAAACTGTTCATCTGTGGGTTGGACAGGTGAGCGATAAAGGTGTACTTGCCTTTACCAAACTGCCAGATACAGACCTCACTATTAAGGCTGGTGTGCCTTATCTGATGCAGGCATCGGGTACACAGACATATTGTTTGACGACCATTCAAGGTGCAGAGAACATGGAGCCTGAAACTCTTATGGGGCAAGAGTCAACTTATTATGCCCATATCGGAGAAAAACTTATTTCCGTGGTGCCTCCTTATGAGGTTAAGGCTTCGTATAGTGACAATATCGTGAATGGCGATTTTTATTTCCGTGGATTGTATGGTCGTAAGAAGTATACTGAGGATGCGGATGGTAAACTTACGACAACCCTTATTGCCGATAACGGCAGCCAGAAGTATCAGTACATCAGCACAGCTGCTGGCAACTATCTGAAATATCTGCCTAAAGATTCTCCTCTTCAGTTCAACGGCATGCGTGCTTATTTCTATTTCCCCAACTGGAATGCGGCGAACAACAACGCGGCACAGCCTGCAAGCAATGGCACCAATGCCAAGATTCATGTGGCAGTGATGGCAGCTTCGACAACAGGCATCAGCAACATTTCGGCAGAGGAAGCCTCTAAGCAAGCCGAGGTTTACAACCTGAGCGGGCAACGTGTGGATGCTTCTTACAAGGGCATCATGGTGCGCAACGGCAGAAAATATCTCCGTAAGTAAGAGTGTGCCGAGAATGCACATGAAGGGAAAATGATGTGAAAATAATAGTAAAAGGAGAAAAGAAAATGAAAAAGATATACGACAAGCCAACTATGATATTGGTGAAGATGGAAACAGAACATTTCATAGCCGCATCGCCTGGCGTTTATGACCAGAATCAAGTTCGTACAGACGGGAGTGGAAGTACTGGCACTCATGTGGGTGGAACTTCATCAGAAGGAGGAGGTGAAGACAACGGCAATGGCAGTGTTGCCGATATGGCAAAACCCTACAACCCCTGGACAGCATGGGATGAATAGAAGAGGGAATAACCCCTAAAACGAAGCCGGCTTCTATGGCAATCGAAAGTACTTTAAATCAACAACGAAAGTGCTTGCGTTGCCACATGAAGCCGGCTTCGTTTTTTCTGCATGTTTCCTTTCACAGACAATCAGACTTCATATATTGGGGCATAATTGTTGCCTTAAAAATACTTATTTCTTTAAAAAGAATATATACTATTCTCAAAGAAAATTGTTATATTTGCAGGCAAAAACATAAAATCTGAATAACTTATGGCATCTATTATTTCTATTGTACCCATTGTGTTGCTCTTCGTCTTGATGCTCGGCTTCAAGATGGCAGGACATAAGAGCGCCTTGTTGACACTCGTAGTAACTGTATTGCTGGCTCTTTTCGCCGCCTCTCCACTGGGGATGATAGCCCCGGAACATGCGGAGGACAGCATCCTCGCCCTGACGGGATGGGCTGTGGTGGAAGGTCTGCTGAAGGCGGTGTTCCCGATCCTCATCATCATCCTGATGGCTATCTATAGCTATAATATATTGGTGGAAAGCAAGCAGATTGAGGTTATCAAGAAACAATTCACTTCTATTACCGACGACAAGGGATTGCTCGTGCTGCTGCTCGTCTGGGGATTCGGCGGATTGCTCGAAGGCATGGCTGGCTTCGGAACGGCGGTGGCGATTCCTGCTGCCATCCTCATCGGACTGGGATTCAAACCCATGTTCTCGGCTCTGGTGTCCTTGGTCGGCAACACGGTGGCAACGGGATTTGGTGCCGTCGGTGTGCCTGTCACCACGCTCTGCAATGAGGTGGCGGATAGCGGCTCGGCATCGGTGGCGCAGATTTGCGAGACATCGGCGTTCGCCATCATACAGTTGTCTCCGCTCTTCATCATCCTGCCTTTCATCATCCTTACCCTTACCGACAGGCATAATCTTGTCAAGAACCTTGTCATATCCCTTTGGGTGGGAATGATTTCCGTGGCGGTGCAGTTCGTCTGCGGCTATTATCTCGGTTCGGAGACTCCTGCCATCATTGGCTCTATCGCCGCCATCGCTGCCATCATCGTTTATGCCAAGGTGTTTGCGAGAAAGGGCAAGGTGCAGAAACAGGAGACCTTCACTTTCTCCGAGAGCTTCAAGGCGTGGAGCGTTTACCTCTTTATATTGGTGTTTATCTTGGTGTCGGGTGCGCTCTGTCCTCCAGTCAACGCCTTCCTGAAGACGCATTTGGTGAGTGCTGTTCATCTGCCGGTGCTGGGCAGTACCTTTAAGTTCGGTTGGATTTCGAATGCAGGGTTGATGCTCTTCCTGGGTGCTACAATCGGTGGATTGGTACAGGGGTTGAGTTTCAAGCGACTGATGGTCATCTTGGCCCGAACCACGGTGAACTTGCGCAAGACGGTGGTTACCATCTGTTCGCTGATAGCCTTGGCGAGTGTGATGAACTATTCGGGTATGATAACTTCCATCGCCTCGGGCTTGGTGGCTGTGACGGGTGATTTCTATCCATTGGTAGCTCCGATGATTGGTGCCATCGGTACCTTCGTAACGGGTTCTGATACTTCATCCAATATTCTCTTCGCCAAGCTCCAGGCTCATGTTGCCAACCAGCTCGGCATGACGGGCACTGATACTTTCTTCGGGGTGGAGGGAAGTCAAAGCAACTGGCTTGTTGCCGCCAATACCACAGGTGCCACGGGTGGAAAGATGATCAGTCCGCAGAGCATCGCCATCGCCACTGCCTCATGCAACATGGAGGGTAAGGACGGCGAGATCCTCCGTTCCGCCATCCCATACGCCTTGTTGTATATCGTACTGGGTGGACTTATGGTTTACTTAGGATGCTGATCTCTTGCCCGTAAATGTTTTTTTTTTTGAAAGAAAAGTATCAAAGTATCATTCTTTACTTTGAAACGTTTTGTAATACATTGATAGATAGACATATATAATAAATGAGACTTTTCGGATTTTGTTCCGAAAAGTCTCATAAAAGTATCATGGAAGTCTCATTTTAGGCTGCTTTATCTTTTCTTTACCAGATATTTCATTCCATCGGCGAAACGCTTGTGGTTCAGTTGCGTCATGTTAGCCAATTTTCGTCCGAATCCCATCAAGCTGTTTACTTTCAGCGACGAACCTATCTGCTTTTTCAGAAAGTCGAAAATCTCGGCGGCCGTCATGTACTCACCTTCCTTCTCGTCGTCGGCAGGTTCGAAGTAGAGACGGAAATACTGGTCTATCGGCTGAACCACCTCAAACTGGCAGTTGCTCTGCATGATGAGCTTCACCTGCTCGGCGTCGAAATAACACTTCTCGCCATTGCCCAACGCCACAAGCGCCTGGGCGAAAAGCTGCTGGTGGTTGGGGCGGACACTCACGTCGATGGGGCCCGTCAACTCGATGCCGATGAAACGGCGGTTGCCGGATGGGTCGGTGAGGATGTCGTTCATGTTGCTCGTGGCGATGAAGGAGGCGAGGCGTGGAAACTCCATGACGTGACTTCCGTACGGCGGCTTGTATTTCAGCGTAGGTAACTGGATAAGATTCTTCAGAAAACCCTGTTGCACCTGTGGTGAAATCTGGTTGAACTCGTCAAGATTGATGAGCATGAACTGTGCCATCGCCTGGTACACCTGTCGTTTCTCCGAGAGAATCAGGTTGTCGCTGTAACCCCATTGCAGTTCGGGCGGCAAGAGGCGGCGGCAGAATGTGCTCTTGTTGAAGCCCTGTTTGGAGATGAGGAGCGGAGCCACCGAGTTGCCGTACTGGCGATGCGTGTATCCACGCCATTGGTCCACCATGCCGAGAAACCACGTGTAAAACCAGTCTGCCCAGTATGGATTGTTGGTGGGCACGGTGCGGGCCAAGGCACGGATGTGGTCCTTGCCGTCCCACTTGTTGTGGCACAGATAGAGATACTCTTCTATCGGATTGTAATTCTTGATGTAGTCCGACTCCAGAAAATTCCTCACGTCCTTGATGCTCACCCTTAGTCCAGCCAACTGTACTTCGAGCGTCATTCTTTTCATCACCCTCGGCTCCACGGGTCGGTATCCGTACCATCCTTTCTCCTTCGGCTGGTATTCCACGTATTTCATTACCGAGTTGTATCTGAAATTGTATTGGTTTCTCAACAGCAGCATCATGCTTGCTATGTTGTTTTTCTCGTCCTTGCAGTCCATGTCCTCGTTTCTTGCCTTTCCTTTCGCTTCGGGATCGGCTTGCTGGTCGGTGTCTTCCGTGCGGTAATGACAGTCTATCCTCATCGCCACCGCCTTGGCATTGTAATAAGGGTGGGCATCCAGCGTCATCATGAAACTGTTGTGCAGCGAAGGTTCGTTCGACATGGCAGAGGAAGCCTCGACGGAAGCAACCTGGGCGCCGATGGTGAGCGATGCCTTGACCACGGCTTGGTAGATGGGGTGGATCTGTTGGTAGGCGATGCGATAGAGCTGCTCCGCCTCAGGCTCGGAAGTAGGCAGCTTGTCGTTCTGGTTGGTGAATTTTACCAGCACGATAACGCTCTTTCCGTCGGCACTTTCCAGTGCGGCAAAGGTGGAGGGCAGGATGGCGACCGAACGCTTCACGCCTTCCGTGCCGTCGGGGTCGGTGATGTTGTTGAACTTGAGGAGCAGGATGCCGTTACAAGCCTTCATCTTCAGGTTGCTGTTCTCGTCCTTCGCAAACTCGGCGGCAGGATAGATGTGCATCCATGTAGGCATGTCCTTGTAGAAACGGTAGTCTTCGTCGATGTAGGCGGCGTAGTCTCTGAATCGGGTTACGCTCTGCTTGCTGTCGTCCTTAGCGATGCGCTCCAGTAGTTTCTCCATCGTCTTTGTGCTGACGAGGAGTTGCTTCTTATTGTCGTTGTGTACGATTGTAATCTTCATGATGTTTTTTGGGGAAAGCTTGTTGGAAAAGAAAAGTATAGTGCCCAAAAGTGGGCTTCCAGTTTGGGCACTTGTTGCCCACTGTGTTGGCAGTGTGTGCCCGAGGCTTGTTCAGTCGATGCCCGTCCGTCGGTCCGTAAGGGAACATGTGGTGGGCACGGAGAAACCATGGGTGGCAGGATTCTTCATCATATACTCGTGAAGTCGATTTCCTCGGCGAAGTACTCGAAATCCACATCCTTGTAACCGAAGCGAGCGAAGAGTTGCTTGATGTGTTCCTGCTGTTCGGGCACGAGTTTCAGTTGTCCCAGTTTATATCGGTAGTACTGTCCCTTGCTGCCGAGGTAGCTTCTCATCTCGGAGCGGAGCAGGGGAGCGTCCTTCAACTTCACCTCGGCAAAGAGCTTGTCGAATCCCCAGGCCATTTTCACGATACGCAGTGGGGCGAAGAACTCGCATTTTCCGTCTTTCAAGGCATTGGGGAAGATGGCATGGCCCCGCTTGGTGTCGTCGTCCTTGTAGAGCGAGGCGAGATAGTGGATACAGTTGTTTTTCATCGGACAAAGTTCGGTGAAGCAGTAGGTGATGATGCCTGGCACCTCGCCATACTCAAAAGCTTTTCTCAGCAGTTCTTTTTCGTCCATGTGTTATTGGGTATTAAGTTAATAATTGATTATCTTAATAACGTGGAAAATGGCAAAATGTTGCATCGAAAATGATATTTTTTTCCAAAAAATGCGACTTTTATGATACATTTATGATACTTCTATGATACTTCTCATCATATTTCACGAAAAGTCTCATTACCGGCAACTGCTAATATATCAATTAGATATAACGGTGTTGAACATCAAAAATGATACTTTGATACATTTTTATAAAAAATAAACTATACGTACGTGTGGGCACGAACCATAATTAATTAGGGATGGTTGCAAATTAGTCTAAACAAACCTAACGACTTGATAGCCAGTGTTATATAGGGATTGTCGTTTAATTCCGAGAATTCAATATCAATCCCTAAATATCGACTCTGTTTTTTTGTATGTCAAGTTGTCATTTCTTTTTTATTTCTGAAGTCTTTGGGTGAGCAGTTATGTTTACGTGTAAACTCTCGATAGAAGAAAGCTCGATTGCGAAAGCCACATTTAGTGATAATTTCTGAAATGGTTTGATTGCTGGATTTCAGCATTTTCTCAGCTTGCTGCATTCTGTAGTTGGTGATAAAATCGTTAGGAGTTGTATTAATCAGCATTTTCAGTTTGCGATATAGTTGAGTGCGGCTTACCAATAAGTCTTTTGCCAATTTGTCGAGCGAATAATCTTCATCTTCATAATGAGCTTTGAGTACATCTATGGCATCTTGCAAGAATTTTTTGTCGTTTTCAGAAAATTCCTTAGAGTCGTATTTCTGTATGTAGGCAGCAGATGTTTCTGAAAATTCTAACATACGTTGCATCTCAGCTAAAGTGCGGTCGGTGATAGCTTTGAGATAGTCTGTACGGAAAGGCTTTTCGATGATAGCATTTGCTCCTCTCTGAATGATATCAACATGAGTGTCTTTTTCACTCTCTGTTGAAACGAAGATGAGAGGAATGTTTTTTGAAGCTTTGTTTGTTTGCAGTTGGTCTATAAAGTCATAGTTGTTATTAGCAGGATCATAGATAATAATGTCTATCGTGTTGGCTTCAAACATTTTTTGAGCATCATCCTCGTTATCAATGTGCAAGATGTTATATTGTAGTTGTAAGGTATCGGTCATGAGTCGTTGCATAGTTTCGTCCTTTTCGATAATCAGTACCGTTTTGTCTTTGTGGTTAATGATTTGAGTGAGCGAGTCTGTTACGAGATGCTCTTCTTTCTTCTTTTCAGACAGTTTGAGTTTTGGTATTACAAGCGTACAACTGGTAGAAGTCTCGCAGATTTTTTCTATCTTTAAGTGTCCATTGATTCGTTGTAATAAATCGTTGCAAACTGTTAAACTGATGACATTGTCGTTTTTGCCATCAGAGAGTTTGTTCTCGAAATTTTCTAATGCTTTATAGCGATTGAAGATGATGTTCAGTTCTTTTTCTGTGGGTGAAATGCCATTGTATGTGTATGTGATATTCCAGCATGCTTCCTCCCAATGATGTGTGACCTCTACGGAACTATCATTGAATGTATTAGCTATGATGTAGCTTAATAAGTTATGTAAAGCCTTGGTGAGTAGGTTCTTGTCTGTAATGGTGTTGGCGATGTTATAGCGGTTGGCTATAATCAGATTAAGTTTTTTGTTGTTGATATCTGTTGAGAAATCATCGAAAGCATATTTGATAGAATCCATCAAATCAATTTCTTCTGTAATAATTTCGGTGTCGTTAGTTTCAGCCTTCTTGATGTCAGCCAGTTGTCGAATTTGTAGATTCATTTGTTGTATATTCGCATCAATACGATTGACATATTTGAGGCTATCTTTTCCTTCTTCAGATATTTTTAGTTTGGAAATGTCGGCATAGATTTGCGTCATATTGTTGGTAAATTTACGTGCTACGTTGCCAAAGAAACGCAATTTGGCTTGATGGATATCCTCACGGCTTTGCAACTTACGATGTTCCATCTCTGCCTCGTGGCGTATCTCCATGTGTACTTTTTTGATATGGAAAATGTATCTTATAATAAGGAAAATGACAATTGCGTACAAAAGGATAGTCCACCATCTTGCCCACAGGGGAAAAGTTACCTGTATGGGAATATCGAGAGTTTGGTTTGCCCAAATATGAGTAGAGTTACTTTGTCTTACGTGTAGCGTGTAATGTCCTGGAAAAAGTTTACTGAGAATAATTTTCTTGCTTTCTCCAACTTGTGTCCAAGATATATCCTTGTTTTGGAACCATCCATCGCGCTCTAACGAATATGATAAATCGCAGCGGTCGTTGTCTATATAATCGAGGACGGAAAACGAAATCTCTATTGTATGCGTCTTGTTGTCGACCACAATATCCTTGCCAGGAAAGAATTTTTTTTCTTGGTCTACATAAATTTGATAGAGTAAAAGTTTAGGCATAAAAACATCCTTCTCCATCTGTAAGGGTGAAATAATACTGATGCCATTTGTTCCACCAAAGAAGATTCTATTCTTGTTTAAGCCAGAAAAACTTGCTCCATCCGAAAACTCGTTACCTTGTAAACCGTCTCGATAATAAAAGTTGATAGCATTTTGGGTTTCTGGGTTCAGGTGTATAATGCCATTGCTTGTACTAATCCAAATGTTGTGAAATATATCTTCTTCGATACCATGTATGTTAGCATTGTCTAAATGGACGCTTGGTTTGAGTCGTTTAAAAACGACATGGTCGTTGTTGGCCTCTATGTAGTTTAGTCCTTGGGTTGTTCCAATCCATAGTCGTCCCTTGTGATCTTTCTGTAGGGTGATGATGTCATCACAGATTGGAGAATTGTTTTCGTGTGAATTGTTACGATAGGTGTTTATTTTTCCATTTACCTTATTGAGACGGCTCAGGCCTCCTCCTCGAGTGCCTATCCAAAGATAACGACCATCGTTTACAAGGCTATATACAATGTTGCTCTCAAGAGAGTTTCTACCTTGTGACAAACCATATTTGTTGATGCGTAGAACCAGGTTATCTTTGATGGTAAGTTTGAGTAAACCATTACCACTTGTTCCTACGTATAGAGTGCTATCGTTTTCTTGAAGTATGGAGTAGACAGAATAAACGGCCTTTTCGTCTTTTGGGTTTTTGAAAATCATTTTTTGCAATTTTCTATTTTCAATGAATGGCAGTCCATTTCCGTCAGTACCGATAAAAAGTTTGCCATCAATTCCTTTACAGAGAGAAAAAACGGCATTGTAGCTTCTTCCTGGTCCTAAGTCGTAATTGTGGGTGTTCACCATGCTGTCTTCGTTTACCATTTGATAACGTGACAAACCATTTCCTTTACTTCCTATCCATACCGTCTTATCTTCTTGGAGTATTGCACGAATAGGAGATTCTATATTGGTAAGCTTGGGAGAGTGGATGAAACGTGAATTTTCGAAGAATTGATAGATGCCCTTTCCGTCTGTTCCTGCCCATAGAATGTTCTGTGTACCTTTATATATAGAAAATACAGCATAGCCTTTTAGGAGGGATGTGCGTTTTCCATTCTCCAAAACATAGCAACCGTGGTCTGTACCTATATATATAGTTTGCTGTGACTTACTGATGCAAAGTATTTTCTCATTAAAGTTTAATTGGGTGTTTTGTAGCTCTCCTTGGTTGTTTATGTGGAGTAGTTTTTCTTTTGTCTGAACAAAGATATGGCCTTTTCCTCCACGTAGTAGTGAAATGGTGTGTGGTGGTATGGTATGGGTCTTTATTACTTTTAGACTATTTCCTTCCAGTTTGTAACAAGTAAGTTGCTTGTTGTTGGCTACCCAAAGTCTGTTATTAGCGTCAAAACTGAGAAATTCTATGTCTCCTTTGGGAATATAGGGGACATGTAAGGGCATAAAACTATGGGATGCCTTTGAATACAAATATATTTTTCCTGTATTATAGTTTGCAACAATATGCCCTTTTTTGTCAATAGTGCATTTAAAAGCTTTTTCGCCATAATGTAGTTGTACAGGGCTGTCTAATAGAAAACGAGTAGATTCACCGTTTGCTTTGTTGAAACGGCTAATGCCACCGTCTGTTGTTATCCATAGGTGTAGACTGTCCTCCTCCTGTATGTCTCTAATGACAGGATGGGGGAGAGTTGTAGATTCTTTGGTCTTTGACAGATATTGTTCGAACTTATGACCATCATATCTGTTGAGGCCATCCCATGTTCCAAACCACATAATGCCTTGAGAGTCTTGGAAAATAACGTTGACAGAACTATTGCTCATACCATTGTTGTTGTCTATATGTATAGACTCTATCTTATGGTTTTGGCATATTCCGATAGCGCTTATAATTAATAACTCGCTCTAAATTGGACTTTGATTGAAAATCAAGAAGTTGGGCGTTTGCCTATATTATATAGGTAACAATATGGAAACGAGCGGACTTCTGCTCGTTTCTGTATTTTGCAATATGCAAAGAACACTCCTTTTACAAGTGCAAAGTTAAAACTAAATTCTTAAAAACAAACTTTTCTGCTTTCATTTTAGGATTATTTATGAATCGGTTTATGTAGCACCCCAAATACCTTTAAGTATAACTTGCTTTGTCCCTTTATGTTGCTTTGATGAGATAAGAACATTCAAAGTAAAGCCTATTACAATAATGCGAAATTTTCAATTATTTACGATTTCTGTAATTTTTTTGAGAATATTACACCTCTATTTAAAATTATTATTGTACTTTTGCAAGTGTATTTACCTATTTTATATATATAGTATGGCAAAGAAAGATGTAAACAGATTGAAGATAATGTTGGCAGTAACCAAGCACTCAAACAAGTGGTTGGCAGAAATGTTGGGTAAAGACCAAGCAACCATTTCTAAATGGTGCACCAATACTTGCCAACCAGACTTGGAAACCTTAATACGGATTTCTGATTTGCTGAAAGTGGATGTAAACGATTTGTTGAACAAAGAATGTATCAAAGAATGATGGACGATATATTGAAACAGATAAAGGCTGGCGAGGTGTCGGGGGTGCAGTTCAAGGAACGCATTCTCGACAAATATGATATTGCTTGTGAGTTAGTGGCTTTCAGTAATTCACATGGAGGCAAGTTGGTAGTTGGTATAAAGGACAAGACCGGAGAAACCAATGCCTTGTCGTATTCAGAAGTACAAGAAACAACTAACCTGTTGAGTGACATTGCTTCAGAAAACGTAGTGCCATCCATTCTGATAAAGATAGATACTGTTGAAGTTGAGGATGGCAACTTGGTTGTTGCTACTGTGAAGGAAGGACTCAACAAGCCTTATCATGACAACAAGGGAATCGTATGGGTGAAGAATGGTGCCGACAAGCGTAAAGTGTTCGATAATGCTGAACTTGCAGAAATGATGACCGACTGCGGTAGTTTTGCTCCTGACGAGGCTGGTGTTAGGGATGCAACTGTCAACGACCTTGATGCAACGACTATCAAGCTGTTTCTTGGCAATCGTTTTGAAAGAGTGTTGGAGAAGAAAGGCTTGACAGGTGACGCTTTTAATGAAGCATCACTTGATATGATTTGCTCTGCCATAGCTAAGGGACATGACTGTGAGAAGATACTTCGCAATCTGCGATTTATCCGTCCCGATGGCACACTGACCGTTGCTGCCATGCTTCTGTTTGGCAAATACACCCAGCGCTGGATGCCAATGATGACAGCCAAGTGTATCTGTTTTGCTGGCAACAGTGTTGGCAGCAAGGTGTTCCGTGACAAGGTGAATGATGCAGATATGGAGGGGAATCTGCTTCATCAATATGACACTATCATGGATTTCTTCACTCGTAACCTACATAATGTGCAGGTGGGAGATGAATTCAACAGCATGGGTAAGTTGGAAATACCTTATACAAGCTTGGTTGAGTTCACGGTAAACAGCCTTGTACATCGATCGTTGAACATGAAAGCCCCTGTTCGCATTTTCATTTTCGACAATCGTGTGGAGATTCACAGTCCAGGTGCATTGCCTAACGGACTCACTATTGATGACATCAAGGCAGGAACTTCCATGCCTCGCAATACGTTCCTTTTTAACAATGCTATATACTTGCTGCCATACACTGGTGTAGGTAGCGGCATCACTCGTGCTCTGGATGAAGACATCAATGTCACATTTATGAATAATAACAAGGCACAGGAATTTGTCATCACGGTTTGGAGAGGAGAAAGTAACCAAGTCGGTAACGAAGTCCATGAAAAAAGTACCCAAGTCGAAGACCATGACACTGGACTTAGACACTCTGACACTGACTTAGCCACCGACCATGACACTTTTGCCGAAGACCATGACACTATACATAGTTACCATGACACTAACCATGACACTAAAAGAGTGCCATTGACGAATAAACAGAAGGATATAGTAAACTTCTGTAGCGTGCCAAGAACAAGCAGGGAAATTTTGGAAAGAGCCGGTGTTGTCTATCATACAAAAAATATAGCCAAATACATCACCTCCCTTGTTGCAGCAGGATATTTGCAGATGACTAATCCAGATAATCCTACAGCAAGTAATCAAAAATACAAGAAAGTAAACAAAAGATAAGAAGCGTATGGATTCATTATTTCTACTTCAGTTTGCATGTTTTATATTCATGCTCATCAATGCCTTCATCGTGTCTTGATACCTGTTGGGTGGATAATATGGCAGTGTGGTGGTTTCGTGCTACCTGTTTTCATGGTTTGAAGTACCTTTGCGTCAATCGTGAGGTGCTCAAACAAAATTTTATTATGAGAACAGAAATGAAAGCATCAAGCGAGTGTTTGTATCGTTTTACTTCCGAAATAACACCAGAGGTTTTCGAGGAAGGTAAAAAACGTGTAGAACTACTTGTTTCCCAACAACAATTGCAATTCGCTAATTAAAGTTTCATCATCAGAAGAAGTGAGGATGCGACTCCACTCCTTGATGGTCTTACCATTGAATTTTACGAAAAGCCCAATCTTTCCAGCTTGTAGATTTTGGAAAGATTGGAGCTGTTTATATTTTGCTATACTACTATAGCCCGACATAGTCATTATCCCCATCAGAAGACGAGCTTCCACCTGATGAAGAACTACCACTTGATGAGCTTGAGTCTGACGATGAACTTCCACTTGGGGTACTGCTGCCAGAATCCGCAGAAGAACTACCCGAAGTAGAAGGAGCGGAAGACTTCTGAC
>ERZ772820.2011-NODE-2011-length-14997-cov-4.322045_pt1 | contig 14997 bp, 17 predicted proteins | sample MGYA00511377_ERZ772820 | MGnify/ENA primary metagenome ERZ772820 (study PRJEB29015, sample SAMEA2737684) | human gut metagenome | biome: human gut; feature: human-associated habitat; material: faeces | place: China | collected 2012 ...
AAGATTCTGGGTAAGAACAGAAATGTTGGAAAATTCAGAATTGCAGAGAGCATATGGTACTTTAGGCGCCGACAAAACTCTTGTAGCTATGCTCTATGTTGGAGAGTTTGCAACATTAATGGAGGCAGTACAGGGATTATCTGGGTTGGATAAGGATATCAACGAAGATATTGACGAGGCAAAAAACTAATAAAGCAGGGTGATCCTGAGCTGAATTATGCTCACTTCGCCCTGCAGAAGCTTCATATTTTGCCAACCGTCTTAGAAGCGATGAGTCAAAAGGAAAAAGCTGTCATATACGCAAGTATAGATCTTCGGATAGAAGAAGAGAAAAGACTTGCCAGCCAGATGAAATAGGAGGTGGATTATGCCGACATTAAGCGCTATGTTCCGTCTTATGGACGGGTATAGCTCGCAGATTGATAAAATGATGAACAAGACAAATACCGCGACTGAAAAAATGCTTAAAGCATCAAAGGCTGCCGATAAGGTAAATGACTCGGTTACAAAGGCGGGAAATGGATCCGAGGCTGCCTCTCCTAAAATGACAAAGTTTAACAATTCTCTTTCTGATACGGAAAGGAAAGCCAATAAGGCGAACGGCAGTTTAAAAACTTTAATTGGAACAGTGGTCAGTTTGGCGGCTGTGAAGAAAGGTATGGACTTGGTAGACGATTATACCAATGCAGCGGCCAGATTAAGAATGGTTAATGATGACAATCAGACTCCAGCAGAATTGCAGGATAAGGTTTTCGATGCCGCAAACCGGTCACGAGGCAGTTATACAGACATGGCCGGAGCAGTTGCCAAAATGAATCTCCTTGCCGGAGATAGTTTTACATCAAATGACGAAGCTATCGGTTTTACTGAGCTCCTGCAAAAATCGTTGAAAGTATCTGGAGCTGGAACATCAGAACAACAATCTGCATTTTTACAGTTGACACAGGCTATGGCGGCCGGTAAGCTGCAGGGTGATGAGTTCCGATCTGTTATGGAAAATGCGCCTATGGTTGCTGATGCAATTGCTAAGTATATGGGAAAAAGTAAAGGTGAACTGAAGGAATTGTCTTCTGATGGACTTATCACGGCCGATATTATTAAGAATGCAATGTTTACGGCTGCTGACGATATTAATGACAAATTTGCAGAAATGCCAATGACTTTTGCCGATGTCGGGCAGCTTATGGCAAATAACGCATTGGAGGCTTTCGGCCCCACAATGGAAAAGCTAAATACCCTGCTGAATAGCAGTGGAGCGCAGACACTTCTGGCTGCATTGAATGAAGGTATTGCGGCGATTGCAGAGGGAGCCAACTGGCTGATTGATGCATTTATTCGAGGAGATCCCATCGTAAGGACTTTTTTTGCGGTTGCTATTATTATGGCAGGCTTATGGGCTGGGCAGATGCTTGTAGCAGCTGGAGCTACTCTTGCGGCACACTGGCCGTTGATTTTGATTATCGCTACTCTGGGGGCTATTGTTTTAGCCCTGACATCTACTGGAGTAACCTTTGCGGATATATTTAGCTTTATCGGTGGATTACTTGGAGCATTTTACGGAACAGGGTATAACATTATATCCAGCCTGTGGAATTTATTCATATCATTTGCTGAATTTTTGGCAAATGTATTTCACCATCCTATACAGGCAATCGTTAATTTATTTATCGGAATGGCTACTAGCGTTCTTACCATTATCAAGGATATTGCAACGGCAATCGACGGAGTATTCGGTTCTAATTTGGCGGGAGCAGTCGGAGGATTTTCAACTAAACTAAAGTCATGGGGAGACAGCTTTAAAGCTGATGATTATGTATCTTTGGACGATATGCGGATGGATACGAAAGATATCGCCGCCACAGCAGAAGCATGGGGAGAAAAAGGAAAGGGTGTTGGGGATTTCATTGACAAATGGGATTTTGGAAGTGCTTTGGAAATTGACCCTAATGCAGGTGGTATCGACTACAGCCAGTTTGCTACTGCCGGTAATCCAGCAACTGTGAAAGGGACCGGAAAAGGTGGCGCGGTGAAGGTCGAGAATGAAGAGGATATCGAATGGATGCGCAGGCTTGCAGAGCGCGATTATATTGCCCGCTTCTCCCAGAATACACTTGCGCCAAATATCAAGGTAGAGTTTAGCGGTCCGATTACCAAAGAGGCAGATACCAACAACATCATGAGTCATGTATCTGAACAACTCAAAGAAATGATTGCAACCGCTCCAGAGGGGGTGCCGGCTTAATGTCATACTCGGTGTATTTCAAATATGGCAGCAAGAAATATAAGCTTCCGGTTAATCCGGAAGAAATTAAGAAATCAAGAGAGCTTAATATTGAGACGTATCAAGTGCTGGAGGAGGGACAGGTTTCTGTCCCTTCCTATTGCGGCTTGGAGGAGTTCAGCTTTGAGGCTGAGTTCCCGGGACACGATGTCAGCTACATGGAATCCGGTACAGAAGCCGATGCAGACCATTACGAGAAGATGTTCCGGAAGGCTCAGAAGAATAAGAAGCCGATCCGGTTCATTGCATCGAATGATATTTCAGATGATATCAGCGTCAAGGTACTGGTAAAGAGTGTAGAGGTAGTGGAAAAAGCAGGAGAAGAAGGGGATAAGTATATATCATTGACACTCATGGAGTATAAAGGGGCCGGAAAAAGGTATGTAGCTGTCCAGACTCCTGATGCTACGGTAAAGCAGGAGGAAACGCCCCTTGCTGAGAATCCTGCGGTAACTGCAAATAAAACACACACAGTACAGTCGGGAGATACGCTGTGGGGGATAGCTAAGAAGTATTATGGCAATGGATCCCAATATCCGAAGATCATGTCAGCCAATCCAGATATTAAGAATGCGAACCTGATCTATCCCGGGCAGGTATTTACAATTCCGGCATAGGAGGTGTATATGGAAGTATTAGTCGAAACAGGAGGATATATATACGACATATCGGGCATGTGTACGGAAATATCCTGGTCGGATGTTCTTAATGATGGATCCGGCAGCATGGACATCACGTATATTAATGATGGTCTAACATTACAAAACGGAGATGTCGTCCGTCTGACAGAAAATGATCAGGCTGACGGCATCTTTTTTGGAACTGTTTTTAAGGTATCCGGTGACGAATCCGAGATTATTAAGGTAAAGGCTTGCGATCAGCTGCGGTATGCTAAAGCGAAGGAAATTATTGTGCTGGAAAATGGGACGCTGAAGAACCTGGTACAGAATATGTGCACCTTTCTGTCCTTAAAGCCGGGCACTATGGAGGAAACTGGGTATGTATTGCCGACTATAGCTGATTCCGACAAGACATGGTTGGACGAGATAGCGCAGGCCATCTCCGATACGCTAATCGCAACGCAGGAGATGTATTGCGTCCGTGATGAGTATGGATCTGTATGTCTCTGGAATATGCGAAATTTGCAGCTTCCGCTTGTATTGGGAGACCGGAGCCTGTGTACCGGCTACAGCTGGGAGAAGTCTATTGATGATGATTTTTATAACCGGATCAAGGTAGGCTGGAAAGATGAAAATAGCAAGAAAATGGACGTGGGTGCCGCTGCTGATCAGGAATCCATAAACCGGTATGGCCTTCTCCAATATTTCGAAACATCAGCTTCCGGGATTGATAATGCGGCAAAAGCACAGGAGCGGGCGAACAATCTGCTTAAACTGTATAACCGTGAGAAAGAAACATTGAAACTGGAATGCCTGGGAGATCTCCGGGTGCGTGCCGGAAACAGCATCTACGGGAGCATAGAGGACATTGAACTTAATCGCAGGCTTATCGTAAAGAAAGTAACACACGATTTTCTGCCGGTTCATACGATGAAAGTTGAGGTGATGACTGGTGAATGACAGGAATGGAGCGAATGAACTGTTTAACGTTATAAAAACGATAGTAAACAATTACCTGAATAATCGGAAGGTTGCTGCGGTAGTAATCGGGGAGTACAAAGGGAATGCCGTTATGGTTGGAAACCTTCCGATCCCTATGAGCATGATAACCGGGAATATGGTATCGAAGATAGTTGCCGGTGATAAAGTTAGGCTTCTCCGCAACGACGGCGGCCGGGAGTATTATATTCTGGAGATCATTGGGAAGCCATACCAGACAGGAGGATAACATGGAACTTACAACCAGCATGGTGCTCCGGGAACAGACTTTTGAAGGAAAGACTTATAAAGTATTGCCCTGTAAGATAGAAGGGTATGTGAACGATCTGGAAGCATTAAAGCAGGCAATCTATAAGGTGTTGGCTACAGAACAGTTCGAATATCCCGTATACAGTTTTAATTATGGAATCGCCTGGAAAGAACTAATCGGGGAGGAACAGCCTTATGTGCGCGCAGAAATGAAGAGAATGATACAGGAAGCACTGTTACATGATGACAGGATACGAGAGGTTGATGGATTCAGCTTTTCTTTTACTGGGGACACGTGCCAGTGCTCTTTTAATGTCTTCAGTATTTATGGAGATATCGAAATAGAAATGGAGGTGCCTGTATGACATATGAGGAGCTGTTACACGCCATGCTGGACAGAGTACCGAGCAACGTGGATAAGAGGGAAGGAAGCATCATATATGACGCTCTGGCGCCGTGTGCGTACTTTCTGGCACAGCAGAATTTCCAATTGGAAAACTATCTGGATCTGATCTTTCCGGATACCGCAGTCGGCGAGTATCTTGACAGGGCAGTAGCTGCATTTGGTGTGACGAGAAAACCAGCCAGCGCTGCAGTGCGAAAAATGATAACAACAGGAGCAGTTCCGATCGGCAGCCGCTGGGGGCTGAACTCCCTGGTCTATACTGTCACAAGGGAACTGGCGTCTGGTACGGAGTACGAGGCTCAGTGCGAAACTTCGGGTGACATTGGAAACCAGTATTCGGGATCCGTGCAGCCGATATCAAATATAACGGGAGTGACCGCGGAACTGACTGACATCATATCAGCAGGAGCTGACGAGGAGACGGACGGGGCCCTGCGGGAGAGATTCCTGCAAAAAGTGCAGCTGCCAGCCACGTCAGGAAATGCATACCACTATAAGTTATGGGCTTTAGATGTGCCAGGTGTCGGAGATGCCAGGGTATTTCCACTGGCCAGTGGTCCTGGTACCGTGACAGTCCTAATTGTGGACAACGATAAAAATATAGACACATCTCTGGAAAGCGCAGTATCGGCTTATATGGAAATGGTCCGCCCCATCGGAGCGAATGTCACGATCGACAGCCCGTCTTCCATGGCTGTCAACGTCGTGGCTGATGTTACCCTGGACGGCAGCAAAGCCAAAGATGATGTGCTGCAGGCATTCCGGGTATCTCTAAACACGTACCTAAAAGGACTGGTATTTACGGATTATCGTGTGAGTTATGCCCGGATCGGGAGCCTGCTCCTGGCCACGGAAGGCGTACAGGATTATGATAACCTAACGTTGAATGGTTCCATGGCAAATGTAATTATTACTGATAAAGCCATTCCGGTTATAGGAACTGTAGATTTTTCGGAGGTGAGGATCTATGGAATTAATTAAACTGCTTCCGGTCTATTATGAAAACAATGAGACGATGAAGACGCTGCAAAGTATTCTGTCAGAACAGACAGATGGCCTTGACACGGAAATGTATAAGACCATCGATAACTGTTTTGTGGGATCAGCTTCGGATACGCTTGCCCGATACGAACGATTACTGGGCCTGGTCTCTGACGCCGCTAAATCCGACCGGTATCGTCAGGAACGCATTAAGGCGAAGATATCCGGAGCTGGGACAACAACTGCTTCGCTGATTCAGAACATTGCGGAAAGCTTCACAAGCGCAGCTGTTGATATCGTGGAGAATTTTCCTTCGTATACAATCACTGTCTGTTTCACGGGTACATCTGGTATACCCGGGAATATGTCAGATATCAAACAGACGATAGAAGAGGCAGTACCAGCTCATTTGAAGGTGCTGTACGAGTACATTTTTAACACCTATGGCGCAGTTGGAACTTTTACACATGCAGAACTGGCGGCGTATACGCATGAGCGGATCCGTGGCGGACACCTTAAAAATAGAATTCAGGAACTGCAAGCCTATCAGCATGCCGAGCTGGCACAGCTGACACACAATGAATTATCGAAAGGAGAGTTACCGAATGGCAACTAATACGACAAATTATAATTTCAAGAAACCAGATGAGAGCGATTTCTACTCAGTTCAGGATCAGAACAATAACTGGGATAAAGCAGATGCTGCATTGAAAGACCTGGATACACCGACTTTTGAAGATTACTCTGGGAGTACGACGGTCCCAGATGCTGCTACAGCAATCAATAACATCAAAAGTAAAGGGAAGTTGTCCACAATAGTAAGTAACGTGAAAGCAGCGTTTAAGGGCGCGTGTCTGATCGGCCAGATCGTAAACAACTGCGTGACCAATAATGCCAAATTACCACTTTCAGCAGCTCAGGGCAAGGCTTTGATGGACCTTTACACTCAGTTAAATAGTGATTTAGCCAGCATAACTGGATTAATTGTCAAAGATATTACATTAAACCCTGGTTATGCCATCTATGGAACATGGGCCACCCGGATCATAAAAGATAAATCTTCAGGGATATGTGTTATCAATCTGGCAATAAGAAAAGCTGATAATAGTGTAATTAATACAAACACTTATGTTGATATCGGTATTTTACCTGATGGGTTCCTTCCTATATATCCAACAGGCGCATCAGGCATAGGTGAAGAGCCCGGTGCGATAAACCACCCTGTCGGAATAATACTTTTTGAAGGAAAAATCAAAGCAACTACATATGGAGAAAACACAAGAAATATAATTGCAAGCTTTTCATATTCAACAAATTAAATGATCAATTAGCAGGGAATTTCTTCCATCCATGAACATTTCCGCTATCAACACTATGAATAAAAAAGTAACTTTGTCCTTGAACAAAGGCCACTACCGTTTGATAGTTAGAATAATCGCCATACACAAAGGCAAATCCAGCAGTATTATATGTAAGTCCTGCTTTGAAGGGTGTATTTAACGTATCAACATCCCAGCGGAGAAAAACAGGGCCATCACTAGGAGCCATAAGATTACTTGAGTAGACTGCTTTTGCTAAATCACTATTTAGCCTGGTAAGAAATCATAACAATTTGAGAGTGTAACATTTTAACCAGCCCCTTACAGGGCTTATTTTATTGCCCGTGTCTGGAACGTTCCGGCGGGCGGAAAGGAAATAATATCAATGGAAAAAATTAAAATTGGAAGTAAGGATCCGATCTACGAGATTGAATCGATCCGCCCAGTATCAGGCAATGTCATGCAGCTCGTATTCGCAGGCGCCATACCGCCTAATTGGGGGGATATCACCATCTATACAGATGACAGCACGGAAGCTACTACAATTATCGGATACGATACCCTGTATCGTGATGAGGGCCAGACGATCTATCTGTCCAACGATGGCAGTGTCTACACAGCCCCAGAGACACCAGTGGGGCCGGGAGAACCTCCGAAGCCATATGTTCCGACACTGGAGGAACTGCAGGCAGCGAAGTGCCGGGAGGTATCCGCAGCTTGCGAGCAGATGATCTATAAGGGGATCGATGTTCCATTATCTGGCGGCAGTATGGAACATTTCGCGCTGACTATCGAAGACCAACTTAACCTTTTCGGTAAGCAGATCCAGGTGACCTCAGGCGCGGATCAGATCGAGTACCATGCCGATGGACAGCCATGCCGCTATTACACTGCAGCAGATATGCTGGCCATTATCACAGCGGCCATGTGGCACGTAAGCTACCACACGACCTATTGCAATGCACTTAATATGTGGATTGCCGGCTGCCAGACCGCGGAAGAGGTACAGGACATCTCTTACGGCGCTGACGTGCCTGTTGAGTATCAGAGCGAGGTACTGCAGGCGTATCTGGTAGATATTGCGGCGCAGGCTGGAGGAGGAACCAGACATGCGTAAGTACCTGGCTCTAATGGCCACCGGCGGCTTGCTGTACGTGATTCTGGAACTAACATGGCGCGGCCGGAGCCACTGGACTATGTTTTTATTGGGCGGTATCTGTTTCGCGGCCCTCGGCCTGATCAACGAGATCCTGCCATGGAGCATGGCATTGTGGAAGCAGATCCTGATCGGCACTGGTATCATCACAGCACTGGAATTCCTGACCGGTTGTGCGGTCAACCTATGGCTGGGCTGGAATATCTGGGATTACAGCGGGCTGTCTGGTAATATACTCGGCCAGATCTGCCCGCAGTATTGCCTTCTGTGGCTGCCGGTAAGCCTAGCCGGGATCGTCCTGGACGACTGGCTGCGGTACTGGTGGTGGAGCGAGGAAAAGCCTCGGTATAGAATATTTTGAAAGGACGGTGCCATATGTGATTGAAACGGAGTTCATTGAGCGTTTAACAAAAGTCGAAGAGAGATCAAAGAGTAATACCCACCAGATAGAGGATTTAAAACCAGTAATCAACGAGATCCATACAATGTCTAAGACTATGGTGGAGTTGATTGGTGAGGTGAAATATACAAATGAGAATGTATCAGAATTAAAGGACAAAGTAGAAATTTTGGAAAAGGAACCGGCGAAGCAGTGGTCGGCAACGAAAAAAACATTTTTTACGTCAATTACCAGCTCCATCGGAACAGCGGTGGCGGCTGGTATTTTGTATTTATTAAGTAGAGGAGGATTTTGATATGAGTGAGAAAACAAAGAGATGGATTAAGGCCGCAGGAATCAGAGCCGTCAAGACCATGGCACAGACCGCAGTCGCTACAATCGGCACGGCGGCCGTTCTGGGCGACGTCAACGGCCCAATGGTAATCAGCGCGTCGGTGCTGGCCGGGGTGCTGTCGTTGCTTACCAGCGTAGCCGGGCTGCCGGAGTTAGACAGTGGGGCCGCTTAAGGAGGTGATCCTGCATCTCCCGGCCGGCGGGGTGAGAGTCGGAGCTGTTGCTATATCGCAGCGGTTGTAATATCACAACTTTTTGGGGCCTGGGGATTCCGGGCCCTTTTCTTTAAGGAGGATTTATGATACCTATTACGAAACAGATCAAGCAGATCAATTGCTATGCAAGTCAGAATCACCCAAAGTACATCGTAATCCATGAGACGGACAATTTTAACCGCGGAGCAGGTGCTGCAGCGCATTCCAGGGCACACAACAACGGAAATCTGTCTACATCGGTTCATTATTATGTTGACGATGTAGCGATCTACCAGACACTCAACCACACGGACGGAGCATGGGCGGTAGGGAAGCAGTACGGTACGCCGCTGGTGGCCGGAGTCAACAATAACAATACGATCAACATTGAAATATGCGTTAATCCTGACAGCAACTACGACAAGGCCCGGCTTAACTGTGTGGATTTGGTGAAACATCTGATCCAGGAGACGGGGATCCCTGCCGATCGGGTGATCCGGCATTACGACGCCAAACGCAAATGGTGCCCTCGTAAGATGATGGACAATCCGGAGTTATGGACGGACTTCTGCCTGCGGATCCGCGGCCAGGAAGATGAAGTGAAGAGTTTTGAAGACGGTGCAGGGAACTGGCACTTTACGGTTAATGGCGAACTCCAGAAAGCGCGCTGGGTAAAATATAAGAATAAGTGGTTTTATGTGGACGATGCCGGGAATATGGTCACGGGGTATGCGGTCATTGGCGGCATGGCCTATATGCTTAATCCGTCAAAAGCGGATATGGCAACGTATGGGGCGCTGTTGGTCACGAAGAATCTCGGCCAGGGCAATCTTGAGGTACAGCACGTCGAGTAATATAATAAGGGCGGTCCGAGTGGGCCGCCTTACTTCATATAAGGGCAATAATATCGAAATATAAAACCCCGGATTGCTCCGGGGTCAGGCCCATCGTGTTACGCATTGGTTAAGAGGCTTGATGGGATCTGTTGATCTAAATATGATAAGGAATGATAACCGCCAAATGGCGGTCCCTGCGGCCGACGACATTACATGTCGCTTAAACGTTAATTCGGTTATGCAGGTATACAGCATATCTCTATCTGCACTCTTAGTATATGCCAAATACTTTAAAATGTCAACCGGACAGAAAAATCCAGACACTGTAAAGAATGTCTGGACCTCTCTGAGAAAATATAGGTTGTTGGAGAATCGTAAAACTTCCATTCGCATGTTTAGTATAGCACGTTAACAGGTGCTTGGCAAGGGGAAAAGGGGAAGCATACAGCTGATTATGTGAAGTTAAGGTGTACTGTTTGAATAAAAACGTTACGAAAATCGAAAAAGTTGATTTTTGGAGAAGAAAGGTATTGCCAGAACTCTCTGGAAATGATATAATCAGGCTGCTCGTATTATATATCTTATATCTTTCTGGCACGCCCAGTAAGAGCATTCATGCAAAGCCGCTCAGTATCCCTATACACTGGGCGGTTTTTGTGCGTAATCATGTATAGGTGATCAGTAAATGGGTACCCTTAAATTCCTTCTTTACAGAATGAAATACGCGTGCTATAATCACTGTGTTTTTGCTTTTCTAATTTACGGCCTAGCCATTTTGGCGGGCCGTATTTTTATATGAATTTGTTGATAAATTGACAATAATAATATTGATTTATTTGTATAAAGTGATATAATTTGTGTGTCAACTCTTCTTACGGCCGCCCTGGTTTGCACAATCCCCCACTACCAGAGCGGCATTTGTATGTGAATTCGTCACAACGCAGTCTGCAAACTGTTAAATAAGTATGCTCATATCAGCAGGGCGGTAGCCACCCAATTAGCTTCGTCCTGCCGTCTTATCGTTTCTCGTAGTACTTCTCATACCACTTCACCCGGCGCTCCATCTGCTCCGGTTCTGCCTTTTGTGGCTCTGTTTTTTTATAAAATCCACATTCTTGCGGGCCGCCATTGCATGTCTGTGACACGTCGTTATAATACGGGCACTGGTTAATGTCGGGCTCCAGGGTGCATATTGCCATAGTATCATCTCCTTTGATATCATGATAACAAACAAATGTTCGAAATACAACTGGAAAAAATAGTGATTTAGCCAGCATAACTGGATTAATTGTCAAAGATATTACATTAAACCCTGGTTATGCCATCTATGGAACATGGGCCACCCGGATCATAAAAGATAAATCTTCAGGGATATGTGTTATCAATCTGGCAATAAGAAAAGCTGATAATAGTGTAATTAATACAAACACTTATGTTGATATCGGTATTTTACCTGATGGGTTCCTTCCTATATATCCAACAGGCGCATCAGGCATAGGTGAAGAGCCCGGTGCGATAAACCACCCTGTCGGAATAATACTTTTTGAAGGAAAAATCAAAGCAACTACATATGGAGAAAACACAAGAAATATAATTGCAAGCTTTTCATATTCAACAAATTAAATGATCAATTAGCAGGGAATTTCTTCCATCCATGAACATTTCCGCTATCAACACTATGAATAAAAAAGTAACTTTGTCCTTGAACAAAGGCCACTACCGTTTGATAGTTAGAATAATCGCCATACACAAAGGCAAATCCAGCAGTATTATATGTAAGTCCTGCTTTGAAGGGTGTATTTAACGTATCAACATCCCAGCGGAGAAAAACAGGGCCATCACTAGGAGCCATAAGATTACTTGAGTAGACTGCTTTTGCTAAATCACTATTTAGCCTGGTAAGAAATCATAACAATTTGAGAGTGTAACATTTTAACCAGCCCCTTACAGGGCTTATTTTATTGCCCGTGTCTGGAACGTTCCGGCGGGCGGAAAGGAAATAATATCAATGGAAAAAATTAAAATTGGAAGTAAGGATCCGATCTACGAGATTGAATCGATCCGCCCAGTATCAGGCAATGTCATGCAGCTCGTATTCGCAGGCGCCATACCGCCTAATTGGGGGGATATCACCATCTATACAGATGACAGCACGGAAGCTACTACAATTATCGGATACGATACCCTGTATCGTGATGAGGGCCAGACGATCTATCTGTCCAACGATGGCAGTGTCTACACAGCCCCAGAGACACCAGTGGGGCCGGGAGAACCTCCGAAGCCATATGTTCCGACACTGGAGGAACTGCAGGCAGCGAAGTGCCGGGAGGTATCCGCAGCTTGCGAGCAGATGATCTATAAGGGGATCGATGTTCCATTATCTGGCGGCAGTATGGAACATTTCGCGCTGACTATCGAAGACCAACTTAACCTTTTCGGTAAGCAGATCCAGGTGACCTCAGGCGCGGATCAGATCGAGTACCATGCCGATGGACAGCCATGCCGCTATTACACTGCAGCAGATATGCTGGCCATTATCACAGCGGCCATGTGGCACGTAAGCTACCACACGACCTATTGCAATGCACTTAATATGTGGATTGCCGGCTGCCAGACCGCGGAAGAGGTACAGGACATCTCTTACGGCGCTGACGTGCCTGTTGAGTATCAGAGCGAGGTACTGCAGGCGTATCTGGTAGATATTGCGGCGCAGGCTGGAGGAGGAACCAGACATGCGTAAGTACCTGGCTCTAATGGCCACCGGCGGCTTGCTGTACGTGATTCTGGAACTAACATGGCGCGGCCGGAGCCACTGGACTATGTTTTTATTGGGCGGTATCTGTTTCGCGGCCCTCGGCCTGATCAACGAGATCCTGCCATGGAGCATGGCATTGTGGAAGCAGATCCTGATCGGCACTGGTATCATCACAGCACTGGAATTCCTGACCGGTTGTGCGGTCAACCTATGGCTGGGCTGGAATATCTGGGATTACAGCGGGCTGTCTGGTAATATACTCGGCCAGATCTGCCCGCAGTATTGCCTTCTGTGGCTGCCGGTAAGCCTAGCCGGGATCGTCCTGGACGACTGGCTGCGGTACTGGTGGTGGAGCGAGGAAAAGCCTCGGTATAGAATATTTTGAAAGGACGGTGCCATATGTGATTGAAACGGAGTTCATTGAGCGTTTAACAAAAGTCGAAGAGAGATCAAAGAGTAATACCCACCAGATAGAGGATTTAAAACCAGTAATCAACGAGATCCATACAATGTCTAAGACTATGGTGGAGTTGATTGGTGAGGTGAAATATACAAATGAGAATGTATCAGAATTAAAGGACAAAGTAGAAATTTTGGAAAAGGAACCGGCGAAGCAGTGGTCGGCAACGAAAAAAACATTTTTTACGTCAATTACCAGCTCCATCGGAACAGCGGTGGCGGCTGGTATTTTGTATTTATTAAGTAGAGGAGGATTTTGATATGAGTGAGAAAACAAAGAGATGGATTAAGGCCGCAGGAATCAGAGCCGTCAAGACCATGGCACAGACCGCAGTCGCTACAATCGGCACGGCGGCCGTTCTGGGCGACGTCAACGGCCCAATGGTAATCAGCGCGTCGGTGCTGGCCGGGGTGCTGTCGTTGCTTACCAGCGTAGCCGGGCTGCCGGAGTTAGACAGTGGGGCCGCTTAAGGAGGTGATCCTGCATCTCCCGGCCGGCGGGGTGAGAGTCGGAGCTGTTGCTATATCGCAGCGGTTGTAATATCACAACTTTTTGGGGCCTGGGGATTCCGGGCCCTTTTCTTTAAGGAGGATTTATGATACCTATTACGAAACAGATCAAGCAGATCAATTGCTATGCAAGTCAGAATCACCCAAAGTACATCGTAATCCATGAGACGGACAATTTTAACCGCGGAGCAGGTGCTGCAGCGCATTCCAGGGCACACAACAACGGAAATCTGTCTACATCGGTTCATTATTATGTTGACGATGTAGCGATCTACCAGACACTCAACCACACGGACGGAGCATGGGCGGTAGGGAAGCAGTACGGTACGCCGCTGGTGGCCGGAGTCAACAATAACAATACGATCAACATTGAAATATGCGTTAATCCTGACAGCAACTACGACAAGGCCCGGCTTAACTGTGTGGATTTGGTGAAACATCTGATCCAGGAGACGGGGATCCCTGCCGATCGGGTGATCCGGCATTACGACGCCAAACGCAAATGGTGCCCTCGTAAGATGATGGACAATCCGGAGTTATGGACGGACTTCTGCCTGCGGATCCGCGGCCAGGAAGATGAAGTGAAGAGTTTTGAAGACGGTGCAGGGAACTGGCACTTTACGGTTAATGGCGAACTCCAGAAAGCGCGCTGGGTAAAATATAAGAATAAGTGGTTTTATGTGGACGATGCCGGGAATATGGTCACGGGGTATGCGGTCATTGGCGGCATGGCCTATATGCTTAATCCGTCAAAAGCGGATATGGCAACGTATGGGGCGCTGTTGGTCACGAAGAATCTCGGCCAGGGCAATCTTGAGGTACAGCACGTCGAGTAATATAATAAGGGCGGTCCGTTTGGGCCGCCTAATTGTCTTTGCTATACCTTATTATGTCAGTGACATCACATTCAAACATATTACACAGTTCATTTAATGTTTTTAAGGTGATGCTCCTGTTGTGTTTCAAATTATCTAACATTCCCCTGCTCATTTTGTAGTGCTCTATCAAATCATATTGAGTTATCTTCTTCTCTTCCAGAGTTTTCCATAACGGATCAAACGTAATCATAGCATATCCCCTTTTGCAATAAGTTTACCGTGGCAAGATGATAAATAGTATTGCCAAAATTATGGGAATATGTGTATACTGTAATTACTGTGATTAATAAGGTAAGGGGGCCATAGAAATGGAAGATTTCGAAAAGATCAAAGAAGAAATGAAAAAGCAGAGGATCATACCGCGGATCCACTATGAGCTGATTGCGCTCCGGGTGCTGAAGGTGGTGGCCGCGCTGCTGATCGGCGCGGCGGTGGTGTGGGTGATGGTAAAGTGAAGGGCGGGGCCACTCGTACCATGGTACGAATGGTGCGTATATATTTAATGATGGGGGACGAGATCTCATTCCCCTTTTTTCAGGGGGGGTGAAAATTTTCGCATCCCTTTAGGGTTTGTCAAGTTTTTTGTGTAAGTTTTAAGAAAATTTTTTGGGGAGGGGAACC
>ERZ772820.2023-NODE-2023-length-14935-cov-3.498992_pt1 | contig 14935 bp, 10 predicted proteins | sample MGYA00511377_ERZ772820 | MGnify/ENA primary metagenome ERZ772820 (study PRJEB29015, sample SAMEA2737684) | human gut metagenome | biome: human gut; feature: human-associated habitat; material: faeces | place: China | collected 2012 ...
CTACGGCGCAAAAAGCGTCGAGGCGGTCGACGTGTCCGAGGACGCGCTAGCGCTCGTGCGGCGCAACGCGGCGCTCAACGGCGTGCAGGATATCGTCACGACCACCTGCGCAAACGTCTTTGATCTCGCGCGGCAGTACGTGCGCGAGGGACGGCAGTACGGCCTTGTCGTCTGCGACCCGCCCGCATTTGCCAAGAGCCGCAAGGCGCTGGAAAACGCGTACCGGGGCTATAAGGAGCTCAATTTGCAGTGCATGAAGCTTGTCAGGCCCGGCGGGTATCTTGTCTCGTGCTCGTGCAGCCAGTTCATGACGCCGGAGCTGTTTCTCAAAATGCTCCGCGAGGCCGCGCAGGACGCGGGCCGCGACGCAAGGCTGCTTGAACCGCTCATCCAGTCCCGCGACCACCCCGCAAGCCTCGCCTCCGAGCAGTCGCTGTACCTCAAGGGAGATATTTTGCAGATTTTATAAGTGAATATGCAGGCAAAAGCCGCTCCCACCACGTGCGGGTGGGAGCGGCTTTTTTATTCTGGCGCGAGCCCGTCCTGCCGGCAGAAGGCCAATACGGTACCGACGCTGCCGACGCGGTACCCGGCACAGGCGTGGAGAATATGGCGCGGGCCGTCGCACAGCAGAACAAGCGGCAGCCTGTCCGGCTCCACATAGGCGCTGCGCGCCGCAGGCTCCGCAGAGTCCGCCGTGAACCAGACCTCCGCCCGCGCAAGGGCGGCAAGCGCGGCCTGCAGCTTTTCGTTTTGAAGCGCCTGTCTGCCGCGTAGGAAAAAGATCAGACGCAGCGGCAGCCGTGCAAGCTGCGCCCGGCTGCTCAGCAGCTCGTTCAGCAGATGCTCCGTCGGTTCCCGCCCCTCCTCCAGCCACATCAGAAGAGACTGTGTCCGTGTCAGCTCCGCCGCTGCGGCCTGATGGCCGTCCGGCGCTTCGGCTTGAAAATCGGCCAGTGTGAAATCCACGGCCTGCTCCGCAAGCGAGACTGTCTGCTTTTGCAGCTGCACGCAGGCTTCCTGTTCCGCCTCCAGCCGCAGCTCCATGCGCATGGCGTGCAGGTCGCCGTTCGGGAGGCGGCTGTCCGTGATCACACGGTAAACGCCCGGGGATAGCGAAAGCGTCAGCCGGGCGCCGTCCCATTGGCCGGGAACCGCCATCGGCTGCCACGCGCCATTCTCAAACGCCGAGAGGCCGAAATCCGCCCCCGGCTGCCACGTCTGGCCCGGCTGCTTCTGAAGCTGCAATCGCGCGTTGGCCGTCCGGCCAGCCTCCGGCGAGAAAAACTGCCCGTCAAGCGCATACTCCGCCGCGCCGCCGGCAGGATTCAGCCGCGCCGGGATGCCGAGCGTGCGGCAGACCGCGACGAACAACAGCCGCTGGGACGGCAGATCTGCGCAGCGCAGGCGCATTGTCCCGGCGGGCAGCGTCACGAGCTGCCGGTATTCCGTCTGCGGCGCCTGCCGGATCGATTCCCGGATCCAGCGCCAGAGCGCGTCCGGCGCTTCGCGAAATTCCCGCTTCCGCGCCTCCGGGAAGCTGTCCGCCAGCGTCCTTCGCCAGCAGGACAGCGGTTCTGTCCCGATGCGCGGGCAGAGAAGATATTGCATGGAAAATTCGTCCGACGGCGAAACGCCGCCGCCCGCGTCCAGCGCCTCGCGCAGAACGGCGGGCCGGACATCGCGCAGGTCCTTCTCCCCCAGCGTCTGCAAAAGCGCAAGCTTCCGCGGCGCGGGATACGCCGGATCCTCCAGCAGCTCTGCCAGCGCTGCAAAGTTCCCGCAGGCTGCGCGCAAAATTGCCTCCGCCTGCGCACCGTACCCGAACCGCTCCCGCAGCGCACGTATCCGCGCCGCGTCATACGCCGCTTCCAGCCGGAGGCGGCGCTTTTCATCTGCCGCAGCCTGCTTTTCCGTCGCTGCCGCCCGCTGTGCGGGCGTTGGGGCACTTCTCTCAGGCAGGCGCTCCTTCGGCGCATGGAGTGTAAAGCTCGTCCAGCGCCCGGCGGGTGCTTCCGGCTCTGCCAGTGTCAGCTCCAGCGGCTCCTCCTGTGAGGCCGGGCAGAGCGTCTCCCGGCAGAGGCCGTTTTTCCGGGCCTGCACGATCAGATCGCCGTATCCGCAGCGCAGCCGCGCCATTCCGTCCGCATCCGTCCGAATGACCGCAGCCGGAAAGACCTCCGACGCGTTGAGAATGCCGAACGTGACCTCCGCACCGGCGGCGGGCCGCCCGTCCTTCTCCCGCACCCGCACTGCCAGCAGGCGCACGGGCGCATAGCGGGCGGTCTGGTTCAGGAACGTCACCGCGCCGTCGACCGAAATGATCTCCTCGTCCGCCGCAGGCGTTCCAAAGCAGCGGCTGTGCACGAGCAGAGCGCGGCTCGCCGCGCCGGTGAACCAGCCGCGATCCAACGCTTCCTCCGGCTCACACGCGCCGAAAAAGTGCCACGCGCCGCCGCAGTACGCCTCGACCCACGCGTGATTGTCGTCGCAGTGCGCCCAGCGCGGCGTATAGACCTGCCGGGCCGGGATCCCGGCTGCGCGCAGCACGTTGACCGCGAACGTGGATTCTTCCCCGCAGCGGCCAAAGCCGGAGCGCCATGCACCGAGGGCGCTGATCGTCCGCTCGTCCGTCGCGCGGTAGCAGACCTGCTCCGCGTTCCATTCATTGATCGCCAGAATGGCCTCGCGCGCGGAAAGCCCTTCGATCCGCCCCCGAAGCTGCGCGTAGAAAAAGCCTCGGCAGTCGCAAAGCTCCTCCTCGTTTACGCGCGGATGGAGCACGTAATTCAGAAACAACGGCTCCGGCAGCTCCCGCGCGAGGGGCGACTGCTCCCGCAGGCGCAGCGCGTGCTCCGCGCAGGCGCGGAACAGGGAAAATTCATAATTGGCCCAGTCGCTGACGGGGCTTGCGGAATAGCACCATCTGGTCAGCAGCGCACAGTCCGGCGAAAGCGCCGAAAGCTGCCGCTCCAGCCAGCTTTGCGCCCCGTTGCCTATCGCCGCGAAGCGAAGCGCAAGGCGCTGCTCCATCCGCTGCTGTTCGCCGTCTGACAGTCTCATTGTCCCGCTCCCGCCGCAAGACTGTGGACGATCTGTGCGCAGGCGCGGAATTCCTCCTCGTCCGTCTGCCAGAGCTCATACTCCGAAAGCGACGGCAGGCCCATCGCCACAGTCTGCTTCCGGTAGCGCATTCCGCTGTCCAGCACGCCCTTGCGGCCGGTCGTGTGGAAGACCACGATGCCGGTTTTGTCGTGGATCTCCTGAATGTTCCATTTTTTTACGCCGCAGCCCGCCATGATATCGATCCTGTCGTCCGCTTTTTCAAAAAGCTCCCGCAGCAGCTCCGCACCGGTCAGCGGATCCTTCTGCTGCCCGGAGGTGAGGATCGTCTTACAGCCCAGACGGATGGCGTCCTCCATGGCCGCAAACGGGTCGCGCGTCATATCGAACGCGCGGTGCAGCGTCACGTCCATATTGCCCGCGCAGTTCATCAGCCGCCGCATTGCGTCCAGATCCAGATCGCCGTCCGGCGTCAGCGCGCCGATCACAACGCCGTTCGCGCCAAGCTCACGGTACGTCCGGATCTCCTCGCACATCTGCTCCAGCTCTTCTTTGCTGTAAAGAAAATCTCCGAAGCGGGGACGGATCAGGATATTGGTCTTGACTGGGATATCACGCTGCACCTGCCGGAACAGCGCCGTGGACGGCGTGGTGCCGCCGATAACAAGATGCGCGCACAGTTCCAGACGGTCCGCGCCGCCGCGATACGCCGCCCGGCAGGAGGCGTAGGAATCTACGCAGGCTTCGATCAGGGGTGTGTTCATGCAGGTTCCTCCTCAGATGTTTCAAACAGAATTTGTGCCAGATGATAGAGCGTACTCACGGCGGTGCCGGTCGCGCCGGGGACCTGATGCTGCCAGACAATGCCTGTGTTGTCCGCCGTCCCGGCGATGTCCAGATGCAGCCAGGGACGTCCCGCCGTGAATTTTTTCAGGAACAGGCCCGCCGTGATCGCGCCGCAGCCGTCCTTGCTGGTGTTGCGGACATCGGCATAGTCGCTCTCGATCAGCGTCTCGTATTCCGCGTCGTCCGGCATCCGCCAGAATTTCTCGCCGGAGCGCTCCGCCGCGCACAAGAGGCAATCGTAAAAGCCGTTATCGCTCGCCATCACGCCGGTCGTCACAAAGCCCAGCATTGCGCAGACCGCGCCGGTCAGCGTGGCAATATCCACAAGATGCGTGCAGCCCTCCCGCTCTGCGGCCCACGCAAGGCCGTCGGCGAGGATCAGCCGCCCCTCCGCGTCCGAATTCAGAATTTCGATCGTCTTGCCGGAAAAGCTGGTGATGACATCGCCCGGAACCATGCTCGAATCGGAGATCCGGTTCTCGCAGACCGGCACGACGACCGTGACATTGACCGGCACGCCGCAGCGCTGCGGCAGCCGCCGCTCCGCCCGCCATATCGCCCTTGATCCCCGCCATCGACGAAGCAGGCTTCAGGCAGTAGCCGCCTGTATCCACCGTCACGCCCTTGCCGACAAGACCGAGCCGCCTGCCGCAGTCCGGTGCGCCGGTATAGCGCAGCACGACCATCGCCGGGGCGTATGCACTGCTGTCGCCAACGGTCAGAAGTCCCCGCAGGCCGAGCCGCTCCAGCGCCTGCCGGTCATAGAGCTCTGCCTCAATTGGCAGACCATCCGCCATGTCCTTCAGCTTTTGCGCCAGCATCTCGGGTCTGAGCAGATTCGCCGGGCAGTTCACCAGATCACGCGTTTCCATGATCGACCGCGCCAGCCGCCATGCCTTCTGCACCTGCTCGCCTTCCGCGTCCGCGCCGGGAAAGCTGCACGCCAGCTCCGGCTCCCAGCGGCCAGACAGCGCGAATTTTTTCCGGTACGCGCCGCCGCAGACGCCCTCTGCCGCAGCAAAAAGGCCGTTCTGCCCAAGCTCTGATGCGGGGCCGAGGTCAAAGGCGCAGGCGGTGCAGTCCAGCTCCAGCGCCGTTTTGACCGCCTTGCCGTAAAGCTCCTTGCATGCCAGCACGTCCCGGCGTTCACCGCGTCCGACGCGGATGGTATACGTTCCGTCCTCGCGGCAGATATATCTTGTTTTCAGATACGCCTCGTCTGTAAACACGGCGTTCGCCCGGCACTGCCGTTCGATTTGTTTTTCCATATGCAGCCTCCTGCTTTGTCTGTTCTGTCCTCTATTATGCAGGATGCGCCCGGCAAAATCAAGCGCCGGAGAAGGCTTCTGCCCTCTCCGGCGCTGTTTGCGTTCGGGTTTATTTCCACCCGAAGGTGACCATGCCGTAAATATAGATGAAGATGATCGCAGCCGGGACGAGATAGCGGAAGATGGGCTTCATCCAGGCCTTGACCTTCCAGCCCTTGCCCGCGTTGGCCTCGGCGAGGAAATTGTCCCAGCCCCAGCCGAATTTATTGCAGCAGTAGAGCGCGAAGACGAGCGAGCCGAGCGGCAGGATGTTGTTGGAGACGAGGAAGTCCCAGAGGTCGAGCCAGGCCGTGCCCTCGGCGAACGGCTGGAAATGGAACACGCTGTAGCCCAGCGCCGTGGTGATGGCGAGGATGAACACGCCCACACCGCACACAAGGCAGCCGAGCGGCCGCTTCCACCCGGTCATCTCGCGGACCATGGCGAGGATATTCTCGCACACGGCCAGCACCGTAGACAGCGCGGCGAAGACCATGAACAGGAAGAACAGCGAGCCCCACCAGCGGCCGCCCGCCATGTGGTTGAAAACGGAGGCCATGGTGTCAAACAGCAGGCTCGGGCCCGCGTTGACCTCCAGCCCGTAGGTATAGCAGGCCGGGAACATAATGAGACCCGCGACGATGGCGACAAACGTATCGAGCACGATGACGTTCGCCGATTCGCCGAGCAGCGACTGCTCTTTTCCGATATAGCTGCCGAAGATCGCCATGGAGCCCATGCCGACGGACAGCGTGAAGAACGCCTGATTCATCGCGCCGACGATGACCGTGCCGGTGATCTTGGAGAAATCGGGGACGAGATAGAATTTCAGACCCTCTGCCGCGCCGGAGAGCGTTGCGCTGTGGACCGCCAGCACGACCATCAGCACCATCAGAAGCGTCATCATATATTTCGTGATGCGCTCCAGACCGCCCTGGAGATTAAAGCACAGAATGCCGAAGGCCACAATGACCGTCACGGCCAGATACGTCACATTGACGCCGGGGTTTGTGATCATGGCGACGAAGCCGAGGTCTTCCGTCCGGCCGGTCAGGAATCTGACGAAGTAATAGATGATCCAGCCGGTGACGACGGTATAGAACGCCATGAGGGCAATATTGCCGAAGAAGGCGACATAGCCGTGGAGGTGCCACTTCTGGCCCTTGCGTTCAAGCTTCTGATACATGTGGATGGGGCTGGCCTGCGCCGCGCGGCCCACGGCGAACTCCATCGTCATGACCGGCAGGCCCAGAAGCAGCAGGCAGAGGATATAGATGAGGACGAAGCCGCCTCCGCCGTACTGGCCGCACATCCACGGGAATTTCCATACGTTTCCGCAGCCGATGGCGCAGCCTGCCGACAGCAGGATAAAGCCCAGCCGGGAACCCAAGCGTTCTCTTTCCATTTGAGTCTCTCTTTCCGTTTTTCGTTTTAATAGGCAAATGCTTTAAATTGCTACTTTGAAGTTATAGCAGACTTGGGCTGGAAAGTCAAGGCTATGCGCGCGATTTGCGTACATTTGCCGTTCAGAAACGGACAGATTGCAAACGGCACGGCGCATATTCCCACGCTTTCGTCAAAATGCCGTCGGCGCTTGACAAGCGGGAAAAGCTGTGCTAAAAGTAAATCTTCCGATTGATTCTTCGGGCAGAAAAGAGGTTTTTCCTATGGATTGCGCACAGCGCGCCGAGCGGCGCAGGGTGTTTCTTTCCGGCGTGCGCGACGGCGTTCCCATTGGGCTTGGGTATCTGGCCGTGGCGTTTTCTCTCGGCATCGCGGCCCGGAACGCCGGGCTGAACGCGTTTCAGGGCTTTCTCATCAGCCTGCTCAATAATGCCTCCGCGGGCGAATACGCAGCCTTCACGGTCATTGCCGCGGACAGCGGCTTTCTGGAAATGGCGCTCATCACGCTCATTACCAACGCGCGTTACCTGCTCATGAGCTGCTCGCTCAGCCAGAAATTTTCGCCCGATACGCCGCTGTACCACCGGCTGCTCGTCGGCTACGACGTGACGGACGAGCTGTTCGGCATCGCCATTGCGCGGCCCGGTTATCTCGACCCGTTCTATTCCTACGGCGCGTTCCTGCCTGCCATCCCCGGCTGGGCCATCGGCACGGCGCTGGGCGTCACGGCCGGGAGCATCCTGCCCGCGCGTCTGGTCAGCGCGCTTTCCGTCGCGCTGTTCGGCATGTTTTTGGCGATCATCATTCCGCCGTCGAAGAAAAACCCGGTCGTGCTCGGCTGCGTGGCGGTGAGCTTCGCGGCAAGCTGGCTGTGCACCGTTCTGCCATACGTCAAGACGCTGTCCGAGGGCACGCGGACGATTTTGCTGACGATTTTAATTGCGTCGGCAGCGGCGCTGCTCTTCCCGGTGAAGGACGCGCCGGAGCAGAAGGAGGGAAGTCAGGATGAACGGTAAAACTTATCTGTATATTCTGGTCTGCGCCGCCGTGTCATTCCTCATCCGGGAGCTGCCGCTGACGCTCATCCGCAGGCCCATCAAAAGCCGCTTCCTGCGCTCGTTTTTGTTCTACGTGCCGTATGTGACGCTGGCCGTCATGACCTTCCCGTCCATTGTAAACGCCACAAGCTCCCCCATCGCGGGCCTTGCCGCGCTGGTGCTGGGCATCACCGCCGCATGGCTCGGCGCAAATCTGCTTCAGGTCGCCGTCGGCTGCTGCGCGGTCGTGCTGGTACTGGAGTTTTTCCTGATATAAGCGCATAAACGCCGCGCCCGGCCGGGCGCGGCGTTCTGTGCGTTTTGGGCAGCTTCAGCGGTCGATCCCCACGAGAAGCACGGAAATATTGTCCTTCCCGCCGCGCTGCATCGCCAGCTGGTACAGTGCGGCGGCGCAGGCCGGCGCTGCTGTCTGACTGCGCAGGAGCGCGCTGAGGTCTTCCTCCTCCAGCATATCGGTCAGTCCGTCGCTGCAGAGCAGGAAGCGGTCGCCGGGCCTCACGGGAAGCTGGACCGTATGCGGCTGTATGATCAGCTCGTCCGGGAAAATTCCGAGGTGCTGCGTCAGCCGGTGGCGCTCCGGATGGGTTTTCGCCTCCGCAGGCTCGATGATGCCGAGCGCGATCAGGCGCTGCACCGCCGTATGGTCCTCGCTCAGCCGCGACAGGCAGCCGTCCCGGTACAGATAGCACCGGCTGTCGCCGATATTGGCGGCATACGCCTCGCCGTCTGCGAGAAGCAGCGTCGTCAGTGTCGCGCCGGAGCGCTTTCCGATTTTCCCGATCTGGTCGCAGATGGCGCGGTTTCCCGCGTCATACGCCTGCAAAACCGCCTCCGGCGACCAGCATTTTTTCGGCGGAAGCGCCTCCAGCGCGGCCTGCGCGGCCTGCGCCCCCTGCGCCTGCCCGCCCATTCCGTCTGCCACGGCGAAAAGGCCCTGCTTTCTCCCGGTTCCGTCCGTCTGCGCGTACCCGCCGCCGCAGATCGTGCCGTTCAGATAGATCCGATCCTGATTTTCCGTTCGCACCCGCCCTGTCGCGCAGACGGCGGCATAGCTGTATTTCATCCGTTGATCCATCCTTCCTTCTGCAGCTGCTGGATCAGACTTTGCAGCTGCTGATAGTATGTCGCGTCGTCGTCGCTGCGCAGCAGCTGCCCGGCTGTCTCGTAGGCCTCGACGGCGGCGGAATAGTCGCGCGCGGACTGTTCCTTCCGGTTTTCCAGCGTGATATACAGCATGGCGCGGAACGCGTAGGGTTCATAATCCTTCGGATACTGCGCGGCATAGGCGTCCAGCGTCTGCTCCGCCAGATCGTATTCCTGTAATTCATAATAGATCGTATACAGGTTGCTGTAGAGATAGCTTTTCGTCACGCCAAGCTCCAGCACGCGGTTGAAGCACTCCCCGGCCTTGCGCAGGTAGCTCTGCGGAACGGAGGGATCGGTGTGGTACGCCTCAAAATAGGCCAGCGCCAGCATCTCCCAGATCGTCGAGTCATAGCGCAGGCCATAGGTTTCGATCCCGTTCGCCAGAACCTCGACGGCCTTTGTCGCGGGGTTTCCGATCGGGGAGCTTCCCGTCCGGACCAGCGCCGCGCAATCGCGGTAGACCTCCGCCAAGGAGCGCAGCGCCCGCTTTTGCAGCGCGATATCCTGCGTCTGATTCAGCACCGCCTGAAAGCCGCTTTCCGCGTCCAGATATTCCTTTTTCGCGTAGTCGATCTCCGCCTGTACGTAGTCAGTCACGTCGCCGCTTGCGCCTGCCGCGTACATCTGCGACAGGATCTCGCCCGCCGCATCGATATCGCCCAGCCGTCCGAGGGAAACCGCGTAATCGCGCTGGGCATTGACGGTGATATCGCCTCCGGCGGTGCTCAGCCGGAAGAACGAGGCCGCGGCGGCATAGTCATCGCATTCAAAATACGCCGCGCCCAGAATTTCGCTCAGCTGGCTCTGCGCCTCGATATCGTAGGCCTTTCCAAGCCCCAGCTCGTCCTCGATATAGGAAATGCAGCGTTCATAGTCCTGCGCGCAGTAGAGCGCGTAGGCGTAGGAAATATAAGGTGCAGACTCCTCCGGGTAGAGCGCCTGCGCCTGCTCGAAGCATCCCAGCGCCTGCTCCGGGTCCGTTTCGCACAGCTGCGTTCCCTGCTCCATCAGAGCCTCGTACTGATTCTGCTGCTCCTGTACCTGTGCCTGCTGCGCGGCGGCAAGCTGCGCCCGCTTTTCCTGCCGCGTGTGCAAAAGCAGCAGACTGCCCGCCGCGATCGCCGCACCGGCGACAAGCACCAGCACCCAGACAAGCCCCCGGTGGGCTTTCTTTTTTTCCTTCCGCACGGGAGCCGGACTGCCCCCGCCGGAGGCGTCGAAGACGCCCTGCGTTCTGTTTGTGCCGGATGTGCGCTGCGGCCGGTCAGAAAACACCGCATTCGTTTTGCCCGCAGTTCCCGCCGCGCCGGAGGACTTCCCCGACGCGTAGCGGCTCGGGTCGATCTGCAGCTCGTCGCCGTTCGGGTAGATGAGCGCCGCGTCCTGCGCCTCGTAGGAGATCGCTTCCAGCTCCTGACGCAGCTGCTGGGGGCTGGAATAGCGGTCCTTCGGGTCAAACGCGCAGGCCTTCAGGACGATCTCGCCGAGGCGGCCTTCGCCGTAAAATGGTCTTGGCAGAGGTTCGCCGGACACGCGTCTGGCCAGCGCCTGCTCACGGTTGTCATAGGTAATTGCCTCCGGCGGCTGCGGGAGGAACGGGCCGCGATTCTTGTTCAGCATCCGGTACAGCACCAGTCCGAGCGAATACGTATCAACGCTGAAGCCGTATTCCCTCCCGGCGTAGACCTCCGGGGCCATGTAGCTGTACGTTCCCTTTTTGGACAAGCCCGAGGTCGTCCGCTCGATCGTGCGCGCGATGCCGAAATCTCCGAGCTTGTAATCTCCGTTGTCCGAAATGAAGATATTTTCCGGCTTGATATCGCGGTGGATGATGTTGTACCGCTGGCAAAGCTCCAGCGCCTTGCAGATATCGATGCCGAGCCTGATAATGTCCCGCCGCGCCATCGGGTGCTCGTAGACATACGGCAGCAGCGGGTGCAGCAGCTCCATGCGGATGAGAATGTCCCAGCCGATGCCGTCGGGGTGCTCCAGCACGCGCAGGTCCTCGCAGCTGACGACGTTTGCCGTACCCTTGAGCTTGAACATGATGGAAAACTCGTGCATAAGCTCCTCGACGATGCCGTGAAAATATGCCTCGGCCTGCGAAACGCTCATACCCTCGGAAATCACGCTCCGGACCTCCGCGCTGCTCTGCGGGACCGTGATCACCTTCAACGCTGCCCGGTACGTCTGCCCGAACTCGCTGCGCTCGATTTCAAATACTTTTCCATAGCTGCCTTCGCCAAGCAGCCGCGTTATATTCCAGCCATCCAAAACAGCCGCATCAACTGAATATTCCATATTTCTCCTCTGTTTTTCCACACTTATCTTATTGGTCTTTTGCTCTGCCGTCACGCACTTTCAAAAAAAGCCAATCGAAAATCAGTCTCTTATGCAGGACTATCTTCCACTTTCAGCCCCACATAATGCACAACTCCACCTTCAACGTAAACCGTTGCTGTCTGCTCATTGAGTTGATAAGTAAACGTAAAGTCGTCATCACTATACCAATTATACTCCAGCTGTGCACCATTCTTCAAAATCCATTGGAGGGGTACATGGGGCGGCATTTCAGGAAAGCCGAATAATTCCAGTGCCATTTCCGCCGCATCCCCGACCTGCAATGCGCCAAGCGCGACGAAACCAGGTTGGTTTATACAGATGTCGCAGACAGCTCCACCCACGGGTGCAGCAAATAGAAACCCGAATTCATTCTCTTCGTAACCGGCAGGAATTGGCATATCCATACCAAAGCAATTGTACACCGTGTCTTGTGTAGCATCGTTCATCAGGTTGGATTTGGCGTAGGGATATGACGCATAAATGCTCTTGGCTGTTTCAATGCTCGTCTCTCCCAGCACCACGGAATCCACCGTCATTGGGAGCACCAGATCGCGAACCATCGGCCAAAGCTCGTCCTGCAGTTGCGCTGACAACAGTTCCGCTTCCCATTTTTTCAATTTTATCTCCGCATCTGCGTTGGGTTCAAGTTCCAAAGCAACTCGATAGTCTGCCGCAGCCCGCTCCAAATCAACAAGCTTTTCATAGGTGTCGCCACGGCCCAGGAAGGCTTCCGCCCGCTTGGGATCAATCTCAATCGCCGCCGTAAAGGCCAGAATGGCCTCTTCATACTTCCCCTCGGACAGGTAGCGCACGCCGAGGTCATACTTTGCCTGCCAGCCGGGGGCTTCGTCCGCCGGTTCGGCTTCCGGTGCTTTGCTGCACGCGGCAAGCGTCAGCAGCAACAGCGCTGCCAGAAGGATATAAAAGAAGCGTTTCATGTTGATTCTCCTGTTTATACCAGTTTTCCCGTCCGCGCAGGATCACGCGTACCGGATCTCCACGGATTCTATCATGTAATAAAACGGGATCTCGCCGTCGAGATTTACATTCGGGTTGACCCGCAGCTTTGCCAGCGCGGTCATGTATACATCCATGGGGTAAGAATAGGACAGCTTGAGCACGGCGCTGCCATCCTCCGAGCGTTCGAAGCTGTCCAGCGCCACCTGTACCGCGCCACGGTCGCCTATGCCGAAATAATAGCATGTATCACTGTCCTTCGGACAATAGCTAGGCACATAATCACGCGGCGGCAGCTCTACGATATGTCCATACATCGCATTTGCAACATCCTGCACATTTTGACGGCTATCCATCCGGTAACCTTTGTACATCCAATAATTGACGTCATCGGCATCAAGGTATCCCCTCTGATCGATTTCGTAGTTATAAATTGCCGTCCAGAAGCGGTTGGCATCTGTTTCGTCCGGATAGAAAATTCCCTCGCCCGAATCGGTGCTGTTCAGCATATCCGCGTATGCGTCTACAAGCTTCCGCGCACTGTCGGCAATGGTGTCATATGGCAGCGTATCAATGTAGGTCAGCAAGGCTTTGGTGTTTGCGTCGTCCGCTGCGTCAGATGGCTGTGCTGCGGTTTTCTTTGAAAAATCCGGCGTGCGCGGTTCGCCGCGTATCTCTTTTTCGTAAGCTTCCAGCTCCTCCGCGGTCCAGTAGCGGCGGCTGTAGCGCCACTCCGCCGCGCTTTCGCCGCCGGAGATCCACGATTCGCATTTGAACATCCAGTAGGTATACGGCAGCGTTTCCCGATTCATGATCTTCTCTTTCAGATAGGGCCACCCCGCACTGCTCATATCGGAAACAGCATTTCTGTGCTTTTCATCGTCCCATTCGAGCCAGACCTGATCCCAGCGCCGGTACAGCCTTGCCCCGGTATCATCCAGTATGTATGTCGTTGCATAGTACCCGTTTATTCCCGTATACGCCAGCGAAATGTCGTTCAGATACGCGCAGCAATAGGCGCCCATACGTTCATTGTAATACAGCATCAGCTCCGCGCAGCTGCAATAGTCCAGTCCCAGCTCCATTTGATACGCGGTGTCCTCGATCTGCCCATCCGGCAGCACGCAGTAGCGGTGCAGCGTGAACTCTGACCGCACGAACCGGAACACAGCCGGCGTCACGTCATCCAGCGCAAGAAGCACGCTCCGCGTATATCCCTCCGGCACGACTTCGCAGTAAGGGTCATCCAGCGAAGGGTCATAAACCACTTCCTCCGCCGTGCCATTGAGCGCAGTTCCCTCTATCGCGCCCGGCTTTTCCAGCAGGCTGACCTTGACCTGCCATATGTACTCCCGCAGGCGCTGGTCGTCCGTCTGTTCCAGACCAGCCTCCAGCGTCTGGAGCGTTTTCGCATAATCCTCCCGCTGTTCGCAGACCTGCGCCAGCTTGAGATACGCGTCCGCATTCCTGGGGTCAATTTCAATCGCGGCTTCAAAGGCCAGAATGGCCTCTTCATAATTCCCCTCGGACAGATAGCGCACGCCGAGGTCATATTGGGTCTGCCAGTCGGGCGCTTCGTCCGCCCGGTCAGCTTCCGGTGCTTTGCTGCACGCGGCAAGTGACAGCAAAAGAAGAGCTGCCAGAAGGATGCAAAAAAAGCGTTTCATGTTGGTTTCTCCTCTTTTCTGTTTTTTTACTGCCCGCGCAGCGCGGCGCACATCTCCGAAGGGCTGCTCCACGGCGCAGGGATAAAGCCGATTGGCGTCGCCAGCTGGTAGCATACATATGCAGATGCCTGAAAGCTCCCTTGTATGCGAGCGTATTCATCCATCAGCCGCTCATAATCCGGGTCATTTCCACTGATTATCGTACCGTCCAGCTCGTATCTGGTCAAATAGCTCCAGTCACCATACGTATTTTCAAGCACCCACCCATCATCCAGATAATCCTGCATGGTAGCTTCCTGCCCTTGCATCATTTCCGGGTCATTGCCGCTGTAAATATCCTTCGACGCATACCACAGATGGTGCTGCAGCTCCAGCTGATATTCAGACACCGTATAATAGATACCGCCCTCCGACCCGCCAACAGCCAGAGACAAGCCATCATGCACGTAAATTCCCGGCTTTCCTTCAAAGGTTCCGAACTGGATGTCCGTACCCCACATATCTCTTGTTTCTTCTTCAAATGGGTAGCGCTCTGCCGTTTTCCCGTTGAAGGTCCAGACCTGATATGGCAGAAGATGCTCGCCCAAAACCGGCCACCCCATGTTATACAGGTTTTCACTTCCCGCATAGCACGTCACCAGCAGCGGGTACCCGTCGCCGGGATCAAACAGCGCTGCTTGCAGGCTGTAGCTCTCACCTGCGTCCGTTTTCATCTCCGGCAGCTGTTCGAGCACGGCGGCGTAGGCCTCAGACGCTTCGCGGCTCATGCGGCAGTTTGATATGTCGCCGAAATATACGACATTGCTCAGCTGCGAGGGCCAGTCGGGCGCTTCCGGTTCTGCCGGTTCTTCCGGTTCATCCAGCGCGTCCGGCTGTTCGGACTGCTCGGTCTGTTCGGACTGCTCGGTCCGTTCGGGCTGTTCGGGCTGTGCGTCAAGCTCCTGCCGCTTTTTCCCGGCGAGGTCGGCCAGCTTGCGGTCGCCGGTCGCCTCCGCGCCGGTTTCGAGCGTGCGCAGCGCGGCGTCCTCGTCGCCGGTCTTTTCGGAGAAGCGGCGCAGCACCGCCTTGATGCGCGCCAGCACCTCGCGGGGGCTGAAGGGCTTGACGATGTAGTCGTCCGCGCCCAGCTCCAGGCCGAGAATGC
>ERZ772820.2030-NODE-2030-length-14904-cov-5.906728_pt1 | contig 14904 bp, 9 predicted proteins | sample MGYA00511377_ERZ772820 | MGnify/ENA primary metagenome ERZ772820 (study PRJEB29015, sample SAMEA2737684) | human gut metagenome | biome: human gut; feature: human-associated habitat; material: faeces | place: China | collected 2012 ...
TGCATTTGCGTATTCTTACAGTAGCACAGGAAATCCGGACTGTCAATGCAGTTTTTGTTGCCATGCAATCGTAAAGGTGTATAATATTATATTATATAGGGTAATTTTTATAACATACATAAGAGGATATAAAATGAAACAAAGTAAATTGCCAAAGCAGACCTTGATCATTCTGGGCATTGCTCTGGTACTGGTAATTTCCACCGTCATGTGGAGTTCTGCCCAGATCACACAGGATACAGAGGAAGAAGTACAGTCCACTCTCCGGGATGTTGCCACGCAGAACGCCCTGATCGTACAGCAGGAGATCCGTGAAAACTTCAACTTATTATACAGCCTTGCCGATGCGATCAGTGTTTCCCCGGGTACAGCCAATGCCAGCTCCATTGCCGCACAGTTGGAATCTTTCGTCTCCACCTATGGGTTTAAGCGGATTGGCTTCATCTCACCGGATGGTCAGGCAATGGCCACTGACGGCTATGTACAAGATCTGTCCAGCAGAGATTTTTTCAAAGATGGTATGCAGGGGCTTCCCGGTATTACCAATACTCTTCAGGATCGAATGGGTACTCCGGAGCCCATCAATGTATTCAGCATTCCCGTATATGATCAGAGTGATTCCATTATCGGTGTTTTATTTGCCACCTATCGGAACCAGCATTTTGAAGAAATTTTAGGCGTGCAATCCTTTAATAATCAGGGATTCAGTTGTCTGGTAAATCAGGACGGTGACCTGATCGCCACATCTTCCAATGCACCGGCTTCCCTGCAGGAAGCCGACCGTATGTCCGATTATCTGACTCAGAATGCCCGTAATGACCAGCCCTTGCAGGATCTGCATACGCTGCTTCAGAGTTCTTCTTCCAACGGTGGTTATTTCTATGGAGGCAGTCAGAAGTATTATTACTATGCGGCTGCAATGGACAATCTCCGCAGCGACAGACAGTGGTTCGCCCTGACTATTGTTCCCGATCAGGTACTTTCCAGTCGTTCCGCTCCGATATTGTTTCAGGTGCGGCTGCTGATCCTGCTGATCATTGTGATCGCCGGAGTCGGTACTTTTGCTTTTGTGCACAGTATCCGGACACGGCGCAGGCAGTTATATCGTCTGGCTTATGTGGATCCTCTGACAAATGGTGATAATTTTGCCTGCTTCAAGGAGAAATTATCACACCGCAACGGAGACAGCGGCTTCTATGTTGCCCTGGATCTTCAGGATTTCAAGCTGATCAATAATACCTGTGGTGTGGCCAAGGGTGACGAAACACTGTTGGAAGTATGGAAGCTCCTGCAAACCGGTACACATCTGGGTGAATTTTCTGCCCACATCAATGCAGACCGGTTCATCCTGTTCCTGCGGGATAATGACCGGTGTACCTTAGAACCCAGATTGGAGTGCCTGTGTCAGGATATTTCCAATCTGTCCACAAAGCTTAATATTCCGAAACTGTTCCCACTGTGCGGCATCTATGAGACCGCCGATCATAAGGAAATCGAGCAGAATTACGGCAAGGCTGTACAGGCTAAGTATCCGATAAAGGGAAAACGTACCAGACATTATGCTTTTTATGAAGATCTGGATATCAAACAGCTCTCCGAGGATCGTCTGATGGAAGATGTCTTCGAAGACGCCCTGAAGAACGGAGAATTCCAGCTGTGGTATCAGCCGAAAGTAGACCCCGTCACCGGAAACATTCTGGGAGCGGAGGCTCTGATCCGTTGGAAGCGCCCCGACGGCACCATGCTCTCCCCCGGGAAGTTCATTCCATTATTTGAGAAAAACGGTAATATCACAACACTGGATGAATATGTGTTCCGCACAGTGTGCGCACAACAGCAGAGATGGCTGCAGGCCGGAGCAACATTGTATCCGATTTCTGTAAATATTTCCAGAGTCAGCCTATACTACAGCAATGTGGTAGATAAGTACCGGGAGATTTTGAATTCTTTCCAGCTGGATCCGAAATATGTTCCGTTAGAGATTACTGAGAGTGCTACCATTGATAACAGTGATATTTCCTCCCTGATCGAGCAGTTCCATGAAGCGGGATTTACTTTACTGCTGGATGATTTCGGAAGCGGTTATTCTTCTCTGTCTTCGCTGAATGTCATGCATTTCGATACGATCAAGCTGGATAAGAGTCTGATCGATTACATTGGTGACCGGAACGGTGAAAAGCTGCTGTTGCATATCACACAGCTGCTGCAGAGCTTCGGTATGACTATTACCGCAGAGGGTGTAGAAACTTCGGATCAGGTAGAGTTTCTGAAGAATCTTCACTGTGATGATATTCAGGGTTACTACTTCTCGAAGCCGTTACCGGTAAACGAATTTGAAGATTTTGTAAGAAAGCATACAGGTCTGTAGGGTTCGCCCACAGACCTGTTTTTGTTCCTGTATTCTGTTTTGCTCGTCTTATTCTTCTCCCAGGATCAGGATCGAATAAGCCGGAAGCGTAACTACAGTACCGGCACGCTCCGCAGTCTCTTCTCCGGTATAAAGTTCCCCCAGCAGTACCAGTTCCTCCGCTGTGGTGCCTCCTACGGTAAGTCCGGTCAGATCCACGCTCACAGCCTCCGCAGAGGTATTTCCCAACAATAATAAGTTACTGCCTTCATAGCTTCTTGTCAGGGCAAAGCATTGTTCACCGGAATACTGCTCCAGATAAGCGGTGGTGCCTCTGGCGATCACTGGGTTCTGGTTGCGGACACGGATCACCTGTTTCACATAATTATAGATGGAATCGGGATCCTCCTGCTGTTCTTCCAGACTGTCAAATTTCATCTGAAAATCTTCCATATCCGCCGGTCCTTTACACATACCTGCAGCATTTTTGTCCTTGCTCCAGTACATGGGGGCCCGTTTGTTCTCGTCTTTGCCGGAGCCTTTCATGCCCAGTTCTTCCCCATAATAGAGGAATACATTGCCATTCATTAAGAGATTAAGGGCATTGCCCATTTTCGTCTGAGCTTCGCTATTCTCCCCGGCATAGTAGCCTGCACTGCGCCCCATATCATGATTGGTGTAGAAGGGAGCATTGATATAATCCGGATTGTACTGCGCATACATGCCCTGCCCTGTTTCCAGATTCTTTGCATAAGATGTTGCCGATGCCTTACCGTTCATCACATTGGCAATGATACCGGACTTGTCGGCAAAAGCAAAATCAAACATGCTGTCCACGCCGCTCTCATAATATTTGGCATAGGTATTCTGATCCGTCCAGCATTCACACACCAGATAATTCTCCGGATCTTTGCCATGAACATAATCCGCGAACCAGCTTAGAATTTCCACATTGTCCTCTGTGGATCCGGTAACATACTCTTTCACCGCATCCAGTCGGAAGCCATCCACACCCATATCCAGCCAGAAGTCCGCGATCTGCTCAAATTCCCGGCGTACCGTCTCATTCTCCAGATTCAGATCCGGCATTCCGTCCCAGAATCTCGCTTCATAATACCAGGCCGTTCCATCCAGCTGCGCATACCCGCCCTGGTATTCTCTGGAAAAATGGTAATAATCCACGTACGGGCATTCGGAACTATCCGGTTCCGCCCCTTCCGGCAGGCTCTTCAGATACTCCGCAGCCTGTTGGAACCAGGGATGGCTGCTGGAAGAATGATTCATTGCCAGATCCAGGATCACACGGATTCCACGGTCATGACAGGCCGTCAGCAACTCCTGAAACGTTTCCAGAGTGCCGTACTGCGGATCGATATTCTCATAATCCGTGGTATCATATTTATGATAGGTGACGGAGGGCATCACCGGCATGAGCCAGATACCATTGATTCCCAGATCCATATCTGTGGTATCATCACCGTCATTCAGGTAATCCAGCTTTTCCAGTACGCCCTGTAGATCTCCAATGCCATCACCGTCGCTGTCATAGAAGGAATATACGAAAAGCTCATAGTAGGTACGGTAGTTGTCGTCCGGGATCTGCAGTACCCGGTTGTCCTGCACCAGAGACGTGGTACTGCCGGTGCTGTCAGTGTTACTGTCCGCGCTCTCATCCTGTACGGTGGCAGTCTCATTCTGTGTACCGGCAGCAGACGCATTGCTGTTTTCTCCTTTGCTGCCTCCACAGGCAGTCAGAGACGCTGTCATTCCCACCACCAGTATTGCTGCCCATATTTTTCTGTTCCATTTGCTCATAGTTATCGCTTACTCCTCAGATCCGCTTTTTTTCAAACCGGAACCATTTGAAATCAAAATTGCATCCCGGCAGGAAAACGAAGGTCACATTCTGCTCTCCCGTCACTCTTTCCAGAGGGAAACGCAGTTCCCTATATTCCTCGCTGTGTGGGAAGGGAAGTACCTGTGTAGCTCCATCGGTAAACCTAAGCTGGATCGTATTCTGCTGTAAAGGAGTTCTTCCGCAGATGACAATGCTATCGGTTCCCGCTTCTCCAAAGTTCATATCCGTAAATTCGAGAGAGACATTATTGCCGATCTGTTCAACGGCATCCCCGGTTCTCACAAAGCTGTCACCATAGGTAACTCCGTCCGTGAGAGCACTCAGTCTTGCATAAGCTTTTTCCTGTCTGGTGAAATGAAACTCTTTCAGGAAAATTTTATTTTCTGACACTATTGTCAGTTTTGTTACACCCTTTAATCTCCGGGGCAATACGAAGGTATCCGGCTGGAAGACTTCCCAGATGCCCGGCTTCTGATAGGTTATTTCACCCACCAGTGTTCCCTGTGTCCCGGAACCGCTCTCTTCGGGCTCTCCCTTCCATATCTGAATCCGGTGGGGATCATTATCATTGGCAAAAATAGACAGCGTGATCTCGTCACTTCCGAATTCACCAAAGTCTAACGCTTCATAGACCAGTCCGGTAGGCTGTGCCTTGTCCGTTCCGGCACTGTTCTCCACTCCGCGGCTTACGTCTCCGCCAAAACTTCCGACATAAGAAATACCCGTCACCGGCTCATACGGAGAATGGAACGTCTGTCCCATGCCCTCCACTGCAAAGTCAAGTTGGGAAATCATTTTAATATTGGTTGTTCCGTTACAGGTCATACACCTTACCTGAAAACTGCCATCACTGACGCCTGTGATCCGGATGCTCTCGCCGTCTTCCAGTTCCTCCAGTTTTGCCACAGGGCTGGGGATACCGGAAGCATCAGTAATGCTCCAGAGAAGCTTACGGTCTGTGGCTTCCGTGGGATAGATACGGGTATGTAGCAATACATACGGCTTCTCCGGTGTCAATCTCATATAGGGAGCGCTCATTTCCAGTTTCCGCACCGGAACAAATCCGGGATCCACAAAGGCGGGCGGATATTCTCTGTTTTCTTCTGTTGCGCAGACACCGGGACGAATCGGTGCTTCGACTGCCTGTAACGTCACTGTCGCCGTGCGGTGCCCGGCAGCTGCCGTTGCTGTTCCAGTGCCGGTTTCATTGGTCATGCTGTTCACTGTGGCTGCCCATGCATCCTCCACAGTCACACGAATCTCCCCCGGCGTAGTTTTTGCTGCGATCATAGCCAGTAATTTCCCCTGGAACAACTTACGCACGGTTCCCTTGTAGGCATCGTAATCGGCGCTGTCACCATTGTCCAGTCCCACCAGTCTTCCAGCACCTTCCACGGTCACTCTCACATAATCGGAGGCATTTTCCACAGGATATCCGTTCCGGTCCTCCGCTGAGATCTCCACAAAGATCATGTCCTCGCCGTCAGCATGCAAGGCTGATTTATTTGCTTTTAATACATAATGATCTGTGTTGCCGAAGGAATGTCTCTCCTGTCTGGCTATCTCCCTACCCGTTTCGTCATATGCCACGGCACAGATACTGCCGGGCGCATACGGTATTTTCCAGGAAGGCTGCAATACCGTTCCTTTCTGATGATCGATCTGCTGTTTTCCCTGTGACACTCCGTTTACGAACAGTTCCACCTCCGGAGCATTGCTGGTGATCCGCACGTCCACCTGCTGTCCCGGATTAAAATCCCAGTAGGGATATACATGGATCATGGGATCTTTTTTTCCATCCGTCCATTCCGAACGGAAGACGTAGTAGGAGTCTTTGGGAAATCCCGCCGTATCCATCTGTCCGAAATAGCTGTTTTTCGTCTGATAAGGGGTCGGCTCACCGATATAGTCAATGGCTGTCCAGATGAACTGACCACAGGAATAAGGGGTATCTCTGTCCATAGTGATACAGTATTCCGTATTTTTCGCCGCCCAGCTGGTAGTACTGTTGCCCAACGCAGAACACTGTTCGTCCGCTTCGATCAGATTCGCCCTCTCCAACGGAAAATGATACACCCCTCGGCTCTGTACCACAGAGGAAGTCTCACTTCCGTAGATGATCCAGTCCGGATGCTTTTCATGGTGTTCCGCATAATATTTTTCCGCGTAGTTATAGCCCGCCACTTTCACGATATCCGCACATTTCTGGGCATTTTCCCAGGGCATGTAATTGGAACCGATCGTCACCGGTGCCACCTTCCGGTAATCCCACTTTCTGACTACTGCAAGGAGGCTACGGGTGATCTCCTGTCCATGGGCATCCGCATGGGTATCCGGAATCTCGTTGCCAATGCTCCACATGATAACGGAAGGATGATTGCGGTCTCTGCGGATCCAGCTGCGTACATCCTTCTCCATCCACTCCTTGAAAAATCTGGCATAATCATAAGGATTCTTTGCCATCTCCCACATATCGAACGCTTCGGATACGATCAGAAATCCCATCTCATCCGCCAGTTCCATCAGTTCCACAGCGGGCATATTGTGGGAAGTCCGCACAGCATTGACACCCATGGAACGCATGAGTTCAAATTTCCGGCGCATGGCTTCTTTGTGAAAAGCCGCTCCCAGTGCTCCGAGGTCATGGTGATCGCAGGCACCGTTCAGGCGCACTTTTCTGCCGTTTAATAAAAAGCCCCTGGCAGGATCAAATTGCATGGTGCGGAAACCGATGCGAAGATGTTCTTCCTGTGTGATTTCCGTCTTCTGTAAGGCTTCACCTGCTCCGTTCTCCCCGTCGTTCATTGGAAGTTTGCATAGACGAACTGTAAGATCATACAGATAAGGATCTGTGATGTCCCATTTCCGGGGATTATCCACAGGAATCGCCACAGATGTCTTCTCCTGTCCACCGGCGAGGGGCTGTTTTACCCGGAAAATCTCCCTGTTTTCCGTTTCTGCAGAGTTTTTACTGTCCCCGGCATAATGCAAGCAATATTCCAGTTCATAATTCTCAGTGATTGCTCCCCATTCCAGTTCCGTATCGATGGTCAGATCGTAGCCGTTTTCCGTCTCCACGGAGGAGGTATAGATACCGTCCAGCGGAATATGTGTCTCAGGCAGACGGATCATCCAGACATTACGATAGATTCCGGCACCGCTGTACCATCTGCTGTTGGGTGCCTGAAAGGTTACCCGGAGAACAACTTCATTTTCACCTTCACGCAGATGATCCGTAATGTCCCAGTCAAAGGTGGAGTAGCCGTATTTCCAGTCACCGAGGCACACGCCGTTTATATAGATGGAAGAATCCATGTAAACACCCTCGAAGCGCAAAATGACACGTTCGTCACATGTCGTGCAGGCATTACCTGCCACAGAATTTGAATGCTCCCGCAAGTTCTCCTGCGCCGCTTCGCCTGCACGCTTTACTCCGGATGCGGAATACACGAATTTCTTCCGATACCAGCCGATACTGTCTTCATAGAGGTTCTTCGTATCATAGATCAGCCAGTCGTGAGGCAAGTCTGCCGGCTGCATCTCCCGCTCCCAGAGAGTTCTGTCTTCCCAATTCACACCCAATGCTGTTTTTGCAAAATACCAGTTATCATTCCATAACGTTTTGCTGTTCATCGAAATTTCTGCCCTTTCTGTCCATATCGTTTCCTGTCAGATCCCTGCTCCTATAGTGCTGCTTTTCCTACCTGTGTCCCGTCTTATCGTTGTCTGATACGGTCTTCGCATCTGCCCGGTCTTCCAGACGTTTTACTATGTAAACTGCCAGTACTGCATCCAATGTTCCCAGTACCATGCCGCCCAGAATATCCGTGGGATAGTGGACAAAGAAATAAAGTCTGGAAAAGGCAATGACTGCTGCCATAAGCAAACTTAAAATACCCGCCTTACGATAATAACTGAAAATGGTCACCGCTCCGGCAAAACCGTTGGAAGTGTGTCCCGAAGGGAAGGAATATTCCGAAGGGAACGGAATTTTCAGCGTCACACCGGTGTCCACAGCACAGGGACGGGGTCTCGCGATCACATTTTTCAGGAACAAATTTCCCACAAGATAGGTGATTGCCATGGCGATTATCATGGTCAGACCGCATTTCCGGGTCTTCGGAATGCATGTCAGCACAATCGCAATGACGATCCATACCAGACCGCTTTCTCCGATCGTAGTAAAAAAACGCAGGATCTCTGTCAGCCATTCCTGATGGATCCCCTGAATCGCATGCAATATCTGTAATTCCATCCTTCGTTCCTCCTTGTCCGTCTTCCGGCTTGGTTATCGGCCGCTCCGTAATTTCACCGTCAGACATCCTTTTGAACTATTGTAATCTATTCAGAAATGCCTTTGCATTGGCTGCAATGTCATCCTTAAATACAGCGGAACCGGCTACAATGACATTGGCTCCTTTTTCCATGGCAAATGCTACATTGTCCAGATTGATACCACCGTCTACTTCCAGATCGGTAGACAGCCCCTTATCGTTGATCATTTTCCGGATCACCTGTACCTTATCCAGGCACTCCGGGATCAGCTTCTGTCCGCCGAATCCGGGCTCCACAGTCATTACCAGCACCAGATCCACCAGTTCCAGATAAGGTTCCACTGCCTCTGCCGGAGTGGCGGGCTTAATGGTGATGCCGGCCTTTTTGCCTGTGGCATGTATTTTTTCAATGCATCCCTCCACATCTTCTGTGGCTTCCAGGTGAAAATTCACCAGGTCCGCACCACAGGCAGCGAACTCTTCCACATAACGTTCCGGCTTCTCGATCATCAGATGCACATCGAGAAACATATCCGTGTGGGATCTGACAGCTTTTAATACCGGCATACCGTAGGAAATCGACGGTACAAACAATCCGTCCATCACGTCTACATGCAGCCAGGGGACTCCTGCTCCTTCCACAGCTTTGATATCCTCTCCCAGTTTCCATAAATCCGCCGAAAGAATTGAAGGTGATAATAAATTCATGTTACTCCTCATTTCTGCCCCGCAAGGCCTTGTCTGTTGCTTATTACCGTTCTATTCTAACAAACTTGTTTTCGTAAAACAAGACTAACGAAAAGGAACCTTTTCCTTTTGGAAAAAAGTTCCTCCGTTCGCAATTCTCTATAGGTTTTTCACGTCTTCTTTCAGTTTGTTCCAGGCATCTTCATGCTCCGTATAGTAAATGGGACATTTCTTTCCGCCACAATCATAGTGGCGCAAGATGTCATCGGGTTGCAGGTCATAGGCATCAGTCAGCCATTTCAATAATTTGATCAGAGAATCATAGGTCTCCTGAGTAAACTGGCCGTTGTCCGCCTTGTAGCAGCATTCGATAGAAATAGAATCCTCATTGCGGGTCTGTACTGCATAGGCGATCTCGTCCAGAGGAACGCACTGAAGAATCTCGCCATCATAGCCAATGATAAAATGGGCACTGGCACTGCGTTCATGATTGTCTTTCAGCTGTTCGAAATAGCTGCGGTTCTGGGCCGCGCTGGTCCCAGGATTCGCCGTGTAATGTACAAAAATATTTTTCACTTCCGTCAGGGGATCTCCCGGTCTGGAATATTCATTCACGGTGAGAAAATCTTCTGTCCAGTTGGGATGTGCTGCATATACATCCGCCGGAAGTCCCTGGATCCGGGTTCCCGTGGTCTCCCCGATCTGTTTTTCGATCTGCTGCACAGCTTCTGCCGCAACTTCCACAGGAGTACTGGCTTCCGCAGTGCTGGCAGGTACTTCCAACAAATTTTTCAACATAAAGATTCCTGCAAGAATGCTGGCACACAGCAGGGAAATCTTAATATATCTACGGATTCTTGCCTGTCTGCGGCGGCGCTGCCTCTCGGCTCTGACCCGGCGTTGTCTGACGCGGGTGCTGTAAGCATTGTCTTTGTAAACATTTTGCTCATATGCATTGCCCGGATGACCCTGCTCCTGCCGCCAGGCCTTGTTTTTCTGCTGTGCTGTCGTCGAATACTGCGGATGTGATTTCTTCCTTCCGCCTTCCTGCGGCATTGCCGATATGCTATGTTGTGACCGTTCTGTGCGTCCTCCGGTATGATTGCTTCGTGATTGATCGGCGTATCTTCCGGTCTGTCTGTCTTGCGGTTGTCCTACACGTCTTCCTACGTGTCTGACTATATTTTTTCCAGTCCGGTAATCCACCAGATACGGATTTCTTCGCACCTGTATCATTTCCAGATCCGGTTGTCTGCTCGAACGATTCTCCTGTGTCATATTGCTGCCCCCCAGAGTTAATTGCTTTCTTTGAGTCCCAGTTTAATCCGGAGTTGTCACATTTTTCGGCACATATTCCTTAAGATTTTATAAATTTATTGTTTAAAAAGTTCCAGCAAATACTTTTCTATCACCTGTGCTGCTTTGCGATGAGCTTTCACTCCGGGATGCAGGCGGCTGCCTACGGTGTCCGGTGTGGTGTTGGGAAGTTGTAAAAAGTGGATTCTGGTATCACCAGTCTGTTCCGCGTAGGTTTCCACCGCTTCACGGATGACGGGCAGGAAATTGTCTCCCAGCATACCATAGCCCCAGATGATCTGTGCCTCAGGATTGCAGTCACGCACAGCTTTCAGGAAATCTCGGATTGCTGTAGTCAGGATCTTTTTGACTTCTTTTATGTCACGGGTTCCTGCCCATTCTCTTACCAGTTCCGCTGCGGACTGGATTGCTGTGGCATCGTTGGTTCCCAGATTAATGATCACGGCATCCGGCTGCCATGCCTTGAAATCATAGTCTTCCAGTGCTCCCAGCGAAGCATTTCGCTCCCCGGTAAGCAATCCGCAGACCTGTTTATAATAGGGAGGAATCTTATTCTCTACAATGCCATCCCAGCCGGTGACGATTCCCCAGCCACTCTGGGACACCACACGATATTCCGCAGAAAGCGCATCCGATACCATACGGGGATACGTATTTTCCGCAGAGAAGAACGCACTGATCCAGTCTTCCTCACCTACCGGCCCCATAGTTCCCTCTCCACTGGTAATACTGTCTCCTACAAATTCCAGGCGATATTCAGGATCCGGCAGAACCAAAAATTTCCCATCTCCATATTGCAATCCCAAAATCTGTATCATGTGCAACGGGTCCTGGTGCATAGCCTGTACTTCCTTCAGAATCCGTACATGCTTCGGCTTTCCTACTGTCATTCCTCGAAACAGGCATACTTCATTTTTCCCTTTATTAACCGGAAAACGGCTGATCTGGGCACCATTCAGTTCTACCGCCAGCCATGGCTCCATCGTGTCGTAATCAGCATTTACTTCCAGCCACAATTCACTGCCAGTATATAGAAATTCTATACCGCTGCCGGTCCAGAATAAATTGATCACATCTTTTCCCGTGGTCCGGCCCAATACCCGCACTTGCGGCAAATCCGCTATACTTATAATCTTTTTCTGCTGTTCCATTTTCCCATACCTTCTACTCTGTTTTCTGTTGCTTCGACATTTTCTGTTATGATCTTTCGATTGCCTGCTTTACTCTCTCCTGCCGTACTCTTCTGCGATCACATTCTCCGCAGGACGTCCACATACCGCATAAGGGCTCAATCCTTCCAAATTTCCCGGCCAATCCCAGATGCCGAAGCCTTTCACCCAGTCACGTTTTCTGCAGGCTGTAAACATTGCCCGGTACCAGTCCGCCTGTTCCGCATCATCCTCTTCACCCTGCAGTTCCCAGTTATTCGGAACCTGCGCAGAACCATGAATATTCATGCAACCCGCTTCCGAAAACAAAAAGGGCTTCTGAAATTTTTTCACAACCTTTTCGATCCGGTCTAACTGGTTGTCCCAGTCGTCTATGGGATAATATCCGCTGGACGCAATCACATCCACGGCATCCCACCATGTAATATGATCTTCTCCATATTTGTCGCAATTATAACCGACAGGTCCGTCATATACCGTCCGTACTTCTGCGATAAGTTTTCTCCACTCTGTCTCCCGGTGCTCCGTCATGGTCATTTCACACCCCGCCAGGAACAATTCACAGCCTGTCCGCTGCGCAATCTGTGCATAATGTTTCTGAAAGGCAATGTGACTCTCGAACCAGTTGCCCCATTTGGGTTCGCAAGGTACATCATGGTCAAAAAAGCTGATTCGTGCCCGCCAGACACCATTGTCACAATTCACCGTCGGTTTCAAAGCAACTTTCAGTCCCAGGCTCTGTGCATATCGAATCATATCATACAGTTCCTCATCCGTACAGCTTTTCTCCCCATCATAACGGATTTCCTCACTGTAAGGTGTTTCCTGCATCCCCGATGGTGTGAATATCACCCAATTCGTATGGATCCTTCGTACCATTTCCTCCATACTTTTTCTGGATTCTTCCGAACCCAATACTCCTCTGTGCGGAAAAACCGCAAAATTCACAGCGCGAAATGCCTCCATACAATACCTTCCCTTCCAAGTATCCCATTTGTGTTTCATTTCCTGTATTGTATCATTTTTAATTTTATTTAGCTAGTAAAATTAGCTTTTATTTGCCTAAATTTATTTTCCTGCATTTCATTGTGTTCATTCACACGATATGCTACCATGAAACTATATACAGTGCTTTCAGAAAGGAGCTATCTGCCATGCATTTTGTACAGGCAAAGGGGATTCTGTCTCAGAATAACGGAATGAATATTTACCGCGGATGCTCTCACGGCTGCATCTATTGCGACAGTCGCAGTAAGTGCTACGGCTTTACACATGCTTTTGAAGATATCGAAGTGAAAGGAAATGCACCGGAGCTGTTGGAACAAGCGCTGCGCTCCAAGCGTCACAGGTGTATGATTGGTACCGGTGCTATGTGCGATCCTTATCTTCCGGCTGAAAAAGAGCTGCGATTGACCAGAAAATGTCTGGAGCTGATCGATCAATATGAATATGGTGTGACCGTGCTCACAAAAGCCAGCCTGGTGCTTCGGGATCTGGATCTTCTGCAATCTATTAATCAGAAAGCCAAGGCAGTGGTTCAGATGACGTTTACTACTTATGATGAGGATTTGTGCCGGAAAATAGAGCCTAATGTCTCTACCACGAGAGAACGTTTCGAGGTGCTGATGAAATGTAAGGAATTGGGAATTCCCACCCTTGTGTGGATGACTCCCATTCTTCCTTTTATTAATGATACCCGAGAAAATATCGAGGGGCTTCTTGACTATTGCCTGCAAGCGGATGTGAAGGGAATCCTGCTGTTCGATGTAGGAGTCACGTTGCGGGAAGGAGATCGGGAATTTTTCTATCAGGCTCTGGATCGTGATTTTCCCGGCATTCGGCAAAAATATGTCCATACTTACGGAAATGCCTATGATATTCCCAGTCCTCACGCCAAAGAACTCATGGCCTTGATTCGCAATACCTGCTCAGCCAATAGTATTCTATGCTCCCCGAAGGAATGCTTCGCTTACCTGAATGAATTCCCCGAGAGATATGTGCAGCAGACATTATTCTAAATAGAAAGTTAGCCTAGCTACGAACCATTTACAGAGTCTCTTTCAATTTCTCCGCCACTTTCTCATACATCGGCACGGGCACATGGTATCTCTCGCCCATGCAAACCACTTCATATACCAGTCCATCGATCTCGGAAGATTTGCCGTCCATGACATCTCGCTGCATGGAGGTAGTGGCTTCCGAGGCCAGGGTAGACAGGATCTTCAGGTTCACTTCCACCATATCCCGTTCGAAAGGAACTCCCATGGCTTCTGCCAGTGCCGTGATCTCACGGATCATGGTCTTGAAAGCTTCCCGTTCCTCCCCTTCTCTCTGAAAGTCCGCTGCCGTGGCATGATAGTAAAGTCCCGCCGCACCGATGGGAGATACATAGGAAAATTTCTCCAGAGCATCCCTACGGATATTTTCAGACAATACGCCGTCAATTCCACTGGCATCAAAATCCTGTTTGATTTCTTCCAGTCGGGGATCATATTCTTCTTTTTCACGAACACCATATACTACCCGCAGGATCTTCCCGTGCTGGATCAATACTCCCGGCTCCTTAATATTGGCAGAGACATAGATGCATCCATCCGTCACCAGCAGATTCGGCAGCTTTTCCTGCATTTTCGCACCGGTTCCGTAGATATTCAACACCGGGATCACAATGGTAGAAGGATTCGCCACCCTCTGAATAAACGGAATGGTATCTTCCAGAGAATAACCCTTCACGCAGACCAGGATCACGTCCGGCCGCTCGCTATAGTGGTCCATATCCGCAGCTTTTACCGGAATCGTTTCGGTGGTACCATCCCACATTTTTTCCACAGCAAGACCGCTCTCCTGCATGGCTGCAAGATGTCTGCCTCTGGCGATCAGGGTGACATCCTTTCCTGCTTTCGTCATATAAAATCCCAGAATTCCTCCGGTTCCTCCGGCTCCGATAATTGCATATTTCATGATAATGATCTCCCTTTCTGCCGCCCCGCGCATCCGTATCATACCGTTCTTCCGTCCGTTCGCCCAATTATCAGTTGCGCTCCATTTTACCCTCTCATAGTGAGGGTGTTCTGCCTGCGGACAATTACAATGAATTTATGATACCATGACCTAAAAGAAGCCGCCAGTCTCTGTTTTCACATAACTGGCGGCTTCCTCTTGATATCTTATATTCTCTTACAGAAATTCTTTGACAGACTTGTAAACGCCCTTGGCATCCAGACCGTACTTCTCTACCAGAGCAGCAGCGGA
>ERZ772820.2065-NODE-2065-length-14734-cov-60.906669_pt1 | contig 14734 bp, 27 predicted proteins | sample MGYA00511377_ERZ772820 | MGnify/ENA primary metagenome ERZ772820 (study PRJEB29015, sample SAMEA2737684) | human gut metagenome | biome: human gut; feature: human-associated habitat; material: faeces | place: China | collected 2012 ...
GTGTCAGCTCGTCCTTACAACATGTCGACTATAAAATATCGACAATACAAAGATACGGAAAATATCCTGTAGATATGCTATAACGCTAGTAAATAAAGGGTATAAATATACATTTAGGATATACATAGAATGAATATTAGATATACATTTATGGTTTTGCTCACCAATATGGGAGTTAATGTTTCCAAATGTTAAAAATAGGTGAGCGCATGAATATGCATAAATACACTTTCTGAAGACGAAGTAAGATTAATTTACAAGAAGACGGAAAATCGGAAGAAAAAATTTTTAGATGAGGTGACTACCGCGCTGATTTAGTGCTATTTAGGTGGTGTAGGGGTGTTTCTTCTGAAATTATTACATTTCATGTCGGTTTATATAGTATAAACGAACGTAAAACATCAATTTTAACACATTTTAAGAATGTTGGTTTATATTATAAGCTAAATTATTGTAACCACTTGAATATCAACTACTTATCATGTATTTTAATACTCTATATCTGCATATTATTACATATAGATTTTCAAGCTACAAACGAACACAAAAAGTCTATAGTGTACAATTTACACTAACTAACTATTTAGTTATCAGTTAGTTATGTAATTTTCCCTATTTTCTAGATTTTACCCCTATTTTGTTATATATTATTACTATAAAAGTGCTATATAACATGTTATTTGTAGCAATAAATCCCTTAAAATACATTTAATAGTGTATCATAAACACTATTAAATAGCTAATTTTCCAACTTGTCATCAACTGGAAAATAGAATACTAAAAAGGTAAAATAGAACACTAACAAAGAAGCTTCTTATTTGGGTTATTATTTAGACTGAATATAGATAATAAATCAGCAGATAGACAAACGGCATTTTTCAACTTGTCAGCAACGTTATCTAGATTAATTCTAAATAATATAATATAGCCCGAAATTTGCGTTTTAAGAATGTTTATTCCGCATACCTTATTACTAGTAAGGAACACTATAAAAAGCCCTTAAACGGCAAATAAAAGGCATTATTGACTATCTTTGCTTTTATGAATAACTAAACTAACTAACTACCTAATATATAGTTATTTAGAATAAATCTAAATTTCTATAAACTGACAAAATAATCATGTTTTTATTTGGTTATTTGAAATATTCTTTGTACCTTTGCAGCAGCTATTGAAAGATAGCACTAAACTACATATAAGGGTATATGTAGCCGTGCGAGTCGGCACGACATATTGAAACAATTCATTTTAATTTAATGCCCGATTGCAAGGGGTTTAAATAAGTGCTAGAAATTATTATGAAGACTGAAAAGCAGATAGAGAATGCAATTATTAAGGCATTTTCCAAGGAGTGTGAAGGTGTAGCAATTACACGTCGTGAGTTTATCAAAGACAACATTTCGGCGCCCCTCGAAAAGTTTTTCGATAAGACGTGCGGTAAATACCGCACCGACTTAACGGAAAAAGACTGGGAAAGTTTAACCGATACGCAGGTTTGCTATCTTAGAAAATTCAACACAAATGTAGAATTCCGTGAGGCTTCAGCTGATTATTTGCTTGCAACTTCTATCGGTGCTACCCAACACGGCATTTTACAGAAAGCAGTGTTTAAATACGCTGATTTTAAAAATGATACGTCGTTTCTACAGTGGGTTTTCAATAACCACAAATTAGATAACGTTTCTGTTGTTTGCACCGATACGACAACACGACTTGTTTCGTTTTTGAATAATCTATATAAAGATTATATAGACGGTATGAAACAAGTAACCGCCGACAAGGCAGCCAAGGCAGCTAAGGCGGCAGAAGCTAAGGCAGCAGCGGCAGCGGTTAAGGTAATGAGCGATGAAGAAATTCAAGCCCAAATTGCCGCACTCATGAAAGAAGCAGCAGAAAGAAAGAAAGCAGCAGCAAACTAGAAAGATATAAGGTAGTGGGATTTTTCCACTACCTTATTTTTTCGTACCTATATTCTAGAAAGATTTTTCTAGAATATTTTTTTTGGGATTTTATTTTCAGAATATTTTTTTTTAGATTTATTTTTCAGAATTGTTTCAATATAATTTTCCCTACATTATTTTTCAATACCTTTTCGTGGTATGTAGGATAAACACAATTTTTAATTGTGGCTAAAATTGAAAACGTAACTTGTAAGCTAGATTTCTAAGCGAGAAATTTAGCGAATCATACGAAATATTTTTTAGGCGGCACAACTGGGGCGGTCATCCTCAGACGTACCAACTACCGTCGGCGAGCGGTTTCTCTCCGTGATACGTGAAACAGAATATAAGAGACTGAGATTTTTGTGGAGCGTATCACCGGAGCGGACACAGGGAGCACAGGCACAGGAGCGAAATGCAGCACCAGCAGGAAGAAGCGATTTTGCGAGGATTGAAGGCTAACCGACGGCAAGGGTACGTATGGAGACAGAACGAAAGTTGTGCGATACGGGCGCAGTGTGATTATAAGGCGTACCGGGAGAAACTATGAAAAATCATAATTCATATTCTATCCCGTTGGCTGCGGGTTAAGGGATACGAGATATCCAAAAAGCTACGTGTTGGATGGCACGTGTAGTGGTTCACATTGCAGAGATATTCTGCACATCATATTCGCCCAGAACTTTTTAAGTGTGGGTTGGCGAGTATAAAACACACTTTCTGAAAGCGGTTTACCTGTATCCGTGTAGCCTGTGAAAAGGCTTGCAGAAAAACAGAGCGACATCATGTGAATGACGTAGCGGGAGGTGTAATATCCGGATGTTAGGAAAAGACAATACAGAGGAAAAAGGCACGGATATTACTTCCTATGGCTAAATCGGGGCGGGGAGAAATCTCCGCTCTACAATTATCAACCATTTAAAAATTAGAATTATGAAACAGAGAATCAATGAGTTTTGCGACAAGTACATGTGGTTTATCTTACCGGCTGTTAGCTCCCTGGCAATAATTCTGGGCGTTATCATCGAGAAGAAATATCCCATGGCAGAAATGCTGAGCAAAATTCTGTAGCCTAAAATCCCTACGCTTGTAGGGAACGAATAACCAAAATTATTAGAATTATGATATACAATTTCGATTGCAGGGGACAGAGAATGATGGAGCGTATCATTGCCGACAGGCAAACCATATACGCCCGTGTGGAGTTTATCTCATGGAAAAATGATATTCTCAGTCTCTTCCTAGCCTAGAAATCCGTAGCCAGTACGATAATTGTCGTGTGTGGCTACGGAACAATTACCAATAAAATTAGAAATATGAAAACGAGACAAATCATTTATTCAAGTACGATAATTGTGCTTGGATTTATTCAGACATCGCCAATATTCATCTGCTTGGCAAGTACGATAATTCTCCTGAATGTGCTTGGAATTCTTTACGGAATTCTGCTTGTGTATATTTGGAGCAGTACGAAAAAGGGCAAGTGGTATTTCCGTGAGCTGTGGAGATCTACACTCCGCTTGGAGAATTTCATCCTGCCTGGAGTGTAATAGATTTGGCAAGTACGATAATTGTGCTTGGGAACATTCAGCCTAAAAACTGCTCATTCAATTTGGGCAGTACGATAATTACAAACCATTTAAACATTTTAGATTATGAACGGAATTAATGTAAATTTGTGGGCTATGCGCTCAGAGTTGGACAACGCAGTTAATCAGTACAACATGGGTTGGATTACCCGTGCTGAGTTCGCTAACATGTGCTTCGATGCAAGAGAGCCTTACATGGGAGTGATTAAGAATACAATTCTGTATATTCGTGACAGATGGTTCTAGCCAAAACTACCGCTTGGAGATATCCGGGCGGTATCTAGTATTAACCAAATTATTAGAGAAATATGAACTACAAGACATTTAATTTAATCGACAAGATTAACGCTGAAGGGTTGGATAATACTAAGTGGAACATTAATATGCACTTAGAGAAAACTGACACAAAGGAATTCTACGGAACAAGAGAGAGCTTCATACTCCCTCCTGGAGATTGGATTAGCGTTGTTGAGGAAAAGTACAGTGATTTTTCTTTCCGCAGTCTTTGCACGCCTGATCATGTTGTAGATATTGACGCGCGTTATGTCATCTTATTCTATGAGGTCGATTAGCCAAAAAATGTGCTCAGGCATTTTCCTGGGCATACTATGTTAAACCATTTAAACGGAAGAATTATGCAAGACAGAAAATCACAGAAAAACTTTGAGCGTGCGTTTCTCCATGAGATGGAGAAGATCAAGATAGCTGCACGCCAGTGGCACAACAACAATACTAGAGGCTACAGAGATTATCGTAGCAAGGAGGCTATCTCCAAGAGCTTCTCTGAGATAGCGGTGCTGTGCATGAGCTAAAATGTGCGTGGCGATATTGTCACGCATGCTATTCACCAAAAATTATTGATTATGAAGAAACTAGAGAATACTAAATGGGAAGAAAAGAGAAATTATCTGCGTAACGTAATCTTGCCTAAATTGCAGGGGATGCAGCGTGATTTGTTCGGTGACGAGTATTTGACAATAAATGTAAGCGTCTGTCCAAATGGGGAATACGTCACGGCGTATGCCGCTATTATGAAGGGTGGCGAGATGCAGGACAACATTTTTGTACATTTGTGCGTATACGACAGCCGTGAGAATATAGATTTCGAGTACGGGAAGCTTTTGAATTTTCTCGTCTTATACCAGGCCTCATAGCTTTTACGCTGATCACACAGCCTGAAAAATGAGGGAGTTTCATCTCCCTCTCCTACAAACCAAAAATGTAGAATTATGAGTAAATGGGTACAATTTTACCACAAGATCAACAAGTTTGACCTTGTGAACATGAGATTTACAGAGGATTTCAGTATCGTGGAAATGGTTGGCATGGATTCTATCATGCCTATCGACGGCAGATTGAGTCTGTCATCCATACGTGATGTAGTACAAAATAAAATCGATAGCATGAAGAACATCGAGGGTTTTGACCCTTGTGCGTTTTCAATCCTCACCGGTCCTACGATTCTGTATGCTTCAGAAAGTCCGTTGTACAATCTCTAGCCAGAACAGGGCAGTACGATAATGTGCTGCCTGCTATTAACCAAAACAGAATATATTATGACAGCAGAAGAAAAGACTCAGCTAGAGAAGCTTGTAGAGAAGTATTTGAAAGAAGATGCGTACAAACCACGAGGATGGGGAGAGAGAGCCGCAATGGAATTCCAAAGTGCCTTAAATTGTGAGTGGCTTCTAACGTACAGCTTTAGACCAGACCCGGCGTAGTTATTTGCTACGCCTCCAATTATCAACCAATAAAATTCAGAATATGTCAGAAGAAGACAGAAAGTTCCTTGCAAGGCTCGTAGCGAGCCACAAGGCGGTTATCAGCGAGGAGTTTAAAAGAAAGAATCTCGACAAGAACGAGTATTACAGGCGTGCCGCTCGTGTGGACAAGAAAGCTCAGGAAATTGAGCGTGCGTACATGCGCCCTCGCAGATTTTAGCCAAACATTCTGTGCAGTCTATCTGCACAGAAACCATGTTGAACTAAAAATAAAATAGATATGGAGTATATAAAGAGAACAGAGAACAATACGCGCGTTGACGTGTATTTCGATGGAGAAAAGTACGTATTCATTAACGCATTCCACGGATGTGTGGCAGTTGCGAGAAGAGAAGGACTCGTTGAGTTCACTAATGACGGATACATGGCTCACGTCAAGTTCAAGGTCGAGAAAACGAGATGCACCATCAGTAAGAGAACTATAGATGGCGCCATCTATAAGATGGAGAACAGATACATGAGCACTGTCGTTGAGTATGAATGGAAGGAGGTTGACAGAGATGACTTGCCTTATGCCGTGAGCGTGAAAGTAGAGGAGCGCTAAACCAAAGAATCCTGCGTTGAGACACGTAGGAGCTATTATTAACTAAATATTCAAAGGATATGAAAGAAAGTATTGAGGCTATGCTTGTGGGATTTCATTGTTGATAACAATATCGCCACAGAGGACGAGATTAGACTTGTCTCGGATATAAATGGCTTGAACGAGGAAACGATGACAGACATTATTTATGCCAAGACAGGACTACGCAGTTACGAGCAGTGTAAAGATGAAGGCTACTCCGGCACAGATGAGCTTGACAGCTATTATTGTCTTGACGAAGACGAAGAAGACAATGAAGAAGAGGATGAAGATGAAGAAGAGTAGTATTTGCCTAAAAAGATGCGCCCATGTATGAGCGTGCCTTCTATTGTTTAACCAGATAAATTATTTGAATTATGGCAAATAAAATTCAGTACACGAACCAGAAGGAGCTGAGAAAGGCATTCTGGGAGTTTTGTGACGAGTGTGGCATCGACTACACTGGCAAGAAGACAAAGTTCAACCTTGACTTGAACATGACTTTCAATGACTGGAAGGACGGATTGCAGAAAGATGGTGTGATAAGCGACAAGCTTTGTTTCAGAGCTTGTCTGTATTAAGCCAAATCAATCCTCACTCTCACGGGTGGGGATTTCTATTAACCAATACAGATTGAAATATGAAGAAAATTGAGATTACGAGAGCTGGCATGGGCGAGAAATGCTCATACCCGAAGTTCAGCAAATTACTGGCAAAAGGCTATATAATGTGCCATCGCTGCAAGTATTGTGCAGAAATTACCAGTGAGACAGAAATAATGTGTAACTATAATTAATCTATAATTATGAGTGAATTAGAGAAAATCCTGAATGACGATTTGCTGAAGTGTGAAATTGTAAATTCAGCAGAGAACGAGGTAAGGCGTGTTGATCTCATCAAATGGACGCACGACAATACATTTTCCATTGCCGAAGTACACAAGAATACAGGCAAGCTTGAAATATCAGACGTTCCTGAAACTGACGAGCTTGAAGCGCACAACTATTTCTACAGAAATTATGGCGACAGTATCTTGTTTGACTAAAACTCCCCACGATAATGTGGGGAACCATTATGAACCATTTAAAAATAGAATTATGGCAAAGAAAATTTATGCGCTCTATCGCACAGACAAATGGCATACATACGGAAGCCGCGAATTACTTGTTGTAGCAGGTAGTATCAGAAGATGTTGTAAGGTAGCCAAGGACGACGGAGCAACAAAAGAGCAGATTGAGGATTTGCGCGGTTACCGCCATCAATCCCAGTGTACCGACGAAACCGATTACGAGTACGACATTGATACGTACACGCTCAATGAGAGTTTAATCAGCTAAAAATCCCTCTTCGGAGGGAACCATTAAGAACCATTAAACAGATGAATTATGGAAAAGAATATTGTAGAAGTTGTTATGAACAACAAGGGTGAAGTTATCGAGAAAATAGCCGATTATATCGGTGTGGCAAGTTTTGCCAAGACTATCGAGGAACTATATCGTGAGTGTCTTGAGGAATTCGATGACGCAGAAGATCTGGAAGAATACATTGCAGATATGCTTAGAGAGAATATCCAGTCCCTTGCATGGGAGTTTACTTACAAGGTAAACAGAGAGATGAAGAAATATCTCCATCTTAACGACCAGCGCATGGATGGTAATTTTGCAAATCTGTACAACGATTATCCCAGACACGTTACAGGTACGTTCTGGGCGACGGACTACGATGGCGACGATTACTACGATTTTTACCCTCAGATGGTAGCCAGACTTGATGCCGCAGAAGGCAGCGAGCAGGCTAGCAAGGACAGAGAATATCTCGAAGAATGGTATTTCAAGGCGTTCGGCACGTACAACATCAAGTACAATTTCGGCAATTACCTTGAAGAGGTTCACTCCATGATGGAGGAAGATTATGAGGAAGCCTAACAATATCCCCTAGCATGGGGATATTCAATGTTTAACCATTTAAATAATTAGATTATGGAATTTAGAAAAGGAATTATCTATGCAGGGCTTGTTCCTGTAGTAGGCGGCATGATGTGGGTTTCAATAACGCCAGACGCTTCTGATTCGGTTCATTTCTGGAAGAAGAAGCAGTGTGAGCAGTATATTCGCAAGAATTTCTCGGGAGAAGAGAAGAAATATCTCCTCTCTCAGCTGAAAGAAGAGAAAAGAAGAGCGAAGATATACTCATGGGCAAGACTTTAAAACATACGGCCATGAAGCAGGTAATAGTAAGACTCAAGGGAGATTTCTACAGCATGAATACATATTGTAGTACTCTGAAGGGATTTTTAGAAAAGAGAAACCTGAAGCGCTCTGATGTTGCAGAGTGGTGGAAGGAGTAGCCTAACCAAGGGGAGCTTGCATGCTCCTCTTCTACAAACCAAAATACAGAGATTATGAATGAGACAAGAAAAAGATTTATCCCCAAGAAGCGTCGCGCTCTTGATGGGAGAGTATGGTGGTGTGTGTGGGACGCTAAGCGTGGATGCTGGTCTACGTTTACCACACATGGCAGGAGTGAAACGAAATCACTATGCCAGTCCCGCATAGATTCAAGCATGAAACCTGAGTATCAGGAGTTTTACAACAGAGCTTAATTGCCCACGCTCATCCGTGGGTTCTATCAACCAAAATACAAAGAATTATGAAATTGAGACTTTATCACGACACAAGAAAGAAGTTCCGTTTCTGTGTGGACGCATGGACCATTTACGTTCCTTACCCGAAGTGGTTACGTAAAGAGCGTTATGACGCGAAAGGAATTTACCTAGGTTGTTCTCCTACGGAGTATGGGATGATCAGGTGTTGCTGGTGCGAGGACGAAATTACGATTACACGTAATCTACCTTATCTCGGCAAGCGCATTGACCCAAAGACAACATCGAAGGCTTTCCAGAAGATTTTCTATAAATTGGAGAAACTTTGGAACGAGGCAATCACCAAGAATACGGATGAAGCGTGGGAAGCATGGAACGAAGCCTAAAATTGGTAGCCAGTTGGCTACCTGCCATTAACTAAATAAAGAGAATTATGACGAAAGAAGCAAAAAAGGTATTCGATAAGTTTTTCAAGATCCATCGTGACAACGTTGCAGGTAAGACTATCTGCTTTATCTCACGTGGAGAGTGGTCTGATCCTCAGATTGCGTACAAGGGCTATCTCCTTAACTACTGGGATGTGCTAGAGCTGGCGTGTCCTGAAGATTCGCCGGATGATTACGAACATGACGAAACAGAATGGTATGACGCTTGTGTGGATTCTCTATTCGGCTACACAGATTGCGGCTTAGAGCCTGACAAGTTTGAGCCATCAGATGCCATGAGCGTGACAGGAATCATCACCATTAAGAAGCCTTAAAAACGGAGGGAGCAATCCCTCTGACATTATTAACCAATTATTAAGATTATGAAGAGATATTACGTATCAGTCACAGAGACTTTAAACAAGGTAGTGAGCGTTGACGCTGAAAGTGAGAATGAGGCAGTACAGAAGGTCCAGGATGCCTGATAATAGCGACATTGTTCTTGATGCAGAAAATTACACAGGAAACGTCATCGAGATTGAACCAGACCAGGAGTTCTGCTCTGACTATGATGATTCTTACGAGCACATCGACTAGCCAAAAGCGTGGGTTCGCCCACGTACTATTAACCAAAACATTACGAATATGACAAGAGAAATGCAAAAAGAATTGGAAGAGAAATATTTCCGTGAGTGCGGAGATAGGGCAGTAGCAGAGGAGATGGCTCAGATGGACTACGATGCAGACCAGGCAGCAGCAGACTATTACCCTCACTATGACGAATGCTCTGGAGAATATTGTTTTTAGCTAAAAAGGTGGCCATGTGCCACCACACAAACCAACACAATTAGAATTATGAATGAAGACAGAATCCTAGAAATGTTCTTCGAGAAAGCCAGATGGCAGTATGCTATCGAGAAAGGCTTATTCAAGGACATGAACAAAGCAGTAATGTATCAGCTTACGACACCAGAGGCTCGTCTGGCTATGTATCAGAGGATCAAGAGCGGTAATTACAAGATAATGCCGCCACATACAGCCAAGATTCCGAAAGACAACGGAGATTTCCGTACAGTCTATGTGAATGAGGCTGTGGACAGAATTCTCTTGAGCATAGCAAACGACCTCCTGTTCGAGCTGATGCCAGAGATGGTACATCCACGCTGTACGTCATACCAAAAGGGTATTGGCTGCGGCCGTGTTGTACAAGATGTCTCTCATATAATATACTCGGCAGATGGTAAAATCATCGGATTCAAGTCCGACTTATCCAAGTACTTTGACAACGTGCCTATACGATTCATCGACTGGGCCTTTGACAAAGTAGAGGAGAAGTGCGGAAAATCTGCACTGATAGATGTCATCCGTGACTACTATCACACAGATATCTATTTCGATGAGGACAATAACCTCTGCGAGAAGTATCAGTCCCTCAAGCAGGGATGCTCTGTTGCTGCATGGCTGGCTGACGTGGTTCTATACCATATCGACGAGATGTTATCGAGTCTGAACGGATATTACGTCCGCTATTCTGATGACATTCTCTTCGTTGGCAAGGACTACGAGAAAGCCATGGATATCCTGAAGAGCGAACTGGAGAAGATGCATATGACGCTCAATCCGAAGAAGGTTGAGTATCTTGACGCTAATCACTGGTTCAAGTTCCTCGGATATTCCATCAAGGGTCACAATATCTCTCTGTCGTCCACACGTATCAAGACCTTCCAGAAGGAGATTGAGAAAAGGACGATAAAGAAACGTGACACCACGATGACAAAAGCCGTTAATGCTGTAAACAGGTATCTCTACAAGGGGTACTGCGATTACTCCTGGTCAACTCAGGTTCTTCCGGTCATAAACGTGAAAGAGGACATCGACAAGCTCAACACCTTCGTCATGGACTGCATCCGTGCGGTCAAGACAGGCAAGAGAAAGGTCGGAGGTCTCGGATATGTAAAGACTCAGGCTATCGGTTGTATAGACCGAGGCCGTGGCAGGAACGTGAAAGCCAACAGGAGTAAGACAGAGAGCGAAATCAAGGGGTATCTATCAATCGGTTGTGCACAGAATGCCTTGCGAACGAGCAGGGCAACGTACAACACATTGGTGAATACTCTGTAGATTAGCACCTAGCGCAAGGAACTGCCGGGATGAAGAAGAATGTTTTAAACATCCGGTCTCGCACGATCGCGGGCCTGTCTCCGAATGGAGACGGTCCTGCGATCCTCTCCACCAGGATATTATCAATCTGATATAGCCATGCGCACAGTATCTTCTGACCGGCAGACTCTGTAACCGAGCACACGGACGTGGGAGAAGGACGGATAGATTCAGGCTAAGCCTCGAAAACATCATCCGATGGGGACCAAGTTATCCAAGTTTACAACTTGAGACACCTCGGGCCCCTCGTATGACGCACAAGGCGCAGCTCATCAACGAAGTACAGAAATGTGTCAGTCCGTACGACTTCCACCGGTGGCGCACACCACCACTCCCTGATGGATGGCAATGTTTAATACCACAGGTTCTCTTAACCAGAGTAGTTGATCCTGAGCGTCTTCGTATACTACTACGACCTCTGGATCACCTATTCTGGCGAATCCTGTGCTGAAATCAGAATCATAAAGCATTGTGCCGAGCCATCGGTCAGGGAATTACCCGAGCACGAGGGTAGGCTTCAGAGGAGAGTGAATTTATGAGTGCCTGTTGTACTCGCCGGCTAATGCTGGGAATCCCCAGCTTCATCCGGCGATTATAACAGCTCTCAAATCAAGCTGCTATAGCTACGTGTCACGCTCTCAGATGAAGACAACGTTATTGCCAAACGAGGTACACGAGGAGGCTGTAATTTACCAACCAGCTTGCAAATAACGCGGGTTAATCCTTAGGTTAAATATTAACCCGCGTAAGCCATCTGGTTCGTATCAGTTGATTATAGGAAAGCAATAGGCCTATGAGTGTACCTACAACAACCAACGTGAATTGCATCACGACTTATCAAGAGTATGAGGTTTAATACCCCGTGAGTGGAATACCGTCGTCGATGTCTATCGATATCGACGACCGTATCCAAACACGGGGTCTAATCGAGAACATATATCCATGCAACATAATACATGAGATAAGTCTAGGTTATTGCGAGCCGAATGGTGCGCAAGGAGAATAGATTGTATAATACTGTTTCAATCATCCTGAGCATCCAGGTGATTACCTGGATCCGTCAGGACTCAAATACAGTATCAATCAAGACTTTACAGTTACGCAACAGATTCTCTGAGCGCACTCCTATTAACCAATATATTGAGAATTATGGACAGTAAATTACTAAAGAAGCTTGATGAGATCAAGAAAGAGTACTTGGAATCCGTAGTTTGCATGGGCGAGATGCTTGATTCTGTAAGCGCAGACGGATTCTCTATCGAGGAGGCACACTGGCTGTATATGCGTGCGATGGAGTGGGCGAACGGAGATAAGTTCTATATCCACTTCGGGCACGAGGATAATGTACTTAGTAACGGTGAACTCGAAAAAGTCAATCTGATAGTGCTAGAATAAGCACTATCCCTATTAACCAACATTTTAAGAATTATGACATACGACGAGATTATTAATGCAGTTGAGAATGGTGCTAAGTTCACCATCAACTTCCAGAAGAGAACATGTAGAGTGAACGGCAAGGTAGTAATGTCCGAGGAAGACAAGCCGAAGGACACGCCTTACCTTACACCCGAGGTTATTCTTGTGGGCATCGAGCAGAGATATGCGGCATACAAGCATTCCGTGCCGTCTGAACGCTCCGAGTCGCATCGCCGGTACTACTTTAAGGCTTTGCCTGAGAAAGAACTCTCAGACGAAGATATGATGTACGGAGAGCGGAGAGAGGTAGCTCGATGCAAGCTGGAGCTGTACGTATTGATTCAGCTGCTCAGAGGCAACCTCTTTTGGGATTGCTCATGGGGAACGTGGTTCTGGCGTTCCAAGAACGACAAGGACCTGATTATCCTCAGAGACTGGATTGAGCCAAACAAGGGTGGGGCGTAAGCCTCATCCACTAGAGTTAAATAATTTATTACAAACCATTTTAAATTTTATAGAATTATGAAGCAGATTGTAACAATCACTGGTGAGAACTTGAACATCGTAACAAAGAACGTAGAGGCTACAGCAGCTACCAAGAAGACAAAGGCGCAGATGCGTCTCGAAGCTCTGAAGGCAGCAGGTGTTGACGTAAGTAAGTACTTCCCTCTCGGTGACGACCAGCTTATCAAGATCGAGAATGGTGCAGCGGTTCCTGTAGACATGGACGATGCAACCATCGATGCGGTAGGCAAGAAGATTGTCGAGGGTGGATACGTAAACAACTGGAAGCTGTTCCGTCGTTGGGTTATGTCTCAGATGTTCCACATGTTGCGAGACATGGAGAAGGACGGAAAGTCATTCAACGAGGTTTTACAGAAGAAGGGCTATGAGTACCAGTGGCGCATGTTGGAGAACGAGCTCTATGCTCAGGTAAAGATGTCTGAGCACGGAGACCTTGATAATGTCGGTTCTAGAAACCGATGGTTTAACGGCGACGTTGCCAGCGACATGGTTACTGACTACATCAGCAAGCTCCGCAGCTACGTAGATAACAATCTTATCTGGAATGTCAAGAAAGACAAGGACGGAAACGAGAAGAAGGCATACAAGCATACCTGCAAGGGAATGCCGTACGTACGTCTTCAGAACAAGGATATCTTTGTCAGTGACTTGGAAAAGAAAGTCTACACACCTCTCAGAGAGATTGCTAACGAGATGGCGGCTGTCCCTACATATAAGCAGCTCTATGATGCAGTTCACAAGTTTAACAAGAACCGCAAACATCTAGAATGGGGCACCAAGCAGTCTGATGCCTTCATCAATGCCTATAAGGGTTCCGGCTCCTACTACACGATGAGAAACCTCATTATGTTCCACGGAGCCAGATTCTGGAAAAACGGACGAAAGATGTCAGAAGCCAACTCGTTGAAGGAGATTGAGTCTAAAGCAAAGCTCTATGATGAGCAGGGCTGGAGAATGCTCGGTGTTCTCAAGCAGCTCATTATAGAGAACGATATCGACATCCAGGGCAAGATTAACGAGTGGAAGAAGTAATCACCAGTAAGATGTAAGGTTCGCCGCCTGAAGAATGGTGGCCCGGCAGTAATTTACAAGAGCTTCTGCAACGAGAGGATCTCCTCCAGTGCATTCACTGGAGGTAATCCTTCGAGCTAAAGCTCTCCAGATCAAACTACTAAAGTAAGGCACCAGCCGGGAGCCATTCTAGCCAAAAGTCGGTTACTGATTCGGTAACCGATTCTATGTTTAACCAATAAAATGAAGGATTATGAAAGAGATCAAAGAGAAGATTGATGTGAATTCCCTTGTTCCTGCACCTCTAGATAACAAGAATGTTATGCTTGACTGGTGGGAAGAGAACATGTTCGATGACGAAAGCTATGCATTCTCCGGGAATACATACCTCGGATTCATTGTTGGTGTTCCGGTAATAGCCACCGTCAAGAGCAATGTTGTCGAGTTGAAATGCATCCCGCAGCCCTACAGAAGCACGGACAAGCTAGATGATTTCGGAAATGCAGTCATAAAAAACTTGACTGAAGACGAATGTCACCTAACGACCTACATGGTTCCTGCGTACAAGCAGTACATAGATGACGAGCGTGAGGGAGACGCAAAACTACTAATATCGTTCTCCATCTACGAAGATGAAGCTACGATTTCATTCCACTGGAATGTACCGAAAGATTAGCCAAACATGTCAGTCGTTAACAGCGGCTGACTCCTTATCATAACTAG
>ERZ772820.2070-NODE-2070-length-14709-cov-12.259997_pt1 | contig 14709 bp, 17 predicted proteins | sample MGYA00511377_ERZ772820 | MGnify/ENA primary metagenome ERZ772820 (study PRJEB29015, sample SAMEA2737684) | human gut metagenome | biome: human gut; feature: human-associated habitat; material: faeces | place: China | collected 2012 ...
AGCTCATTTATCTCATATTCACTTTCCGTTGCTTTTGCTTAAATTGTGCATTGCTCCCGGCACTCGTATGCAACAATCCAAATCGCCTTAGGCACAGACATTTACACGGTTTCAAAAATGCTTACCCATAAGAATGTAAGCACAACACAGATATATGCCGACCTCGTGAACGCAAAGAAGAGAGAGACAGCAAATAAGATTTCTCTTAAATAAATCCATTGCATTCATTTCATGGTGCCCGATATTGAAAAAATGTTCAATATCGGGCTTTTTAGTTAAAGGCTCCTAAAAGTTTTACGTGAGTCACGCGTGACTCACGTGTCTGTTTCTGCAGTTTTTCCTATTTTTGCGCCACAAATGATTAATAATACGCAATATGAAACAGTTTAAAAAAGAATTTTTGACACAGCATTTATTGGTTTTGTGTGCAATGTCTATCATTGGTGCACTTGTACGCAACGAAGCTATGCAATATGGTGTAGACACCTTTAGCTGCAACTTGACGTTCGTTATCTCAACCACCATACTGATGGTTGTTTATCTCCATGCATTAGATAGTATCGTACGATTGCTTGCCCCATGGTTTAAGCATATCTTTTGTAATACAGTAAACAATACAGAAAGAAAGCGTCTGTCTTCTATTGCCATCAATGAAACAAATACATATGACGAGGGGAAAGAGCTAAACCTGGAAGATGTAACTTTCGTCTATGCAGACGAAGCCTCTTCTTGTATTACAAGCTATGAACAGTTGAGACAGGAAGCATTGGAAGACAAAGCCAAAAAGGAAAAGGTCTTGTTAAACTCAGCTATCGATTATACCAGAAGAACTTTTGCTGCCTACATGAAAGAGGAGCATTTGAACCAACTTTGTGACAACATCGCTATTTTCCAGTGTTGTGCCTCTACACACATGAGACATCATTCATTGATTGTTGACAAGGCTATTCGTACTATAGACTTAATGCATTATGCTTGGAATATAGGAAACCTTTTCAAGAAGAAAGGCATTGATACAGCAACCTTTATAAAACAAGTTTTTGCAGATGCATTGGTTGATGTGGAAATATCCACTATTATAAGGAAGTTAAGAATGGAAGGTACCTGCATCATAGAATTACTACCAAGCTTAGATGTTCAAGGCGGAATCAAGACAAATTATTGTTGCTGATAAGCATTGAGCGGTTATTCAGAGGTTATATCTCTGTGATATTTATCTCCATTACATAACTCATTTACTTTGTACCCGAATAATAAAAAATGAACAGATATGATAAATGAAAGTATCACCTTTGATAAGTTACCACAAGCGGTATCTTATTTAACAGAACAAGTTATCGAGTTGAAGCAAATGGTATCAGCACTTCAACCTACATCATCAGCAAATAACCATATATTGGTTGAGATTGATGAGGCTGCTATTATTATAATGAAGTCGAAGCCAACCATTTATCGATTGGTTAACCATGGCATTCTGCCATCCTATAAAAAAGGTAAGAAGCTATACTTCTATAAGGATGAGCTGCTTGCATGGATTGAGAATGGTCGAAAAGCTACCAAGGAGCAGAACCATTCTGAAATGCTAAAAGCCATGCAAGGTGGAATGAAGCGCAAACCCAAGTCAATGTATAATTTTTAACTCTATGCCAAATGACAGCTTTAAATAACAATAAGGAAACTTCCATCAATCCAATGATTATCATGGATAAGGCTATTGATATGAGTACTCGCCTATCAGGTAGCCAGTTTCCCGTAAGCATCTTTCCTGCCAAGATTCAGAGAATCATCAAGGAGGTACACGAATGCCACAGTTTTCCTACCGACTATATATCAGCAGCCATTCTCACTGCATTGGCTGTTGGTATCGGCAACACGCACTTGGCACAGATGAAACAAGGTTGGCTTGAAAGTCCTATCTTATACATGGCTCTTATCGGAAGACCAGGAGCCAACAAGAGCCACCCACTTAGCTTCGCTATGAAGCCATTCCTCGATTACGACTATGAGCAAAACAAGTTGTTCGAGGAGCAATACAGTAAGTTTGAGGAAAAGATGTGCATGTCTCGCAAGGAACGCATTGAAAATGGAGAGGATGGATTCCCGCAAGAACCTGTACGCAAACGTTTCTTGGTCTCTGATGTCACACCAGAAGGCTTGAGCTATATTCATGCGCAGAACAAAAGGGGTTTATGCCTATGGACAGACGAGTTGTCTGCATGGTTCAAGAACTTCAACCGCTATAACAATGGTTCAGAGGAACAGTTCTGGCTATCTGTCTTTAGCGCCAAGACAACTATATCAGACAGAAGAAGTTCAAAGAGTTCCATTTTCATTAAACGCCCCTATATCTCAGTAATCGGAACCATCCAAAAGAAGATACTTAGTGAGTTGGCGAAAGGCGAACGCTCCAGCAACGGCTTCATCGATCGCATTTTGTTCGTCATGCCTAACCTTCAGCAGAAAGCGAGATGGAGTGACCGAGAGTTGCCCGATAATATAGAGCGAGATTGGCAAGCCATCATTCAACACCTTATTGATATGGAGTGTCCAATAAATGAGCAACAGGAAATCGAGCCTCATGTTTTATCATTCACAGAAGAAGCTAAGGCAAGGCTCTATGAATGGCAGCATCATTTCTCCGAGCAATGCGACAATGAAACAAATGATACCATTGTCAGCATCTATTGCAAGTTGGAGATATACATCATCCGTTTCTGTCTGATTATTCAATTGGCACGATGGACGTGTGGAGAATGTGATAAGGAAGCCATCGACCTGCTGAGTGTAGAGCGAGCCATCCGATTGACAGATTATTTCAAGAACTCTGCCATATCAGTACAAAATATCCTCAACGAGAATATGCTCACCGCTCAACAACAAGCAATCGTCAACCATCTTCCTGCAACATTCACCACGGCCCAAGCTCATGATGTCGCCAAAGAGAACGACATGAAGTCAAGGACATTGGAAAGATTTCTGAATGATAACATCGGAGTCCTATTTCGCAAAGAGAAGCATGGAGAATATTCAAAGATTAACTCGTGACGGTATTGTCGGAATTGTCGCTTTTGGCGGTTTTAATACCAAAAGCGACAAAACCGACAGAACCGCCACATAAAAAAGAAATGAAATGAGTACACATAGATTCATATTAGAGCCATACAAAGGCATCGCTACCCGACATACATGTCCAGAATGTCATAAGAAACGTAGCTTCGCCCGATATATTGACACAGAAGGGAAGATTGAGTTTCCTCCTTACGTGGGTCGCTGCAACCATGAGCAAAGTTGTGGTTATCACTTCACTCCCAAGGATTTTTTTGAGAAGAATCCCGAAAAGAATGAGACATTCACAAAGGATGAGACTATTTCATATAAGAAGAGAGAAATGCCGAAGCCATTACCCACTTCTTATATAGACGAGAACATCATGCGTAGTTCTCAGAAATGTTATGAGGCAAACAACCTTTTCTTGTTTCTATCTTCTCAATTCGGTGAAACAGCTACTCTTTCTTTGATGGAGAAATATCATGTCGGAACTTCCAAACACTGGACTGGTGCCACGGTATTTTGGCAAGTTGACAATCAAGGCAAGGTGAGAACTGGTAAGGTAATGCTCTATAATCCTGAGACAGGTAAGCGAGTAAAAGAACCATACAGCCATGTTTCATGGGTACACTCGCTTATCCCCCACAAGGATTTCAATCTCTGTCAATGCTTCTTTGGTGAGCATCTTATCAATGTTACCAAGACCAAGCCTATAGCATTGGTTGAAAGTGAGAAGACAGCCTTGATAGCCTCCTACTATCTTCCTCAATTCTTATGGATAGCAAGTGGTGGTAAGAATGGTTGCTTTAACACGAAGTCGTTATCTGTTCTGAAAAACAGAGATGTGGTCTTATTCCCTGATTTGGGAGCGACAACAGTTTGGCAAGATAAGCTGCCAATGATGCAAGTTCTCGGCATCCGTGCAACGCTTTTCGACTTTTTAGAGCATCAAGCCTGCGAAGAAGATAAAGCTAAAGGCTTGGACATTGCTGATTATTTGCTCAAAATCAAGCCTGCAGAAGCAAAACTTCAAGCCCTCATCAAACAGAATCCTGCCATTCGGAAGTTGATAGATGTCTTCAAACTCGAAATTGTTGACGAGCCTCAACCACGTTTCCGCTCTCCTAAAAGACAACGTGGTTTCAGACTCTGAGATGATTTGAAAAATCGAGGTATCTGACGATAGCAAGTTATGTTTTGAGTTACTCAAAACCTTTCGAGTTACTCTCGAAAGCACTTGCCTATCGGTAGATACCTCTCCAAAGTCGAGTATCTGAATCAACCTATCGGAAGCAGAGAATTGCATATATGATGACTTACTGTCGTATAGATTCATTGATTTACTGTCGTATATATATGCATGTCATATGATAAAACATTTTACATGGAATGAGTAGAAAAAGCCAATTTTTTCTTTCTACTATATATGTCATCGATTAATGATTCCTATTCTTGCGACAACTCCCAAGGCATACACCTACTATATGAAGATAAAGGCATTTGCTTGCCATCATACTCTTGTACGATTTGTTTGCGAAATAAAAGTCCAGAGTCTTGTTCTTCCCACTTTATGCCCGTCACATTTTTAGGAGAATAACTTGTTTTACCCACCCTCATTTCGTATTGTCCATTAGACATAAGAGTAGGAGTTAACCTATATCGTTTTTTGCCCAATTCACAGCACGAACTATCATAGCGTTATCATAACCATTGCTGTAGTCTGGTGATGGAAATATGATATTCATCAAACTTCCATCTCCAAATTTCTTTCCAATGCCTATTGTTTCTCCTGCTGCTATTTCTGAATTTTTACTTCTTTCAAATACATTTCTATATTCATTCAATGCAAATGGAATTTGCCCTATGGCATCTGGCCAATATGGGACTCCTTCGATCTCAACCATAAAATAACCATCGCCAGGTTTGCCCTTTGCTTTCCGCTATATAGAATTTCACAATATTATCTTTTTCCTTTGTGAAACAATGTATTGATTTTTCAGATAAGTCAACTAGAAACATCTTATAATCTTTATTGTTGCCATTGAGAGGATTAATAACATGATTTTTAGGATTATCTGCAAATGCGTTGGTCGTATTTATTTCATATTTTGTAGTTCTATATGCATACAGATTTGCGAATACAAAAAGATGCATATTTTCTTTATAGCATAAGTATTGTCTAAAATAACAATCTATTGTATTGTTTTTATTAGAATAATGATTTTTATCTTTGTCGTCAAGATATTTCGCAACAAGAGTTTCTACATTATATATGCAATCTTTTGTCATTTGCATATATTCCTGTTTGTTCGTTAGAACTTTTTTCCCATTTGCAAATTGAGCATTAGACGATAAAACATGAATTTTGGAATCATTACTGCAATCTTTCGCCCATTTCTTCTCAATTATTGTTGAGTTTGCATTTTGCTCTTTTCTTTCACCTTTACAGGCATACAAACAGAACAAAATTATTACTATGAAATACTTTTGCCACATATAGTAAAATTTCTGATTGAACATTCAACTTTTCTTTTCAAGGATTCTAAGAACTTGACTGGCTCGCTTGTGCTTGAGCTCGCAAAATTGCCCCTTTATGGTTTGGACAGCTTTATCTACTGTTATATTGTTTTCTTCCATTATACTCTGTTTTGATATTATTTACAAAGGTAGTGCTTTTAGCCTTTAAACAACTATCACACAACCTTTTTTTTTTGAAAAGAACGTAAAAATAATAGTTTTATTGCGATGATTGTACTGTTAGTAATTGCTTAACACGTTGCACCGTACTCACGCCCTTGCATTCTGATTTTATGATAGCGGATTCGGAAAATTTTACATTCTTTCTTTATCCTCTTCATTAGAAAATTCCTTATCATGCCGAATTGCGCGTTTTGCGCCTACTGAGAAATTAAACGTTACACTGACAAAAAACTTTCGTGAAAGAAAATCAAATTCTGAATGGTGCTCAAAATCACCATTTCTAAAGATTTGCTTGTTCTTTCCCCTACAGTTAAGCAAGTCTTTTACGCCAAAATTGACATTCACCCTATCCTTACAGCAATTGTAATTGCCCTCAACATCTACACCGATGTAATCTGTCTTCTGGATAAGGAAGAGTTGCTTGTAATGTCTGACATAACGTAGGTTTGACATCGCTGTAAGTTGTTTTGACAACCTGATGCGATTATAACTGGACAGAACTACACCAAAGTCGTTGACACATTTGGCACTATTCTGGTACCAACTCTGACTTAACTCTACATTGTTTCTGCAATTCCAAATTCCCCATGTGAAAGGTATGCCCATGTACAGCGTCAACCTCTTCGTTGTGCCGTTGTTTCTTAACATGTAACGAGTTTGATACTCTCCAATCTGCTCATATATCTCATTGATTTTCCTGTCGATGAAGAGAGCTGACAAAGAGAATATATATTTAGATTTCAGCATGAATTGTAAGCCTGCGTTGTATAGCAACTCTCCTTTTAAATCAGGATTACCTTCTTTGTAAGAGGTCTCTGACAGATGAAAAACGAACGGATTCACCATTTGATACAACGGACGATTGATTGATTGTGTATAACTCAGCGATAAAGAATTGCCATCTCCCATTTCTCTGCTCACAAAGAAAGAAGGGAAGAGAATGTTATCATTTCTTTTGGTATACAATTGATTCTTCACACGTTGCCTTGTTTCCCATTCTGTGTATTCATTACGCAATCCCACTTGAACTTCCCATAACTGTGATGTATACTTATACATCCCGTATACAGCTAATCGTTTTTCAAAATATTTGAAATCGTCTCTTTGGTCTATATCTTCAGACAACACTCCTGCCAAGGTCGTGTTTCCAAGATTCAATCTGCTATTGTATCCGATGTCAGCATAGACATACTTGGCACCGAAGGCAAACTGATGAAGTTTTAAAGACTTGGTGAAACCTACCTGTGCGCTATAAATATCTATACTCTCTAAAGAGGGTTGCGACTTAGAAATGATGCTGTCCGAGCCAATGCCTAAAGTATATTGGTTCTCATATTCATACAAATCATGCTCTCTTTTTCCTGCATAATCAGCTATAACATTCAACTTGCTACCCAATGAGTCTACAGTCCATTCATAGTTTAAGGTAACGTTGTTGGCGTTGTCCTTTAATGAGTATGGGGCAAAGGTCTTTATATTTGTTGGATAATTGTTCTTGTCCGTAATCGTAGAATTTAACCAACAAGCATTGGAGTAGTCTTTTGAGTAGCTTCCCGACCACTCGACACCCAAATATTGTTTGTGAGAGATATTGAAGTCAAGACCAAACTTTGGCATATAGTATTGCCCTTTATCATTGCTTCTCGAATTGCTGCCAACAGTTAGGTCTCGTCCATAGTCATTTTCATAGGTTACACTTTTACTTTCCGACTGTCCAAAAATCATATTGGCATAAAGGGCGAGCTTACCCCATGAATACGTCAATCCAGTAAATTCAGAGTATGAATTTCTGCTTTTCCGCTCATAATCGCTGCCCACATAACCAGAAAGTCCATATTCATGCTTCTTCTGTCTATTGACAACAAGAATTGCAGTACCACCTTCTGCATCATACTCAGCCGTTGCTCGAGGTAATATTTCCAAACTCTTGATGTCATTTCCATGCAAAGAAGACAAGTATCTTTTCAGTTGAACACCACTCAGGTTCACCACTTTTCCGTTTTCATATATTTTGACGCGATTTCCCATGACGCTGATGCCTCCCTCACCATCATAATCGACATCAGGAATCAAGTCCAAAATACTAGAAAGAGAACGTGACTTCAGTAATTTATTATGTTCTACACTTACTATCATCCTGTCGGCTTTATGCTGAACCAAAGGTCTTTCTGCCATGACGGTTACACCGGAAAGTTTGATAGTGTCCTGCATTGAGGTATGTTTACCTTGCGCAAAGCTCATTAACGTGCTTTGCGCAAGGTAAAAACAAAGAATATATAAATACTTTTTCATACGCATTTAGGGCAATTAACTTGCTGTCCTCTAATTACTTTTATTAGAGACTCTATATTATCTACGACAACCAACTGGTCACGATTTGTGACCAGTTCGCCGTTTTCTGTCTTTTCCGTTATGTCCGCCATATTTCTATCTTTATTTTTAAGGTCACAAATTGTGACCTTAAACGTGTTGTTACTTATTATTGTATGCAAAGGTAGTGCTTTTAGCCTATAAGCCACTATTGCACAACCCCTTTCTTTGAAAAGAACGTAAAATCAATAGTATTATTGCGATGATTGCATTTTTAGTAATCGCTTAACTCGTTGTACGGTACTTACCCCTTTACCACTCAACTTCGCCACATCCCGAATGGAATACCCCTTGCGGAGCAAACTTACTACTTCCCTATATTCGGCTTTCATCTGTTCTGTCGTTTTTACAGAGCCTACCTCGCATCCGAGTTTTCCACCTTTCTCTATATACCGCTTCCTTCCTGATTGCAATCGTAATGAGGTATTATCACGTTCCAATTGCGCACATGTCTAAAGCGAGGCTATCATTATAGGAGCAAAGAGGGATAGATGTCCTTCTTCGTCCAATAATATTAGTTGTCCTTTTGTCATTTCGTTTGTCGTTTGATGTCTTCTACTTCTTTAGCCTTAGCATCGAGTTCTGTGAGTGCTCGCCATGTGTCCATCGAGAGCACCGCTTCCTCTTTGGTGATGTCACCTCCAGTAAGTGCACGGATCTGTGCATTCATGGCAGTCCGTAGCACCTCGCCGATGGGCGGTGCGTAGCCCAGGAGGTCTTCAGAAGAACTGGATATCGGCTGCAGGAAGTGCGGAAACAGTCGGGCGAAGTAATGCTTCAGCGACGAGAACCAATAGAAGGCGTTGAGCAAAAGCGGTGTTGTCAGGTGTCGCGACTTAACCTTTGGGTACAGAAGCGTGGCGAGTTGGCCAAGCAAAGCCTCGTTCTTGGTGTGGAGAAAGCCCTGATAGTGGTTGTCTGCAGATATGAACGTCGAGAACGGCACGCCCTGAAAGTTGGCGGCGATGGCTCGTGCTTTGCCGAATGTTCTTATTCTTATTGGGTATGGAGGAAATGATTTGAGAAAGTCAAGGGCGGTGATGGCGCAGACGAACTGATGCAAAGTCAGCGTGGCTTGCTGCTTTCCGTGTTGGACGAGGTAAACGCTGCTGTACAAACGGCAACGCACGAGAATGTTTGCCCAATGACACAGGCATAGTGCTTGGATTTCCGCCATGGTCTTGTCGGTGGCAAGTTGGCGGAAGAAAAAGAGGAGATGCGGGTCAGACAAGTACGCCCACGACTTTGGGAGGGATAAATCGAAAAATGCTTCCATACTGCGAAAGTACGGAAGCATTGTATGGTAAGAAAAGACAAGTTGTTTATTCTGGTTTCTGCACAAACATGATTTTGTCAAAAATATCACCTGCAGAAACGGCTACACGAACATAACGTCCATCCTGTGTTTCGTTTGGCGCAAATGTAACAGTGAGCGTATTTCCTTCCACCTTTGAAGATGTATAGCTGCCTTTAACTTCGGAATAAGGTTTGTCATCATACGAAGGGACGTTTTTAATGGTTTTATCACCCACCGACTCATTAACGTATTCAATCCAAAAATTCTTGTAATTCTTGCATTTGAAAATATATGTACCGCCAGACTTTGGCACGCCAATAGCCTTGCCAAAACTTGGTGTCAGTGTTTCTTCATAATTGTTCTTTTCCCATTTCATGGCATCCCAATCACCATCGTCTTTGCTGCATGAAGCTAAAGACAAGATGCAAGTAAAAAGCAACATGGTTGCAAATAGTCTCTCTTTCATTTGTTATATATTTAATGGTTTTTATTATAAAACGCACAACCTCTTTGAATATTGCATGAAAAATGCAACTTTTTCAGGATGAATATCCACTGCTCTCCTCCTTATTTTAATACGCTATTCAAAAACAAGTTTTTTGAACTTTTTATTTTCCATAAATACCTTTATATATGATGTAGAAACGGGTCCAACTACGGTATCGTTATTGCAACATTTTAAATTATTATCGAAAGCATTAATAATCCAATTATCATGTTTCGCTTTTCGTTCAATTATTATGGTTGAATCATTCCAATAAACTATATGCACGCTATCTATTATTGGGTCATTATCGCTTGATAATTTGCATTTCAAGTAATATGAATTATAGTATTCGTCTGGAGGATATATATAGTATTCATCAACCAGTTTAATGCCTGTTGAAGAACAACTGACAAGAAGAGACAGCAATATGAAATAGAAATACTTAATCATATTCTTTTTTGCGATTTTAATCATTGTAGGGATGCGGCGTGGATCTGAACCGTAAGAGTCGAAATATCTATTCATTCTACCTCCGTTTTTAAAGTGTTCTATTTTGGATCAAATAACAAAGGACGTTTACTGGCGATGCGCTTTAATACTATATAATCCAAGCGTATTGATTACTCTCTATTGATTCTTTCCACCAATTTTATAATTGTTATAATCGTTCTTTTATTGAGTTGACATTTTCCAAGCGTCGTTTGTCCACTTTTGCTCTTGTCGAGAAATTATACACCAATTTGCACCATAGATTTCTATATTGTCTCTCTGTATAGAAATGATATTTCAGAACTGGGACAATGTTTGTAGACCTTTGATGCATGGAATTGAAAATGTCATCAATACCTATTTGTATGCTCAGTGCGTTATTAAAAAACATACGCTTGTAGGAAAAGTCAAAGCTATAATATCCCTTTTGGTATGTATTGCCAGTAGCGGAATGAGTAACTATGCTACAGTCAAAGGTAAATGCTCCGATGTGTTGCCAATATAGTCGGTTTGCCCAGGAGAAAATGCCTCCCCATAAGTGCTTGCGATTATAACTCTTGGGAATGTCTGTATATTGACCTACTGCATAAAGATTGGTTTGCCACCAAGACAAAATATTTCCACTGTAAGAATAATCTAATGCAAGCACAGAGGAGGTGCCAAAGTTGATGTTGGTATGATAGGTGATTCCGTCCTCAACCGTGAAATATTCCACTATGTCTTTTGGGGTACGCTTGTAACTGACGGATGCCGAATGGTTGAGATACCTTACCGTGAACCCGAAGTTATCGGTCAAGGCTGCTTCCAAGTTTGGATTACCCTTGTCATATAGTATGTCGCTTAGGCGGTTGGAATAACCGTTCATCAAAGCGAATGGTGGACGATATACACTCCTATTATATTGGGCTTCGTATTTCCATCCCTTAGCCGTTGCGTAAGAGAGAAAGAAATATGGAAACCAATCTGTGTAATGCTTTGATATGTTACGCGCAGCTTGTTCTGGGTAGGTTCCAGTTACATCTGTATATTCACCACGTACGTTGAGATTTATATACCAATGTTTAGAGAAACTTTTTGCGATTCCCACATAAGCAGCCCCTATATTCTCTTTGTATTTCCAATGGGTTTCATCATTGAGTTTGTTTAATCTATCCCAACTATAAAAATCACTATTGCGTGTACTTACTATAATTCGACCACCAGAAACAAATGACCAACCTGTTTTAAAATTTTTGGTAAAGTCTATGGTGGTAGACCAATTGTTGGCATTGGAAGAGTTGGTGTTATCTTCCTTGACATTGCCATTTGCGTATTCTGGATAAATAGCATCCAATTGGTTATCACTAGACATTTTCTTATGATTCCAATTTACCAAGAGTTTTAAGTTGCTGTTTTGCTTATCAAAGTTCCAATTGTAAGAAAAAGCAACATTCATAAAGTCTGATGGACTGTGATATGTTGAGCTAGATATTCCTTTATATATGTTATTGGCATCTTGAATAGACAAGTTTCCCTTGGATTCGTCTGATTTTGGACGCATGACAACTCCATTCAACTCAATTCCCAACTGATGATGCTGAGACAATAAATAGATGGCACCCAAACGATAATAATGGGTATTGGCATGAGAAAAATAGTTGTTTTTTTCCTGATGTTGTGTATTATTGTAAAGATAGTCATTGATGGTTTCACTATATTGTTTTTGTCTTTCTTGCTCATAAGAGTACATTCCGTAAATGTTCCATTTTTCTTTGCCTACGTATAGGTTTACTATGGGCGAATAATAATAGTAACCATCCTCTGGTGTAGAGCCTTTAATATACAATGTTCCCTTTACACCAAGTTGTCTTTGGCGTGTAATGATGTTGATGATACCGCCTTGAATATCTGCATCTTTTTCACCTCCATGACTCTGTTGTATCTCTATCTTTTCTATGTCTGATGCATTCAATCCGGAAAGATAGGAAAATAATTCTTCATTGCTTAGTCTCCTGCCATTGAGAAATACTGTTGCTGTTTTTCCTGCCACCTTAATCTCTCCATTGGAACTTACCATCACTCTTGGGGCATATTTCAAGACATCATTGACTTTCAGACCTCCAATGCTTGGCATGCTCTTTAAGTAGAAGACGGTCTTGTCACCCTCTTGTTTCATAAAAGGGCGCTTTCCTTTCACAATGACTTCACCTAATACTTTTTTGTCTTCTGCTAGCACTAGTTTCATTTCATTTTGCAGAGATGCTTGCACTGTCAAATTCTTGTACCCCAAACAAGATGCCTTTAGTATGTAATTTTTGTGAATATCAAGCTTTGAAATTGAAAAAAATCCTTTTTCATTACTCATCCCCCCATCAACATAGCTTGAGTCATTCGCATCAAGTACTTGTATAGCAGCATAACTTATGGGATGTTGCTTGCTATCCATAACAACACCTCTAAGCTCTTGTGCTGATAAGTTAATAAAAGAACAACAACAGCATATTAATGCTATTAAAAAGTTTCTACGCATGGCTATCTTCATTTTTTGTATGTTCGGAGAGGAAACCACCTTTTATAAGGCCTTGTTCAGATTTGCTTAACGGAGTTAGCAACTTTTTACTTCTGTCGCTCATAATTAATCTAATTAAATGTTAATAATCCAGTTAACTATCCTTGATTTTAACGTTTCGAGGTAAGTATACGCCTTTTTACCCAGACGGGGCTGTTTCAACCTTGCACAAAGGTTATTGGAACAATTTCACCAAAACGAAAGCAAACTGCATTTATTTGCCTCATTTTGTATTCCGATTGCAAAGATATAAATACTTTTTGAAACAATATAATTTTAGGAGGATATTTAAATTACATTAAGCAATGTTATACGTGCTTACACTTTGCATAATAACACAAAAATAACATTTTCATTTACTTTTCTTACTGTTTACCTGCAAAAGAAAGGATAGAAATGTAAATAAACCGTGTCTAACTATAACTTTTATAGCTTGACACAGTTTATTTATACTATCTACTACACGTTGTTTCCCGGATGGTCGGGATTGCTGATACCCGTCAGCCGATGGTAGTTAATCATCTTGCCTTCCTCCGCCATGTTCGCCTTCAGCTTGTTGAGCACGTTGTCGAGTGAGTTGTAGGTGAACGATGTCTTCCGTGCGGCGGTAGCCCATGTAGTAAATTGATGGCATCATATTGCCCTTGACATTTTACATTGTGCGAATATCATTATTAAGTTCTTTTCTCCATATTAGTGTACCAATAATCGGAAAGACAAAAGTGAACAATAAAGCAGCTTTGGCATAACCTACAGGTAAGTAATCTCCTTCAAAAAAAAGATAATCAGTTTTTGAAGAATAGTATAATTTAGGAAAATCCCCAGACTTTATCTTGTCTAAGACTCGATCTCCCGTATGTAATACATATTGTTTTGATTTGTAGGTTATAAGAATTGTATTTGAACTCTTATAGTTACTTTTTTCCTCAAATCCATTATATGTATAACCAGTAATAGGCTCCTGTGTTTTTTCTATATAGTTGCCGTATAAATGGCATAGATACAAAACAAGAGTTAAAACTAATCCTGCGCAAAAAATTGTCTTAAATAATGTTTTAATCTTCATATTTATAAAATTATTAAAATCCTTAAAAATCTTTTCTCCATTGTCTGCTTCTTTTTCTCTCATTGTTTTATATTGCATTAATTATTTGTTTTTAGGAGATATATCCTTGATAATGTTTATACCAAAAAGACCTTTAACAAAAGTGACACATACAGAATCACCTTGATTGATTTTTTTGAAAACTTTTGAATCATCCAGACGAAATGTTTCTTGGTTGTCTATAAATTTCAAGTTCACGTAGTATTTTGAAAGTCCCCAACTACGATAACCACCACGTCTTTGAATATATCTCTTACCAACAACGTATGCGTCAAGATGGTACGTATGGGAACTGGTGAACCAATAATTTGTTGTATAGAACAAGACACACAAAACACCAGTAACCACTATTCCAAAGCAACATCCCAATACAACGTGAAGAAATATAGATTTTTTCTTAATCCCAAATTTAGCAAAGAATATGAGGATTGTTACTACTGGAATAATACCCCATATCCACATTGGGATACAAATGATGGTATGTGTAATAATACTGTGAATATAATCATATAACGTGGAGAATGTAATTATACAAATGGCATATGACAACCATCTGTATGTTTTCTTCTTCCAAATACGTTTTATAAGTTTACCTAATCCCACCAAAAACACCATACTGTCGATTTTTTTAGTTCAGCTGCAAGCGATGTAAGATTTTCTCCTTG
>ERZ772820.2075-NODE-2075-length-14685-cov-9.900410_pt1 | contig 14685 bp, 13 predicted proteins | sample MGYA00511377_ERZ772820 | MGnify/ENA primary metagenome ERZ772820 (study PRJEB29015, sample SAMEA2737684) | human gut metagenome | biome: human gut; feature: human-associated habitat; material: faeces | place: China | collected 2012 ...
CGCAGAGGTAGGTCGCGCAGACGATGCGGTCCCCGATGACGCGGTGCGTACAGCCGTGCAGCGCCGTGCCGCCCTCGACCGTGATGATGGAGCCGCCCGCGCCGTTCACCCGCGCGCCCATGCTCCGCAGCAGCGCCTGAAGATCGACGATCTCCGGCTCGCGGGCCGCGTTGTAGATGACGCTTGTGCCCTCCGCGCCGCAGGCGGCGAGAATGGCGTTCTCCGTCGCGCCGACGCTCGGAATGGCGAGGGTGATGTCCGTGCCGCGAAGGCATTTCGCCTTGCAGCGCAGCTCGCCGTAGCGCTCGGTGATCTCCGCACCCAGCTCACGCAGGGCGGCCAGATGCAGGTCGATGGGCCGCGGACCGAGCTCGCAGCCGCCGGGGTAGGACAAGACCGCTTCCCCCTGCCGCGCGAGGATCGCGCCCAGAAAAATGATGGACGAGCGCATTTCGCGCATCAGCTCGTCAGGAATGTCGCAGCGCGCCATCGGCGCAGTGTCCACCTCCAGCGCTGTGCCGTCGCGCCGCACGCGGCAGCCGAGGTGGCGCAGGATGGCGACGGACGCGTCCACGTCGCGCAGACGCGGACAGTTCTCGATGCGGCAGACGTCCCGCGCGAGGATCGTCGCCGCCAGCACGGGCAGGACGCTGTTCTTGCTGCCCTGTATCGTCAGTTCTCCGTGAAGCGGCGCGCCGCCCTCGATGCTCAGATAGCTCATGTGCCGTTCCTCCCTTTCCCGATGGGTCAACAAACTAAGCCATAGTATGCGCCCACGGTGCGCCGTGGTTCCGGCGTGGGAGGAAAAGGGGGTGTACTTTCGCGGTGTTTTATGGTAAAATTCCGAAAAAATCCAAAAGCGAGGTCATATCATGAAGGGAAAAACGATCTGCAAAACGCTTGGGCTCGTACTGCTCGCGCTGCTCATTCTCGTCGTGCTGTACGTCGTCTATGTGTTCGCGAGCTACCACCGCATCGGCGATCAAAGTCTCAGCGTAATGCATTGCAGCAGCAGGGACGCAGTCCCCATGGAGGACGCGGTCGAGACCGGCGCCGTCTACCGCGTTTCGTCCGCGAACGCGGGCTTCGGCGCGTACAGTGCCGACTACAGCTTCTTTATGGACGGCGGCAGGGAGAGCCGCGCCCGCAGCTGGCAGGCGGTCGACCGGAATATGAGCGGCATCGTCGCGTTCGTCAAAGGCCTTTCGCCCGACTTTGCTCTCTTTCAGGAGGTCGACACCGACGGCACGCGCAGCTGGCACATCGACGAGACCGCCTATCTGAGCGACGCCATGACGGGATGCGAATTTGACGAGGTGTTCGCGCAGAACTACGACAGCCCCTATCTTTTCTACCCGCTCATTCAGCCCCACGGAGCGAATCAGTCCGGCATCGTGACGCTTTCGCGCCACCCCATCGCTTCCGCCGCGCGGCGGGAGCTGCCGGTGGAGAGCGGCTTTATGAAGCTCCTTGACCTCGACCGCTGCTATTCGGTCAGCCGCATCCCGACGGCGAGCGGCAAGGAGCTTGTCCTCTATAATCTCCACCTCTCTGCCTACACCTCGGACGGCGCCATCGCCACCGAGCAGCTTGAGCTGCTGTGCGCGGATATGCTCGCGGAATACGAGGCGGGCAATTACTGCGTCGCGGGCGGCGACTTCAATAAGGACCTGCTCGGCGATTCGCCGGAGATCTTCGGTGTGGCCGCCGGGGAAAACGACACCTGGGCGCAGCCCATCCCGGAGGGAACGATCCCCGCGGGGCTGACGCTCGTCGCGCCCTTTGACGAGACCGCACCCGCCGCCTCCTGCCGCACGGCGTCCGAGCCGTACAGCATCGAGACGACCTTCCGCCTGACGGTGGACGGCTTCCTCGTGAGCGACAATGTGGAGGTCGTGGACAGCGCCGTGCTGGACGCCGGCTTCCTCTACTCCGACCACAATCCCGTGTGGATGGATTTTACGCTCAAATGAATATGGTCTGAGCCTGCGGCTTGCGCCGCAGGCTTTTATTTGACAAGCGCCATGACGGTCTCATAGATGCGCTCGGTCGCGTCGCGCACGCCGAGTCGGAGCGAAGCCTCGTGCATCGCCGCGAGCCGCGTTTCGTCGCGCAGCAGCGCGGCGGCCTCCGTGAACAGGCGCTTGCCGTCCAAACCCTCCTCGGGCAGGACGAGCGCCGCGCCGTGCTCGCCGAGCACGGCGGCGTTCTTCTCCTGATGGTGGTTCGTCACGTTCGGCGACGGCACGAGGATGGCCGGCACGCCGAGCGCCGTCAGCTCGCTGAGCGTGGACGCGCCCGCGCGGCAGATCACAAGGTCGGCGGCGCGCATGACGTCCGCCATGTCGTAGATATACTCACGCACGTCGAGCGAGGGATGGTCGCGCAGGTCCACGCCGTACCCGCTCACCCACTCGTGCATTTTCTGCCAGCCGAGCGAGCCGACGGAGTGGATGTGGTGGAACGGCTCCTTTGCCGCCTCAAGATAAAGAAGCTCCGCCGTGACGCGGTTCATGTTCCCCGCGCCGAGGCTGCCCCAGAACGAAACGATGAGCGGGCGGCCGTCGTTCACGCCGAGCTTTTCCTTGGCCTGCGCCTTCGTCTGCGTGAAGAAGTCGCCGCGCACCGGCGTACCGGTGACGACCACGCGGTCCTTGTGCTTATAATACCGCCGGCAATCCTCAAAGCCGACAAGAATGCGGTCGCAATGGTTCTCGAGCAGTCGGGTCGTCAGCCCCGGAACGGCGTTCGACTCGTGCACCGCCGTTGGAATGCCGCGCGCGTGGCCGTAGCGCACGATGGGATAGCTCGCGTAGCCGCCCGTGCCGACAATGAGGTCGGGCTGAAATTCATCGAGAATGGCGTCCGCCTCACGCTTCGCGTGCATCAGATTGCGCACGGAGACGAGGTTATGGCGCAGCTCCTTCGGCCGAAGGGAGCGGTGGAAGGACGAGATGTTGACCGTGCGGAACGGATAGGGCGTGTGCGCGATCAGGTCGCGCTCCAGTCCGCGCTCCGCGCCGACGAAGAGGATGCGGGTCTTCGGGTCTCTCTCCCGCAGGAAGCCTGCGAGCGCCAGCGCGGGGTTGACGTGTCCCGCCGTGCCGCCGCAGGTGAAAATAACGTTCATGCCTTCCGTCCCCCTTTCTTCCTCGCGGCGGTCTGTTTTCCGCCGCGGCATATTTTTGAGCTTTTCAGCCTGGCGGCATCTGCCGCGAAACACTCAGCACCACGCCCATCTCCGCGAGCTGGATGGCGAGCGCCGTGCCGCCGAAGCTGAAGAACGGCAGCGAGATGCCGGTGTTCGGCACAAGATTCGTCACGACCGCGATGTTTAAGAAAACCTGTAGGGCGATCTGCGTGGTAATGCCCACGACAAGAAGGCTGCCGAAGCGGTCGCGCGCGTGGAGCGCGATCCAGTAGCCGCGGATGATGAGCAGCGCGAAGATGGCCATGATGAGCGTCGCACCGATCAGGCCCAGCTCCTCGCAGATGATGGAGAAAATACAGTCGTTGTGCTCCTCGGGCAGGAAGAGGAACTTCTGCCGGCTCTTGCCGAGACCGAGACCGAGGAGACCTCCCGAGCCGATGGCGATGAGGCTCTGGCGCGTCTGATAGCCCGTGCCCGTCTTAAAGGCGTCGTTGAGCGGGTCGAGCCAGATGGCGATGCGCGAGGAGTTGTAGGTGATCAGGCCCGAGAGGAACGCATACGCCACCGCCGCCACACCACCGATGCCGATGCCGACCCAGTAGCCGCGGATGCCGCCGACGAACATCATCGCCGCGCCGATGCCGAGAATGAGCACGGTGCCGGAAAGGTGCGGCTCGAAGTACATCAGCACCGCAATGAGGGCAAGGATAAAGCCGTAGGGCAGGATACCGTAGCGGAGCGTTCTCATTTTGTCCTTCTTTTTGGAGATGCTGTCGGCAAAATAAAGGATGACGCCAAGCTTGGCGATCTCCGACGGCTGAAACCGCATCGTGGTACCCGGGATACCGAGCCAGCGCGTCGCGCCGTGGCTCGTGATACCGACGCCGGGAATGATGACCGCAACAAGCAGAGCGATGGAAATGCCCAGCGCGATCTTGGCCACACCGCGGAAGCGCGCGTAGTTGATGCGCCCGATGACGACCATGGCGGCAAGGCCGAGCGTGGCAAAGGCCGCCTGCCGCTTAAAGTAGTACAGCGGGTCGCCCGACTCATAATAGGCAGATGGAAAGCTTGCCGAGAGCAGCATAATGAGCCCCACGCCGGTGAGCAGCAGCACGAGCAGGAGAAACGGCACATCGATGGGTCCGCGGCCCGCCTCCTTCGCGGCGGCCTCCATGCGCTTCATGTGCTCGCGCTGCTCGCGCCGCAGCTCGCGCTCCTCCTTCGTCATACCGGTTCACCTCCCCCGATCGTTTTTTGAAATGTGCCTTAAAAATGGTATCTTCCGATCACGCCCCAGAGCGCCAGCATACAGAACACGGCGGAGACGAGCGTGAAGATGGTCACGAGCTTGACCTCGCTCCAGCCGCAGAGCTCAAAGTGATGGTGCAGCGGCGCCATCTTGAAAATGCGCTTGCCGTGCGTCGCCTTAAAGTAGGCGACCTGAATGATGTCCGAGAGCGTCTCGCAGATGTAGACGATGCCGACGAGCAGCAGCACGAGCGGCATATCATAGGCGAACGCCAGTCCCGCCACCGCGCCGCCGAGAAAGAGCGATCCGGTGTCGCCCATGAATACCTTGGCGGGATGGAAGTTATAGACGAGAAAGCCGATCAGTCCGCCGACCATCGCCGCGGCAAAAACGCCGAGGTCATTCTCATAGCCCCACCACGAGCCGACCACCGCGAAAAACAGCGCCACCGGCACCGTCACGCTGCCGGCCAGACCGTCGATGCCGTCCGTGATGTTGACGGCGTTGACCGTGCCGACGATGACAAAGGCGGCGAAGATCATATAAACGATCCACGGCAGGATGACATAGGTATTGGCGAACGGAACGTAGAGGTTCGGCGTCAGCATCCCCTCATAGCGCATCAGGCAGAGGAACACCACCGCCGCGGCAAGCTGGAGGGCAAACTTCTGGATCGCCGTCAGGCCGAGATTCCGGTGCATTTTCACCTTCTGAAAATCGTCAAGAAAGCCGATCAGGCCGAACACGGCGGCAAAGGCAAACACATAGAGGTGCGCGAAGCTGCCCTCGCGCATGGCGTCCCAGCCGAACACGAGAATGGTGACGAGGATGCCGAAAATGAACATCAGTCCGCCCATCGTCGGCGTGCCGGACTTGCCGGCGTGCCAGGTCGGGCCGTCCTCGCGGATGCTCTGTCCCGCCTTGAGCCTGCGCAGCTCGGGGAGCAGAAAGCGTCCGGTGACAAGCGTGATGAGAAAGCTCACAATGCAGGCAGCGATCAGTTTCATAGCGTATTCCTTCCGCCGCGCAGAGCGCGGCTCTTTCGTTTTTTATTGGCTCAGATGCTCGCGCACCACCTGCCGCTCGTCGAGCGGCAGCGTCTCGGCGCCGACCACCTGATAGGTCTCGTGTCCCTTGCCCGCGAGCACCACCACGTCGCCGGTGCGGGCGTGGTCGAGCGCGTAGGCGATGGCCTCGCGGCGGCTTTCCAGCACGGCAAACGGCGTCGCGCTGTCCGCCATGCCGGCGAGGATCTCGTGCAGAATGGCGTAGGGGTTTTCCGTGCGGGGATTATCCGAGGTGACGATCACCTCGTCCGCGAGCCGCACGGCGATGCGCCCCATTTCGGCGCGCTTCGTCCGGTCGCGGTCGCCGCCGCAGCCGAACACGACGAGCACGCGCGCGTCGGCAAAGCCGCAGACGGTCGAGAGAATATTTTTCAGCCCGTCGGGCGTGTGCGCGTAATCAATGAGCACGGTGTAGTCCGTGTCCGTCGGCACCACCTCCGCCCTGCCGCGCACGCCCTGACAGAGTGAGAGGGCCTGTGCCGCGTCCTCGATCGGAATGCCGAGGGCCTGTGCCGCGGCAAGCGCGGCGAGCGCGTTGTAGAGCGAGAACGCCCCGGGAATGTGCAGCGTCACGGGGATGTGCTCGCTGTCGCTGCACGCGGTGAAGCTCACGCGGTCGGCGCAGTAATGCGCGTCCCAGCCGACGAGATCGTTTGCAAGTCCCTGCCCGAAGCGTGTGACCGGACAGGTCACATTTTCGAGCAGCCGCGGCGTCCACGGATCGTCACCGTTGACGGCGGCAGCGCGGCACCGGCGGAACAGACGCGCCTTGGCGTCGCAGTAGGCTTCCATTGTACCATGGTAGTCAAGATGGTCCTGCGTGAGATTGGTGAACACGCCGAGCGCGAAGTCGATCGCACCGGCACGCCTTTGCACGAGCGCGTGGGAGGAGACCTCCATCACCACATGGGTGCAGCCCGCGTCCGCCATTTTGCGCAGCAGACGCTGGAGCGTCAGCGCGTCGGGCGTGGTGCGCTCAGCGGGCAGAACGGCGTCGCCGATCATGTTCTGATTGGTCCCGATCAGACCGACCTTCGCGCCCAGGCAGCGCTCAAGGAGCTGCTTGAGAAGATACGTTGTGGTCGTCTTGCCGTTCGTGCCGGTCACGCCGACCACCGTCATGCGTCCCGCCGGATCGCCGTACCACCTCGCGGCGAGCTTTGCCGCCGCCTCGTGCGCGTCGGGGACCAGCACGCAGGGCACGCCTTTGGCCGCGTGCTCGGTCACGACGCAGACCGCGCCGCGCGCGGCGGCCTCCTTTGCGTAGTCTGCGCCGTCCTCCCTCGCGCCATGCAGGGCGAGGAAAAGGCTTCCCTCTCCCGCCGCGCGGGAATCGAGGGTGAGGTCATGTATCTCCGTCCGCGCGTCCGCGCGGAGGAGTCGGAAGTGATCGAGGGCGCTCAAAAGCTCGCCGAGCTTCGTAGGCGCGTCGTCCTTTCTCCGTCAAATCTTGCTCTCTTTTGCGGTTTTTAATCCGTCACCGAGCTGTCGCTGAACTGGACGCGCACCACCGTGCCCGCCGCGACCTCTGTGCCCGGCGTCTCCGACTGGGAGATGGCGCGCACGCTCGCGGAGCTGCCGCCGGTCGCGCCGGAGACGGACATGATAAGCCCCGCATCGGTGAGCTTGCGGTTGGCTGTCGCGGCGCTGTCGCCCACGACGTTCGGCACGATGCACAGCTCCGTGGATTTCTCCGCGCCGAGATAGAGGATGATCTCCGCGTTGTTCGGCACGATCGCGCCGCCGAGCGGCGTCTGGTCGGTGACGGTCTCGCCGTCGCCGACGGTGCGGCAGGAGAAGCCCTCCTCCTTGAGCTTTGCCGCCGCCTCGTCGCGCTTGAGCCCGACGACGTTCGGCACGGTATGATCCGCGCCGACGAGTTCATCGGCGCTGTAGGTCGGCTCGATGCCGAGGTAGGGCAGTATCTCCGCCATGATGCTCGACGCCACGGGCGCGGCCATGTTGCCGCCGGAGCGGTAGGTGCCGGTGTCGTTGCTGGCGCTGCTGAGGGTGAGGAGCATCATGATCTGCGGGTCGTCCGCCGGCGCGCAGCAGGTGAACGAAACGGTGACGCTCCCGTCGATCTGGTCGGCAGTGCCGGTCTTGCCGCCGATGCGGTAGCCCGCGACCTTGCCGTTCTTGCCCGTGCCGTGCTCGACCTCGTACTCCATGATCTCGCGCACGGTCTTGGAGGTATCCTCGGAAATGACCTGCCGCAGCGGGGTGGTGTCGTGGCGGTACTTGACGTTGCCGCTCTGGTCGAGCACCTCGGAGACGATGTAGGGCGTGCGGAGGTAGCCGCCGTTGACGCAGGCCGCCTGCGCGTTGATGAGCGAAAGCGGCGTGACGTTGAAGTTCTGACCGAAGGCGTAGCACGCCAGCGCCAGCGTGGAGTATTCGATTTCCTTGTTGACAAAGCCGCTCGCCTCGCCCGTGGTGTCCACGCCGGTCTTTCCGGTGAGGCCGAAGGCCTTCATGTAATTGTAAAAGGTCGTGTTGCCGAGGCGCAGGCCGATGTTGATGAACGCGGGGTTGCAGGAATTGGCGAACGCCGTGATGAGGTCCTGATGACCGTGACCGGGCGCGCGCTTGGAGCAGTTGATCTTCGCGCCCTCGATGACGACATAGCCCGGGCAGTTGAAGGTGTCGGACATTTTGACCTTGTTCTCCTCCAGCGCCATGGCGAGGGTGAGGATCTTGAAGGTCGAGCCGGGCTGGAAGGTGTCGTTGATGGCCTTGTTGCGCCATTGCATATTTTGCAGCGTGTCGGCCGCCGCGGCAAGCTCCTCGTCGGTCATGCCGGCGGCGAGCATCTCCTTGTTGTAGATACTCGCGGGGGCGTTGAGGTCGTAGGTCGGCAGCGACGCCATCGCGAGGATGCCGCCGGTGTTGACGTCCATGACGATGCCGGTCGCGCCCACGCCCGTGCCGTAGCGGCTCTCGAGCTCCTCAAGGCCCTTTTCGAGGTAATACTGCACCGTCTTATCGAGGGTCGTCACCAGGCTGTCGCCGTTCTCGGCGTCGAAATACTGCTCATACTGATAGAGCAGCGCGTTGCCGTTGGCGTCGCGCGCGGAGACGACCATGCCCTTTTCGCCGGTCAGCTCCTCGTCATACACGGCCTCAAGACCGTAAGCGCCGCCGTTGGCGTTGACAAAGCCGATGACGTGCGCGGCGAGCGAGGAATAGGGGTAGTAGCGCTTGGAGGTCGGCTCCAGAAAAACGCCTTTGATGCCGTTGTCGCTGATAAACACGCGGACTTTGTCCGCCGTCTCCTGCTCGACCTTCTTCTTGATGACCTTGTACTGCGAGGCGGTGTCCTTCATATCGTCGAGGATGCCGCTCGGGTCCACGCCAAGGATCTCGCCGAGACCGTTTGCGATCAGGTCTTGATCCTGCTCGTTTTTGGCGACGTCGAGAGGCGAGACGCAGACGTTCTCCGCCGTGGAGGAGAGGGCGAGAATGTCGCCGTTTTTATCGTAGATGGTGCCGCGGCTCGCCTCCACGGTCGTGCGCAGCGTCTGCTGGCGCACGGCGAGCGTCTTGAGCTCGTCGTGCTGCTTGATCTGCAGCTTGTAGAGTTGGGCAAAGAGCAGCAGAAACGTGCCGATGCCCAGCAGCGCCAGCAGCAGAAGTGTCCGCTGCTGGATGATGCGGTTGGCGCGGCGCGCGCTGTCCGGTTTTCTTTTCGGGGGTGTCGGCACGGTCTTTCCTCCTCATACGGCAAGGGGCATAATGGCAAAACAAGGAGTAAGGAAGCTCCTTACTCCTTATGTATAGGCTTCGCTCAACTGAAATATTCCACCACGCTGAAAACGCCCTGCCCCAGCGAGGTGAACACGCGGCTGAGCACGCTGACGTTCTGTGCTTCGCAAAGCTCCACGCTGTCCGGCGCGGAAAGGTCGATGTAATTGATCTGCGAGGAGCTGGGCTTGTTCATGCCCGCGGCGACAGCCGCCGCCTTGACCGTTTCGAGATCAAAGGTGCGCTCGTACTGCGTGAGCAGCGCGACGTGCTCGGCGTCGAGCGTCTTGAGCTCCTTCTGCATCGAGACCACGTCGGCGGAAATGCTCGTGAGCTGCGCGTAGCTCATCAGCACGACCACGACCATCGCGGCCAGCGCGGCAAAGCCGAGCGCCAGCACGCCCGAAACTCTCTGCCGCTCGCGCACGCGCGGACGGACGGCCTTCTTCTCCTGCCTGCGCGGCGGGCGGATGAATTCCTCGCGCGGCTGCTCCCGCTGCTCGCTCTCGCGGTGCGGCGCGCGCCGCTCGGCGTAGCGCTCATCATAGGCGAGATTGCCGACCACACGTCCGCCGCGGTAGCTATTCGGTTGTCTGCGGCTCGTGCGTGCCATGGCGCTCTCCTTCGTGAAAGATCTGCTTTCTCAGCATTTTTCCGCCACACGCAGCTTGGCGCTGCGGGCGCGGGGATTTTCGTTCAGCTCCTCCTCGCCCGAGACGATGGGCTTGCGGGTGATGAGCTTCATTTTGGGCTTCTTGCCGCACACGCACACCGGAAACTCCGGCGGACAGGTGCAGCCCGTGGCGAGCGCTTGCAGCTCGCGCTTGACGATACGGTCTTCGAGCGAATGGAACGTAATGACCGCGAGCCGCCCGCCCGGCTTGAGATTCTTCTCGGCGGCGCGGAGCATCGGCGGAAGCTCGCCGAGCTCGTCGTTGACCGCGATGCGGATGGCCTGAAAGCTCCGCTTGGCGGGGTGTTGCTTCTCGCGCAGCGCCGCGGCGGGCATCGCCGAGCGGATAAGATCCGCCAGCTCCAGCGTGGTTTCGATGGGCTTTTCCGCGCGGTACGCGCAGATCTTCTTTGCGATGGCGGGCGCGTAGCGCTCCTCGCCGTATTCATAGAGGATGCGTTTGAGCTCCTCATAGCTGACGGTATTGACCAGCTCGCGCGCGGTGTAGCTCGCGCTCTCGTCCATACGCATATCGAGCGGCGCGTCCTGCTTATAGGAAAAGCCGCGGGCGGCATCGTCGAGCTGCGGCGAGGAAACGCCGAGGTCAAAGAGCATCCCGTCCACGCCGCGGACGCCTATCTCACGCAGCACATCGTCGAGCGCGCTGAAGTTGGAGTGTACCAGCGTCACGCGATCCATATAGTCCGCAAGCCGCCGCTGCGCCGCCTCGATGGCGGTCTCGTCGCGGTCGAGGGCAATGAGCCGTCCTCCCGCCGTCAGGCGGCGGACGATCTCCAGCGAGTGGCCCGCGCGGCCCAGCGTCCCGTCGAGGTAAACGCCGTCCGGCCGGATGGCGAGCGCGTCCAGGCATTCGTGCAGCAGCACCGGTTTGTGGCCGTAGTTGATCTCTTCCATCTCAGAAGCCCAGCTCCTCCATCACGGCGGCGAGGTTCTCGGGGTTGAGCTCCTCGGCCTCCAGCGCAGCCCAGCGCTCCGCGTTCCAGATCTCGGCGCGGTTCGATACGCCGATGATGACCACGTCCTTATCCAGCCCCGCGTAGGCGCGCAGCTTCTGCGGCAGCAGGATGCGGCCCTGGCTGTCCGGCTCGCACTTGGCGGCATTGGCGAACAGCGGACGCATGGCCTTGGTCTTGGTGTAGGGCAGGCTCTCGAACTTCTCGGTGAACTTCGCCCAGCTCGCGTCGGAATAGACGCTCAGGCAGGAGTCCATGCCCATGGTGACATAAAAGGTCTCGCCCAGCTCCTCGCGGAGCTTTGCGGGGATGAACACTCTGCCCTTGGCGTCGATGCTGTGCTGATACTGGCCGGTCAAAGCGCTTCCCCCTTTCGGCGATCCTTGAAGCGGCTGTGAAGAGGGCAAAGCAGCGGCTCCCTCTTTTTTCGGGGAAGTCGCTCAGCTCCACTCTCCTGCACTTTTGGGTCAGCAGCACCACTTTTGTACACTTGGCACCACTTTCCCCCACTTCGTATTTTGAGTATACATAAAACGCTTTTGAAATGCAAGCAGAAATTTTCTTTGTTTTCAGGGCTTTCACGCCCTTTTCTGCCAAATTCTTCCAGCGTTTTTCACCGGAACTCAAACGCACGTTTTATTGTCGAAAGGGCACGAAAAAACGCGCCACAATATCTTGTGGCGCGTTTTACCTTCATCGCAAAATATGTTCAAATTAAAAAACGCTCGAAAAGCCTTTGTCAGATGTAACGAATTTTACTTGTCCTCTTTGTCGTTTTTCTCCAAAGACTTGTTCAGCTCCTCGCGGCGGCGCTGCATCTGCTCGTTGGACGCGGCGCGGAAGCGCACGCGCGTCTGCTTGACCTCGTCAAGCGCCATCTGGACCGCTTCCTCCGTGCGGCGCAGAACGTCCTCGGAGTAGTCGTTCGCCACGCGGTACATCTCGCGCGAGCGCTCCTCGGCGCGGGTGACGATATCGTGGCCCTTGGCGCGCGCGGCGGTGAGCACCTCGCTCTCAGAGACCTTGCTCTTGGCCTCGAATTCTGCCTTCTGCATCATGCGCTCGACGTCGCGCTTGGCGGCCTCCACATACTCGTCGCGGGCGCGGACAAGCTCCTGCGCGCGCTTGAGCTCCACCGGCATCTGCGCGCGGATCTCGTCGAGCAGGTCGAGCGCCTCGTCGCGGTTGAGCACGCACTTGTCGTTCGACAGCGGCGCGTTCTTCGCCTCGTCGATCATCTCATACAGCATATCCAGCAGCTTCTGTACATTCTCTTCAGCCATCGTTATCCCCTATCCTTTCCTCTTATCCGAGCCGCGGCCGCAGCCGGCAAATACTTCTCGAGCGGCTGATGATACTTCACCATCTCGCGCGCCATGGTCGATGAAATGTGCTGGTGCGCGGGCTCGGCGCACAAAAGCACCGTGTCGAGCGCGCCGCCGGACACATCCTTATAAATGAGCGAGAGCTGATACTCCGCATCGAAATCCATACTGTTCCGCGCGCCGCGCACGAGAAAACGCGCGCCCTTCTGTGCGGCAAAGTCCGTCAGCAGTCCGTTCCACAGCGCCGCCTCGACGTTGCCGAGCGGTGCGATGCTCACGCGCATCAGCTCCAGTTTCTCCTCGTCCGTGAACATCGGGTGCGTCTTTTCGCCGTTCGGCACGATGGCGACGTACACGCGGTCAAAGAGCTGCGCCGCGCGCTCGATGATATCCATGTGGCCGAGCGTCACGGGGTCGAAGCTGCCGGGAAACACGGCGATGCGTTCCTCTCTCATGTCGTCTCCTCCCCGTCGCGGCGGTAAAGCGTGACCTTGATCCTGCCGTAGCGGTACTCGCGCGCGACGCGGTAGGGCGCGCTGAGCTTGGGCAGCTCCTTTTCCGCCGGACTCTCCGCGATCATTATACCATCAGGCGCAAGAATGTCAAACCGCGCGATGTGCGCGACGGCGCGCTCGAGCAGATCGTCCGCGTAGGGCGGGTCGAGGAAAATGAGGTCGAATTTCTCACGCAGGGCATTGAGATAGGCCATCGAGTCGCCGCAGACGACCTGCGCGCCTTCCTCCAGCCGCGTGAGCGCCAGATTCTCACGGATGAGCTTCACCGCGTCGGTGCGTCGGTCCACGAACACGGCGCGCTGCGCGCCGCGCGAAAGCGCCTCAATGCCGAGCTGTCCCGTCCCCGCGAAGAGGTCGAGCACGCGCGCGCCCTCCACCTCGAACTGGATGGCGGAGAAAATGCCCTCCTTGACCTTGTCGGTGGTCGGGCGGGTATCATAACCCTTTAATTCATTCAGCCGGCGCCCGCGCGCCGAGCCGGTGATGACTCTCATACCGTTTTCCGTTCCTTCTTTCGGTTTCTTTTTACATCCTACAAAAAAGCGGCGCACATTGCAAGTGGTCACGCAAAAATATTTTTCCGCATTCGCTTCTCGCTTTTTCGGATAGCTTTGTCGAAATTGCTCAAAATGAAAGTTTTCCTGCGCCCGGTCTTGCAAAATATGTTCAGATGCGGTAAAATGTAAAAACTCTTATAAATCGTATCTATAAGCTGCCGTTTATAGGAGAAATTTTAGGAGAGAGTGTATATTATGGAAAAGAAAAAGCTCAGTCTGCCGGCACAGATCTTCATTGCTCTGCTGCTCGGTATCGTGGTCGGCCTTGCCTTCTACTTTATGGGTAAGCCCGAGATCACGACCAACTACCTCAAGCCCTTCGGCACCATCTTCGTCAACCTCCTCAAGTTCATCGTTGTTCCCGTTGTCCTGCTGTCCATGATCGACGGCATCGTCTCCATGGGCGACATGAAGAAGGTCGGCTCCGTCGGCTGGAAGACCGTGGCGTACTTCCTCGTCACCACTGCCATCGCCTGCGTGATCGGCCTTGTGTTCGCCAACATCTTCAACAACGCCGGCCTCTTCCCCACCCTCCAGCTCGTTGACGGCCAGGTCTGGGAGAAGGCCACCAGCGCCAACTTCATGGATACCCTCATCGGCATCTTCCCCAGTAACCTCTGGGAGTCCTTCCGCACCTCCAATATGCTTCAGGTCATCGTCATCGCCATTCTTCTCGGCGGCGGCATCCTCACGGCAGGAGAAAAGGGCAAGCTCGCGCAGGATATGGTCACCTCCCTCTACGCGGTCATCGAGCGCGTGATGGCCTTCATCATTTCTCTCAGCCCCATCGGCGTGTTCACCATGATGGCTTGGGTCGTTGCCACGCAGGGTCCCGAGATCCTCGGCTCCCTCGGCATCGTCCTCGGCTGCGCCTACCTTGGCTACATTGTCCACGCGGTCCTGTGCTATTCCTTCTCCGCCAAGGCGTTCGCCGGCATCAGCCCCATCACGTTCTTCAAGAAGGCGTCCCCGGCGATGATCTTCGCCTTCACCTCCACCTCCTCCGCCGCGACCATTCCCCTGAGCATGGAGTGCTCCGAGGACCTCGGCGCGGAGAATGATATTTCCTCCTTTGTTATCCCCCTCGGTGCGACCATCAACATGGACGGCACCGCCATCTACCAGTGCGTCGCCACCATTTTCCTCGCCACCTGCTGCGGCATGACGCTGACCCTCGGCCAGATGGTCACCATCGTTGTCACCGCGACCCTCGCCTCCATCGGCACCGCCGGCACGCCCGGCGCGGGCATGATCATGCTGGCTATGGTGCTCCAAGCCATGAACATCCCCGTCGATATGATCATGATCATCTACGGCGTGGACCGTCTGTTCGACATGGGCCGCACCTGCCTGAACATCACCGGCGACATCTCCTGCGCGCTCTGCGTCACCAAGTGGGAGAGCAAGAAGACCGCCGTCAAGTAAGG
>ERZ772820.2083-NODE-2083-length-14652-cov-3.933959_pt1 | contig 14652 bp, 13 predicted proteins | sample MGYA00511377_ERZ772820 | MGnify/ENA primary metagenome ERZ772820 (study PRJEB29015, sample SAMEA2737684) | human gut metagenome | biome: human gut; feature: human-associated habitat; material: faeces | place: China | collected 2012 ...
TCGGCGGGACGTTTTTGCAGGCCGAGAGCGAGATCGCGGCCATCAACATGGTTTACGGCGTGGCCGCGACGGGCAAGCGGGCGATGACCTCGTCCTCCAGCCCCGGTATCGCGCTCAAGTGCGAGGGCATTTCGTACCTGGCGGGCGCAGATCTGCCCGCAGTCATTGTCAATGTGCAGCGCGGCGGGCCCGGCCTCGGCGGCATTCAGCCATCGCAGTCCGACTACTTCCTCGCGACGCGCGGACCCGGCCACGGCGACTTCCATGTGCTGGTACTGGCTCCGGCGTCGGTTCAGGAGATGGCCGACCTGACCGGAAAGGCGTTTGACCTTGCGGAAAAATACCGGATGCCGGCAATGCTGCTGGCTGACGGCACGATGGGTCAGATGATGGAGCCCGTTCAGCTGCCGGAGGCGCGTGACCCGGACACAACTGAAAAGGATTGGGCCGTCACTGGAACGAAGTGCCAGCGGAAGCATCACGTTGTCAACTCCCTCTACCTCAGCCCGGCAGAGCTCGAGCGGCTGAACATCGAGCGCTTCGAACGATACGCCGAGATCGAGAAGAATGAGTGCATGTGGGAAGCGTTCATGATGGAGGACGCCGAGGTCTGCATCGTGTCCTGCGGTATTACCGCGCGCGTGTCGCGCAACGCGATCGTCGAAGCGCGCAAGCAGGGCATCAAGGCCGGCATGATCCGGCCGATCACGCTCTGGCCGTTCCCGAAGGCACCGCTGCGCAAGGCCGCTGATCAGGTGAAGCGGTTCGTTTGCGTGGAGCTCAACATGGGCCAGATGCGCGAGGATGTGCAGCTGGCGGTAGCGTGCAAAAAGCCGGTCGACCTTTGCTTCCGCGTGGGCGGCATGATCCCGTCGCCGGATGAGGTGCTGGACGCGATCCGTAAGGCAAACGAAGGAGGGAACGACTGATGGCTGTTGTATTTGAAAAACCGAAGGCGCTGACCGACGCCGTATTCCACTACTGCCCCGGCTGCACGCATGGCATCATCCATCGGCTCGTCGCCGAGGCGATCGACACGCTCGGCATCGAGGGCCGGACGATCGGCATTGCGCCGGTCGGCTGTTCCGTACTGGCCTATGACTACTTTACCTGTGACATGGTCGAGGCGTCGCATGGACGTGCGCCCGCAGTCGCGACGGGTGTGAAGCGGTCGCTGCCGGACAACATCGTCTTCACCTATCAGGGCGACGGCGACCTCGCGTCCATCGGCCTCTGCGAGACCGTCTCCGCTGCGGCGCGCGGCGAAAATATCACGGTCATCTTTGTCAACAACGCGATTTATGGCATGACGGGCGGCCAGATGGCCCCGACCTCTCTGCCCGGCCAGATCACACAGACGTCGCCCTATGGACGCGACGTTAACACCTGCGGCTGGCCGATCCGGATCTGCGAGATGCTCGCGACGCTGGAGGCCCCGGCGTATCTCGAGCGCGTGACTGTGAACAATGTGAAAAACGTGAAAAACGCAAAAAAAGCGATCGAAAAGGCGTTCCGTTATCAGGTGGAGGGCAAGGGCTTCTCACTGATCGAGGTGCTGTCGGCCTGTCCGACGAACTGGGGCCTGACGCCGCAGAAGGCGCTGGAGTGGATCGACGAGAAGATGATCCCGTACTATCCGCTGGGTGTCTACCGAGACAAGGAGGGCTGAGAGATGGCAGATCATCAAATCGTGATTGCGGGCTTCGGCGGACAGGGATTGCTGTTCTCCGGAAAGGTTCTGGCCTACGCGGGCCTCATCGAGGGGCGGGAGCTCAGCTGGCTGCCGTCCTATGGCCCGGAGATGCGCGGCGGCACGGCGAACTGCAACGTCATTCTGTCGGACGCCCCGGTCGGCTCGCCGATCGTAAACACGCCGAACGTGCTCATGGTTATGAACAACCCTTCGCTCGATAAATATGAAAACGCTGTGCAGCCGGGCGGGAAAATTTTCCTCGACTCCACGCTCATCGCCCGCAAGGTTACGCGCACGGATGTGGAGGCTTATTACGTCCCGGCCACGAAGATGGCAATGGACATGGGAATGCCGACGCTTGCCAACATGATCCTGCTCGGCGCGCTGATCGCGAAGACCGGGTGTGTCCGGGAGGAGAGCCTCGCGGACGCGCTGCACAAGGTCATCCCGGCGCGCAAGGCCGACCTTTTCGACCTCAACATGCAGGCGCTTCAGGCTGGGAAGGAGTTCGCCGGATGAAGACCGCCTGCATCCAGATGGACATGCTCTTCGCGCAGCCGGAGGAGAACTTCGCGAAAGCGAAGCGGCTCATCCGCGAAGCGATGGCGAGCGGACCGGACGTGGTTGTCCTGCCGGAAACATGGAACACCGGGTTTTTCCCGAAAGAGCGTCTTTCCGAGCTGGCCGAGCGGGACTGCGCGCGGGTGAAACGCGAACTCGGCGGGCTGGCTGCGGAGCTTGGCGTGAATCTTGTGGCGGGCAGCGTCGCGAATGTGCGCGGCGGAAAGGTCTATAACACGGCGTGCGTCTTTGACCGCGCGGGGAACTGCGTCGCAGAGTATGATAAGACGCACCTGTTTACGCCGATGGGCGAGCATGCGTATTTCACGCCCGGCGATCATCTCTGCCGCTTCCGGCTCGACGGACACGACTGCGGCCTTGTGATCTGCTATGACATCCGCTTCCCGGAGCTGACGCGGACACTCGCCGTGCAGGGGATGGACATGCTCTTCGTCGTGAGCCAGTGGCCAGCGGCGCGCATCGGACATCTGCGGGCGCTGACGGTCGCGCGGGCGATTGAGAATCAGGCGTTCGTCATCTGCTGCAATTCCTGCGGCGACGCGGGCGAGACACATTACGGCGGCGCGTCCGCAATCATTGATCCGTGGGGGGAGCTGCTCGCCGCCGGCGGGCAGGACGAGCAGATTTTGGCCGCGGATTGTGAACTGGAGATGCTGGATGGAATCCGGAGTTCCATCAATGTCTTTCGCGACCGGAGGGCGGAGCTCTATCGGGTCTGATCGATGCTCCACCCCTACAAACAGCTTTTATATGTACTATGAACATCAGGAGGAATGAAAAATGGAATACAACTTCCCTGTGATAAGGACTACGCACCCCAAGCCCCGTCCTGCCGACGAGACGAAGCTGGGCTTTGCGAAATACTTCACCGACCACATGTTCGTCATGGACTATGACGAAGGACAGGGCTGGCACGACGGGCGCGTTGTGCCGCACGAGCCGTTCCTCATCGAGCCGGCGTCCTGCGTGCTGCACTACGCACAGATGATGTTTGAGGGCATGAAGGCCTACCGCACGCCGGACGGCGGCGTCCAGATTTTCCGGCCGGACATGAACATCAAGCGTATGGCCCGCACGAATGAGCGCATGTGCATCCCGGAGCTGCCGGGAGACCTGTTCCTCGCGGCGGTCAAGGCTGTGATTGAGGCGGATCGCGACTGGATTCCCTCCGCGCCGGGCACTGCGATGTATATCCGGCCGTTCATCTTCGGCGATGAGGTCTCGTTCTCGGTTCTGCCGGCCAAGCACTACAAATTTATGATCATCCTCAGCCCGACGGGCTCCTACTACGCGGCAAACGACGGCGGCCTGGCCACGACGCGCATCTATGTGCAGGACAAATACATCCGCGCGGCGCACGGTGGCACGGGCTATGCCAAGGTCGGCGGCAACTACGGCGGCGGCATGCGCGCCAGTCAGGACGCGATGAAATATAACTGCAAGGATGTGCTGTGGCTCGACGCGGCGGAGCATAAGTATGTCGAGGAGATCGGCACGTCGAACGCCTTCTTCCGCATCGCGGACGAAGTTATCACCGCGCCGCTCGATTCCGGCACGATCCTGCCCGGCATCACGCGCGATTCTGTCATCCAGCTGCTGAAAAAGTGGGGCGTGAAGGTCTCGGAGCGGAAGCTCTCGATCGACGAGGTCGTTGCCGCGTCGAAGGACGGCAGCCTGCAGGAGATCTTCGCCAGCGGCACCGCAGCGGTCATCTCGCCGATCGGCTGGCTAAATGTGATGGGCACGGATGTTCAGGTCGCGGATGGGACGGTCGGTCCTGTGGCGCAGAAGCTCTATGATACGCTCTACGGCATGCAAACCGGGACGGTTGCCGATGATATGGGCTGGACGTATCGGCTCCTGTAAGCGCTTTTCTCGACAAGTTCTGCAGAATACGTTACAATATCCCCAAGGAATTCAGACGAAAGGACGGTGCGCAGCATGAATATCGGTATGGTTATGATGATGTGCAAGACCGTCTTTGGTTTGTTCTGAGAGCTGCTCGAACAAATTTCCAAAGGCGGTCATGGGTGCGTTGTCCATGACCGCCTTTCTTTGTCTGACTGTGAAAAAATGAGGAGGAACCCAGATACCGATCAAAATACCGAACGGATTGCCGGCGAAAACATCTCCGTGAAGGAGGAGACGCGCACCGTGACACAGGACATCCGACCGCTGCAGATTCTGGTTTTGAGCCCTGATGCCGGCGAAGATCGAAACGAAGACGTACGTCTATTCCACGTTTCACATCTGCTGGGGCGCACAGGCGGGACTCTATTATCATGATGGTATTCACAAGCACGACCTGCAGGAAAAGCTCTTCGGCGTGTTCCCGCACATGGTGGCACGTCGGAGTTCAATGTTCATGCGCGGCTTTGACGACACGTTGCTTTCTCGGCGGCGATACCGCTCAATGATGGCAGTCTCGAAAGGTACGCCCTTGAACCGGGGTACGTGTAGCGTGACATCGCCGGAGGTCGTGGTGAGGTTGCGGTCATAGTGACCGCTGCGGTAGCCCTGACGGGCCTCGCTGCGCTCGTAGCGGGCGGCCTGCGTCAGCGACTCCGCCTCCTTTTCCAGCAGCTCGTTCAGGGTTTCCTCCACGCTGCCGCGAACCAATTCCTTGATTTGGCCCTTGATTACTTCCTCGTTTAGCTGTACAATTTTCTCGGACATAGTTTGCTGTCTCCTTTCAGAATGGTGTGTGGTAACTTCATTCTACCAGAGCCTGCAAGCTATGTCTTCTTTTATGCGGTTTTCAATTTGCGCAACTTATTGTACACTATCCTTATTGTACATTATCCTTATTGTACATTATCAACCACCCCCCTCAGCCTCGGCAATCTGGGCAACACTCAGACCCTGTTCAAAGTACAATAAAACCCTTCTCCGTTGGGTTCTGCTAAGGCTTTGCAGAGCCAGGAGAAGGGTTTCGCGCTGTTGTTTCAATTCTAAATTTTGTTCTAATGAATGGGGACTGTTTTTACCTCGTCAGGAAACAAATCGCACACGTCTAGTGGATAATAAGCCCTATGTACCCTCATTCGTTCCAAATAAGCATGTTCTTGCTTGCGGCTTTCATTGAGAAAATCCGCAACTTCCTGTGTGACAAGGCAGTAAGAGGAGACGGGGAAATCTGGATAATATTCGTGCAAGTCAATGCAGATCATGAAAATAAAACCTCCATTTTGTAAATTGGTATACAAAACAGAGGTTTTTTGGCGGCGAGCGGCATTTGCAATTAGGGGAGGGGTAACTTCATCAAATTGTATTCAAAAAATGTTAACATAAGCAGCCCTTTTCAAATAAAGAGAAGAACTGTGCGATAGATGAACCCATCTCTTTGACTCTATAGGTTCGCAAGTAATCTTTGAAAAAGACCTATCTGACGTGCAGAGTTCTACATTGGTAATCAAATATCATGTTGCAGCTGCCCAGGGTAGAATTTCTGTGCGAGATCATAAAAACCGTCTTGTCTGCAAATTCTTCATCGATCGTCTTTATCAGTCCCTTTTCATTTAACACATCCAGATTACTCGTCGGCTCATCAAAGAGCATAATGTCAGAGTTTTTAAGTATTGTCCTCGCAATTCCGATTCTTTGACGTTCGCCGCCGGACAATCTGTTTCCGAGCTCACCCGCTTTCGTCTCATAACCTTCTGGCAAGCTCATAATCAATTCATGGATACCTGCTCTCTTCGCGGCATTTTCAACTTCGTCCAAAGTCGCTTCAGGTTTGCCGATTCGAATGTTATTCAAAAGAGAATCGTTAAAAAGATAGGTGTCCTGTTCCATGATAGAGATTCCAAACCGCAGACTGTCCAATGTATATTCACGAATATTGATCCCATTAATCAGGACCTCCCCCTCGTCCGGGTCATAAAAGCGCAAAAGCAAGTGAAGCATTGTCGTTTTTCCGCATCCTGATGGTCCGTTGATGCCCACCTTGTCCCCAAAATGAACAACAAGATTAATATTATCGGCTACTTTTTGGGCCGTTCCAGGATAGGCGAAAGAGACGTTTTTGAATTCAACAGATTCAATCTTGCCGTCAAACACAATCTTGCCCGTATCTTCAACCTGACTCGGCTCATCAATAATTGCGAACACTCTCTCTGCCGATCCAAATGTCTGAATCAGGGCGGTGGTGGATGTAGACAATTGTGCCAGAGAATCAAAAGTTGAGGGGATCATTAAGATAAGCACCATGGCATCCTGACTGGAAATGGCGTTTTTTAACAGGAGACCCGCGCAAAACCCAAATGCGATGACTCTGGAGATCTGGAGAATAAATGAGGGGACAGACATCAGCAGCGCATTTTGCCGTGTAATGTTAAGCTGGAGTTTATTCATCTCCATGCTCTTCTTGTCAATATTCGTCAGTCGCTCACTTCCATTATTGAAAATAAGAACTTCTTTCAAGCCTCTTAGACTGTCCAGAATATACGCCTTCAAGGAGCCCAGACTCTTTCGATATGCGCGCCCTTTGTCTGAGCCTGCCTTACTGATCAGGTAGGGGCTGATTACTCCCACATAGAGGTAAAGCGGTAGAACAATTAGCGCAAGACGGCCCGTTTTCGATGCGATAAACAGCAATGAAAAAACCGTGCAGCAAACCGCGGTCACAATTGGCGATATAAGATGCGCAAAGAATATTTCTAATGTGTCCACGTCTGCAACGAGGGTAGAGATGATGTCCCCCTTTTTTTCCCCGGAAAGTTTCGCAGGGCTCAACCTTTCAATTTCATAGAACATTTTGCTGCGCAGAATTGCAAGAATATGGTAAGCAATATCATGTCCTTTAAACATTTCAAAATAATATGTTACAGGAACGGCAAGGCAACAGAGAATCATACCAATATAAGCGGCCGTCATGTTTTTTGAAAGAGAAAGCAACAGGCCGGCGCAAATATAGAAAACAATCTTAGCTATACCTCCAAAAGCGCCGCCGACAACACAGGAAATCAGCTCTTTTTTGATCTCGTAGGTATATGTAAAAAGTCGTTTCAGTATATAGGAAGGTTTCAGCTTCTTGGGTTTAATTGCGCTCACTTGTTTCTCTCCTTCCATAGTTTTCAAGGATATCCTGTTCTTGGACCATTTTGGCATAAATGGAGTCATTTTTCATAAGTTCAGCATGTTTTCCGGACTCGACAACGCTTCCATGATCCAGGACATAAATCCGGTCTGCGTTCCGGATTGTGGAAAGGCGGTGAGAGATAATCAACAGCGTTTTTTCCTTACTGATATCGTGAATACAATTCCAGATGTCTTCCTCGCTTTCTGCATCCACACTTGAAGTTGCTTCGTCAAAGACCATATATTCACAATCGGAGAGGATCGCCCGGGCAATGCCAATCTTCTGTTTCTGTCCGCCGGAAAGCTTTGAGCCATTTTCGCCCACATCTGTTTTCAGGCCTTCTTTTTCAATCAGGCTTTCCAGCTTAACATGTTTCAATGCCTGAAGCATTCTCTCTTCTGTAAGGGATTTGTCCACGATTCTCAGGTTGTCCTCTACAGTCCCTGAAAAGATATAGGTGCTCTGCGGTACAAGGGTTACATTTTTTCTCAACGCAGCGTGGGAAATGTTTCGAAGATTTGTACCGTCCAGATAAATATCCCCGCTGGCAGGTTCGTTAAAGTGCATCACAAGATTTACCAGCGTCGATTTTCCACAGCCCGATTGCCCACACAGAGCAACGGTGCTTCCCTTCGGAACATCAATGCAGACCTTGTCCAGGACAGTTCTATTTTTATCATATGAGAATGCGACGTTTTCGATCACAATGCCGCTGCGTCCGCAATTTGCTTTCTCTCCTTCAACTTTTTCAGGAACAGACGGCTGAATTCCCAAAAGGCCGACAAGATTGGAAGCCGCTGCGACGCCGTTCATCGCTGTATGCCCCGTGTTGATAAGGTCCTTTACCGGATTAAAAAATGCATAAGCCAGCATAAGGGAAAGAAATGCATTAGCTGCGGTAATCGCGCCAGATTGTAAGGCTCCTATAACTATGATGGTTGACCAGAGCATTCCTCCATAAATAAACGCCTGCGTTACAACCGTTGACAAAAACGATATGCGCATCGTTTTGACTATAATTTCATAGTAGCCGTACGCCCTCTTTTTAAACGCGGCTAATCTGTCCCGATCCCGGTTCATAAGCTTAAGGATGGTCATGCCTTCCAGACTTTCAAGAAAATATTCGTTCAATGAATCAAAGGTGTCCCAGTAATCGGTTCGCAAATATGTCATTAATTTTTTAAAAACGGAGTTTGCCGGAATCACCAACACCGACAGAATCAGGAGCACCCATGCGGCTTTTTCGGAATAAGGACTGATTCTGAAAAAAAGAATGAAAGGTGCGATCATGCAGTATATAAGGTCGGGAAGATATTCACTGTAGTACTTTTCCAAGGCTTCTATACCATCTATGGAAGCTGTAACGGCCTTTGATGTCCCCATTTTTACGACATAATTCATTTCCAGTTCCAGAATTTTCTGATAAATGGTGTGCCTCAATTTTATCCTGATGTTTGCAGTACAATAAAATTTCAATTCTCCCAAGGCGAGATTTCCTAAAAGTCCGATAACAGAACTTACTATCGCCAGCAAAATATTTGTCGATACTGAAGCTGCCCCTGCGCCTCCAATACTGGAGATAAGCCCTGCAACCGCTACCACAACGTAGATCATGGACAAAAGAATCAAGACTTTTGTAAGGACAATGGCAAGAATCCAGCCCCAGGATCTTTTACCCAGCTTCAAAAGCTGCTTATTTATCAGTAACAACTTCTAATTTCTCCTGATTTTTCTCATTTTCATAATAGAAAGCTTCTAACAAACTCTTTGTGTACTCTGTTTTTGGCGCACAGAACAGATCCTCAGTACAGCCTCTTTCCACCTCGCGTCCATGACTCATTACTATGATGTCGTCGCCCATTGCCCTTACGACGTCCAGGTCATGGGATATAAATATCATTGCAAAGCCGTGTTCTTTCTGCAGGTCTTTTAGCAATGTGAGGATTTGCGCTTGCACGGACACATCCAGCATGCTTGTGGGTTCATCGGCGACCAGCACCTTGGGGCGCAGCGCAATGACTCGCGCGATAATTGCGCGCTGAATCTGGCCACCTGAAAGCTCCCAGGGATATCGTTCCAAATGTTCCTGCTGCAGGCCAACCATCTGCATAAGTCGTTTTAACAGGCTCGCTTCTTCCTTTGAGGCTTTGGGGACTATATTGTAGTTCCGCACCGCTTCCAGAATTGAATTTTTTATCTTTATCCTGGGGTCAAGCGCATTTTCAGGGTTTTGAAATATTATCTGGACGTTTCTATGATATTTCTTCAGATCCCTGCCTTTAATTTTGGACACATCCTGTCCGCTGAGATAAATTTTTCCGGAAGTTGGCGAGAGCAGTTTTGTAAGCATCAGGGAAATCGTTGATTTTCCGCAACCCGACTCGCCAATGATACAAAGCGTCCGGCCTTCCGGCACCTCAAAAGAGATTCCGTCGACTGCCTTGTTAAACGTTTTTTTCAATATTCCTGAGGTGTATACCTTTGTCAGCTTCTCCACCCTAATCATATTTAAAGCACCTCACCTCATGGTTAAAAGAGATTTTTTTCATTGTGGGATGCAAATGAACGCACTTTGAGGAGCAGTATGCACATCGATCATGGAACCTGCAGCCTGTGGGCAAATCAATAAGAGAACACGGGTTTCCTTGAATGACCTTCATCCCGTTTTGCGGCATGGAAGCGACCAGCCCTTCCAAATATGGGTGCAGCGTTTTGAAGAACACTTCATCTTTCGGCGCTATCTCGACGATCTCGCCGGCGTACATAATTGCAATTCTCTCACAGATAGCGCGCGCGAATTTGAGATCATGTGTGATGATTAATCCGCCGCACTGCGCATATGCAATAAACTTTTTCAACGAGTTGATTACCTGTCCTCTTACCAGCGCGTCGAGACCCTTTGTCGGTTCATCCGCAATCATAAATGGAGGCTGTCCGCACATGACCATCGCGACCATGATCCGCTGTTTCATTCCGCCGGAAAGTTCAATTGGATATTTGGAAAAGATTGATTCGGGATCTTCAAAAGAAAGACTTTTAAGGATTTTTTTTGCTTTGTCTGCCGCCTCTTTTTTGGAAATTCCCTCATAAAGCCGGATCGACTCCACAATCTGGTCTCCCACTTTCATCACCGGGTCCAGTGATTCCGCGGGATTCTGATTGATGTACGCGATCTTCCTGCCCCGAATTTCCATGAGCGCCTTCTCGTCCATTGTTATCAGATCTTTGCCCTCGAAGACAATACTGCCTTCCGTTCTGGCGCTCGGCGGCGTTAGCCTCAAAATTGTCTGGCCAAGCACAGATTTCCCGCATCCTGTCTCCCCGACAAGCCCGACAATTTCACCAGGGGCTATTTCCAGATTCACACCACACACGGCCTTGACAAGGCCATCGCGGCTGTCAAATGTAGTTGAAACATTTTTCAATTCAAGTATGTTCTTCATTTTTTCACCTACATTCGGCTGATATTCGCACTATCATGGATATCGAAGCGGTCCTGAAGCGAATCTCCCACGATATTGAGCATAACTGAATATACCGCAAGCACAAGGCCCGGGAATATGAACAGCCATGGGAATGTATTGATATACGACATTCCATCCCGGATCATAAGGCCAATTTCCGCATTTGGCGGCTGCACGCCGAATCCCAGAAAGCTCAGCCCCGCAATGCCGAGCGCCGCGTGGCCGATCATAAGGGTGAACAGCGGAATAACCGACCGGATGACATTGGGAATTATGTGCCAAAATACAATTCTAATGGTTGAAGTACCGATCGCCTTCGCCCCTTTGATGAAATTGGCCTCTTTTATCGCCCTCACCTGGCTCCTTGTCAGCCTGGCATAAGACAACCAGCCAAATATGCAAAGGGCAACCATCAAGGAAAATATCCCGTCGCCCAAAAGCATGAGAATACAAAACGTTAACACCATGGAGGGAAAAGACAGGATAACGTTTTGCACAAACATAAAAATTTTATCGGGGATTCCACCGAAATACGCAGAAGCACAGCCGACCAGAACGCCGCTCACCATGCAGATAAATTGTGTGACAAATCCAAGCAGAAGCGACAGCCGAAGACCGATAAAGGATCTGGAAAGCACGTCCCTTCCAAGCGGGTCTGTTCCAAAAATATGCTCCAGACTTGGTTTCTGCGCAACCATGTCCGTGTTGACTATGTCGCCTTCGGCAAAGATCTGGCCTGAGAAAGCGACAACCAACAGCATGAGAAAGAGGATCACGCACTGAATGATCAGTTTCTTGCTGTTTTTGCTGGTTTTATTTTCCATATATCTCCATTCTTATCCTGGGATCTAATGCATAACCGATCAGCTCTGATATAAGATTGAGAATTACCACTGTAAATGACATAATAAAGACAAAGCCCAATATCACGGGAAAGTCCTTTAGCTGAATCGACTTTATCAGATAGTTTCCTATACCGGGAAGGCCAAATATATTTTCAATAATAATGCTCCCACTAATCAGTGAAATAATGTTTGAGGTAGCCATTGTTATAATAGGCAGAGATATATTTTTCAGAATGTGCTTTTTAAAAATCGCGAGCTCGCTTAATCCTTTTGCCTTAAGCGTAAGAACATACTCCTCATTCAAGTTTTCGAGAATGCAGACTCTTGTAATTCTGATAAGTCCTGAGCAGCCGGTTACTCCAAGCACAATTGATGGAAGGATGAGACTCCGAATGCCCAGGTCTCCGGAAATCGGCGCTATCTTGAGCTTCATGGCAAACAGCCACATTGCCACGATTGCAAGCCAAAACGATGGGACGGACATATTCACGGCGCTTATAAATCTCGAGATTTTATCAATGAATTTATTCTTGTATTTTGCTGAGAGCATACCAAGTGTTATGCCCACAACAAGCGAGATCGCTCCGGACATGAGCGCGAGGGACACCGAGGTCATAAAGCGCGTTTCAAACTCATACCAAACCGGCCGACCTGTTCTATATGATCTTCCGAGATCAAACTGTAGCATTTTCCAAAACCAGTTCTCAAACATGGGAAGCAGCCCTTGGTTTGTGCCCAGTTTTTCCGCATATTCCCTGACCACATCCAATTGCAGGCCGCTGCCTCCCGTCTTTTCCATCAAAAGCAGTTCCGCAGGATCTCCCGGTGAAAAATACAACAGGGAAAATGCGGCAAATGCTACAAACAAGGCTGTGAGCAGGGCTATGAGTACTTTTTTAATTACAGTTGCAGTTTTCATTTTCACCCTTTACTTTAAAAATATGGCCAACAGAACTTCTGTTGGCCATATTTGTTTTCATCATTTGCGATTGACAACGACTTCGGAAAGGTCGATAAGATTTAACAATCCATGACCTCTGCCCCAGATAAATCCGGATACTTCATCGGTGTATACTCGTGCATTTCCGCCTGAATAAAGGGTGACGGCGGGGACAAAATCATAAGCCTCATCCCAGAACATATCGAAAAAGCTCTGGATGGCTTCTTTGTCAAGTCCCGCAGACACAACGTCATAGTAATCCTTGAATTTTTCGTCGAATCCGAAACCGGTACCCATCGTATCATAATCGGAATAGGTGCACCTCCAGGTGTAATAGGTAACCGGTTCCTTCCAAGGATGGGTAAAGCAGATGTCAAAATCACCGACCTCTGACTTTGCATAATAGCCTGTTGCGTCAAGCGCCTCGACCTCGACGCCGATGCCAATGCTCTCCAAATCCTCTTTGACCAGTACTGCAGTGTTTCTATAGGTTTCACTGGACAGGGTGACGAGCTTTAATACGACATTCTGCCCATCTTTTTCGAGAATGCCATCATTATCGGTATCGACATATCCCCCGTCTGCGAGAAGTTTTTTCGCCGCATCTACATCGTAGGAAAACTTCACTCCGTCAGTAGGCGCATACCGCTCATCTTCAAGAATGTAAGTATAAGCCGGCTCGGCAAATCCAAAGCAAATCACGTCACAGAGCCGCTCCCGATTGATTGCCAGGGAGATTGCCTTTCTCAAATTAATATCAGTGGTCGGGCCCTTGGTGTAGTTCAACATGTACATGGCGGGCGCGCCGTCCGCTTTCATATCAATGTTGATGCCCTCGACGTCACGGAGCTGATTCAAAGTAGCATAGTCATTGATGCCGCCGTGCTCGCTGATGCCAATTACATCAATTTCCTTATTTTCAAGAGTCATTACTCTGGTGGGCAGATCGGGGATCACCTTCCACTCGACAGTAGTGACCGAAGGCTTTTTGTTGGCGGCGTTCCAATACTTCTCGTTATAGGTAAAAGTACAGCTTGATCCGGGCGTGAAGTCGTCAAGAACATACATTCCGGTTCCGATATATTCAGTAATATTTCCTTCTGGGGATACTGCGCCGACCTTTACCGCAAGAATATAGGAAAGCTCATATTCAAACGTCGCGTAAGAAGAGGGGAAAGTAGCGATAAGCGTTGAATCATCTTTAATTTCAAGAGAACTCATCAGCGTATGGAATCCCAGCGTATCAGCAAGCGCTTCATTTTCAATGGAATACTTTACGCATTCTGCGTCCAACTTGGTCCCGTCAGAGAATTCGATGCCCTCGGTCACCTTAAGCGTAAACTCTGTGTAGTCTTCATTCGGTATAACTTCGATGAGTTGTTTGGAAGCTTCCGTAGAATTAATCCGGTATGTAAGCGTATCAAACACAAGGTTCATGCCTTCGGATGTCCAGTCGTTGGCTGCGCCGATTCGTAAAATAGAATTTTCCGGATTTTCCCCGGATGTTTCAGCCTCTGTTTTCCCACATGCCGCCAGGGAGGCAAGCAGCAGAAAAGCCAAAAACGTGCACAGAATTTTTTTCATTTTGGTCTCCTTATATTATATTTTATGGTTCCGAATGGGGATTGAACTGATTTATGCGTCCCGAAATCTAAAATAAAGGTTGTATCGCTGCAACATACGCTGTAAACGAGAGCAGTGGCCATGCAGATGCCATACCGTTTACTTCTAATTTACATATACTCTGCGTCTGTGCAGAGGGACAAATAACAGCATTGTATGCACAAGCGGAATCGAGCGCAGCGCTGCCAGAAATAAATAAACGATTTTGTTCATTTGTACACCCTTCCTTTCAAAAAAAATACACCGTATCAGGGAAATTGCCCAACACGGTGCCAAATACAAAAAAACCACCATGTTTTACGACATGATAGTTATTCGCGTCTGCCCCAGAAACCGCGGAGCGACTACAAATAACCTGCTCTGCGAATGTATTCTGGCTCAAACGTCATCGCGATTTCTCGGCCTTCCCAAAATTTCTTTCAGTG
>ERZ772820.2087-NODE-2087-length-14637-cov-17.295981_pt1 | contig 14637 bp, 10 predicted proteins | sample MGYA00511377_ERZ772820 | MGnify/ENA primary metagenome ERZ772820 (study PRJEB29015, sample SAMEA2737684) | human gut metagenome | biome: human gut; feature: human-associated habitat; material: faeces | place: China | collected 2012 ...
GTTGCTGGTTGGCGAAGACAATCTCCACCAGCGTAGGATTGATTCTGAGAATCTGAACATCTCCAGCCTTCACGGTCTGTGAAGCCTTCTGGGCATCGGGAGCTGAAGGAAGCAGGGGAGATGATGCTGTGTTGGTTGCGTTGGCAACCATAGGCAAGGTTACCGCCATTGCCATCAGGTTGCCAACAGATAATTTCTTGTAAATATTACTCATTGTTTCTTTTAGGATATGGAGTTAAGGTGTTAAGAAGTTAAGGAGTTAAGACAATAGTCTTTTGAACGTAGTTTTTAGCAAGAAAACATACGTCTTAACTCCTTTAACTTCTTAACTCCTTTAACTCCTTTAACTTCTTAACTTCTTTAATTACAGTTTTTCGATGAACGTCTTCATCTCTGCCTCGTGTTCCTTCGCCTTCAGGAAGAGATGCCACTGGTTCTGGGCTCTTACCAGGTTGTGTTCTGGATACTTGCACTTCCAGTAATGGTCGCCGTTGAGGTAATCCCAGAGGAAGCGTACTGCCTGCATGTATGGGAAGAGTTCGGCAGCATGAGGAAGCAGGGAAATTTCCAAAGGAGAAAGGAAGGCTGAGGCTGATTCTACATAACCGCGGGTGAACGACTCGAAGATGTCCATGCGGAAATCTATCTTCTCGAACTCTGGTGAATCCTCGGCGATGGTATTGGCTGCCGTGCGAAGGAAATCGCCGTAGTCGCTCACGAAGAGGGATGGCATCACGGTGTCGAGGTCGATGACGCACAATACGCGTCCTTCCTCATCAAACATCATATTGTTCACCTTGGTATCGCAGTGGCAAACGTGCTTCTGCAACTTGCCCTCGCGGAAGAGGCGCTGGCAGAGACACATCTCGTCCATATACTTCTCGATGTCGGCAATGAAGTCCTTCACGCCTTCTGCTCGTCCGGCACGGTCTTCCTTGATTGCCTGGCGCAGCTGGTCGCGGCGCAGTTCCATGTTGTGGAAATCAGGGATGGTTTCGCCGAGGCGGTCGGTGATATCTGTGAGCTGAGCCTCGAATTCACCGAAGGTCTTGCCTGCATAGTAGGAACTCTCTGGGTTCACTGCCTCCTGGGTAATGGCACGAGGGATGAATACAGAGACGCGCCAGTACTGCTGGTCTGCATCTTTTACATAGGTCTTGCCGTTGCCGGCCTTGACGAAGGTAAGCACCTTGCGGTTGATGTCGTCAGCGCCCTTGGCTTCTAATTGCTGGCGGATGTGGGTAGTAACCTCCTCAATATTGCGCTGCAGCAGGTCTACATCGGTGAAGATGGAGTCGTTGATGCGCTGCAGAACATAGTCTGGGGCATCGGCTTCTGCTGTTGTCACCTTGTAGGTGTCGTTGATGAGTCCGTTACCGAGAGGTTTTACCTCTTTTACAGTTCCAATGATATCGAACTGTTTTAGAATAGCTGTAAGATCTTTCATTTTAGTTTGGTTTTAAATATTTATAAAGCTTTTTCTATCTTAAGTCAATGACTTCTGTGCCTGGGAATTCCTTGCTGTTGAAGGTGAAGGCACTGTTAGAGATGTTCTTTGCCTTGAAGCCAGAAATATTGATGGTGCTCCAGGTGGAGCCCTGTCTCATCTTGATCTGCGAAGGCACGTGGGTGCTCTTGTTGATGGTGATATACATCTCAGCCACGCTGCGCTTCTGGTTGTTGGCTACGAGATGCACCTGATAGTTGCTGCCCACAGTCTTGAGGGTGCTTTTATATCCTGTCTTGTAGATGTGGATGAAGGTATAGGGATTCATCGACATCTGCTGTGCCTGGGTAGGATTGCTCACGTTTACCTCGTTGTTTTTCTTCATGTACGACCACTGGGTCTTGCCGTTGAACCATACGATGGCTTGTGGGGTGCGGGCATTGAACTTGTTGCCCTTGATGGTGATGGAGCCGCTAGCCGAACCAAATTTCGGACTTGACATCTTGAAGTTGGCGGTGGCTCCTTTTTTGTTGCCGATAACGGCAGCTGTCTTGTCGAGCACCTGCTGGGCGGTTTGCGCCATGGTGCCGAGGCTCATCATCGCTGCGAAAGCGATGGCTAAAATCTTTTTCATATCCTTACTGTTTATTTTGTTCATTACTACATATAAAGCCGCAGAAGCGCTGCTTTTTAAAAATGTTAGACGCTTCTGTGGCTTCAAGGTTTAAATGCTTTTGCCCTTTCTGGGCGTTTGGAGCGAATATTATCTTTTGCCCTTTCAGGGCGTTTACTTACGAGTTTCTCAGCTGCATCAGCAAGGTGTTGAGTTGGTTTTCATCCTGTAGGAGCACCTCTCTTGGCTTGCTGCCCTGTGCGGCTCCCACGATGCCTGCTGCTTCAAGCTGGTCCATCAGTCTGCCGGCACGGTTGTAGCCGATGCTGAATCTTCGCTGAATCATACTGGTGCTGCCCTGCTGCGAGAGAACGATGGCATGGGCTGCCTCCTCGAAGTATGGGTCCAGGTTGCGGGCATCCACGCTGCCGTTGCCTCCTATGCCGCCATCCTCGCTGGCTGGTTCAGGCAACTCCATCGGTTCGATAGGACCAGGCTGATTGCAGATGTATTCGTTGATGCGCTCAATCTCCGGTGTATCTACGAAGGCACACTGTACACGCACTGGCTCGTTGCCGTTCAGGTAGAGCATGTCACCACGACCTATCAACTGGTTGGCACCGGTTCTGTCAAGGATGGTCTTGGAGTCGATGGCAGATGTCACCTTGAAGGCGATACGTCCAGGGAAGTTGGCCTTGATGTTACCGGTGATGATGCTGGTGGTAGGACGCTGGGTAGCGATGATCATGTGGATACCCACGGCACGTGCCAGCTGGGCGATACGGGCGATAGGAAGCTCTACCTCCTTGCCGGCTGTCATAATCAAATCGCCAAACTCATCGATAATCACCACGATGTATGGCATAAATTCGTGACCGTCAGTAAGTTTCAGACGATGGTTCACGTATTTCTGATTATACTCCTTGATGTTTCTGGCTCCCGCCTTCTTCAGCAAGTCGTAACGGCTATCCATCAGCACGCAGAGACTGTTCAGTGTTCTCACCACCTTGGTAACATCGGTGATGATAGGCTCCTCCTCATCTGGAACGGCAGCCATAAACTTATTGGTGATGCGTGAATATACGCTGAACTCCACCTTCTTAGGGTCTATGAGCACCAGCTTCAACTCGTTAGGATGCTTCTTGTAGAGCAGGGAAGTGATGATGGCATTCAGACCAACAGACTTACCCTGACCGGTGGCACCGGCAACGAGCAGGTGAGGAATCTTGGCCAAATCCACCATGAACACCTCGTTGGTGATGGTCTTACCCAATGCGATAGGCAGTTCCATCTTGGTTTCCTGGAACTTCTTCGAGTTCAGGATGCTCTCCATGCTCACGATGTTCGCCTTGGCGTTAGGTACCTCGATACCGATGGTTCCCTTGCCTGGGATAGGGGCGATGATACGGATACCCAGTGCTGCGAGGCTCAGGGCGATATCATCCTCCAGGTTCTTGATCTTCGAGATGCGCACGCCCTCGGCAGGCTGAATCTCATAGAGGGTGATGGTAGGTCCCACCGTAGCACGGATAGTCTTGATCTGCACGCCGAAGTTGTTGAGCACTTCGATGATGCGGTTCTTGTTTGCCTTCTGCTCTTCCTCGTCGATGGAAACCTCCTGGTCGTCATACTTCTTCAGCAGGTTGAGGGTAGGATACTTGTATTTGGTGAAAGGCTCCTTCGGGTTGATAGGCGTATTGAGCACCTCGGCGTTGCTCACCGTGTTGCTGGTAGCCTTCTCTTCGCCCAATGCCACGGAGATGTCCATGCCCACATGTTCCGAAGCGGCAGCGGCAGCTTCCATCTCCATTCTTTCTCGTTCCGCTTTCTCGGCACGCTGCTTTCTTTTCATCTCCAGGAAGCTAGGTGTAGCGCTTGGAGTGGTGGTGGTGGCTATAGGCTCTGTAGAGTTGACAGCGGCTTTGGCTACGCTGCCTTCCGTCTCATTTTCTTCCTTGTTGGCATCGAGGTCCACTACCTGCGGCTTCTTCTCTTCGCTATTCTGCTGCGCAGGAGTTTCCTGTTTTGCCTCTTCCTTCTCAGGCTCTTCCTTCTCTGGAGTCTGCTCTTCCTCCATATCCCTTCCTCTTTCAGCGTTCTGGTAAGCCAGGTCTATGTCTTCCGTGTTCGAATCTCCATGGTTGGTGATTTCGAACTTCACCTTATTAGATATATATCCGATAGGGTTGAGTGCCTTTCTCACGATGATGATGGTCTCTGTGGTGAGATAGGTGAGGAAGGCTACTGCCACGAAGAGGAGGATGGCGGTGAGTCCGGGAGGACCTACAACGTTCTCCAGGTTCTGCACCACATAGAGTCCGTGCTTGCCGCCCGGGTTGAAGATAAGGCTGCCCATCAGCGGGGTGAGGAACTTGGCGAAGGTGATGCTCGACCATATCATGATAATCATCATGCTGAGGAACCATTTCCACAGGTTGATGTTATATACATGCATCAGCTGGAATCCTGCCATCACCACGAAACATGGAAGCAGGAAGGCCGGGAATCCGAAGTTCACTGCCATGAGCCAGTAGGAAATGATGGCACCCAGCGAACCGCAGTAGTTCTGAAACTGTTTTTCGGTGTTGGTCCATTCGCCTGGTCTCAGGTTTTCGAGCAGACTTTGGTCAGCTGCACCCGTATTGATGAATGAAACCATAGCGATGATCAGAACCACAGCCATCACCACCAGGGCGAGTCCGAGGAAGAAATCGGTGATGGTATTGTTGAAAATATATTGTAAACCAATGGCTTCGCTAAATGATTTAGCTCTGCCTGAAGTCTTTTTTCTTGCCATTTTTATCTTGTTTTAAAATATTTCTCTGCAAAATTAGTAAAAAAGTGCGAGAAACAATCCTTTTTCTCGGCTTTTTTTTTTAATTTTGCAACTTGTAATGAATAAAATGTAAAATGAAGATTATTTTCACGAGTTTTGACAAGAAAACAGTCAACAGTTTGCCAAGGGTTCTTTTCACAGGTAAGGTGATTGTGATAGATAAGGCTGAGGATACAGATGCCGCAGTGGATTACCTCTTGCAACAAGACGTTTTGGGAGTGGATACGGAGACGCGACCTAGCTTCTCCAAGGGTCATCACTACCAGGTGTCGCTGCTGCAGGTGAGTAGTCGTACCCGCTGTTATCTATTCCGTCTGCATCATACGGGCATGACGCCTGCCATCATCCGTTTCCTGGAAGACACGAAGGTGCCGAAGGTTGGCCTTTCCTGGCATGATGACCTCCTGCAGTTGCATCGCCGCTGCGAGTTCAAGGCAGGTTATTTTGTGGAGTTGCAGGATGTGGCAAAGGATTTCGGCATCAAGGATATGAGTTTGCAGAAACTCTATGCCAACCTGTTTCATCAGAAAATCAGCAAGGCGCAGCGCCTGAGCAATTGGGAGGCCAACGAACTCCGCGATTCCCAGTGCCTGTATGCTGCCACAGATGCCTGGTGCTGCATCAACCTATATGAGGAATTCAATCGCCTCACCCAGACTGGCGATTACGAGATTGACGAATTATAACCCCTATATATAATAATGTATAAGAACGTATATTTAAAGAAAGGTAAGGAAGAATCTCTCAAGAGATTCCACCCATGGATTTTCTCCGGTGCTATCCAGCGCATGGACAATGATATAGAAGAGGGTGAGATTGTTAGAGTGTTTACCCACGCTGGCGATTTCATTGCGGTAGGTCATTATCAGATTGGATCTATCGCCGTGCGTGTGCTCTCATTCAGCGATGTTGCCATCGATGATGAGTTCTGGCGCGCCCGCCTGGAGTCGGCTTACAGGATGCGTCTGGCAGTGGATATCGCAGGCAATCCGGATAACAATACCTATCGACTGGTGCATGGCGAGGGAGATAACCTGCCCGGACTGGTTATCGACTGCTATGGTCCTACTGCCGTGATGCAGGCTCACAGTGTGGGCATGCACGTTTGCCGCATGGAGATTGCCAAGGCCTTGAAAGAGGTGATGGGCGATGAGCTGCAGAATATCTATTATAAGAGTGAGACCACCTTGCCTTATAAGGCCGACCTGCGCCAGGAGAATGGCTTTATCCTGGGCGGTGATGCCGATGATGTGGCTGTGGAGAATGGATTGAAGTTCCATATCGATTGGCTGCGTGGTCAGAAGACCGGTTTCTTCATCGATCAGCGTGAGAACCGTTCTCTGCTTGAGCATTATGCCAAGGGCAAGAGTGTACTCAACATGTTCTGCTATACCGGCGGTTTCTCAGTCTATGCCATGCGTGGCAACGCCAAGGCTGTTCACTCGGTGGATAGCAGTGCCAAGGCCGTGGAACTGACCAACGAGAACATCGCCTTGAATTTCCCTGGCGATGCACGCCATGAGGCTTTCTGCGAGGATGCCTTCAAGTATCTTGATGAGCACGATCAGCAGTATGATCTCATCATTCTCGATCCTCCTGCCTTTGCCAAGCATCGTGCTGCCTTGCGCAATGCCCTGAAGGGCTATACCCGTCTTAATGTCAAGGGATTGCAGCGCATCAAGAAGGGTGGAATCCTCTTCACCTTCAGCTGTTCGCAGGTGGTTACCAAGGATAACTTCCGCAACGCTGTGTTTACCGCAGCTGCCCAGGCTGGCAGAAAGGTGCGCATTCTGCACCAGCTGCATCAGCCAGCCGACCATCCTATCAATATCTATCACCCTGAGGGTGAGTATTTGAAGGGACTCGTTCTCTACGTAGAATAATTTGTTATGAAGAAATTATCATTGATGATATGCTTGGTTTCTGTACTCTTGTTCGGAATGTCGGGTTGTGGACATTCCGGACAGGAGCGTCATCGGCTGAGCAAGCAGGAGAAAGCCCGCCTCGACAGCATCGACAGGGCTTCCCTGAAGATTGGTGTGATGCCTACGCTCGATTGCCTTCCGGTATATCTGGCATACGAAGACAGCCTCTTCCTGAAGCAGGGAGTAACGGTGCATCTGTATCGCTATAATGCCCAGATGGACTGTGATACCGCCATCGCCCGTGGCAGGGTAGAGGGAACGGTGACCGACCTGGTTCGTGCTGCCCACATCGAGAAGAAGGGAGTGCCGCTCTTCTATCCCGTATCAACCAATCTCTATTGGCAGTTAATCTCCAATAGAAAGGCACGTGTGTCGGAACTCAAGCAGTTGTCCGACAAGATGATAGCCATCACCCGCCATTCTGCCACCGATTATCTCGCCGACCTCGCCATCGACAGAGCGAAGCCGAAGTACGAGGTGTATCGCGTGCAGATCAACGATTTGAACATTCGCCTGAGCATGCTTCTCAACAATGAGATGGATGCCATGCTCCTGCCTGAGCCTTATGCTACCAGGGCACGAATGGCTCAGAATGTGGTGCTGATGGACAGCCGCAACAAGAATATCAACCTGGGTGCCATAGCCTTTCGCTCCAAGTTGAAGTCCAACCGTCGCCGTAAAGACCAGATAAACAGATTCTTGACTGCATACGACATTGCTGTGGATAGTATTAACAAGAATGGCGTTCGAAAGTACGCTACCCTGTTGAAGAAGTATTATAACCTAGATGCCCATACCATCAAAAGTCTGCCTCAGCTCAAATACAGTCATGCCATGGAGCCGCTTCAGCGCGACTTGCAGCTGGCTAGGAAAAGAGCAGAGAACAAGTAATCTTTAAATAATTAATTTTAACGAAACAATGAAAGAAAAAAAAGTAGAGCAGGCTTTAGCCGAGGCACGTTCGGAGTTGTCACATGGCGACTATCTCACTTTATGTGCCTCCCTTACCTTTCTTAATCGGGAAATTCCTGAAGCTTCGGTTTCAGATGGCGATATTTTTTATATGCTTGGATGGTTAACTCAGGTAAGCGAAGGAATGGGGATTGATTATACGAAGCATGAGGCTGGCAAAGCTGTTTTTCATGCAGAAGGTAAGAAACATGATTTTTGTATCACGGGTATGGATATCAAGACTCCAGAAGGCAGAGCGGCAGAGTTGTGCAGAATTCAGAGAGAATTGAATGAATATCTGTGTGATTTTGAGGTTGCTTTCCGTTGTTACAAGCCGGGTGTCTTTCAGTATTTGAAGGAAAAGGGTGAGCAGATGGACAAGGAAGATTTCCTGAGCACCCTTGAATCTAAGCTTTCTGATATGGCGATGTTATATATCGATACCAACCAGACCGACGAGAAACTCAAACAGCGTCAGACTGAGTTGCAGGAAGAGCTTAATGAAATTCGTCACGTTATCTTTGCTGCAATTGTAACCTCGGGTAACTGGAGTTGGGAAACATGGTGCCTCTATCGTGATCTCATTCTTTCGCCAACCGTTGATGCCGTCACTTCCCAGTTGCTGGTTAGTGCCGTCACCTTGGCATGTACCACGGTATTCAGCTTCCAAAAGTTTGATTTGCTGAAAACTGTTTTCGAAGAGGCTAAGGATGAAGAGCTGAAGCAGCGTGCCTTGATAGGCTTACTCTTGGCTTCAACCCGCATGCCAAAGGGAGTTTGCGAAAAGGAGTACCGTGAAGAGTTGGAAATAGAATATCCAAAGCTGATTCTTGAGATTCAGAAGCAGCTTGCCATGACCCTTAAGAGTGAAATGTTGTCTCAGGAATATTCAGATAGTTTCAGAGATCGTATTTCCAATAGAATGATAGGTGCCTTGAAGCACAGCATTGCTAAGCATGCTGATGATGATTTGAAGGATTTGCTGGCTGATGATGGCATCGGCAACGAGGATGATGATGAGGCAGATAATGTCCGTATGTCGGATGACGGCAAGAGAATTGATATAGAGATGGCTGAGGATGTCGATGCCCAGGAAATGATGGAAAAGGGCATGGATATTCTCTTGGGGCAGTTTAACAAGCTGTCTGACCATCCGTTCTTTGAAGAGATTTCCAATTGGTTCTTGCCATTCGATGAGAATCAGCCGATTCTTGCTGAGGCTGCTGCCATTGACACAAAGAATGATACCGACAGAATGTTCACTACCACTGCCAATCGTTCGTGTGCTGCCGATGCGTATGCGCTTGCCGTGTTGATGTTGAATCATCCTGATGATATTCCTGAAGTTCCAGAGATGGCTAAGCATGATGACGATGAGTTTGAGGATGACGAAGAACTGGAAGATGAAGAGACGTTTGAGGGTGATTCTGAAGATGGCGATGAGCAGGATGATGAGGCTGAAGATGATTCTGATGATGAGACTCCAGATGATCCTGAAACCGAAATTTGCATGATTCGCACCAGATACCTGCGCAATCTGCTTCGTTTCTACAGATTCTGCTTCACTCGTGACGAATTCTTCAATGTGTTTGAGGACGACAAAGATGAAGTTCCGGGTTACGCCGTGCTTGCTTCGCCTGTGTTCCAGTATCCTTTCTTTGATAGTTATCGTCTCGCTGCTGCCCGTTATGCCACCCGTCTCGAGGTGCCAAGTATGGTTGGGGCTTTGCTGAACGATATGGAAGCCAACGACCTGGAAACCCATTACATGAAAGGATGGTCCTTGATGAAGAAGAAAGGCGAAAAGAATTTGATGATGGCTGTGATTCATTTCAAGAAGATGTTGGAAATCCAGCCTGGCATGAAGAAAGCCTATTCCATGTTGGCCGATTGCTATCATGATTTGAATATGCTTGAGCCTTATCTCGAGGTCTATGATGAGCTGCTCAAGAAGGGCGATTCCTTATCTGATGATTTCAAGAAATTACTTAAAATACAGAAGATGAACATGCTCTTCAAGGCGAAGCATTATGAGGATGCCATCGGGCTGGGTTACGATCTGGAATATCATTATCCAGACCTGGAATTGGTTTCTGCCATGCTCTCTTATTGTCTGCTGAAAAGAAAAGGTGAAAATGCCGAAGAGTCTTTCCAGAAAGCCAAGGAGCGCATTGGAGCCTATTTCGCTGACGAGATGGATATTGCGAATATGATGGAGGGGGCTGGTCCTAACCAGAATTTGGAGCAGATATTTGCCTCTACCATGGGTCTTTTCCTGAAAATGATGCAGAAAGACAAGGAAGCAGAATTCATCAATAGCTATTCCTACTGTCTGGTTTATATGGTAGAGGGCAATCCAGAAATGGCTCTCGACAAGATGCTCAGAATCCTTACTACATGTAAGAGATCGACTGGAAAACTGGATGAGATGTTGAGAAATGACCGCGAGTGGCTTGAAGAGCATGGAGTATCCTGGGAAGATGCGCTGCTCCTGTATAACTATGCAGTGCATGATTTCGAGAACATGATTCATGGCATAAGCGAAATATTTGATGACAAGAAGAAAAAAGAAAGATAATTTATCTTGAAAATATAGAATCGAGGTTGATATGCCGACAGATAACAATAGTAATAGAAGTAATAATAGAACGAATAAAACTCAGATAGATACCAACTACGCCCACCTGCAGCCGCAGGCGGTGGAGTTGGAGAAGGTGGTGCTGGGTTCACTCCTCATCGATGCCGATGCCTTTTCGGTGGTGTCAGAAGTGCTGAAACCTGCCACTTTCTATGATCCGCGACACCAGAAAATATACGAAGCCATCCAGACCATGAACATGGAGGAGCGACCTGTGGATATCATGACCATCATCGATGAGCTCACCAAGATGGGCGAAATACAGAAGGTGGGAGGGGCGGCTTACTTGATGGAGATTTCGTCTCAAGTGGCTTCGGCTGCCCACGTAGAGTATCATGCCCGAATCCTGGCGCAGAAGTATCTGCAGCGACAGCTTATTCATTATGCCGGCGATATAGAGACTCAGGCGTACGACGAGAGCGTGGATGTTGACGAACTGATGCAGCATGCCGAGGGCGAACTCTTCCAGCTTTCGCAGGGCAACATGAAGCAGGATTATACCCAGATTGACCCCGTCATCAAGGATGCCGTGGATATCCTGCAGCGTGCCGCTCAGAACAAGGGTGGACTCACCGGTATTCCTACCGGATACCAGCAGATGGATGAGATGACTTCCGGATGGCAGCCTTCCGACCTGGTTATCATCGCCGGACGTCCTGCCATGGGTAAGACTTCCTTTGCGCTGAGCATCGCCAAGAATGTGGCGGTAGACTATGGGGTGCCTATCGGCTTCTTCTCTCTTGAGATGAACAACGTTCAGCTGGTCAACCGTCTTATCTCGAATGTCTGTGAGATTTCGGGTAAGAAGATCCTGAACGGACAGCTCGACCCTACAGAGTGGGAGCGTCTTGACAAGAAAATACGTGCCCTCACGGGTGCGCCTATCTATGTGGATGATACCCCTGGACTCTCGGTGTTTGAATTGAGAACCAAGGCTCGCCGACTGGTGCGCGAGAAGGGTGTGAAGATTCTTATGATCGACTACCTGCAGCTGATGAATGCCAACGGCATGAAGTTTGGTAGCCGCCAGGAGGAGGTTTCCACCATTTCCCGTTCGCTCAAGGGTCTTGCCAAGGAGTTGAACATCCCGGTGCTCGCCCTCTCGCAGTTGTCACGTAACGTGGAGAACCGCGAGGGTCTCGAAGGAAAGCGACCACAGTTGAGCGACCTCCGTGAATCCGGAGCCATCGAGCAGGATGCCGATATGGTGCTCTTCGTTCACCGTCCGGAGTATTATCACATCTATCAGGATGAAAAGGGTAACGACCTCCATGGCATGGCGCAGATCATCATTGCCAAGCACCGTAAGGGTGCTACGGGCGATGTGCTTCTCAACTTCCGTGGCGAGTTCACCCGATTCCAGGATCCTACCGATTCCTATACTCCGGTGCAGGAGGGTGGAGAAATCATGGGCTCCAAGATGAATGGTGGTGCTGCCGGTGCACCCTCTGGCAGCGGTTCCGCAGCAGACGGTTCCTTGCCTCCTCTTCCGCCACCTGCACCTAACGGACCGTTACCTTTCTAGCGGAAAAGGGAATAAACTGACACGAAAACCCCTCTTTCGGGGATTAATCTCATATAAAAACGGCTCATTTCTTTGGAAAATGAGCCGTTTTTTTGCATTTTTATGGTAATTTGAAAGATTTTCTATTAAAAAAGTGATAAATTGTTTGCATATATCAGAGAAATATATTACCTTTGCAAGCGAATTAAGTATAACATAAAAATATAAAAGATATGAGAGCATTAGCGTTGAATATTACAGGCATCATGATTATTCGACTTCGACTGCAGCATGTAGGCGGAAGTGATAAGGTGTGCGTATAGTTCAATGCTGGGGATATATCAAGCCTTTCTACACTTCCGTATCTGGGAGTGAGAAAGGCTTTTTCTCTTATATATATCACATATATATCACGGCTCTTATATATATATAATAAGGTGAATAATAAAAATATTGATTAGAGATATGAGTGACAGATTATTTATTTTCGACACAACCCTTCGCGATGGCGAGCAGGTTCCAGGATGTCAGTTGAATACGGTTGAGAAGATTCAGGTGGCTAAAGCGCTGGAGCAGTTGGGCGTTGATGTCATTGAGGCGGGCTTCCCTATTTCAAGCCCGGGCGACTTCAATTCGGTGGTGGAGATTTCCAAGGCAGTTACATGGCCTACCATCTGTGCGTTGACTCGTGCAGTGGAGAAGGATATTGATTGCGCTGCCGAGGCGTTGAAGTATGCCAAGCACAAGAGAATCCATACCGGCATCGGTACCAGCGATAGCCATATCAAATATAAGTTCAACTCTACCCGCGAGGAAATCATCGAGCGTGCCGTGGCTGCCGTCAAGTATGCCAAGAAGTACGTAGAGGATGTGGAGTTCTACGCTGAGGATGCGGGTCGTACGGATAATGAGTATCTGGCTCGCGTGGTGGAGGCTGTCATCAAGGCGGGTGCCACGGTGGTCAACATTCCTGATACCACTGGCTATTGCCTGCCAGATGAGTATGGTGCCAAGATCAAGTATCTGATGGATCATGTGGATGGCATCGAGAATGCACGCATATCTACCCACTGCCACAACGACCTCGGTATGGCTACGGCAAATACCCTGCAGGGTGTGCTCAATGGTGCACGCCAGGTAGAGGTGACCATCAATGGTATCGGCGAGCGTGCAGGTAATACATCACTCGAAGAGATTGCCATGATTCTGAAGTGCCACAAGCACATCAATATTGATACCAACATCAATACCACCAAGATTGTTCCTATGTCTCGCATGGTGAGCAGCCTGATGAACATGCCTGTGCAGCCTAACAAGGCTATCGTGGGCCGCAATGCCTTCGCTCATTCTTCCGGTATCCACCAGGATGGCGTGCTGAAGAACGTTCAGACTTACGAAATCATCGACCCTAAGGATGTGGGCTTGGATGATAACGCCATCGTATTGACAGCCCGTTCGGGTCGTGCGGCATTGAAGTATCGTCTCCACGTCAATGGTGTGAACATCGAGGACGAGGAGAAGCTCGACAAGATCTACAAGAAGTTCCTCCAGTTGGCTGATAAGAAGAAGGAAGTTACCGACGAGGATGTATTGATGCTCGCTGGCGCTGATTCTGCCGATAAGCATGGTGTTCAGCTCGACTGGTTGCAGGTAACTACCGGCAAGGGTGTGAAGAGCGTGGCAAGTATCGGCTTGAACATCGCCGGTCAGAAGTTCGAGGCTGCATCATCTGGTAATGGTCCTGTGGACGCTGCCATCCGTGCCCTCAAGAAGGTCATCACCAAGGAGATGAACCTCAAGGAGTTCACCATCCAGGCCATCGACAAGGGTTCTGACGATGTGGGTAAGGTTCACATGCAGGTGGAGTACGATGGCCATGTATATTATGGCTTCGGTGCAGATACCGACATCGTGACAGCTTCTGTAGAGGCTTACATCGACTGTATCAACAAGTTCAAGGTAAGATAAAGTATAATTCAGATAAATATATAACAAACAGGATATTATGAATACATTATTCGACAAGATTTGGGACAAGCACGTTGTCCAGATTGTAGAAGACGGCCCTACACAGCTTTACATCGACCGTCTCTACTGTCACGAAGTAACATCACCTCAGGCATTCGCTGGTATGCGAGCACGCGGACTCAAGATGTTCCGTCCAGACCAGATTTTCTGTATGCCTGACCACAATACTCCAACCCACGATCAGGATAAGCCAATCGAGGATCCTATCTCAAAGAAGCAGGTAGATACCTTGGCAAAGAACACCGCTGATTTCGGTGTAACCCACTTTGCCATGAACACCAAGGACAATGGTATCATCCACGTGGTAGGTCCTGAGAAGGGTCTTTCTCTTCCAGGTATGACCATCGTTTGCGGCGACTCTCATACTTCTACCCATGGTGCCATGGGTGCCGTAGCCTTCGGTATCGGTACTTCAGAGGTGGAGATGGTGATGGCTTCACAATGTATTCTCCAGAGCAAGCCAAAGTCTATGCGCATCAGCATCAACGGCAAGCTCAGCAAGGGTGTTACTGCCAAGGATGTTGCCCTCTATCTCATGAGTCAGCTCACAACCTCCGGTGCCACAGGTTACTTCGTTGAGTACAGTGGCGATGTAGTGAAGGATATGTCTATGGAAGGTCGTCTCACCCTCTGCAACCTCTCTATCGAGATGGGTGCCCGTGGTGGTTTCGTAGCTCCTGATGAGACAACATTCG
>ERZ772820.2093-NODE-2093-length-14617-cov-3.000275_pt1 | contig 14617 bp, 13 predicted proteins | sample MGYA00511377_ERZ772820 | MGnify/ENA primary metagenome ERZ772820 (study PRJEB29015, sample SAMEA2737684) | human gut metagenome | biome: human gut; feature: human-associated habitat; material: faeces | place: China | collected 2012 ...
CTGCCAGAACGCAAAAGAAGCCAGCCAGGTAAAAGATCTGTTGGACGGCGAAGGTGATATTGATTATAAGGTAACGGATACCACACATTTTGAAGTAAACAAAAAAGATGAGAACAAGGCAAATTGGCTTTTGGGATCCAATAATATTGATACAACGGGATTTGACCTGTCAGATCCGAACATCAAGGATTATATCGACGGAAGCTTTTCTACCACGGAGGCAGATAAACAGAAGCTTGCCAAAAGCTATATGGAAGATAAACTGGAGAATGTGCTTGCTGCGAATGACCTGATTGATTCCGCAAAGGTCACACTGGATATTCCGGACGATGACGGTACACTGATTTCGCGGATGCAGGAAAGTTCTGCCAGCGTTTCGCTTGCCCTGAATGGTTCTATGGATTCGGATCAGGCGTATTCGGTGGCGCGCCTTGTGGCAACCGCCCTTGGAAATGATTCGACAGACAAGATTACCATTCTGGATCAGAAGACATCCAAAATCTTGTTTTCGGGAGCAGACCAGGATGATGATGCCACGGTTGTTTCCGACAGTCTGGACATCAAAGACCGCATTAAGAATTCCGTGGTCAATGGTATCAAGGATGTAATGGTCAAGTCCGGTATGTATTCGGACGTGCAGGTTGCACCGAACCTTGATATTGATATGTCTAAGGTGGAAAAGGCGGTTCACAATTATTCACACAATGATGGACAGGATCAGGGAGAACTGACAGAAAGCTCTGAGTATAATTCAGAGGCAAAAGGTGGACAGGCTGCAACTCCGGGAACGGATTCCAATGATGATACGCCAACCTATGTGACACCGGATGGCGAGATTACAGAATCTTCCGTGTCGGATGTGGATAAAAAATATTCGCCGAATGAGGAAATTATAAAAACTATTTCAAACGGTGGAGCGATCAACTATGATAACAGTTCCATTGCCGTGACTGCCACACGCTGGGTTGTTTATGATGAGGACGAATTGAAAGATTCCGGGCAGCTGAAAGGGACAACGTTTGAAAAGTTTAAGAGCGCACACAGTGATCCGGTACAGGTGGATGCAACGCAGGATGAAATTGACCTTATCGCAAAAGCTACCGGAATTCAGTCTAGTGCAATCAAACTGGTGTGCTATGAGAGACCGCAGTTTGTGGAATCCCAGAAGAAGGGATTCGGACTCACCGACATTTTACAGATTCTGCTTGCGGTGCTGATTTTTGCGTTGCTGGGGTATGTTGTATTCCGCAGTACCAGAAAACAGAAAGTGGAAGAGCCGGAGCCGGAACTGTCTGTCGATGCCCTGCTGGCGGCTACTTCAGATAACGACGATGAAAATCTGGAAGATATCGGGTATTCGGAAAAATCAGAAACCCGGAAACTTATTGAAAAATTTGTGGATGAAAATCCGGATGCGGCAGCACTTCTGCTTCGCAACTGGTTAAATGATGATTGGGAGTAATTTATGAACAACGACTCATATACTGGAGTACAGAAAGCAGCGATTCTTTTGATTACGCTGGGACCGGAAAAGGCGGCAACCATTTTCAAACATTTAAAGGAAGATGAGATTGAAGAATTAACGCTGGAAATAGCGAATACAAGAAGCGTATCGCCACAGACCAAGGAGGAAGTGCTGGAAGAGTTTTATCAGGTATGCCTCGCACAGCAGTATATTGCGGAAGGCGGTATCGGATACGCAAAAGAACTTCTGGAAAAAGCACTCGGAAACGACAAGGCACAGGGAGTTATTGCAAAACTTACAGCATCTCTTCAGGTTCGTCCGTTCGAATTTATCCGAAAGACAGATCCGGCACAGCTGCTGAACTTTATACAGGATGAACATCCGCAGACGATTGCGATGATCCTTTCGTATCTGGCTCCGGCACAGGCGTCCCAGGTACTGGGAGCTCTGCCACCGGAAAAACAGGCTGATGTTGCAAAACGTATTGCAACTATGGATCGTACTTCTCCGGATGTGATCAAGGAGGTAGAACGCGTACTGGAGCGGAAACTTGCATCTCTTGTAAATCAGGATTACACCATCGTCGGTGGTATTGATGCAATTGTTGGCATTTTGAACAGTGTCGACCGTGGAACAGAGAAACATATTATGGAATCCCTGGAAATCGAAGAGCCGGAACTTGCAGACGAGATCCGCAAAAAGATGTTCGTGTTCGAGGATATTCTTCTGCTCGACGACCGTGCAATTCAGCGTGTGTTGCGTGATGTGGAAAATGCAGATCTGGAGCTTGCACTTAAGAATACAACGGAAGAAGTACAGAATGTGATCTACAAGAACCTGTCAAAACGTCTGGCTGCAATGATCAAGGAGGATATGGACTTTATGGGTCCTGTTCGTATGAAGGATGTTGAGGAGGCACAGCAGAAGATTGTTGCTGTGATCCGTAAGCTCGAAGATGCCGGAGAGATTGTAATTTCACGTGGCGGAGGTGACGATATCGTTGTCTAATTTACTGAAACAATGTTATGTCGTCAGTTCGGGAACTGGTACAAGAATTATCAATTCCAATGACGGGGTACGCCAGAAATTAAAAGAACTGCAACAGGAACAGGCTCCGGAACAGGTAGATGTATCAGCAGAGGACGGACAGGAGAATGCACCGGCTGGTTTCTCACAGGGAATTCAGGCAAAAACCGTGCAGATTGATGTGGAAGCCCTGCGCAGGGAAGCACTTGAAAAGGCAGCTGTGGAGGCAGATGAGATTACTTCCACGGCAAAAGAAGATGCAGAACGTATCCGTGGGGAAGCGGAAGAAAAAGCCCGTACCCTGTATGAAGAACAAAAGAAACTCGGATACGAAGAGGGTGCCAGATGCCGGGAAGAAGAATTAAACAGGGAACATGAGAAGGCGATGGAGTCTCTTCATGCACAGAAAAAACAACTGGAAGAACAGTATCATGAAAAAATGTCGGTGATGGAAAAAGACATTGTGGACGCTGTGATTCAGGTATTTGATAAAGTGTTTAAGATTCAGTTTGAAGAGAAACGTGAACTTTTGCTTCAGCTGGTAAATGGAGCATTACTTGACATTGACCCGGGAGATAAAATACGGATTCACACGAACCGGAGCGATGAGGAAATCCTCAAAGAACATCTTGCACAGATGCAGGATATTGTAGGAAAAGATGTTGCCATTGAATTTGTAAAGGATAATAAATTATCGGATGGACAGTGCAAAATAGAAACACCGTATGGCGTGGTTGACTGTGGGGTAGACACACAGTTGTCTGCACTGCTGAAGGATATACGTTCACTGGTATAAACGGGAGACGAATTTGGTTAAAGAAGCGGAAAAGTATTTACAGCTGATGGACCGCCAGTATTATAAGAGTTATGGAAAAGTAGTCAAGGTAGTAGGTCTTACCATTGAATCTGTCGGACCAAAGGCACGTATGGGAGATTTGTGTAAAATTTACCCGAACGAAAAGGAAGAGGAATATGTTATCGCGGAAGTGGTCGGTTTTCAGGATTCCAGACTGATCCTGATGCCGGTTGACAGCGTGGAAGGGGTTGGAACCGGATGCATTGTGGAAAATACCGGACATCCCCTGTCAGTTCTGGTTGGAGAAGAACTGCTTGGGCATACGCTGGATGGAATCGGACGCATGACGGATGGAACGGAAGAAATTCACGGTTCGTATTATCCGTTGGAAAATACGCCGCCGGATCCGATGGATCGCCGGATTATCAGCGAGGTACTGCCGCTTGGCGTAAAAGCGGTGGACGGACTGATTACGGTTGGAAAAGGACAGCGTATCGGTGTGTTTGCCGGTTCCGGTGTCGGGAAAAGTACCCTGCTTGGCATGTTTGCAAGAAATACGAAGGCAGACATCAATGTAATCGCACTGATCGGTGAGCGTGGCAGAGAGGTCCGGGAATTTATTGAACGTGACCTTGGTCCGGAGGGAATGGCACGGTCTGTTGTCGTGGTCGCAACGTCAGATAAACCGGCACTGATCCGTAATAAGTGTGCAAAGACTGCAACGGCTGTGGCGGAATATTTCCGTGATCAGGGAAAAGATGTACTGCTTATGATGGATTCCATGACACGATTTTCCCAGGCACAAAGAGAAATCGGACTTGCATCCGGGGAACCACCGGTTACCAGAGGGTATCCGCCGAGTGTGTACGCACAGATGCCAAAACTTCTGGAACGTGCCGGTACAAATGAAAAAGGATCGATCACCGGACTATATACGGTTCTGGTAGATGGAGATGATTTTAATGAGCCAATCACGGATACGGCGCGGGGCATTCTGGATGGACATATTGTTCTCGACCGTAAGCTGGGACATAAAAATCATTATCCGGCGATTGATATTTTACAGAGTATTTCCCGTGTTATGAATTCCATCGTAACAAAGGAACATAAGGCACTTGCCGGAAAATTAAAACAGGTGCTTGCCACATACAGTGAAGCAGAGGATCTGATTAATATCGGAGCCTACAAAAACGGATCGAATCCGGATATTGATTATGCAATCCGAAAGAATAAAGAAGTAAATGAATTTCTGTGTCAGGATACGGAAGAAAAGTTTGCTTTTGATGAAGAAGTGGAACTCTTAAAAAAGGTGTTTGACGACTGATCAATGGACAGAGGTTTTAAATGGCAAAATTTGTTTATCGTATGCAGAACATACTGAACATTAAACAGAAACTGGAGACACAGGCGAAAATGACATACAGCCTGGCAAACCAGAAATATCTGGAGCAGCAGAAGATTCTGCAGGAATATATGGAGCGCAGAGTCGGATATGAGCAGCACTGGAAGAAACTGATGCAGGGAAATTTAAATCTGCAGGAAGTCGAACATGCGCGGGCAGATGTAAATGCCATGAAAACGATTGTCAGACGACAGATGGTAGAAGTCCACAAGGCGGAAAAAGAACTGGAAGATGCCAGAAACCGCTTAAAAACCGTGATGCAGGAACGAAAGGTTCAGGAAAAATTGAGGGAAAAGGCATTTGAAGAATTTAAGCAGGAACTTGCAGAAGCAGAAACGAAAGAAATCGATGAACTTGTAAGTTATACCTATAACAAGGGTGAACAGGGAGAATGATATGGCAGACGAAAGAAACCTTGTCGACGAGGAAGACGCGGTAAAGGAAAACAGCACAAAAAATCGAAGAGAAAAGAAAAAACGGGAAAAGAAAGAAAAAAAAGAAAAAAAGAATGCCAAAGGAAACGCACCGGAACCGGGAGAAGATGAGGATGAAAAGGGAGGCGGCAGGCTGATTCTTGTCCTGACAACCATTTTAATCATTGCGATATGGATGGGAATTATAGGAATTCTGATTAAAACCGATGTCGGAGGATTTGGATCAACGGTGTTATATCCGCTTTTGAAAGATGTCCCTTATGTTAATAAAATCCTCCCACAGCCGGAAGAAACGGTGGAGCAGACCGAGGGCACAGAGCATCAGTATGGGTCTTTAAGCGAGGCCATCAGCCAGATTAAAGAACTGGAAAAAGAACTCGATGAAGCCAGCAGTACAAATAAAAATGACAAAAAAAAGATCAAGGATCTGAAGGCACAGATCAAGGATCTTTCAAAATACAAAGAGGATGAGGCTGCCTTTGAAAAGGAGAAGGAAAAATACTACGAGGAGGTTGTTTTTTCCGATCAGGCACCCGATATACAGCAGTATAAGACATATTATGAGAGCATTGATCCAGAAAATGCCGAAGTCTTATACAAACAAGTGGTTGAACAGATTACCTACGATAGTCAGGTTGAAGATTACGCAAAGACATATTCCAACATGAAGCCTCAGGAGGCGGCCAGCATCTTTGATACGATGACGGACAATCTGGGGCTTGTGGCTGACATTCTCATGAATATGGGAACACAGCAGAGGGCGGATATTCTTGGCAAGATGGATGCAACGACTGCGGCGAAGCTGACAGAGATCATGGAACCTAGCAAGAAAAAGTAGGAAATCTGTAAATAACAGAAAGGAGGAACGTGTTTGACAAGTGCAAATGTATTTAATTTGAATTCTGTAAAGCAGGGTCAGGTATTAAATGCAAATGCTGCAAAAGGCAGATCAAAAGCTGAAAATCCGGATGCGGCAGGCGTGTTTGCTTCACTGATGGGCAGTAACTACTCTACAAATTTTAATATGCCGTCCGTGAATACAAAAATAAACAACAATGTATTACAGCAGACAAATGCGGCAGATAATTACGACCGGTATCAGTATCAGGATAATACCATCCGTCAGGCAGCCGGAGATGTTGTCACAGACGTGATTAACAATTCGACAGATACTTTGGATCAGTTCCAGAGTGATGTTGTCAGGACGGTGGCCGAACAATTGGGTGTTTCGGAAGATTCTGTAAAAGATATGATGGAGTCGCTGGGACTTACAGCTTTTGATCTCCTGAATCCGGAAAATCTTGCACAGCTTGCAATGCAGCTGACAGGAGAGACTTCTCCGATGGATTTACTGATGAATGACCAGTTTCAGGGGCTGATGCAGCAGATTGACCAGCTGGGAGGACAGCTTGCAAATGAGCTGGAACTTCAGCCGGCACAGATGGATGAACTAATTGCGCAGATGGATATTCTGCAGACACCGGAAACTCTGACCGATGAAGAAATGCAGATATTGAACGATGCGGCAGGACAGCAGACAACAGCAGATACTGTTTCGACAGATATTATGCCGGAGCTTGCGCAGACCGATGAGGTACAGCCGATGGATAAACAGGCGGATGTATTTCAGAAAGAACCAAAATCGGATGAAGTACGCACACAGCAGCCACAGACAAAGGAGACAAAGCAGACAGCAGAACAACAGACGATGGAACAGCAGACGGATGCCGGAGATGCAGATTCGCAGACAGGGGATCAGGTGAAGTCGGCGCAGCCGGAAAAAATGACGGCAGACCAGACCAGCTCTGATGTGGCAAAGACACAGACTGCCATGCAGATGCAGGATACCGCCGGGGTACAGACGATGGCGCATGCGGCGGATGTAACATCCGAGACATCGTATATTTCTGTGGATACCATGGATTTGCTGGAACAGGTGGCAGAGCAGATCCGTGTGAATGTTTCGCAAGGAACTTCATCGATGGAGATGCAGCTGAATCCGGAAAATCTCGGGAAAGTGTATGTAAATATTTCTTCGAAAGAAGGCATGATCCATGCACAGCTGGCAGCTTCTAATGAAGCAGTCCGCGCAGCCCTTGAAACGCAGGTGGCAGATCTGCGGCAGAATTTAAATCAGGCAGGTGTCAAAGTTGACGCCATAGAAGTAACCGTTGCTTCCCATGAATTCGAAAAGAATCTGGAACAGAACCAGGAGAATGAAAAGCAGCAGGGAGAACGGCAGCAGGAGCAGTCCGGAGGCAGAAGAAGAAATTTAAATCTTTCCTCACTGGATGGATTGTCAGGATTGATGACAGAAGAAGAAACTCTTGCGGCACAAATGATGCGGGAGAATGGAAACTCCATGGATGTAACCGCATAGAAAGGAGAAAAAATGGCAGATACGACAACTTCCGCACTGAATTGGGCGAGTGTGGAAAACGGAAAAGTAAAAACAACAAAATCGAAAAAAAGCGATGAGTCCAACAACGGAACCATGGGATACGACCAGTTCCTTACATTACTTTGTGCGGAAATGCAGTACCAGGACCCGCTCGAGCCTACCAGCAATACCGAATATGTGGCACAGCTTGCAACGTTCTCACAGTTAGAGGCAATGCTTGGCATGCAGGATACACAGAAAAACGAGATGGCAAACAATCTGGTTGGAAAATATGTAATCTTAAAGGTTTCGGACGAAACAACCGGAAAAACTTCTTATGTGGACGGTAAAGTAGATTATGTCATGTATCAGGAAGACGGATCACAGATGCTCAGTGTCAACAATAAGCTGTATTCCATCGATACGCTTGATACGGTGGCCGACAGTGATTACTATGAAGCGATTGGTTATGCCAAGACCATTTCAAACATGCTGGCACAGCTTCCGGATATTGAAAATATTACGACCAAGTATTCCGGTGCGATAGAACAGATCCGTAAGGTATACGATGGCATGACGGATTATCAGAAGAGCTTTGTAAGTGAGTCTGATCTTGCAAAACTGAAGAAGTATGAGCAGAAGATCAAAGATCTGGGTGGAGATACCTCAGACGATACAAAGACGGATGATACCAAAACAGATACGGATACGAAAACCGATGATACCAAGACTGATACGGATACCAAGACCGATGACACAAAAACGGATGACTCGAAGACAGAGAATGGTTCCGATCAGAAGAGTGACGAGACAACAGGTGCATAGGAAAGGGGAGAAAAAAGATGAACCCGATCAGCAAACAGTTTTCGTCGATCGAACAGGTAACCGGTCAGTATTTAAAACAGAAAAACGTAACCAGTCCGTCAAAGACGTCGGATGTTTCATTCGAAGATGTCTTACGGCAACAGCAACAGTTAAAGTTTTCAAAGCATGCCTCGCAGCGGCTGGAAAGCAGAAATATCAGCTTATCCGAGGAACAGAATGCCAGACTCGAAGACGGAGTGGAACAGGCACATGCCAAGGGAATTAAGGATTCTCTGGTTTTGGTGGATTCACTTGCTTTTATTGTTAATGTGCCAAGTAAAACCGTTGTTACTGCAATGGATCAGACGGAAACACAATCAAATATTTTTACAAATATAGATGGCGCAGTTATTATGTAACCGGACCTTATGGAAGTTACAGGAATCCCGACTGACAGAAGGATTTCAAAACCATATTGCCATCTAAGGAGGTCAATGTACTATGATGAGATCATTATTCTCTGCTGTGTCAGGTCTTAAGACACACCAGACGAGAATGGATGTAATTGGTAACAATATTGCCAATGTAAATACCGAAGCGTTCAAAGCTTCCAGCGTAAGATTCAGTGAACTGATGTACCAGACAATGTCCACCGCATCCGGTGGGGATGCGTCAACCGGTACGGGTGGTGTCAATGCCAAGCAGGTTGGTCTTGGTGTAAGCACGGCATCTACCATGATCAATATTACCGGGGCAGGTTCTTCCGAGACAACCGGATACCCGTTTGATTTAAAACTCAGCGACAGCCAGACCACAAACTTCTTTATTGTCAGCGATGGAACAAATACCATGTTTACCCGTGCAGGTTCGTTCTATGTAGATGGAAACGGCTACCTGTGTATGAGTTCTACCGGATATACGGTACAGGGATGGCAGGTAGACAAAACGACAGGTGAGATCCACAAAGATACGGTTTCTCCCTTGCAGGTGATGTCACCGTCCAACACGACATCCGCTCCGGAGGCAACGACAAAGGCTCATGTGCATGGAATTCTGGATAAGCAAGATACCGATGTCACCGGAAAAGACGGCTATGTTATGACTCTTGGATTTTATGATGATCTGGGATATTCTTATACAGCAAAGTTTGCGGTATCGACACCGAAAGCGAACGGGCTTGGTGCTGGAAATAACTATTTTATCAGCCTGACGGATATTCTTGATTCCGATGGTAAGTCCATTATTACGGATGATGCCGGGAAAGCACTGTCAGATGATGCAAAACGAAAAAAGTTAGATGAAATCTGGGGGGCTGACGGAAAGGCAGATGATACGGCGACAAATGCACCAAAGGGCTATTATATGAAATACGATGCCAATAAAGGTACATTTGTAAATATCAGCGCAGACGGAGCAGTGCCAGCAGCTGGTGCGAATGCAGTAACAGCGCAGTCCTTAAAACTTTCTGCTCTTGGAACAAAGTTTACAACAAATAATGCAGATGGTACAAAACAGACATCCAATTTTAAGGACATCAATGTAGATTTTTCTACTTCCACCAATGTAGGCCATGGCGGAAAGTCAACACTGAAAGTAGAAAAAGGAACTTCTGTCGGAAAAGAAACCGGTAAGAAGAATGGTGCAATGATCGGACTTTCCGTAGACCAGAGCGGTAAGATTTATGCAAGCTATGACAATGGTAACACCGAACTTCTCGGACAGATCGCAGTGGCACAGTTTGCCAATGCTTCCGGTCTTGAAAAAATTGGTGATAACTGCTATCAGACAACCTTAAACTCCGGCGAGTTTGATGGTGTGGGTGTAGCTGTGGATGCGGATGGAAGCAAGATCAATTCCGGACAGCTGGAAATGTCAAACGTTGACCTTTCTGGACAGTTTACCGATATGATCATTACGCAGCGTGGATTTCAGGCAAATTCGCGTGTTATCACAGTTTCCGACACATTATTGGAAGAATTAATCAACTTAAAGAGATAGTTTGAAAAATAGTTGGGAAATGGTTTTTTGACTGTTTCCCAACATTTTTTTGTGATTTTACACCCTTTTTAACAAAAAGGAAGTAGACAAGAGAGAGAAAGTTTAGTAAAATCATATAAAAGGGTATTTTGATGGATTTTGTCGGAAGATCCATCGGAATTCCTAATTTTAGAAAATGGAAGGTGTAGTTCATGGATATAGCATCACTGCTTTCAATTATCGGCGGAATTGCCATGGTTATCTTTGGCGTCCTCAGTAGTAACAGTTTTGACATCACTGCGATGCAGATGTACATTGATCCAGCGTCGGTTGTTATCACGTTTGGCGGATCAATCTGCAGTACACTCGGGTGTTTCAAACTTGCAGATGGAATCAACGGATTCAAATCAATTTCACTCCCGTTCAAGGATAAAACATATGATCCGTCACAGACCATCCGGACAATTATTGACATGTCAAATGTCGGAAGAAAAGAAGGTCTGCTTGCACTTGAAGAAGCTGCAAACGGAATTGAAGACGAATTCCTGAAAAAAGGAATCATGCTTGTAGTAGATGGTACCGATCCGGAGCTGGTCCGTGGGATTCTGGAAACGGATATGATGTGTCTGGAAACCCGTCACAAGGATGTGATTAAGTTTTGGGAAAAATGGGGCGAGATGGGTCCTGCCTGGGGTATGATTGGTACCCTGCTCGGACTGATCGCCATGTTAAATAAACTTTCCGATCCGTCTGCGATCGGACCACAGATGTCTGTAGCACTGGTTACGACACTGTACGGTTCTCTGATTGCAAACTGGTTATGTACCCCGATTGCCGGAAAACTTTCCGTAAACAATGATATGGAAGTGGTAAACCGTCAGATCACCATTGAAGGTTTGTTGTCCATTCAGGCAGGAGAAAATCCACGCGTTATTGAGGAAAAATTAAAGTCATTCCTTTCACCGTCTGTAAGAGAGGGTGTTCTTGAAAACGGCGGAGGAGGTGAAGAGTAGTGGCAAAAAAGAAACAGGAAGATCCGCCAAAAGGAGCGCCGGCATGGATGAATACTTTCTCGGATCTGATGAATCTTTTGCTCTGCTTCTTCGTACTATTGTTTTCCATGTCGACAGTAGATACTGACAAGTTAGAGGCGGTTGTTGCATCACTGCAGAACGCCATCAGCATCCTTCCGACCGGCGGCACAAGCATTGGAGAGGGAGAGATGATTTCTGCCGGTGTCCGCCAGCTGGAATTTCTGGATTCCTACTATAATGAGATGGCAAATTCCAAAGCAGAGAATACTGATGAGCAGACAGATGGTAAACTGTCTGCACAGGAACAGTACGAGCAGGAGCAACTTGCGGAATCTGAAAAGATGGCAGATGAAATCCAACAGGAACTTGATAATTCACAGCTGTCCGGAAAGGTGGATGTGGATTTCAATGCAGAGTATGTAAAACTGAATCTGAATGGTTCCATTTTGTTTGCATCCGGTAAGGCTGATCTCGTTAAACAGGCAGTCCCGATTGTAAATAAGCTTGGAAAGATTCTTGAAAAATATAACAAGAATGTGATAGAGGTAGAAGGACATACCGATAATGTTCCGATCCGCTATTCTGCAAAATATGAAAATAACGAGGTTCTTTCGGTGTACCGTGCACTTGCTGTCACGGATCAGCTCAGAAAAAATAAAAACTTAAATCCCAAGTACATTAAGTTTGCGGGAAGAGGAGATTACATACCGGTTGCTGACAACAGTACGGCAGAGGGGCGTGCACAAAACCGACGCGTAGAGATAAAAATTTATAACTCATTCAATTCAGATGTAAAAGAAAATAATTAAGAGGAGTAAACAATGAAGAAGAATTTAATTTCAGTCGTAATTCTGGCACTTGTGTTTGCAAATTTTGTTTTGACAGCACTTTTGATGTTTTCTGTATTACCAGAGACAAAAAAAGCAAATACACTGATCGAAAAAGTGTGTTCCGCAATTGATCTGGATTTAAACAGTGGTGCGGCTACCGGAACCAGCAATGTTTCCATTGATGATCAGGAAATTTATAAAGTCAGCACAGGGGAAGACCTGACAACAAACCTTGCAGAAGGGAAAGACGGAAAGACTCATTATGCAGTACTGAATGTATCACTTGTTCTGAACAAGAAGAGCGACAATTACAAGAAATACACACAGGAACAGCGCGTTGATATGCCGTATTTATTTTCAGTGGGCGGAAACAGTATTTATAGTGTGTCGATTAATGCTCCGGAAATCAGGATGATACAATCAAAAATGATATTATCAAAGTAGTAAGTGGATATACATTTGAGCAGTTTAACCAGAATTCAGATGTAATTAAGGACACGATCCTTGAAGATATGCAGAATTTATTCGGCAAAGATTATGTGATCGGAGTAAACTTCTCCAAACTGACAGCACAATAGGATTTTTACAGGTGGTGAAAGACTGATGGGAGACGTATTATCCCAAAATGAGATAGACAACTTGCTGGCAGCACTTAGTACCGGTGAGCTGGATGTGGATGAAATAAAAGACAATAATGAAAAAAAGGTAAAAGAGTACGATTTTGCCCGTCCTTCCAAATTTTCCAAGGAACATCTGCGTACCATGGAAATGATATTCGAACATTATGGCAGACTTTTATCTACGAACCTGCCCGTGTATTTACGGAAAAATGTTCAGGTAGAGGTGGTGAATTCAGAAGCGGTTACGTATTCTGAATTTTCCAATGCGCTGTCGAATCCGGTTCTTTTGGGAATTGTGAATTTTGCACCCCTCAAGGGAAATATTATTTTGGAAATGGCATCAAATCTGGGGTATACGATTGTTGACCGTATGCTCGGTGGCAGAGGAGATCCTATGGACAAGGTTCGTGAGTTCTCAGAAATTGAACTTCTGATTATCGAGCGGATAATGATTGTGTGCGTCAACCTTTTACGGGAACCATGGGAAAACGTGGCGGATATTCATCCACGGTTAGAGAGAATTGAAACCAATTCCCAGTATGCACAGATTATTTCTCCGAGTGAAATGATTGCGATTGTGACAATTAACCTTAAGATCGGGGAAGTGGAAGGCCTGATGAATGTCTGTCTTCCGTACCTGACTCTTGAGGATGTGATTGATAAACTGAATACGAAATACTGGTATTCAAATTTGCAGAATCAGGACAATACCGATTACACGGAATCCATTGAGACCTTGATTCGGCGCGCACAGATACCGATCAAAGCTGTTCTTGGAAACAGTATGATATCGGTAAATGATTTTGCCATGCTGCAGCCGGGAGATATTATCCGGCTGAATCGCAAGGTAGAAGATGAATTGGATATTTATGTTGGAAATATTCGTAAATTTACTGCACTTCCCGGATCATCGGGGGATAAATATGCAGTCAGGGTCACTTCGGTGATCAGAGAGGAGCAATAAACTATGGATGGAGTATTATCGCAGGAAGAAATTAACGCACTGCTGAATGAACCTGGAGCAGAAGCGAGTGATTCTGCGGAAAATGAACTGTCTGATGCACAAAAAGACGCGATCGGAGAGATTGCCAATATAAGTATGGGAACTGCGGCGACAACGTTGTTTTCGCTCGTTAATCATAAGGTGGAAATTTCAACTCCGGTTGTTTCTTACGGCACATGGGATGACATTGTACAGGAGTATGAAAAACCCTGTGTGTTTATCCGGATTGCATATACCGTAGGACTGGATGGAAGCAATATTCTTGTCTTAAGAGAACATGATGTAAAAGTCATCACGGATCTGATGATGGGAGGAGACGGAACCAATACAGATGGAGAACTTGGAGAACTGCATTTGTCCGCAATCAGTGAAGCCATGAACCAGATGATGGGTTCTGCGGCAACTTCCCTTTCTTCCATGTTAAACCGCAAGATTGATATCAGCCCGCCAAATGCAACGGTGATCAATCTGCAGGAAGACATCGATGAAGCGGAGATTGATTCCTTCCTTACCGGAAAGTTTGTTAAAATTTCTTTCCGTATGGAAATCGGGGATCTGGTTGACAGTACAATTATGCAGCTGTATCCGATTTCATTTGCAAAAGATATGTGTGACGGAGTGGCAAAAACGATGGAAATGGACAGTCAGAGTGTGACGGCCGATTCCTCAGCAGCAAATTCCGGAAATCCGGCAGGGACACAGCCAGCAGCAGCTGCCGCAGCACAGCAGTCACAGCAGATGGCTTCACAGAATACAGCACAAATGGGGCAGCCGATGGGGCAGCCAATGGGACAGACGATGATGGGAAATACTATGATGAATCAGAACATGGGACAGCCGGTCAAT
>ERZ772820.2097-NODE-2097-length-14588-cov-3.472648_pt1 | contig 14588 bp, 6 predicted proteins | sample MGYA00511377_ERZ772820 | MGnify/ENA primary metagenome ERZ772820 (study PRJEB29015, sample SAMEA2737684) | human gut metagenome | biome: human gut; feature: human-associated habitat; material: faeces | place: China | collected 2012 ...
AAGGAGCAGTTCGTCCGAAGAAAAAAAAGAAGCAATATAATACACATGGTATTGCTGAAATACCAGCAAAGGGAATTGGCAGATTAAAGGGTGATTTTAAATATATGGGAACAATGCTGAAACATCCTATCGATGCAATTTATTATTTGAAGATTGGAAAAAGAGGAAGTTTGTTGTCAGCGGGGATTATGATAATCGTAACGTTTATCATATATATGGCAGACATTTTAGGAAGAGGATTTATCTTTAATCAGAATAGTTTGTCAACGTTGTCACCAATGTTGCTTTCGACAATTTTCTTTATCATTCTAGGTTTATTTATTGGGGGTAATTACATGGTTTCCACAATTAATGATGGCGAAGGAACGATAAAAAACATATTTGTTTCAGTGGCATATTCCATGGTTCCATATATGATAATGGCACCAATAGCAATTGTGTTGAGTTATGTTTTGACCCAGAACGAGGCGTTTTTGATTACATTAGTGTGGTATATTGGTATTTTATGGTCAGCGGCACTTGTAATCTTAAGTATATTGAATGTGCATAATTATACATTTAAACAGACAGTGAAAAATGTGTTGCTAACATTGTTTTTTGCAATTGTTGCACTTATTCTGGTAGCAATTTTATATCTGGTATGGGATAAGGTTATAGAGTTTATAGGAGAGGTAATATCGGAGGTGGAGTATCGTGTACAAATATAAGAGAATAATATGTATCGGCTTGACATTCATTTTATCTGTAACAGTAACTATGGCGTATGCAGCAAAGAAGGAAGATAATAAAGTATCAGAAATTGATTTTGTTGTACCGGATTCATCTGCATTAGATGTAACTTCTGGAAGGTATACACAAATAGAAGAGGTTAGAAAGGTAAAAAACAGACTGGCTGATTTGAAAGGCTTTGAAAAAAAGATGGAAAGTGATATCCTTGCAGTTTACTATTCAGATGAAACAAAAGGTATTCGTATTTTAAATAAAGAAACAGGGTATGTGTGGGGAGGCTTAAAGGAAACAAAGGCAGAAGATATGAATAAAAAGTGGTCGTCTATGGCAAATTCAATTATATCCATAGACTATCTGGGCGGAAAATGCCAGTCTGCCAGAGCAACATTGGGAGATAGTGGAAACTCTATTAATTTTAATTGGAAAGAAAATGAAGCAATTTGTAATGCAAACTTTGTTTTGGCAGGAATATCATTGTCATTTAAGATGAAACTGGAAGAAGACCATTTGACAATAGAAGTGTTACAAAACACGGTAAAGGAACTAAAAAATAATAAACTGCAGTCGGTTTGGATATTACCGTTTTTAGGAACAGTAAAGGAGGATACTACGCCAGGGTATATGTTTGTGCCGGATGGTTCAGGAGCATTAATCCGCTATAATAAAAAGGGAACTTATACATCGGTGTATGATGAAAGAGTTTACGGAAAGGATGCATCTGTAGATGGACTTTCAGAGGCTGGTGATCTGATAGCAAAGCGAAATAATGATTACATGATTGATACACAAAAGGCTACAATACCGGTTTATGGTGTGGTGCATGGTGCAAATCAAAATGCGTATATGGCAGTAATTGAAGAGGGAGCAGAGTATTCTTCAGTATATGCTTCTCCGGCAGGAATGGTGACAGATTATAACTGGGTATCTTCCAGATTTGATTACAGACAGGCATATAGTTATCCGGTCAATAAGAGCGGAAAGACAATTATGACTACGCAGGATGAAGCAGAAGCATATAACGGCAGAGTTACATTTTATTTTCTGTCGAACGAAAAGGCAGATTATTCCGGAATGGCTGTAAAATATAGAGAACTGGTAAAAAATGCAGGAATATTGAAAAGGAATGAACGAGAGGACAAAGAAATTCCTATGTATCTGCATATGATGGCAGGTGTAGTGGAGGAAGGACTTATTTTTAATGGATATAATAAGTTGACTTCTGTGAAAGAAGCACAGGATATTGTTGATAATTTGCGGAGAAATGATATTAAAAATATTTCAGTTTCATATGAAGGATGGCAGAAAAATGGAATCAGCGGACATAAATATGGGACAACCAGTTTAGATTCCGATCTTGGAAATGAGGGAGATTTGAAGGAATTACATAAAATGCTTGGAGACAATGGTGGAAGATTTTATCTTTACACTAATCCGGTAAGTTTTAATGAAGATCAGGCGAGGATTGCTTCAACGTCAGCTCTTACAATTTCGAAAAATTATTCTTCATATACTAGAAGTAATACAATGTTAATGTATCCGACAGAGTATTATGCACATCCGTCAGATGTGGTTGATTCACTGGCGGATATGGTAGAGGATTATCCCGAGTATAATCTGGATGTGGCTAAAGTTGGAAACATGATTTATGGTGATTATTCTAAGAATGAAAAAATATCAAGGCAGAAAAGTAAACAAATATTGAGTGAAACTGTTTCAAAAATAAAAAAAGATAAAGTATTAGAAAATCCGAATCAGTATTTGTGGAATGATACATCTGAGTATATAAATATGCCGTTACAGAATAGTCAATATATGTATGAAACAGATTCTGTTCCGTTTTTACAGATCGTTTTGAAAGGAAGCATAGACTATTATGCACCATATGCGAATCAGGGATTTTATAATCAGACAAACAAACTAAAGATGATTGAGTATGGCGCGTATCCTTCTTTTATAATTATGTCAGAGAAAAACGAAAAGTTAATAGATACTCCATTAGAAGATTATTTTTCACTGAATTACAATGATTGGTCTGATGTGATGAAGGAAGTTTATCAATATTTAAATGGTGCACTGAAAGAAGTGGAAGGAAGTTCTATTATTCAACATAAGATGCTTGATACAGGCGTTGCGGCAGTGTCATATGATAATGGAAAAGTAATTTATATTAATTATTTAAATCGGGAGTATGTGACAAAACAGGGAGTACATATTCCAGCAAAGAATTATTTGGTAGCAGATAGATAATTTGGCATAGAATAGGAGAAAAACATGGTAATCAAACCAAAGGGTAAGGTATCAAAAAACGGAAAATATAAAAAAACAAAATTAACAAATACCATAAAAGGAATATTATTTGTTTCACCATGGCTGATTGGATTTGCTGTGTTTACGTTGATTCCTTTTATTAACAGTATTTTATATAGTTTTAATGCAGTATCCATTACTCCGGGAAAGATAAATTTAAAATGGGCAGGTCTTGAATATTATAATCATGCGTGGAATGTAAGCACAAGTTTCAAATTAAATCTGTCCTCTTCGGCAATGATGATATGTTGTGCGACGCCGGTTATATTGGTGTTTGCATTGATAGTAGCGGTGATGCTTAATAATAAATTTCGTGGAAGAGTATTTTTCAGAGCAATATTTTTTATGCCGGTAATTATTATGAGTGGTCCGGTTATAAGTAAACTTCTTACGGGATATACAGTGAATTTTACGGAAGAAGGTTCCCAAATAATGCTTTTTCTACAGAGCCTTCCAGGTGTGATTAGTAAGCCATGTGTGTTTGTGTTGGATAATCTGGTACTAATACTCTGGTTTTCAGGAGTACAGATTTTGATTTATTTAGCAGGTCTTCAAAAGGTATCAACCAGTCTTTATGAAGCAGCTGAAATTGATGGTGCCGGAGCATGGGAAAAATTTTGGAAAATAACATTGCCACATATGGGACCGATTATTTTAATTAATGGAATATATACAGTAGTTACAATAGCTAACTATTCAGAACAGGCAATCAATCAGGAAATATCAAATAGTATGTTTAATACATCTATGATGTATAGTTTATCAGCTGCCATGTCGTGGATATATTTCTTATTGGTACTTTTAATACTGGCAGTGGTAGGACTGTTGTTTTGGTTTATCAGTAAAAAGGAGAATACATAATGAAGAAAAAAAGAAAGATACCAGTATCAAAAATATTTGTATATTTTATATTGGCAGGAATGGGATTCGTGTATTTGTATCCGGTTTTATACATGATAGTAAACAGTTTTCTGTCAGCAGGAGATTTGACAGATCCCAGCGTGACTTGGATACCTACAGAATTATGTTTTGATAATTTTAGGACTGCATTTGAAACATTGGATTTTTTTAAAAGTTTTGGAATGTCTATGCTGATGAGTTTGATTCCGGCGGTTCTTCAGACAGCCGTAACGGCTGTTATTGCCTATGGATTGGCGAGGTTTCATATACCATTTAAAAAAGTAATATTAGTTGATATATTTAGTGAACTCAAAGATGGATGGTATATTGATATTGATAACATTTTTATTGCCGACACAGGTTATGCTTGTACCACGTTATGTGTTGTTTGATACATATCATTTAACAGATACTATTTGGGCACAGTTTTTGCCAGCCTTGTTTGGTCAGGGACTTAATAGTGCAATATTCATATTTGTTTATTATAGTTACTTTGTTTCCTATCCGGTGGTCTTGGACGAAGCAGCTGAGATAGATGGAGCAGGAAAATGGAAGATATTTTTAAAGGTGTCACTTCCAATGGCAAAAGGAGCAATTATTCTGAGTATGTTGTTTTCCTTTGTATTTTATTGGAATGAAACATATTTGAGCAATACATTATGGGGGGGAAAGATACAGACACTGCCATTGAAACTGCAGAGTTTTACATTACAGTATGAGGCTTTGTATGGAAAAGAGGCAGCAGGTTCTATTAGTGAGTCCGTATCATTAGCAGGAACACTTTTGTCAATATTACCACTTTTAGTGATGTATTTGATTTTTCAGAGACAGTTTGTAGAAAGTATAGAATCAACAGGAATTACTGGTGAGTAGGAACAAAGAAAGGAAGAATAGATTTATGAATATTGAAGAAAGAATAGAAGAGCTTTTGTCAAAGATGACATTACATGAAAAGGTGGGACAGTTGCATCAGGTAGCACCTTCGAAGGTAGGGGGATTTGAAATACCTGAGGAGGAAGCTTTTAAATTATATAAAAGCGGTGATATGGATGAGAAGACATATGATGCAATTATTAATCACAAGATGTTGAGCAATCATGAAGACGAAATAAGAAAAGGCGAAATAGGCTCTTTTATTAGTGTCATAGATGCAGAAACAGCGAACCATTATCAAAAAATTGCGGAGGAGGAGAGCCGGTTGGGAATACCTTTAATCTTTGGTTTGGATGTTATTCATGGATTTAAGACAATGTTTCCAATACCATTGGCGGAGTCATGTAGTTTTGACGATGAACTTTTTGAAGAGACGGCAAGAGTAGCAGCAAAAGAATCCGTAGCAGGAGGGGTGAACTGGACATATGCACCTATGGTGGATGTGGCGAGAGATTCCCGTTGGGGACGTGTTGCTGAAGGTGCGGGAGAGGATACATATCTTGCGTCACGTTTCTCAAGAGCAAAGGTAAGAGGATTTCAGGGAAAGGATTTAACAGATGAAGATAGAATCGCAGCTTGTGTGAAACATTTTGCAGCCTATGGAGCTGTGGAAGGAGGATGTGATTATGATACGGTAGATATGAGCATGCCAAAGTTTTTTGAGACATATTATCCACCATATGAAGCTGCAGTTAAAGAAGGATGTGCATCAGTTATGATGGCGTTTAACGACTTATCCGGAGTTCCATGTACGACAAATGAATGGTTGATACAGGATCTGCTACGAAAAAATTTAGGATTTAAGGGTGTGGTAATCAGTGATGCCAATGCGATTAAGGAATGTGTGAACCATGGAACAGCATTAGATACTGAAGATGCTGTAAAACAGTCTATTGAGGCGGGGACCGAAATGGATTTAGGTTCGGATTTGTATGAAACTCTTTTAGAACAAATGGTGCTAGATGGGAAAGTAGAAGAAAAATATGTTGATGAGGCAGTTAGAAATATATTGAGGCTAAAATTCAAAGTAGGTTTATTTGAAAAACCGTATGCAGATGTAACTAAAAAAGAATGTCTTTTATGTGATGAACATAGAGGCATCGCCAGAGATGCGGCAAGAAAATCTATTGTTTTATTAAAAAATGACAATAAGCTTCTTCCATTATCAAAGAAATTAAAAATAGCGGTTGTAGGTTCAGCAGCTTCAGATAAAGAGCAGATGTATGGATGCTGGTCATTTACAGGAGAATGGGAAAATGCAGTTACTCTTGTAGATGCATTGAAAAAAGAGGGATATGATTATCAATATGGGAAAGTATGTGGAGAAAAACTGCCATTTGATAAAGAAGAAATGATGAAAACAGTCAAAGATGCAGATGCAATTATTGCAACGATTGAACATTTGAACAGTGGGGAGGCAGAATCCCTGGCAGATATTACTATTCAGGGACAGCAGTTAGAAATGCTGTCAGAACTAAAAAAATTAGAAAAACCTATTGTGACAGTATTATTCAACGGAAGACCCCTTGCAATCCCGGAGATTGTTGAAATGTCAGATGCATTGGTTGAGGCATGGCATTTAGGGAGTGAGGCGGGAAACGCTGTGGCAGATGTATTATTTGGAGATTATAATCCAAGTGCAAGGCTGACAATGACTTTTCCTCATAAATCAGGGGAATGTCCGATTTATTATAATCATCCAAATACCGGAAGACCGGCAGGGGATTATTTCTGGACAAACAAATACATGGATACGTCACAAAAACCATTATTCCCATTTGGATATGGTTTGGGATATTCAGAATTTGAATATGGCGACTTAGAATTAGAAAAAACACAAGAAGGATTTAAAGCAACTGTAGAGATAAAAAACATTGGAGAATATGATGGCACAGAGACAGTGCAACTTTATATCCATAGAAGAAAGGCCACAAGAGTACGACCTGTGAGAGAATTGAAAGGATACAAAAAAGTTACATTGAAATCAGGTGAAAGCAGGAAAGTATCTTTATGCGTTAATAGAGAAGATTTAGGTTATTATGATACAAGAATGAATTATATTGTGGACGAAAGTGAGTTTGATGTATGGATGGCACATGACAGTGGGTGTGGAAGTTGGGCGAGAATAAGCTTATAAGGAGATATCGCATATGAAAAGAGTCGAAAAGATAGTATTAATATTGTTGATTGTTATTATGTCATTTCACACACCAATAATTTCGTATGGGTATACAGCAGTACCGAGTGATCAGGATCCTTTTGATAGTGGATATAGTCCGGAGTTTCCATCAATGGAGGGAATTTATAATACACCGAATAAACTTCTGGGATATGAACAGAAAGACAGAGAATTCTGTTTTACAATAAAAACACCTGATTATATAGTACCATTGTCTATATCTTTTCCTAAAATTGGAGGAGTTAGAATACATGGCGAAAAAAAAGGCAGTTTTGAAGCAGCAGAGAATTACAAAATTTCGTATACTATTTCAAAATCTGGTGATATTACCATGAAGGGAAATAATGAGACAAAGGTAGTATTCCAAAAAAAAGAAGATGCATTCAAAATACATATTTACAATGGCTCAGGAGAGCGTATTTTGGGAATAGATTCTACGCAAATGGAATTTGCATTTAATGATGCAGGAGAACTGACAAAATATAATCTGAAGTTTCCGTTAGACAGAAACAAAGAAGAAATTTATGGTTCAGGGGAGAGATTTAATGAATTAAGTCAGGTAGGAAAGCGTCTTAAGATGTGGAATTTGGATGCCAGTTATCATGGAGATGATACTTTAAACGCAGAATTGTGGAGAGGTTACAAGAATATACCATTACTTCATAGTTCTAAGGGATATACATTATTTTTTAATACATATTATGCGGGAACATTTGATATCGGTTATTCAGAGGCGAGTAGGATATGTGCAGAGTTTAAGGGAGCAGAATTTGATTTTTATCTTTGGACAGATGCACCAAAAGAAAATCTGAAAGCATATACAGAATTGACGGGAAAATCTATCCTTCTTCCTAAATGGGCATATGAGTATAGTGCAGGGGGGAGTAGTGGGTTTTGGAATAGTGGTAAAGGAGTATATGGAAATTCAGTAGATGCTATTAATGGGTATAAGAGAATGGGAACTCCAAATATAGCATCAGTATATTTAGAATCAGCCAGTAAAGAGGCTCAGAGTGTATACGATTTGTATAAGAGTGCAGGAATTAGAGTATTGAAATGGAATTCCCCCAATATGACACCGAAAGAAATGAAGAGTTATCTTTCAGGGATGAGAGAAGATGAATTGCCATATATAAGATATATATGGGATAAAACAGCTAGTTGTGGTGATTTTATAGATTTTACACAGAATACTTCTACAACAGCATTGATAGGGCGCTTAAGCAGCGAAGTTCAATGGGGAGCTAAGGGAGGATTAGTAGATTTTGGAGAACTAATTCAGCCATATGCTTATTTTCCGGGAGTAGATAAAGATGGAGCAGTAATGCATAATGAATTTGCATATTGGTATTCCAGAAGATATTGTGAGGCTATGTCACAACTTATGGGAAATGGAGACTTTGTACTTCATTCACGAAGTGCCGCTGCAGGTTCACAAGCGTATACTGCATTTTTTACAGGAGATCAGCAGACTTCAATGGAGGGGCTCAGAAGGCAGCTGGCAGGTGGAATTAGTGCAAGCGCTAGTGGATTAACAACATGGGGTGGCGATATTGGCGGTTTGTCCGGTGGAGTAGCAGGAGACGGACCAACAACACAGGTGTTTGCCAGAAGTATGCAGTTTTCAACCTTCCAGCCATTAATGAGGACGCATGGAACAACATCCCGATTTCCTTGGGATTATGGAGCTTTAGGAGAAAGTACATATAAGACACATTATTGGCTGAGAGAAAATATATTGAATAAAATATATAGTACAGCGATTGCTGCACATAAAACAGGAAGCACAATCGTTACACCATTAACAATGGAATATTCAGATGAACAGTCTTTGGGAAATGTATATGAAACATACTTGTTCTGCGATGACTTTTTGGTAACACCGGTTTTAAAGGAAAATGCATATCTTTATAATGTAATGTTTCCACAAGGAAACTGGTACAGTTTATGGACAGGTGAAAAAATAAGTGGTTGTGGAGAGAAAACAGTAGAATCCCCAATTGATAAATCCCCAATATATCTCAGGGCAGGAGCACTTATCCCGGTGACTGTGGCAAACAGCCTGAATTTAACAGACAGCATGCAGGATGTAAAAAAGACAGAAGCCTTGTTGGTGACAAAGCCTGATAATGACAGAACAACAACATATTATAGAGATGAAAACACTAGTATTTCTTACAAGAATATGAAAAATGGGAACAATGGATTTGTTATTTCGGCAGAAACTGGAAATGATACTACGGCACTGATTTTGAAGGGAACAGCCGCAGGAAGTGTAGTTGTTGATGGAAAAAGTCTGAAAAAATTGACAAACAGACCAACAGGAGACGGAGAAATTGGATATTACAGTAATGATAATAGGGAGACTATTATTAATATAGGAACAAATGATTGGAGCAGCGTAGAGATAGAAAATGCAGATGTTGATAGTGTGAATCTGATGAAAGATAACATTTTAACAGACAATATGAAAGTTACAGCTGATGGAGATTTCAACACGGCATTATCATTATCTGAAAAAGAATATGTATTTGAATTGTCTAAGACATCTAATATGAATGAAATTTTAGTGAAGTGGACAGATAAATACGCAAAAAAATTTAAAGTAGCAGTTTCAGAGAACGGAAATGATTGGACTGTAATCAAAGATGAAGCAAATGGTTATGGCGGTATAACAAATTGCAGCATTGAAAATAAGAATGTAAAGTATGTCAAATTGTATGATATAGAAGCAGGTACAGAAAGTGCACCGGAAATTTATGAAATAGAGGCATATGGAAATAACAGTAATTGCTGTATAACTTATAATTTAAAGGGGGGAGCAACCAAAATCGAAGAGAAAACAGTGGTGCTTAATAATTCTCAGTATACATTACCATCAAAAAATCGCTTTACAGCCCCACAGGGGAAACAGTTCAAATGGTACCTAATTAATGGAAAGGTTTATAATCCGGGTGATGTGTACAAGGTGATTGGAGATACAACCATATTTTTAGTATGGGAAGATTATGTTCCATCGGATGAAAATGACAGTATTTTGGCATCCTTTGACGGTTTTTATAGTAGTAACGCAACTACTTCTAAAAAAGTAAAAACTACAGATTATTGGAGTGAGAATACAGAGGGAATAATTACAAGAAAAGCTAAGGGAACTGATGGAGCTTTATATAATGGTGACCCGGCCTCTAACATGGCAATGCTTTATTACAATGCAAATATTTATAAGGATTTTGTTTTGGAATTAGAGTATAGAAATCCTGTAGCCGGTATGGGAGGGGCCTATGTTGGTTTTGGGGGAAAGATAGATAACGGAGTCGCTACGACATGGAAAAGCAGTAATGCAGGAACAATTTTTGGAACAGCGGGGTCTAGTGAAGTAAAACTGGCAGGAAATTTTGAAGCATATGGTGGAAATAAGCATTCTACAGGTGAAGAAGATTCAAAAGTCTGGACAGACTGGGTAATGGATGCAGACTGGGGAACAGGATGGAATGCTATTAAACTGGAAGTAAAAAGTGGACATATAAACTGCTATGTGAAAGTTAATGGCAAATGGATACAATCATGGAAAAATGATACTTTTGATATGCCATTTACTTACGGAGACTGGTACGATGGAGGATATGTATATATCGCATCGAATAATGAAGGAACGCAGTTTCGGAATATTAAAATAAGTGATAGGGATCTTTCATTGGATGAAACTGTGGCAGCAGAAAAAAACGAGATAATGAACCAGTTTGATTCGTATTATACAAGTGGTGTAGATAAGAAAAATCCCGAATATGCTGAAATATATAAATATTGGACTGCAGATACAGATGGAGTATTAACAAGAAAAGATATAAAAGAATCAGGTGAAAAATTAGGAAATGAAAATAAAGGAAATCCTTATCCGGAAATGGCAATATTATATTATGATATTGGAAAGTATAAAGATTTTACCATGACAGTAGATTACTATAATCCTGTGGCTGATAATGGTGGAGCATGGATTGGATTTGATGGTGAAAAAGGTGAAAGCTGGTACAATCATTCCGGAAATACAATGATTAATACTGCGGAAGGAAATGTTTATCATTTAACCGGAACATTTGATGTAGATGGAGAAACTTATGAATTACCAAATGCAAATGACATTAAATGGACAGGTTATCTGGAAGATGGAAAATTTAATTCTTTGTGGAATACAGTCAAGATAGAGGTGAAAGAAGGGAAAATCAAGTTTTTTATTCAAGTAGATAATGAGTGGAAATCACTTTGGAATGAAGAAACGTTTTCCTATGGTGACTGGTATGATGGTGGATATATTTTTTTAGTAGCAAATAATGGTGGAACGAAATTTAGAAACCTTCAGATAACAGGAACGCCGATAAAAGAAGTAACGGAATCGGATTTAAAAGATTTTACAGCATATTATAGTCCGCATTGTCAAAGATATCCTAGCACAAAAACGAATATTAATACTTACTGGAGTTGTACCAGTGATGGTGTTATTACCAGAAAGGCGAGAGGAACAACGACAGAAACAGGACCATATGTGGGGAATTGCTGGTCGGATATGTCTATGCTTTATTATGATGTTTCCAGATACAAAGATTTTACATTAGAAGTGGAATATAGAAATCCGAATGAAAGTATCGGTGGAGCATGGATTGGGTTTGATGGTGAGATAAACGATAGCGGCAGTGCCACCACATGGTATGGTGATAGTACAGGAACAGTGTTTGCCACAGATGGAAATAACAGTGTACGGATTGCAGGAACTTTTGACTATAACGGAAGAAAACAGACGACGTATAATACGAGTGATTCTATCTGGAGAGCTGAAATAGCTAATTGTGAGTGGAAAACCAGTTGGATGAAAGCAAAACTGGAAGTAAAGAATGGATTTATTAATTTTTATGTTGATGTAAATGGGAAATGGGAAACACCATGGGAAAAAGATGCTATAAGATATAGTGGATGGTATGATGGTGGATATGTTTACATTGCTTCGAATAATGAAGGAACGCAGTTTCGGAATTTTAAAATCACTGGAGAAGCATTAGAAGAAGAAACTACATCAGAAATACCTACGACAAAAGAGGTTCCGACAACGACAAATGAAACAGTAACATCAACAAAGGATATGACAACTGAGACCACGAAAGTAGATATTACTACTGAAATACCAACAACTTATAAAATTCATGAAAGTACAACGGGTTATTTTAATCAAATAGAAACAAAGAGGCCTGGCAGAGTGAAGATTGCAAAAATAAATATAAAGAAAAAACACTCTAAAAAAGTGAAAATTTATCTGCTAAAAGTAAGTGAAGCAAATGGTTATCAAATTAGAATTTATACTTCGAAGAAAAGGGCGAAGAAAAATAAAAAAGCATTGATTACCAAGAACATAAAATCTTTTAGAAAAGTGTTTAAATCAAAGAAATTAAAAAATAAAAAAAGACTTTACGTGAGGGCAAGAGCATATAGGAATGTTGGTAAAATAAAAATTTATGGGCGATGGTCTAAAATAAAAAAACTCAGAATCAGGTAGAAGAAGACTTGGTTTGGAAGGGCTGGTAATTTATGAATAATAGAACAGAACAGTATATTTGGATTACATTTGGAAATGAGACAAAAAATGAGCCAATAAATTATTGCAAAAAAAACAGTAATGTTATGATGGGGCTTGGATATCATATTAATCCAAAAACAAGAGAATTAGAAAGTAATTATTATTGTAGTTCAAATAGTGTGGAAAGTGATTGGGTAGCAGATAAATATGCTTTTAATCCATTAGTAGCACATAAAATCAAATTAACGGTAGGAGAAGATGGTTATATTGTATGGGTTGATGGAGAAAGACAGATTGTTTATCCTCTACCCGAAAATTATAAAGGTGGCTATGTAGGCATAGGTACAGGATATACAAGTACAGAGATAAGAAATTTAAGAATAAATCTAAAAAAAGAAGAGCCAAATAGTTGTACATACTTTACAAATTGCCAAAATGAGGGATTTGAGATGCCTGTTTCAAGTTTTTATGAAAAGGGGAAGGATGTATATAAGCGAATTTTTAATGGTTCAGGAAGTTTTATTTCTAATATACCAATTATGTTTTTTGAGGATAAAATGGAAACTTTTGAATTAGAATTTGACTTATTCTTTGCTGAGTCCATAGAAGAGAATGCTCCGGCTTCAAAAGAATTCGAAGATCCGTTTAGGACATATTCTTTTGGTCCATATCCATTACAACTATTTTCAGAGTGGAAACAGTATGATGACGTTTATGAAACCATTTTACATAAAGACAGTTTCGAGATTAAGACGAAGTCACCAGAGTGGGATCAAAAGGAACGTTCCTTGTTTATTTCGTGTCCTAATGTAGGTGGAATCAGAATATCTTCTGAAGCACCCAAAAATGCAGATGCATCTTATGTAGGAGATACTGCTATATTTGAACCGGAGTACTCACTTGCAATTGATAAAGCAGACTTTAATAATGAATTGATAGGAACTGATGGAACAAAAGTAAAAATAATATGCAAGACAGGTTATTGGGGGTTAGAGATATATAATGCTCAAAATCAACTGATACATACAATTAACAAATGGAATTTATCACGTTCTGACGACCGATTTGTTACACGTCAATATTCTCTTGAGTTGCCATTGAATAGTGATGAAATTATTTTTGGCACAGGAGAAAGATATAATCATTTCAATCAACACGGATTGAGAATGTGTTTTTGGAATACAGATATGTGTTATCAGGGATATACATCTCTTGATACACATGAATTGTGGAGAAGTTACAAAAATGTTCCGGTAGTTAACAGCAACAAGGGGATTACATATTTTTTCAATACTACTTGTTATGGGGAAGGTGATTTTGGATATACGGACAAAACAAGAACGAGAATTTCTTTTGATGACAGCAGAGTAGATTTTTATGTATGGACAGGAACACCAGTAGAAAATATGGTGAAGTATACTGATTTGACAGGAAAGCCTGTATTACCACCAAAGTGGGCGTTTCGTTATCAGGCAGGCGGTTCTAATGGCTTTTGGGGACTAGGTCAGAATAGAGGGAAGGAATATCCAAGAGAAATTACGAGAACGATGATTGAAAAGTTCAGCGAGATGGGAACATTACCGTCTGCTATTTATATGGAAGGCGGAGGTGCTGATGATAAAGTATGCTATGATATGTGCAACGAAAAAGACATTAAGGTAATGCAGTGGAATTGTGGCGATTTCTGGCCGGAATTTGTGCATGAAAATTATCCGGATAAGGATTATAAAGAAATGCCGATGGTAAAAAATATATATAATCCGGATGAGGTACACTATTTTGGCGATTTTACGCATAAAGATGCTCTTTCTGTTTTAAAGAAAATTCATGGAGAAAGAATCAGGTGGGGACTGCGTGGTGGAATGGTAGATTTTACTGAGTTAGTTCCTATAGATACAAAGTTTGACAATGGATTGATGGGAAATCGAATGCACAATTTCTGGGTATGGTGGTATGCAACGGCATATCATGACTTGT
>ERZ772820.2099-NODE-2099-length-14585-cov-2.976256_pt1 | contig 14585 bp, 9 predicted proteins | sample MGYA00511377_ERZ772820 | MGnify/ENA primary metagenome ERZ772820 (study PRJEB29015, sample SAMEA2737684) | human gut metagenome | biome: human gut; feature: human-associated habitat; material: faeces | place: China | collected 2012 ...
TCAAAGAAAATCCAGAAATTGATACTATACTAGAATATGATTATATCGAAACAGGTTCTTTGATTTCGATAAAAAAGAAATGAAGGCGGAGTGCTATGCCATCGGTAACAAGGAACTGGTAGTGGACAATATTCTAATTGACTCCTTCAGTCGTACTTTGGGTAAAGCTGCTCCGGAAAAGCCGGAAATCAAGGAAATAACAGAAGAGACCATCACCCTGCCTTATACGTTCAAAGGAAGTCCATATAAAACCACTACGAATGAACAACTAAATAGCGTACAATACCAATTCTCACTCAACCAAGACTTTTCTACCATAGAATACAACAAGGTACGCGACGTCGAAGACCTTTACGGTTCTACGGGGAAACCCTTACACATCCCCATTGACCTCAATGAAAATATAGACATCACCCAACTTACCATTGAGAAAAACAAACTGATAAACGGTACCTATTACGTAAGGATGAGATACCGCGATACCAATATGGAATGGTCGGAATGGTCGGACACCAGACAGTTCACCGTAGAAGGAAGTATAGCAGGTAAACCTTCCATTTCCATAACGGACACAAGCGTAACACCAGGAGAAGCCATTACCATCGACTACAAATATGCTCCTGAAGGTCAAAACGCATGGATCGGCATCTACCGCAAAGGAGAAGAACCGCATTCCGTTCTTTCGTACAAATGGAAATATACCCCGGCTCAATCCGGTTCAATGAATTTCACTATCGACGAAACCAACGAATACTATGCCGTACTATTTGAAGATGAGGGATATACGGAAATCAGCGAAAGAATCCCGTTCTATGTCGGTCCCGAACCGCAAATCAGTCTGGAAAAGAGCGAATTCGAAGAAGGTGAAGACATCATGGTGACCTACTCCAACGCACCGGGTCTGAAGAACGACTGGATCGGCATCTATAAGCGGGGAGAAGTTCCCGGCACATCCGATACATCCGATTCGTGGGATTACCTCGGCGGAAACACCGAAGGCACACTCACTTTGGCGAAAGATCTGCCCAAAGGATATTATTTCTTGAATTACTTCACCTTGGGACAGTACTTCGAACCGCGTGAACGAGTTTATTTCTCTGTAGGCAAAGACATATCTTCGCTGTCTACCGACAAGACGGAATTCTCCACCGATGAAGCAATTCTCATCCACTACAAGGACGGTCCGGGTACACCGAAAGACTGGGTGGGTGTCTACAAAGAAGGCAAAGACCCCAACGTGGACGAGCTTGACGGCTTCTATTACACTTACGGAGCCACGGAAGGAACCATGAGCATCAAAGCCGGTACGCTCGAACCCGGAAACTATTTCAGTGCCTTGTTCATTAACGATTCCTATGACGAAGTTTCCCCGAGAATCCAGTTCACCATAAAGGACGGCACGGGCATCAGACAAGCTAAAAATGAAGACGGACCATTCTTCTATCCCAATGCTAACGGCTCACTGCATATCGAAGGTAACACCTATGAAACAGCCGACATCTTCAACCTGGCCGGAAACCGTGTGCGTCGCACGACTTTGACGGAAGGCAACTGCACTATTGACTTTGCCGACCTGCCTGCCGGAATTTACATCTTCAAATTCCACAACGGGACGGACAACTGCATCGTACACAAAGTCATCAAGGAATAATCCCACACGGAAATATCATTTCCCCAAAAAGGAAGTGCCGGAAGCCTCGGCTTGATAGCCTCTCTTCCGGCACTTCCTTTCTGTTCGTTTTTACGACTGTCCTTCGGTAGTCTGTACCGGATTATTGCTCGGGTAGAACCAACCGCTTTACCAGCCCCTCTAACGCGTCCAGATTACGAGGGTCTGCATTTACGTCGAGCACATGACCGTCTACACCGATAAGACGATAGGAAGGAAAACTGTTCACGCCCAAATATTGTTCTATGGCTCGTTGTTGGTCGTCCGGCAGGTTATAATGCACCACATTGTCGCCCAGCACGTCGTATTGTTTGATGACGTTCTTCCACGAATCTTCCGCAGAGCGGTTGGCCAAGTAAAGGAACACCACGCCGTAGGGACGCATCCGCTCGAACAGTTCATGCGAATGGGACAAGGCTTCCTTGCACGGGCCGCACCAAGTGCCCCAAATGTCGAGCAACACGAGTTTGCCGCGATAAGGCTCCGTGAGCTTGCGCAACAATGCCTCGCCACCGGTCACGTCCTTCACGTCTTCTGCCGACTTCAGACTGCCCACTCCGGACAAGTCCCTGTTTTGGATAGCCACGTACTTCTCCTGTTCCCTGCTGACGATATCCCATCCGCCCTCAAGCCTGATTTCCCGTTCGGCCTTTGCCATCATCCTGTCCGGTAAGGGTTTCCGTATGTTATCTATCAGACCGTAAACTTCTCGGGTTAAATGAATTTGGCACAAGGTGCTGTCGCACCCCACCGATTCGGCATCTTCCTTCCATAAATCTATGTTAGCCACCCATATTTCCTCCCCCAAAACGTCCTCGAAACGGTTAAAGAGCGGTATGAAACGTTGCTCCAAATCACTTTTCCCAAACTCCACCACCATTCGTTGACGCAACGAATCCGACGGCTCCGCATTCAGTTTTTCTTGTAGTTCCTTAATGGCCAACTGATAAGCCTCCACGGTGTTTGCTTCCTCCTCCGTCATCGAGATTTCACCCCGCCGCTGCAAACGTTCAAAGGCATTGAATACGGCATTGCCCCTCGCCTTGTCTTTCACCTTTGAGGAATGGCCTATATAATCCCTCATCAATATGCCAAAATTCTGGCAAAGCGTATAGGGTTTGGGAGGACGCTGCCAGACTTTTGTCCGGACAAAGTCCACGTAATCTTCGGGCAACTGCCAATCGGGCACCGCAAACCGCGCCTGCATCATCGAACAGCCCAACCCCGTCAATACAAAAGATTCCATATAGTAACGGTAACGCCGCGAAAGGTTGGGATGCTCCCCCACGCGCCGTGACAGTTCCTCTACCGCATGCCGGTACTTTTCCTCCATCTGTGTCCGGAATTCATCGACTGTCCCTTGCCCTTTCCGGAGATAACCATCCACGTACAAAGGGGGATGCGCCTGCAATTCGTTTTGAAATCGGACATCTTCTCCCATGAAAAGCACATGGCCGGTGGAGAAATCGTGCAACAGGAAATAAGTCTCCCCCGGCTCCACCACCGTGTTGATGCCCTTCCGCCCTATGTCGATATAGATTTCCGACGTATTGACTAACGGTACACGCACGGAGAAACGCCCGGCCGAATCCATGGCTGCCACAAAGGATTCCTGTTTGTCCGCAAAGATGTTGTTGCGTAATATTTCCACGCTTCGCCCTTTCTCCCACGCCTCGGCAGGCATGTCCTTCATCCAACCCACGATGGTCACGCTGTCGTCCGCACGGTAACCGTTGTCCTTGAACCCCTCCCGCAGGTCTTCCACGGGATAGTCAGGCAACGCCGCCCCCGTAATCAGGCTGCACTCCACGGCCGGTTCCTTGCCCACGGTGATGCGACGCGTGCCGCGTTTTTCTTTGCCCACCTCCACAGCGAGCTGCTCTCCGCCATAGGCAATCACCCATTGGCCACGCCCGTCTCTCCGCTCCTCTCGGCTCACCACGTCCCAAACCTTGCCGTCGTATATCACGCCGTCGCCGGAAAAGCCGACAAACCAATCTCCCGTACGCACATCGCGCCAATAGGTGTCCTCCATCCCTTCGGGCCGATAATCCTCCGGACGGATATTGTAAACCGTCCATCCTCCCGGTTCTACCAGATTCATCTTTACCGTCCCAAGCGGTACGGCATCGAATGTCAACGTAAAGTCCACTTCATCGCTCTCAGGCATCGTGTACCGTTCCCCAAGGGGAATGCCCGAGGCATCCCTCACGGGAAAGTTCCGGCCATCCGCTTGCAATTCCGTCGTGCGCAGGATTTGAATCCAATAACCTGAAGGGTAATGTACATGGCACGACACTTCCGTGCGGTCCGCATGGAGCACCACCTTGGTTACCTCTACAATAGAATGGGTATAGCCCACCACGGGATGGTGCCAAAGCACGGAATCGCTTGCCCAAGTACCGACCACGGCAAACGTAACCCACAACAATGCAATAAGTTTCAGTTTCATGTGTTTCATCATGGAATTATCTAAATTAACCGGCATAAATTTACACATATCCCGAAACCCGGCAAAGCCATGCGTCGGGAAAAGCCGGCACGTTTTGTTTTTTTAAGATTTCCATTCCGTAATCCGGGTAAAAATACCTGTAATCCGGATAGCAGGCTTCCCGGTAAAACCGCGTATCTTTGCACCATCATTTCAAAACGACAAATTTATCTGTTTATGGTATTAGAAAACATCAACTCTCCGGAAGATGTGAAAAAATTGTCTCTGGAAGAACTCAACCTGCTGAGCGGAGAAATGCGCGAAGCATTGTTGCACCGCCTGAGCAACCACGGCGGCCATTTCGGTCCGAACTTCGGCATGGTGGAAGCCACCATCGCCCTACATTACGTGTTCAACTCGCCGGAAGACAAGATGGTCTTCGACGTGTCCCACCAAAGCTATCCCCACAAGATGCTGACCGGACGGAAAGAGGCTTATCTCGATCCGGAAAAATACGACGACGTGTCGGGCTACTCCGAGCCGTCGGAAAGCGCACACGACCATTTCGTCATCGGCCATACCTCCACCTCGGTCAGCCTGGCCGGAGGACTGGCCAAAGGCCGTGACCTGAAAGGCGAAAAAGGCAATGTCATTGCTGTCATCGGAGACGGTTCGCTGAGCGGCGGCGAAGCTTTCGAGGGATTGGACTACGCAGGAGAATTGGGCACGAACTTCATCATCGTGGTCAACGACAACCAGATGTCCATCGCCGAAAACCACGGAGGCCTGTACCGCAACCTGCAGGAGCTGCGTGAAAGCCAAGGCACATGCCCTTGCAACTTCTTTAAGGCCATGGGACTGGATTACCTGTACGTAGACCAAGGCAACGACATCGGAAGCCTCATCTCGGCATTCCAAAAGGTGAAAGACATCGACCACCCCGTCGTGGTACACATCAACACCCTGAAAGGCAAGGGATACCGCCCGGCCGAAGAACACAAGGAGCCATGGCACTACTGCGCTCCGTTCGACATCGCGACCGGCGAACCCAAACACAAGTCCGACGACGGAGAAGACTACGGCACGCTGACTGCCGACTACCTGTTGGCGAAGATGAAAGAAGACCGCCGCGTGGTAGGCATCACGGCAGGAACACCCACCATCATGGGATTCACCGAAGACAGACGGTTGGCAGCCGGACGGCAGTTCGTGGACGTGGGTATCGCCGAGGAACACGCCGTCGCTTTGGCTTCCGGCATCGCCAAGGCTGGAGGAAAACCGGTATTCGGCGTATGCAGTTCGTTCATCCAACGGGCTTACGACCAACTTTCGCAAGACCTCTGCATCAACAACAACCCGGCCACGCTGCTCGTCTTTTGGGGTTCGCTCTCGACCATGAACGACGTGACGCACCTCTGTTTCTTCGACATCCCTCTCATCAGTAACATTCCCAACATGGTCTATCTTGCCCCGACCTGCAAGGAAGAATACTTCGCCATGTTGGAATGGAGCCTGCGGCAAGACAGCCACCCCGTAGCCATCCGCGTACCGGCACTCGGACTGACGCATGCCGACCGGGAAATAGCCACGGATTACAGCGAATTGAACCGCTATGAAATGGTAAAGAAGGGAACAAAAGTAGCCCTGCTCGCTTTGGGTTCCTTCTTCCCGTTAGGCGAATCCGTCGCACATATCCTGAAGGAAAAAGCCGGTATAGAAGCCACTCTCGTCAACCCGCGTTATATCACCGGAACGGACGACACCTTATTAGACACACTGAAAACCGACCACGCCCTCGTGGCCACGTTAGAAGACGGCATACTGGACGGCGGATTCGGTGAGAAAATCGCCCGCTACTACGGCACAAGCCCCATGAAAGTACTCAACTTCGGTGCCCGCAAAGAGTTCGTAGACCGCTTCGACGTGGCGGCGTTCCTCCACGACAACCACCTGACGGCGGAACAGATTGCCGAAGACATTCTCGCGCAGCTATAAACTCCATACGGTAAAACGGAACATACGATACATCAACTGCGCGTATGCCCCGTTTACCATACCGAAAACCTGCTACTCCGCCCCGTGAACCTCCTCACGGGGCGGATGACATTTTGTCATTTCCATCCGAAATGCGGCGCGTATTCCGGGGAAAATCCGCCGTGGAAGATTTCAAGCGATTCTCGCGCCGTCAGGGAAACCCGGAAAGAAAGCCGTTTCCCCGTTCGGCTGCCATTTCGTTTCCCGCCTCCCCGCACCATGCGGAAGAAACTCCCGGGCGCGTCATCCTTGCAAACATTTTCCTTTCTTTCTGTTATTCCATTCAGGTACGTCTTTTCTCTACAAATAGAGATTTACAAGGTATTTAAAGCCTTTCCATCCGCCGCCGGACGGGCATTTCCGGCACCAAATATCGACAACTCCCCACCGCCCTGCGCCAAACGATAAATCTCTTTCAGCCAAACGATTTTCAGTTCGGCTGAGATTAAAAACCGGAAATGCGCAATAGAAGCAGAAGAATGGAGGTTGTGTGAAAAACAGACCGTTCCATGAGCCGACAAAACTTCCGGAAGCCATAAAACGACAAGGATAAAATTGACAAAAAGCAAGCAAAAACCCCGTTGATTCGCCCCATGATTAAGGCATAATCCGTATCTTTGCGGTACAAAATGACAACCCCATAAATATGACGTTCACTCCATATATCCTTTTAGCATGCTTTTTAGCCGGAAGTGCCGCCTGTGCCCAAACTCCGGGACGGACGGCGCAAGCCATGGAACGGTCGGGCTTCGTGGATGTCCGCAGCATGGACAGCACGATACGCGTGAGCCTGATGTACGCACGGGCGTACAACTTCACGGGACGGGTGCTTTACACCGACCTGCATGAAGCTTACCTGCACCCGAAAGCCGCACGCGCTCTGGCCAAGGCCCAAAAAATCCTGAAAGCCTCCCACCCTGAACTGAGCCTAAAGGTGTACGATGCAGCCCGCCCGATGCACATCCAGCAAAAAATGTGGAACGTAGTGGCCGGAACACCGAAGAATATCTACGTGAGCAATCCCAAAAACGGCGGGGGATTGCATAATTACGGTATGGCCGTGGACCTCACGCTCTGCGACGCGAAAGGCGACACGCTGCCCATGGGCACGAAAATAGATTATTTAGGGAAGTTGGCCCATATCGACAACGAGGCGGAAATGGTAAAGCTGGGCAAACTCACGCCGGAAGCCCGGCGCAACCGCGAACTGCTGCGCCAGATCATGCGCCAAGCCGGGTTCAAAGCCCTGCGCACGGAATGGTGGCATTTCAATTTCATCACGCGCGCCGAAGCCAAAGCGCATTATAAACCCATCCCGTAAAACACATGCTGGACGAAAAGACACAAGACTTCATCCGGACACACCGGGAGGAGGACGTACGCCGACTGGCCCTGAAACCGGCCCCGGAGAACGTGGACCTGCGCATGGCCTTGCAACAAATCGAGGGTTGGCAGACGGCAAGGCGCAAACTCCCCTCATGGGCGGAACGAGACGGGATACTGTATCCGCCCCGTCTCCCGATGGAACAATGTTCTTCGGAACAGACGGCAAGATACAAACAAGCCCTCGTAAAACGCTTGTTGGACAACGACGGCACGGAGACTCCCCATACCCTGATGGACTTGACCGGAGGTTTCGGCATCGATTTCAGTTTTCTGGCTCCACTGTTCGACCGGGCTGTCTACATGGAACGCCAACCGGAATTGTGCCGTATCGCAGCACATAACTTCAAAACGTTGGGACTGGCACAAGCGGAAATCCGGGAAACCGACTCTTCCCTTTCGCCGGACGAATGGCCCGACGCCGCCTGTTGCTTCGTCGACCCGGCACGGCGCGACACCGTCGGGCGCAAGACGGTGGCCATAGAAGACTGCGATCCGGATTTATCCATCCTCCAAGAAGCCATCCGCCGCAAGGCGGCTTTCAGCCTCATCAAGCTCTCCCCCATGCTGGACATCCGGACGGCCCTGCGCACCTTGGCACACGTGGCCGAAGTCCACGCTGTCAGCGTACAAGGGGAATGCAAGGAACTGCTGTTGGTCATGACACGGCAAAAGACGGAAAAGACGGCGTGCCATTGCGTCAACCTCGGCACGGAAGCCCCCACCTTCACGTTCACCTTAACTGAAGAGGAGGAGGCCGCATGCACTTATTCGGACACGCCGGGCCGATTTCTCTACGAGCCGAATGCTTCCGTGATGAAGTGCGGCGGATTCCGCAGCCTGGCCACACGTTACGGCCTGCGGAAACTGCATCCCAATTCACATTTGTACACCTCAGACCATTCCTGCAAGGATTTTCCCGGGCGGGCGTTTGCCATAGAGGATTGCTGCGGGTTCGGCAAAAAGGAACTGAAAGGACTTTTAAACGGCCTCGGACAAGCCAATCTGACCGTCCGTAACTTTCCGGACACCGTAGCCGGACTCCGCAAACGCCTCAAAATGAGAGAGGGAGGCAACGCTTACCTCTTCGCCACGACGTTGGCCGACGGACGGCATGTGCTGCTCCGGTGCCGGAAAGCGGAACCCCAATAAAAAAGGCCGGCTTCACAGCCGACCCCTTCCTTATGAAAAAAATTACTCTGTTACTTTACCCTGTAACGGGTCTCTTCCAATCTGTATTTCTTCGTCTTCACTTGTTCCTTCTTCACGCCCTCACCCGTGACTTTTACGATAGCCACACGGTTCTTGTCGTTCTCGGCAAACGGTTGCACGGTGTCGCCCTTATATTCGGAAGTAATGACAGATCGGCTCACACCGGCCTTCACTAATGCCGCAACGACTTTCTCCGCCCGTTCCTTGGAATATTGCATATTCAACTCCGGCGTTCCCGTGGCTTTATCTGCATAAGCGGTTACCTGCACGCTGCAATTCTTATGCGCCTTGACGAAATAGGCTATCTTCTGAATCTTTGAAGCCGGATCCGGTTCGCTCAAACGGATTTTATAGTAAATATTGTCCTCATAAGTGACTTTTTCGGGCACGTCCCTATACGTGATGTCGTCATACCAAACGGTATCTGTACGCGTAGCCCATTCCTCTGCCACCGGAACCGGCTCTTCCGCTATCTTTTCGGTCTTCTTCTGCCCGAACTTGAAAATCAGACCTAAAGAAGCTGTGGCAGCCCAGTCATTTCGGTCGGTCGTTTTAGAATTAATACGGTCGGCTCTGTTATTAGCGGCCAATTCCAGATTCAGTCCGAAATGTTTGGCGATATTGAAATCGAGCTGCATTCCCAACCGCACATTATGCGAAAGCCTACGATCCTGCCATGCCATCGGATAGTTCTCGGCTGCTTTGGCAGCCAACGCGTGGAAATCGTCATTGTCCCATGCGCCTGCCAATCCTACACCTCCAAGAAGAATAAGATTAAAGACACGATCTTTATCGCTACGGAACATGTTGGTCACGTTCAACAGCAAGTCCGCACTACCCGTCACCGTATTGAAATCGTAAGTTTCATTCAAAGACTTGATGCCGCCTTTGTTCTCATAACCGCTCACATGCAAACGTGCCCCGATGACCGGATTGAAATAAGCACCGAACGAAACGCCGTAACTCGGTGTGATCAACTTGCTGAAATCATAATGAGTAAAAGACACTTGCGCGCCCCCGTTCAACCCGAAGAACATGTGCGGATACGGACGATAATCTTTCTCACTGTTTCCTTCTCCGGCATAAGCCACTCCCGTGCCTATGGCCATAGCCATAACCGCGAGCATACATCTTATCTTTCTCATCAGTCTATATTTTTATGATTCAACTTGAATTAAGTTCACAAATATAAGATAAATACGAGAAGCTAACAATCTTTTTTAACTTTTTCTTAAAAAAAAGGGAGGATAAGCGAAAAGCGGAGCATTTTGCTCAACTGTTAATAAAAAAAAGGCTATATTTGCACGTTTGCGCATCGCCGCAATTTATTGACCATTTTACATATATGACATGTCTGCTGTAACCATTAAAAAAATATCGACTCGCCGTGAGTTGAAAGCGTTCATACGCTTCAACTACGAACTGTACAAGGACTGTCCGTACGCCGTGCCCGACTTTTTGGAAGACACGCTCCACACGTTAAACCCGCAGAAAAACGCAGCCTTCGATTTCTGCGACGTGGATTATTTCCTGGCTCTGCGCGAAGGAAAAATCGTGGGGCGCGTGGCTGCCATCATCAACCATAAGGCCAATCAGACATGGGGGACGAACAACGCCCGCTTCGGTTGGATCGACTTCACGGACGACCCGGAAGTGAGCCGCGCCCTGATGGACACGGTGGAAGCTTGGGGACGTGCCCACGGATGCGACAAGCTGGTAGGGCCTTTAGGGTTTACGGATATGGACCCGGAAGGCATGCTCACCGGCGGCTATGACCAGTTGAGCACGATGTCCACCACGTATAACTATCCTTATTACCCAGCACACATGGAACGTTTGGGGTATACGAAAGAAGTGGACTGGGTGGAGCGCAAGATACGCGTACCCGACCGCGACCATCAGGCACACATGGACAAATATTTCCGCGTGGCGGAAATGAGCGCCAAACGCTACAACCTTCACGTACGCAAATTCAAAAGCGCCCGCGAAATACGCCGAGGAGGATGGGGACCCAAGATTTTCAACGTAGTCAACAAAGCATACGCCCCGTTGTACGGTTATTCCGAGATGAACGAGCGGCAGATTGCCCAATACGTCAACACTTACCTACCGCTCGTAGACATGCGGCTGGTCACGGTCGTAGAAGATGCCGAAGGACGCATCATAGCCATGGGGGTGGGTATGCCTTCCCTCTCGCACGCTTTGCAGAAAGCCAAGAGCCGCCTGTTCCCCTTCGGTTGGTACCATTTGGTCAAAGCGCTGTTCTTCAAGCATTCGGACATCATAGATTTGTTGCTCGTGGCCGTCCTCCCGGAATATCAGAACAAAGGGGTCAATGCCATGCTCTTCGCCGACCTCATCCCCATTTGCCAGCAGATGGGCTTTAAGTTCGGCGAAACGCATCCGCAACTGGAGACCAACGAAAAAAGCCAGGGGCAATGGGCTTACTTAGACGCAGAGGTACATAAACACAGACGTTGCTATCAGAAGTCACTTAAATAGAAACACACTATGGCAGAAGAAGAGAAACCAAACGAAGCACCGATACTTACCGAATATACCGAAGACCACATCCGCCACTTGTCGGACATGGAACATATCCGTACCCGTCCGGGCATGTACATCGGAAAGCTGGGCGACGGTTCTCATGCCGAAGACGGTATCTACGTGCTTTTGAAGGAAGTGATAGACAACAGCATCGACGAGTTTAAAATGAACGCCGGCCGACGGATAGAAATCACCGTAGAGGACAACTTGCGGGTCAGCGTACGCGACTATGGCCGCGGTATTCCTCTGGGCAAGCTCATCGAAGCGGTGAGCATGCTCAACACGGGCGGCAAATACGACTCCAAGGCATTCAAGAAGAGCGTGGGACTGAACGGAGTGGGTGTAAAAGCGGTCAACGCGCTCAGCTCGCACTTCGAAGTGCGAAGCCATCGCGACGGCGAAATGCGCCGGGCCACTTTCGAACGCGGAATCCTGACCGGCGAATCGACGGAACCGACAGCCGACGAAAACGGAACTTTCATCTATTTCGAACCGGACAGTGCTTTGTTCAAGAACTATACGTTCCGTACCGAATTCATCGAAACGATGCTGCGCAACTATACGTACCTGAACACGGGACTGACCATCATGTTCAACGGACGCCGCATCCATTCCCGCAACGGTCTGGTAGACCTGTTGAACGACAATATGACCAACGACGGGCTCTATCCTATCATCCACCTGAAAGGGGAAGACATAGAAATAGCCTTTACCCACACGGGACAATACGGGGAGGAATATTATTCGTTCGTCAACGGACAGCATACGACCCAAGGCGGCACGCACCAAAGTGCCTTCAAGAAACACATTGCCGAGACCATCAAAGATTTCTCGGGCAAGAACTTCGATTACGGCGACATCCGTAACGGACTGGTGGCGGCCATCGCCATCAACATCGAAGAACCGCTCTTCGAAAGCCAGACGAAAATCAAACTGGGGTCGCTGACCACCATACCCGACGGCGGAATCAGCATAGACAAGTTCGTGGGCGACTTCGTCAAAGAACAGGTGGACAACTATCTGCACAAGAATACGGACATCGCCGACATTATCATACAGAAAATCACCGAAAACGAAAAGGAACGCAAAGCCATCGCCGGCGTGACGAAACTGGCACGCGAACGGGCCAAAAAGGCCAATCTGCACAACCGCAAGCTACGCGACTGCCGCATCCACCTGAACGATGCCAAAGGCGACTTGAAGGAGGATAGCAGCATCTTCATCACCGAAGGCGACTCGGCCAGCGGCAGTATCACCAAGAGCCGCGACGTGACGACCCAAGCGGTATTCAGTCTGCGCGGCAAGCCGTTGAACTGTTTCGGCCTCACGAAGAAAGTGGTGTACGAAAACGAGGAGTTCAACCTTCTGCAAGCCGCCCTGAACATCGAAGACGGACTGGACGGGCTACGCTATAACAAAGTCATCGTGGCTACCGATGCCGACGTGGACGGCATGCACATCCGCCTGCTGATGATTACTTTCTTTCTCCAGTTTTTCCCCGAACTCATTAAGAAAGGACACGTGTATATTCTCCAGACTCCCCTCTTCCGCGTACGCAACCGCAAAAACAAAATCGGCAAGCAAAAGCTGAAGGAACTGGAAGAAGAAGCCAAGGCTGCCAAATCGGACTTCATCACCCGCTATTGCTATTCCGACGAGGAGCGTGTGGCGGCCATCGAAGCCTTAGGTCCCGACCCGGAAATCACCCGTTTCAAAGGGCTTGGGGAAATCTCTCCCGACGAATTCAAACACTTCATCGGTCCGGACATCCGTCTGGAACAAGTGTCGTTGCATAAGAGCGACCAAGTGAAAGAGCTATTGGAATATTACATGGGCAAGAATACCATGGAACGACAAAACTTCATTATCAACAATCTGGTCATTGAGGAAGACCGTGCGGAAGAAGACGAAACCGCAGAAACCGCTATATAAAGATTCATCAATGGAAAAAATAGCCATATTCCCCGGTAGTTTCGATCCCTTTACCAAAGGACACGAATCTCTGCTACGACGGGGACTTACGCTCTTCGACCGCATCATTATCGGCGTGGGCATCAATGAATACAAGCGTATGGAACAAAGTACGGAAAAGCGCATTGCCGCCCTGCGCAAGCTTTTTGCCGGAGACGAACGCATCCAGGTGGAGGGCTACTCGGACCTGACCGTAGATTTCGCAGCCCGCCATCACGCCCGCTTCATCCTGCGCGGCATACGCTCCATCAAGGACTATGAATATGAAATGAACATAGCCGACCTGAACCGCCGGTTGACAGGCGTGGAGACTATTATCCTGTTCACAGAACCGGAATGGGCGTTCATCAGTTCCACGATGGTGAAAGAACTTATGCACTTCGGGAAGGACATCTCGCCTTATATCCCGGAAGGGCTGGAATACGAATAAACAACAACTCAGCACAAACATCATGAAAAAAACTCTTTGGGCAGCCTTGCTCTTCTGCCTTCCGTGGACAGCTCCGGCACAACGGAAAGGGAACATGTCGGAAATGGAACAGTCCATGCGTAAACTCTCCATGGCCCAGTTGGCCATCAGCAGCCTGTACGTGGACAGTGTGGACGAAGTGAAACTGACGGAGGACGCTATCAACGGGATGCTCTCCAAACTGGACCCGCACTCCTCTTATACCAACGCCGAGGAGACCAAGAAAATGAACGAACCGTTGCAAGGTAATTTCGACGGTATCGGCGTACAATTCAACATGCTGGAAGACACGCTTGTCGTCATTCAGCCCGTGGCCAAAGGACCGTCGGAAAAGGTGGGCATCCTGGCCGGCGACCGCATCGTCAGCGTGAACGACACGGCCATTGCCGGTGTGAAGATGAGCCGTGAGGAAATCATGCGCAGATTGCGCGGCCCGAGAGACACAAAAGTAAAATTGGGTGTAGTGCGGAACGGTATCAAAGACCGATTGGAATTCATCGTCACGCGAGACAAGATTCCTGTATCTACCGTAGATGCGGCTTTCATGGTAACCCCCACCGTGGGACTTGTCCGTCTGTCCAGTTTCGGTAGCACGAGCCATGATGAAGTGAAGAAAGCCATCAAGGACTTGCAAGACCAAGGCATGAAGGACTTGATACTGGATTTGCAGCAGAACGGCGGCGGATATATGGATGCCGCGACGGGTATAGCCAGTGAGTTCCTGCCCAAAAACGATTTGATTGTCTATACCAAAGGATTACGCACTCCCTATAAAGAATTCCGCGCCCAAGGCCCGGGATTGTTCCGCGAAGGAAGAATCATCGTATTGGTGGATGAATATTCAGCCTCGGCCTCCGAAATCGTCACGG
>ERZ772820.2101-NODE-2101-length-14579-cov-9.363605_pt1 | contig 14579 bp, 9 predicted proteins | sample MGYA00511377_ERZ772820 | MGnify/ENA primary metagenome ERZ772820 (study PRJEB29015, sample SAMEA2737684) | human gut metagenome | biome: human gut; feature: human-associated habitat; material: faeces | place: China | collected 2012 ...
TAAAAATATATAATATAAAAAATATACTTTCAATTTATAACCAAGTTACAGGTATAGGGGTCTAGAAATAAACTGAGTAATTGAGTAACTGAGTAATTGAGTCAAATCGAGCCAAATCCTAGCTTCGTGTCTGTATCAACAGATAATCTCCGTGTGGCTTCTTCTGATGTAAATAAAACTCTAAATATGACTCTCAAAATACGCTCAAAGATTTGCATATTCCTCTACCGCCATCTGATCTACCGCCATCTGATAAGTAGGTTCACTACCTACTGCTTCTGTGATAACATCCGGCACATATCCACTCGCCACCTCAATTTAACTGCTATTTAATTAAAAATACGTTTATTATTGTTAAAGCATTTTAAAACGGGGGGGGGGATTTTGTAGTATCTACAAAGTTATATACCTTTGCAATCAGAAATCAGTCTCCAAGTAATATACAAGGGGATTGGTTGAAATATGTTGAGGACCATTTGATAAGTCATAATAGGTTTATATTGGTTTACAACAATGTTTATATTGCTTAATAACAATGTTTTATATTGCTTAAAAACGATGTTTTATATTGCTAAACAACAATACAACAGTAAGATTCCGGGTAACCGGATAAATAGTTAATATAGTAAGTGACAAATGAAAAAGATAGCAGTTTTGCTGTTTGTTATTTTGGGAAATAAAACAGTAGGTTACACACAAGATTTCGCCCTGAAGACGAACGGACTCTACTGGGCGACAACCACACTCAATATGGGCGTGGAGAAGGCAATCAGCAACCAGGTAACCCTGGAAGCAGATGTAGCATACAACCCCTGGACATTCAGGGAAGACAAGAAGATGCACCTTCTCTTGGTGCAGCCAGAAATGAAATACTGGCTGTGCGAGAAGTACGAAGGACATTTTGTAGGTATCCACCTGCATGGTGCTCAATTCTACGGAGGTTTTGGCAGCAAGCTCTACGATGGCTACTTGGCTGGCGGAGGCGTAACATACGGTTACGACTGGATTCTATCCCCTCACTGGAACCTGGAGGCAGCCGTCGGTGTGGGATACGCCCACCTCTGGTACAAGCAAAGCCCTAACTTGCCCTGCATCAAGTGCCAGGAAAAGAAGAACGATAACTATATCGGTCCTACCAAGGCTGCGCTATCATTAGTCTATATCTTTTAAAAAAGTGCATCATTTAATCACAAAGATCATTATGGATGATAGAATGAAACTCAAAATAGTATATCTGGCTATTGTTGGCGCAGGATTAGCCCTGATAGTGGCTATGTCTTCATGCAGCAACCAGAGCATGGCAAGCGACAAAAAGATTACATGTACTCCCGATTCCTTTATGCTCCTGCCAGATAGCAGCAATCAGGCTGCACTCAATCTTCAGGTTCATATCCCGAAGCATTATTTCTCGAAGAGAAGCCGTCTCTTCGTAATACCCGTATTGACAGACAGCGACAGCATCGTGGCTAAATACAAGCCTATAGTGCTGGATGCGCCAATCTACAGCAGGAAGATGGAACGTAAATGGGTGCTCGACAGCATTGCTGATCCATACGATTCTATTGCACAGAGAGTTACCAACACAAAAGTAGATTTGTCCGTGTTATATAACGACACCATCACCCTGCCTGCCAACTTCCATAAGGGAAGCCTCGTGGCAGTGGCTTCTGCCGACGGATGCGGCGAATGCCGTGCCATCAGCCATACCAAGATAGCCGATGTGTTCCGTCCGGAAATCAAGAAGCAACTGCATCTCAACTGGATGAAGCATACCTTCGAGATCAAGCCGAAGATAAGAAAAGGAAAGGGCGTGGCACGACTTGAGTTTGCTATCAATAAATATGATATCAATCTCACGATGAGCAACAACCAGGCTGAGCTCGACCACATGTTGAGCGATATAGCTCCAGTGCTCAGCGACAGCCTCGCTACCCTCACTTCTTTGGGCATCTATGGTCTGGCGTCAGCCGACGGCCCGCTGAAGTTTAACACCCCACTTTCCCGCAACCGTGCCAACTCAGCCCTGAAGTGGCTGCTTGCGCACATAGAGAATGGCGACAAGGTGAAGAAGATAGCCCGTATCGGTTCACGCCCTGAAGGATGGCAGCCAGTATTGGATGCGATGGTGGCCGCCGGCGATGCCGACAGCACGTTGGTGAAGAACATCCTGACCCGATATGCCAACTTCAACGATGATGTGCAGGAGCGCTATATCCGCCGCCTGCCTATCTGGAACAGCATCAAGAAGAAGTATCTGCAGAAGAGCCGTAGCGTGGAATACACCTACACCTACATCATCAAGAACTTCACCACCGATGAAGAAATGCTGCAGATGTACGAGCTCCGCCCAGATGCCTTCAGCGAAGATGAGTTCCTGCATGTGGCACAGATTGCAGAGAGCGCAGAAAAGCAGAAGCAGGTATATGAGACGACTTTGAAATATTACCCTATGTCGAAGATTGCTGCCAACAATCTTGCCATCCTACTCGAGAAAGAAGGCAAGATGGATGTGGCTGAAAAGATCACAGAATAAATTACAGCGTATGACAAAATTAAAAGTTATCATATATGGTATGGTACTGGCTATGTCATTCACCTCGTGCGTTCGTGAAAATCTGGACCAATGTCCTCCTCTGAGTATCAACATCGAGGTGAAAGACAAGAATTATTTCAACGTCGACCAGACTGCACCCGAAGAGAAACGAGATGAGAATCAGCCATTTAGGTCATTCGTTCCGTCTCTTTCCTATCGTCTGAGCCGACTCAACGACGACGGCACACAGCAGGTTATCGTAGAAGAAAAAAGTTTCGGAGTAGAGGGTGATGGATTAACTTATCCTGTAAGCTTCGACCCCGACATGCCTTTCGGAAAATACGTCTTTACGGTATGGGGAGGTATGAAGAAGCGAGGCGAACTCAATCTGGATAAAAATGAGCTGTTGCTACATCCGGAGCACAGTCAGGGCGATGATGTTTATCAGGTTTGCGATACCCTCGTCTATGATGAAAACCATTATTGCTATACCAGCGAGATGGAGCGCACCAAGGGAAAACTGGTTATATGGACAGAGAATCTTCCTGCCGGGTATCATGTGATGGATACTGAAGTAAGCCAGCTCTATGGAATAGTAAATCCAAGTTTCCTATATTCTGAAGAGACCAGGGTCTTTCATGAATCGGAAATTGAAGCTGGCGTCAAGACCAAGACCTCTATTTTCCTGGCTCCTTCTTTCCAGAAGGAAGAGTCAGTGGTGGATGTCAATTTCTATAAGAATAGTGGCGAAGGCGCAGACAGCAGTTCTTCTGTGTTGAAGCCTGATGACGTGGAGGTAAGCATGGAGCGCAACAAGATTACGGTGCTGAGATATGTGTACGATTCCAAACGCAATCGCTTCACCATCTATATGAAGGTGAACGACAACTGGGAGGAAATTCACGGCATGATATTGGATTGATAATTAATTTATACTCAATTTTTAAATTTATAATTTATGAAAAAAGGTATGTTTTTTGCGCTTGCAGCAAGCAGCTTGCTGTTCAGCGCATGTAGCAGTGACGACGCTGTGGTTAGCACAGAGGGTCAGAACGAGGCAGTACAGCAGATTGTATTGCATGTAGCAAGTAGCGGTGATGGCTTGACAACACGTGCCGGCCGCCCATTGTATTCTTCACAGGCTTTGCAGACTATCCAGAATGTTCGCGTGTTGATTTACAACGCTGATACGAAGGCTATTGTCAAAGACGAGAAGAAGGATTGGAAAACAAGTACAACGTATACCAATCATGGTCGCGAGCTTACTCTTACTTACAAGGGTGATCAGAGACTGGGTGAAGGTAACTACAAGGTTATGGCTGTAGGTTACAGCGATAACAGTGACTACACCTATGATTTGAATGTGGCAGGTAAAGATGCCCTTACTGGTACTTACAAGGATATTACTGCAACCTTGAAGGCAAACAAAGTAGCAGAGGAAGTATTCGCAGGTGATGCAGAACTGAATATCAACGCTGACAAGAAAATCACCAACCTTACTTCTGGTGAAGAGGATGGATTGGATGTAACCTTGCATCGTCAGGTAGCTGGTAGCTTCGGTTATTTCTGTAACATCCCAGCAAGTGTGAATGGTAAAGCAGCCGCAACCCTTCGTCTCGTAGTAAGAGATAAGAATGATATGTTGACTTTCAAAGACTTCAACAGCTCATTCACAACAACTGGCAGCACTATCAAGTATTACGTTAATGGTTCTACATCAACAGGTGTAGCACTTGCTACAACAGATAAGTTCTCAAACGGCGACAAAGGTTATGTGCTCTATTCTATCGATTTGGATACATGGTTCCCTGGTGGTGATAATAACCATGACGGTCTGCTGAATGCTGATGATACCAACTGGGATCACCCTGCTGATGTAAAGACTCAGGTTGTGAAGGGTTCTGTATTCGGAAGCAACTTCGTTATTCCATTTAATTACGCAGAGGGTAAGAACACCATGGAGCTTCAACTCTTGGATGCTGAAAACAATATCATCAAGACTTGGACCGTTTCTATCCCAGAATCAGATGTAAATAAGGTTGCAGCAAATGGAGCTACAGACGCAAGTGCTTCTATCTTCAACGTGGTTCGTAACCACATGTACAACTTGGGTGTGAAGACTTCAAATGGTACAACAACACCTCCAGATCCAAGTAATCCAGATCCAGATCCAAATAAACCAGATCCAGATAAACCAAAGCCAGGTACTGACGAGCCAGAAGACTTGAGCAAATCTCAGAACCTCATCTTGAAGGTGAACGACAACTGGGAGGCTATCCACAAGTTGGTGCTGGGTGATTAATCTTACTTCGTGCTCATAATATAGGCAGTATTAAGAAAAATATATCCAAGGGATGCACAGTGCCCGCTATAGGCACTCGCATCCCTTACTATCCCAACATCACAATATTTAATTTATCATTCATTTTATACGTAATTCCCATTCAAATCGAATAGGCGAACATTGAAATCGAATAGACGAATATGATGAGAAAATCTATAAAAAACAGTTTAAATATAATCCTCGCAGCCAGTCTCCTAATGAGCTGCAGCGCAAGCAATGATGCGCCTGATTCCCTCGCCGACGGCTCGCATGCCGTGAAGTTGAACATGAGAGTGGGTGTAAGCGCAGGTGTCGTTACCGGCTCACGAGAACTTGATACATGGGATGGAGCACAGCAGGTGAATGATATGAGAATCTACGTCTTCAGATGCCCCGAAGACAAGAAGGGCACCTCAGAAGAAGCATATACCTATTGCATCCCTATTGAAACGGAAGCAGCCAAGAAAGGTTACTATTCCGTTGACGCATTCAACAATAGAGAACCCTACTATTCTGCCGAGCACCAGAACATGCCCGAGCAGCATCTATACACCTTCGAACCCTATCTGCAGAACGGCTACTACTACCAGTTTCTAGCCATAGGAAGAGATGACAAATACGCAACGACGAAAGTACTTACAGAACCCAAATTCACTGAAAACGTAACGAAACTGAAGGACGCAAGAATGGCCCTCACCGAGGAGGCAAAAAACAGTGCCAAACTCGGTATCCTCAATACCACAGAGCTGTTTAGTGGCATCTTGCAAGACGAGAATACCCCCGTGCTCGTAACGGAAGAGACGAAATACTTCCATCGCACGCTGACCGCCAGCCGTAACGTGGCTGGTCTGATGATTTACGTAGAAAACATCCCGGCACAGGTGGAGTCGAATGCAGCAGGAGACGTGAGCACCGTTACCTTCAAGCCCACCTCTCTATCCATCGTAGCCACCGGCATCACCACCGAAACGCTGATAAGACAGAAGCAGGCACCAGCAGATGCTGAATCGTTGACTTATCAGACGTTGGGCACCATCGACCTCACCCCCTCAAACGGATGGTCCGTAGATGCTAAAGAGAACATATTCAAGCGAGCTGCAGACTCCCAGAAAGGATGGAAGGAAAACAGCTACATGATAAGCAACTTCATGATGCCTACACTAGAGGAAAAAATGCAGAAAAGCAAGAACTCGGCAGAGAACGAGACCACCTTCTATCTGCATTACACGGATGGCACGCACCACAGGTACGACAACATCAGGAAATCTACAACCACTGGCGACAAGTTCAAGTTCCCTATCGAGGCAAACCACCTGTATTGCCTGGGAGCCAAGAGCAAGACCGTAAACCAGCCATACGACCTGAAGGAGTATTACGAGCCGGTGATGACCGACGTGAAGATTGAGATAGAACCAGCCTTCGAAAAAAGACATGAATTTGAAACAGAATAAACGTTACAAAACAGCATAAAAACGGAAATAGAATATGCAGAAATCAAGATTTAGCATCTGTAAGATAAGCTCCATCAAGATGAACGCCATCAGGACAGGCATGGCGGCAGGTTTTTGCTTCCTCCTCGCACTAGCCGCGGGATGCAGCAGCGATGCCGATCTGCCACCCTATCCAGATGGCAGCAATGGAGATGCAGGGATGAATCAGCCTTCGGAAAACGAAGATGAGATTACGACTGTTCCCTTCACCATCACCCTGGGCGGATTAAGCAGCAGCGATGGCAATGCCAAGCAAGATGGCAGAAACACCCGTGTAGCCCCTCCTGGTGCAGGATCCTCTTCCTCGTCGGGCACAACAGGCGAGGACTACGGATATGCCGAGACCGACAACGTCAATGCCGTAAGGCTGATAGCTTTTCGACGAAGAGTTCAGAACAATGGAGAAAAAACTGCAACCTATGATGCTGCAGTCAACGATATCCAGGGCTTCGAGTACGACCCTACCAACGACAGGGTGATTAACGGGAAACCCACGTTAGAAGACGGCAAGAAAGACGATTATCTTTCGGGAAATCCCCACAAGCACTATGTGGTAAAGGGCACCTTCGGCGTCAGCAGGGGCTACGAATATCGCATTATTGCCCTCGCTTACAATAGCCAGGAGAAATCGCCCTATCCGCAGTATGAGGAAAACAAAGTGATAACCAATGATATGCTCAATATCAAGAGAGGTACTACATTTCAGGAGTTCAAGGCCACGTTTGCGAGTTACCTGGTCGATGATGACAAAACCGACACCCCCAACAACTGGCTTGACTATCTAAAAAAAATAGTTCTCACACTAAATAATGTAAATTGCTTGAGCCGCCAGCTCATCACGGTGCCGCAGCTCTTCTATGGCACCCTCTACCAGCAGGGGGATGATACCCAAAATCCAATCATCTCTTCTGCTGATTACCAGAAGGAAAATCTGGGGAACAACACCCCTACGCCGCTTGTAGGAACACTCTATAGAGGCATGGCAGAAGTGGAGGTTCATATCACTCATGCCGCCCATTACAGCAGTATATCGCAGACGCAATGGTATTGCCTACTTGCCGACAACGTGCTTACCCAGATGCCTCTTACCAGCTACGACGGTTTTAAGCAGGGTAGGGAACCTATCGAAAAATATCCCAAAAAGGGAGGTTCCTATACAGCCATCGCCTATGCCCCCTTCCCAGGTAAAGGCAAGGAAGTGGTGCTCAAGGCATTTGTGCTGCCAGGCAAGACCCATCTTGCCGTGAGAATAGGCTTCGATGCCTATCCTCACGCCCACAACTATCAGATAAAGGCAAAGGATATGATGTCTTCTGAAGCAGCTACGGGCGTTATCGTGGTAGATGGAGTAAGCAACCTCTTCTATCTGAGACGAAACCATAAATATGTCTTCACATACGATGAGCAAAAGACACTTACAGACTCCAGACATTTGCTCGAATAAGATCAAGAGAATTATCAAGACGTTATGCTATGTTTTAAAATCAAACAGACAATGAAACTGCATTTTATATACAAAACTTTCATATCATTTTTGTTGGCATTCCTGCTGGTTGTGCCCGCCTCTATCCAGGCGGCACAACCCAAGGGTGACAACACCAGTCCGTATTTCGAGAGTGCTGCCGTTAGAGACTCGTTTATGAACTGCAAGAAACCCATCTGGACCAACAACTGGGATGATCTGCCAGCCGACAAGCAGCAGGACCATTTTGTGGAGTTCAACAATGACTCCAAATATGGCAACATGACATTCCGTGAGCTGCGCAACCGCCGTGCCCTTACAGGCGAATCGTGCACCATTAACAAATTGATTGGTGTGGTAGGCGTAGGCAGCTGGGCAAAGGATATGGGCGCCCTTACCGACGATTCACTCGACAACTATGCACAGGTGAACTCCGTGGTACGAGCAGGGGTAACCGTAGACCCGATAGTAAGTGTAAAAGATATGGATAATTACTATTCCAAGGGAACGGTGGCAGGCTTTACCATCGTGGCTGGTTCGGGTAGCAGCGTGCTGAGCCTCGATGTAATCAAGGCATTCTCCATCGGATTCTATCGCGACGGCAAACTGAAGGGTGTGAAGGCGGTAAGGGAAGGACAGAATGGTTCGGGAGTAACGCTGAAGCTGCTCCAGATACCGGGTTCCGACAACATCTGCGCCATGCTGACTGCAGAAAGCGACTGGCTCTTCGATGAAATCACTCTCGACTGCTCGGGCGGCATTCAGGCAGAAGTGGCGAATATTCTGAAAATCAAATATGCCTTCGTGGGCGAATCTACGGAGTTTACCGTCACCGATGGAGGCATCAAAAAATACAACGAATATTTCAAAGACGACAAGCAGGTAGCGCTCAAAGAGATGAAAGGCTGGCGCCCTATTATCCTCGGCATCCCCCTGCCTTTCCTGGACAAAGATATAAAGAAGATGACAGATGATGATCTGGACAATTTCGCCACCATCGTCCCTCTTCTTGACATAGGTTACCAGGGCGGAGCCAAGTTTATGATGCAGAACGACAAGAACCCGCAAGGCGAAGCATTCGAGGCTGGCATGGAGGCTGGCTTCAAATACAAGATGGATGCCCTGCTGAGCCTCAATGCAGGAACATGGGTCAACGTGCTGCTCTTCGACCACAAGGGAAACAAGGTGCAGGAAGAAACGATTTCTGCCCAGGTGCTCCACCTCTCGTTGGTGCAGATTGGCGACGGAACGGTGAGCATCAAGGCAAAGGTGCCGTTTTCAGGATGCGAAATCAGATTCCTTACGGTTCTCGGAGTTGACGCAGGCGCCATCGGCATCCACTATGGATTCGTAAGAATGGCTCCAGATGTATCCCACCGGTGCCCCATCAATCCTACCATCAGCAGCAATGTCTGCCAATCGCAGACTTCGTTTACTCTCCGTTCTAATCCGAAAGTAAGCGTAACATGGAGTCTGGTGAATGCCTGGGATTCGAAAAATAACGATATTCTTGCCACCACACCTGTAAAGGTTACCTCTGCTGGTCAAGTTACCAATCTGGAACCTGGTAAATATACCTTCAGGGCCACGGCTCAGGACGGATGTTATGATGAAACCACCATTACCGTAGGTGGTTTTAATGATGGAAATACAACTTGCGGCAAACCACTTGTCAACAAACTGGGTGAAGATTTCTACGAGGTATCGCCTAAGATTCACGAAACATCCGGCTCGTTGCTTTCTGTCTCTGAACTCAGGGATAGAGACAATATTATCAAAGGTGAATATGATAAATATGCCGAATATATAAGTGGCTTGAATCTTGCCGATAACCTCTGCATCATCGGAATTCACCGTAAGGATGGTCAACTGATATACGATGCTACCGACCGACACGAAGGTGAATCAGAGCCGGATGCCGACAAGAGAGCTCAACCTAAGCGCATTGGTTTTGTGGTAGAGGCTGATGCTACAGTAATCAATTTGCATGCCCTGCAATTCCTGCAGATACGCTGCTATAACCAAGGCAAGGAAGTATATCGCCATCTGATAGATGAGAACAATGCGATTGGTGCAGATATCGCAGGTTCAGGCAAGCTGCAAAAAATAAGATATTCTATCGAAGTTCCAGCCTACGACAGCAAAGGCAAACAGATTCAGATGGATGAGTTCCAACTCTGGAATTCGGGTGTACTCAATCTGGGCGGTTCTGAACTCCGTATCTACTATGCTTTCATCGAGGAGGCTGCCGATGACTGTTCTTCGCCACTTGCATGTAGCAGTATGGTGATGTCGCATAATCATTCACATACTACCATCAATGCTAATGAAACCAAATTTGGCGGAGCGGTGAGTGTGGCTACTGTAGATGATAACTTAGGTTATCTGGTGGATGATGACTTGAATACCTACATGGCGGTTGCCAATACGGTAAGTCTGGGAGTTGGTCAAACATTCGCCGTAAAGATGGGTAGAACACTCGACTATCATCATCAGTTGGGAATTGTCATTGACAACAAGACTTTCCTGGCAGCCGTAAATGTAGGAGACTGGCTAACGGTAGAAACCTTCAAAGACGGTAATTCTACGGGAGATAAATTTACCGACTGGAAGGTGATTTCCGCTAATGTAGCGGGTTATGGCGATAAGAATATCCTCTTCTTTCAGCCAAAGAAAGCGTATGACGAGGTGCGATTTACTTTAGGCAAAATTGTAGGCGCATTGGATGTGCAGAAATTCTACGGACTCGTGACACGTGGTGATATTGATAATGATGGTATTCCTGACTGTAAGGACGACAAGTCGTGCGTAGATGGTGTAGACGATATCGTTGTCAACAATGTATGCGTAGGAGATAAGATTGTCGTAACTGCTACCGGATTGACCGGAGTAGATTATCATCTTTACTTCGGTGATAAGAATGCGGGAGATAATGGCATCGTGTCTCTGCATTCAACATCAGACACCAAGAACAATATCCAATATACCTACACCACAAAGGAGCCGGGCGAATATCAGCTCACCTTCTTCGACGGCAGCTGGACGCCACTCTCTTCTGTAGTATATCAGGTTCATCCATTACAGACCCGATGGCTTCCGAGTGCATCTACCAATGAATGGAACAAATGGGACAACTGGAGCGACGGTTCGCCTTACTGCTGCACCAACGCCATCATCTCGTCGGATGCCGATAACTTCCCAATGCTGGGCACGCCAGTGAAGCCAGCCGACTACTGCTGCAAGGACATCTTCTTCGAACCCCGTTCGGCGGTGGATAACGTGCCATCGCTCAACTATCGCAAGGCATGGGTAGAACTGGAGCAGAAGCCGAACCATTACTATCTGCTGAGTGCACCGCTCAAGCAGATGTACACGGGCGATATGTTCATGCCAGCCGACACCACGAAGGCGAACTACTTCGAGGATCTGAACGAAGAAAACTGGAAGGAACAGCGCTTCAACCCAAGCATCTACCAGCGCCTCTGGGCGGCTGCGTATCCGGGTAAGATCTATTCTCTCGATAGCAAGGGGAATGCAGGCTTGAAGGATGAAACGCTTGCCGTGAGCGAGGCCACCTGGTCGCACAACTTCAATGCCGTGGCTAAGCCTTACGGCATGGGTGAAGGCTTCTCTATGTGGATAGACAACGGCAATCTGCCGGCTACCAATAAGTTCAGTATCCGCCTGCCTAAGGCGCATAAAGAATATAGTTACTTCGTGGATTACGATCAGGAGAAAGTGGCTAGTGAAATAGTGACGAAAGATGCAAATAAGATAAACCGCTTCATCTACGAACCGGATTCTCCGCAGAAAGGCGACTTGACGATGGAATATAAGTATCTGTCGGAAGGTAAGGAAGTGACGGAGAACCGCACGGTGTTCGTGGGGCAGAGCGAGTATCAGATTACGCTGAAATCGGATATTCCTACGCAGACCTTCTTGCTGGGCAACCCATTCATGAGCCGACTGAATATCCAGAAGTTCCTGGAGGCGAATGGGAACGTGAGCAGCGTGAAGGAGGAAGTAGAGAATGAATCGGGAGGCATGGAAGAGCAAACTGTAAGCAAGGTAGCTTCTACGGGCAACGCCACCACCATCGCCCCAATGCAGGCATTCTATGTTACCACAAATGATGAGCCGAGTACGCAAATCACCCTGCTGCTCACCCCAGAAATGATTGGTGGAAGCAAGAAGGCTACTGAGGAAAGTAAACCTGCTGAAGCCAAGGGACTGAAAGTGTGTGTGGAAAGCCTGAAGACGCGAAGAAAATCAGCAGCTATGCTGGTGATGGAGAATTCAGAAACTGCTTATGATGTTTCTGCCGGTTCTTCTTTCAAGAACTCTGTATTGGTTCCAACTCTTCTGGATAGTGAAGTGAAGTCACCTTTGAAGGTATTTGGTATTCAGCAGAGTCAGGCTTACGATATCCTTCCGATGACTGGCGCTACATCTTTAGGAATCTATCTGTCGCAAAAGGATAGCATCCGTATCGAGGTAAAACCTATTCAGGGTGTTGATATGAGCGGATATGTTCTCCATGATATGCTTTCGGGTGCCGATTATTCACTCGATTCTCCTCTCATTATTGCGGATGCCGAGACCTCGTTAGGCAGATTTGTTATCAGAAGCCGTTATGGAAGTACAGATGTGACATCTGTCGATACTGATCAGCGCATCAGTATTGTTCAGGAAGGTTCTTCTGTCCTCGTGCAATCTGCCTGCGGTCTGCTCAAGAGTGTCAAGGTCATAGACCTGAATGGCAGAATCATCAGCAGGGTACAGGGAAATGGTTCCAGGTGTTTAAAGGCGAGCATAGCCACAGGCATTCAAATCATACACATAGAATTGACAGATGGTAGCAGTAAGGACTATAAGATGATTTTCTAAGTGAAATCAGAATAGCGAATAGCTGCACAAAAGATATTTGATGGATTAGAGCCTATTGATAGCAGGTATATGTGAATATGCCTCCTTCATATTACATCTTTACTTATAATTATCCCTGCCAGCTTGTGAAAGCCGGCAGGGCTTTTATAATAGTCTTTCCCGAAAGAATAACAACATAACAATAAGGAACGCAAGCCCCGCCTAGCAGAGTAAAACGCTCTCGCTAGGCGGGGCTTTTGCATATACTTAAAAACCATAATAATATGAAAGAAGAAGAACAAAAACCAAAGAGCAATCACTGGGCTCCTGATGATGAGGAAGCCAAGAACTTTGTCAATCAGCCGGGCTATCAAAAAGGAGCCATGTGCATGGTGAACCTGATCGTTGATGTAATGAATAGTACCCATGAATACAAAGAGGCGATTCACAGCAAACATATCCTGATGGAATGCAGCTGCAAATATCATCTTAATCTAGAAGAACAGATAGGACGTGTGGAGGCACATGCTCAGGACATAGATGAGTTTGATAAGTATATGAAAGCCAAGAAAGGCGAATTGAACCCCAAGCATATATCTGAGCAGGAGTTTGCTTATGCCATCGACCAGCTGATGGAGTCTGTAGATGAATCAGGCAAGTACATATTCAAGATTCAGCGCCACTGGATTGCCGTGTTCAGAGTAGCCGTAGATTTGCATTTAATAGGAGAGAATGACTACAAGGGTTTCTGTAACTGGATAGATACGATTCACCCGGGAGCTTTCAGAGTGAAGCTGACGCAGGGTGATCTGAAACAGATCAGTAACTCGGATTGTTATATGAAACCATTCGATAAATGGGGATATGCTCCGATGGGAAACGTGAAGAAAGAACCTTATATCGCGATGACCCATGTGGTGGTTTGCTTCAGAAATCTGTTGGGAATCGACGAAAAAATTGCTTGAAAACGGCTCAGAAATAACCCTCGTTATAACTTTATAACCCTCGAAATAACCGCAGGGTTATTTGCTTGGTCAGTATCAGATTTCGCCGTACCTTTGCCCCGCAATCAGATGATAAAGTCTGGTTGCGGGGCTTTTCTGTATATGGAAAACCGGTACCATTTCCTGGTACGGAATTTAGCGGATAGTCGCAGTCCCAACGATTATAATATATCAAATAATGAACGTGATAAAACCATATTATTTCGAGCATCCTCAATATGGAAAGATGAGAGTGCCGTTTGAAGGACAAGATGTATGTGCATTGCTATGCTGCCGATGGCGTTTATCTGCTGTCGGATAATTCAGAGGTCGACCCCATCGATGTCCGCTTCAATGGCAGAATCCTGACCATCAATGACCAGATTTTTGATTAACAACATATCTTTCTAAAACTTCAATATATATGAGCAAGAAAAGTTTTTCTGCAGCCGCAGAGGCTGCTGTACAGGTGCTTTTGAACGCCCAGAAGGTAGATGCCAGTATCATTACTGACGAGTGTGGTAACGTAGCTATCCGCAAGGCTCCCTGGAACGATGCGGAGACCATCTGCGAGGTGCCTAAGGTGATTCCGGGCAGAATGATCTGCAGCGGTGGCGAATGCGGCGACAAGCTCGACTTCAAGCCTTACGCACAGTCGGGCGGGAAGCTTTATACCGAGATTATCCATACCTCGCATGGTGCCCTCCGTACCTCTCCGCAGCGTGTGTTCGTTTCCTTCTCTTTCCCGAAGGAAATGCACAAGTCGGATATTCTGAAATATCTCTACAAAGAGATCATGGAGATGAAGGGCAAAGCTAAACATTTCAAGGAGGATATTGCATGGGAACAGTACAAGTAATGGCGCTGAATCCGGCACGCAAGGGCAATATGGGAAGATTGAATTCTTCCCAGCCCCTGTATG
>ERZ772820.2104-NODE-2104-length-14562-cov-3.714138_pt1 | contig 14562 bp, 7 predicted proteins | sample MGYA00511377_ERZ772820 | MGnify/ENA primary metagenome ERZ772820 (study PRJEB29015, sample SAMEA2737684) | human gut metagenome | biome: human gut; feature: human-associated habitat; material: faeces | place: China | collected 2012 ...
ATACTTCAAGTTCCATAACAAAGCGGAGGCTTTCCCTCGTTAGGGAAAGCCTCCGCTTTGTTATTTTTCAAAAAACTAAATTATATCGTTCACATAAACACGCTTATAAATACGCCTGAAATTATCACTTTCTTGCTTCAACTCCTCTGCATGCGACTTATAGTCTTCACCCCAAATCCCCGACAACAAATCGACAATATATTTGTGTTCTCTATCTTTCGACAAAGAAGCCGCGATGAGCTTGTCAATAATTTCCCTATATTTCTCAGCTCCCGTAGCGTGCAAATATAATGCGGCACTCACCGTAATCTGCCCCGTCATATCTACCCGTATAATATTATCGGTTAGGACGGGCATATCTTCATCACAAGAGCCCATATGATTGGCAATATATTCGTAGGTGAGCAATCCATCAGTATCACTATTCAATATTTTTTTCAAATCATTATTCATAGCTGACCTCTTTTGAATGACACAAATTAAATAAAAACTTTCTTCGCAACAAAATATTTCACAAAAACAGTTCAAGAAACCCTAAAAAACAACTTCTGTAAACAAAAAAAGATACTTGATATAGGAATTAATATTTTTTTGATGTATGTTTGCTTATGAATAATCGAATCTACAACCATCATGAATGACAATCTCATCATTACCATAGGCCGTCAATTCGGAAGCGGAGGACGAGAAATAGGAAAACGTTTGGCCGATTTATTCGGCATAGCTTATTACGATAAAGAATTAATCAACGAGGCTTCGAAATCGAGCGGACTCAGCACCGAGTATTTCGAGAAAGCCGACGAGCGGGCTCCAAGCGCTTTATTAAATTCTTTTTCAATAAACTGGCTCACAGGAGCAGGAGGAATATGGGGCGACGGAGGTCTATCGAATGAATACATTTTCAAATTTCAATCCGACGTCATTCGTCATTTGGCCGAAACTCAATCGTGTGTCATCGTCGGACGTTGCGCCGATTATATTCTCAGACAATACCCACGATGTTACAATGTATTTATACACGCTCCCCTTGAAGACAGAATCGAGAGAATCATCAGCCGCTCACAAGGAATGACTCGAAAAGAGGCTATCGAACTCGCCGAAAAGAAAAATAAATTAAGAGCTTCTTATTACAATTTTTATACCGATAAGGGTTGGGGAGTAGCCTCTTCATACGACCTCTCTATCGATTCTTCTATATTGGGCAGTGAAGAGACAGCCATATTTATCCGCGATTTTATCCAAAAGAAAGACGGGAGGCCTAAATGGGAGAAAAGGAAATAGGCATCAATTCTCTTTCTCTTTCAAGTAATCGGAACAAAGAGAATAAATAATACCGTCAACGATTCCTATGGTAGGAACCCATATTTCTCGTGCGCCGATATGCGTCGCTATTTGTAAATAAATATCGGCGGCAGGTACAATCACGTCGGCTCGGTCGGGTTTCAATGCAAAACGGTCGATACGTTCCACGATCGAATAGCTATTCAATTCATTTCTAAGGGTCAAAAGCCGCTCCACAGTCAATGGCTCCCGAGCAGACACTCCTGCCAAATGATGCAATTTATTGATATTACCACCCGACCCGATAATAGAGATATGCCGATACGTTTCTTTCAAACGCTTTAAATCCCTATACATACGGAACAATTCACTACGGCTCAGTTTTTTATTCAAAATACGTACAGTTCCTATATTATAAGATTGAGATTGGAGTAACGAACGGTCACTAATTATACTTATCTCGGTACTTCCGCCACCAACATCGACATAGATAAAATCACCCTCTTGTTCCAGCTCGTCCACGATATGACTGTCATATACGATACGTGCTTCTTCAAGACCATTAATAATTTCGATATTTATTCCACTTCTCTCCGAGATATATCGGACAATATCGGCTCCATTCGAAGAATCCCGCATAGCCGATGTAGCACAAGCCCGATAAGACAAGACATTATAAACCTGCATCAGCTGAGAAAAAGCATGCATGAGACGTAATAATTTTTCTGTCTTCTCCGTAGAAATACGACCTTTTGTAAAGGTATCTTGTCCCAATCGCAGCGGTACACGCACAATAAAAACTTTCGATAAATCCGATACACTCTCTCCCGGATAAATACCTTTGATAAGCAATCTCACTGCATTCGAGCCAATATCTATGGCCGCAAAATTAAGTCTGTCCATAAAGTTTCTCATTCTATAAGCGAAGATAATCATTTCCCCAATAAAACATCTCGATTAAAAATAAAGTCTCATTCAAAAACATATAATTTATAATCGCTCCAAAAATGAACTTTCATTCAATATCACTTGTTTTTACCTTGAAAACCATAGTAGAAGAACAAATTTGCGCAATAAATGAAGTGATTGGTTATACTTGGGCAATTGCGCAGTTTCCCCAAAGCGGGAAACAGGAGACTCCTTCCTATTTTTATTTTCAAAAATTCAATCAATAGCTTCGGAAGGAGTCTCTTTTTCAAAGAATATCATCATGCCAAAATAGAGCCGCATACCGGGTGTACCTTAACGAAAAATTACCAGCTCTATGAAATCGAGAATTACATTTAACGGCATGAACCGTTATTCCCCACCGAACTCGGCACAGCCGGGAGATTGCACAGCTATTGTCAATTTACGAAATCAATCAAACTGCCTCAAACCTGTCGGGACACCGGAATATCTATACACTCCGGAAAAGAAAAACCATCGGCTCGTCTATGTTCATATCTGCTACGACGGAGAGCATCATATAACGGAAAATGAAAATACCTTGTATTATGAGGCTCTGATAAAAAAAGAAAACGGAAATATCCAAAAAGAATCAAGCCAGTTGTTCGAGCTAAACGACCTACAAGTTCTGTCTATTCAATCCATAGGAAACACACTCATAATCATCTGTACCGAAAGTATATACTATTTACTTTATAAAGAGGGAAAATATATCTTTTTGGGTGAAAAGCCCGACATACCTGAAATTTCATTTTTCCCTTATGTAGAATATACCGATGCCTACTTCGTAAGCGAATATACCTTTCAACATGGATACAGCAATCCGACCCGACTCGACACCGAAGACATCAATTATTACAACGATGCTTACTACAATGCATTCTTTCAGCTACAAGAAAAAGCATGGAAACGGCACTATTTCATACAACCCATACTCATACGTTATGCCCTCACTTTATATGATGGGAGCCGAATTTTTTCATCGGCTCCGGGCATGGTCTCTTTGCCCCCCCCATACAACCCTATCAAATGAGCATACGATTGAAAAATTCAAACAATCTTTGCTTAGGTTCTCATGAAGGACAAATCATCGCCGGGAATTATAGCCTGAAATATTATATTCATCAATTCAATCTCGACAACTGGAAAGATATCGTAAGAAGTATAGACTTTTTTGTCTCTCCCGAAGCCACGATCTTCGAACCCGATCAAAAACAACAAGGCCTTAAATTTACGATCGAACGTACAGAAGAAAACGAAACGATCTCTTTTCTACTGAAAGGAGACATCTCGTTTCTCGACCTGAAAGAGATAAAGAAACGCTACTTACAAGATTCTCTATTTTATAAAATAGCGACCATAGAGGATTGGAGCGACTGGAAGGAAGGTGAATCGTACGCCATAGAAAATAAGATACGGCCAGATTTACTCATACACGAGGAGGTTCTTTCGCCAGATAATACGACACTGCTTTCTACGGGAGCACATGTCAGCTATATACACAACAAAAGACTACACATAGCCAACTTAAAGAAAAAACTTTTTCCCGGATTTCCCCTCAGTCTGTTCAACGTGGGAAACAAAAATGCCGAGACTGTCGATGCTTATATCTGCACTTATCTCAAAACCGAAAGAGGAGAATGCAAAGTCGTTTGGCAGGGGAAATCGAACTATTTCTTCAATCAACTTTCGCCTCTGATTTCTTACCCCGACAGTAACGCCTATAAAATGGAAATCGTCGTAAAAAGCGAGAATACCCGATACAAGGGGAGCTTTCTACTGACAGCCTCCGAATATGAAAATAGGGCCGATTATCTCGACGAGACGCTCTCTGCAATCTCATTGGAAAACAATTCTCTGCCGGCCTCTACCCCACTCGATATACCCTTGTCCGAAAATGACACTTACACACAGCCTAATATACTGCGGGTTTCGGAACTCAAAAACCCGTTTATATTCCCGTCCGAACAAACTTATACCATCTCGAACGGAGAGATTACAGGCATAGCGACCATTACAGCAGCTTTATCGGAAGGACAGTTCGGTGAATTTCCCCTATACGTATTTACAGAAGAAGGAATATGGGCTCTGCAAAACGGAAACGGAATCGTATGTTACGGAGCTCAACATCAACTGAATCGAGAGCCCATACTGCCGGAAAACCCTATCGTCCCGCTCGAAGATATGATTATGTTTACTACGGCAAAAGGATTATTTATCATACGAGGCTCCGAAATACAACAGCTCTTATCGTTCGACGAAACCGTCTGCGAAAACAATAGCCCAATCGCTCACCACGACATAGACTCTACATTAATTCCTGCGACCACCGATCAAACGACTTTATCTCAATTTATTCAAGGAAGTATCATCGCCTACAATACAATCGAAAAAGAATTGATATGTTGCAGGCCCGATCTCAAATATAGTCTCATTATCCATATTCCTTCTCTCTACATGTATCGCATAAGCCGACAGTACTCTTCCCTATTCTATGATGCCAGTCATCTACTCTCCCAAGACGCAGAGGGAAAAGTTTACGATTTACAAAAAGAATCAGCAGAGATAACCCCAATCGCACTCGTATCCCGCCCAATTACTCTCCAAAGTGAAGAGTACCAAAAATGGAGAGAAGTTTTCTGGCGACTCTCGATGTCAGAAGGAAAGCTCTTGCTTTCTCTTTGGGGAGGCAATGATGCCGAAGGCAACTTTTCCAAAATCTGTGAAATATCGAGCGCATCAAAAGTAGCAGGGCAATTACCCATGCGTTTTACAGGACTGGCATATAAATATTTCAGGCTTATTCTTTGCGGGAACGTCTCCTCTGATTTCCATCTTTCATCTGTCGATATCTACTCCGAAAACATCATCAGCAATCGGTTACGCTAATATAAAAAGGGTAGGACTTATTGTATAAGTCCTACCCTACTATTCTCATCTTACCGCAATCTACGGTTTATAGTTTTTCAATCCTTTCAAAGCTGCTGGATCGGTAGCCTCCTCGATACTCATAGCAAAGCCTCCACCCGGAGCACAAGGCTGAACGATACGAGTCTTGTTCGTCACAATATATTTACGAATCGTATAAGCCTGCGGGTTATCCTTATAATGGGCATCGGGAGCATCGGCATATATAGTTGCAATATACTTTTTCCCGGGCTCCAAGAAGTCTAAGGAGAAACGAGCCGTATGCCCATTCTCATCGACCGTGGAACCTACATACCAATTATTACCACCTTTTTCCCGGCGTGCCACCGTAATATAATCTCCCGGCTCTGCCTCCAAATAACGGCTGTCGTCCCAATCGACAGGCACATCTTTAATAAACTGAAAAGCATCGAGGAAACGATTATAATTTTCGGGTAAATCGGCGGCCATCTGCAAAGGACTATACATAGTCACGTATAAAGCCAGTTGCCGAGCCAGAGTAGAACGAACATAGCTGTGGTTATCGGGATTAAGTTTAGAAATATCCGTCTCGAAAATACCGGGAGTATAATCCATCGGACCTCCGATAAGTCGTGTAAACGGCAAAATAGTGGTATGGTCGGGATTATTGCCCCCGAACGATTCATACTCGGTTCCTCTCGCCGACTCGTTACCGATAAGATTGGGATAAGTACGGCTCAAACCCGTAGGACGAACAGCTTCATGGGCATTCACCATAATCTTATGCTTGGCGGCTTCGGTCAATGCATAGAGATAATGATTAACCATCCATTGTCCGTAATGATGTTCCCCACGAGGTATAATATCTCCCACATATCCACTCTTCACGGCATCATAGCCATGATCGTTCATAAACTGATATGCTTTCTCCATGTGCCGTTCATAATTACGAACCGAGCCCGAGGTCTCATGATGCATAATCATTTTCACTCCCTTCGATTTGGCATACCGCTCTATTTCTTCTACATCGAAATCGGGATACGGTGTGATAAAATCGAATACATAGTCTTTCGACTTACCTATCCAATCTTCCCACCCTATGTTCCAACCTTCCACCAGCACAGCGTCAAATCCATGTTCTGCGGCAAAATCGATATATTCTTTTACATGCTCGGTATTAGCGGCATGACGTCCATTAGGCGTCAAACGAGAATAATCGACCAAATCAAGTTTCACATGAGGCAAATCGGTATAAGCCCAAGTACTTTTCCCTGTTATCATTTCCCACCATACACCTATATATTTCGTCGGTTTTATCCAACTCGTATCTTCATAGACACACGGTTCATTCAGATTAAGAGTCATTTTGGATGCAAGAATATCACGCGCATCGTCACTAACAATAATCGTGCGCCACGGAGATTTCGCCGGAGTTTGCATATATCCCTTATCCCCCAATGCATCGGGTGTAAGGTGAGACTCGAATATCATATTTTTGTCGTCCAAATCGAGCGACATACAAGAATAATCGACCAATGCAGCTTCATGTAAATTGATATACAAACCATCGTCGGTTTTCATCATTAAAGCCGTTTGCACCCCCGTAGGAGAGAATGGAGTTTGAGAAGAATTCGGTGTAATAGCCTCATTCATCAATCCCCGGATTTCGGACAATTTCGACGTCACAGTGGAATACTCCTGTGTATCATAATCGCCCGGGAGCCAAAAAGCAGTATGGTCTCCCGCCATAGCAAACTGCGTCTTCTCTTCTTTAATCACAAAATAATCCAAATTGGGCTGATCGGGAAATTCATATCGGAATCCTACCCCATCGTCAAATACCCGGAAACGAATAATCATACGACGATCGGTCGACGGTTGTTCCAATGTTACTTCCAATTCATTATAATGATTCCTAATCTCTTTTACCTCTCCCCAAACGGGTTTCCATGTTTCATCGAAAGTCGATGTCTCAGAACCAGCCAAACGAAATCCATCGGTTAAATTTTTTCCCGACTTTAACTCTAATCCCAATTTACTCTCTTTAATAACCGGCCGACCTTTATAATCTACTTTATAAACAGGGACTCCATTGTCCAATTCAAAATCTAATACAATGTTCCCGTCAGGAGATTTCAAAGTCTCGGCTCTCAAAATGCCATAAGACAACAAAGCCATAAGAATAAAAATCAGTCGTTTCATTTATTCAATACATTTATTTGGGTTTTATAAAACTACGGAGAAGCATCTCAACTGCAAAGATAGGAGTTTAAGCTCCGACTCAAAAATTTCTCTATCCCTCCTTTAATTAAGAAAAACGAATAATTGAAGAAACAGTTTAAACAAACGACCTGTTTAACTTAAAATATAAATTCCTTTTATTTCAATAACGATAATCTCACCGAGATTCCATAATTGCTGTTCGTAATAGGATATGATGAAGAGGATACTAACGGTGTATTAATCTGATGGTCGAAATAAGCCCCTACCGTAATACGTTTACTCAATACATAATTGGCCGTCACTTTCAACATCGTAGTACGAGTTCCACTGGTTGCCTGAGTAAAATTCTGTTCGATACGACGAATAAGAGCCTGATTCTTGCGGAATGAAAAATCGGCATTGATCGTCAAATCGTTGCTAACACCTGTTTGAGACCCTTTCAATTTCAAAATCGTATTAAAATTAGCGATCTTATACCCGGCCCCGATTGTAAAATCGGTTGTCGACGCCTCTACGATTTGTCCGGCTGCCGAATTCAATGTCAACGTGCGGGAATCTTTATACTCTATATTGCCCGTAACATTATTTTTCAGTGTCACCTTTAACCCGATAAGGGGAGCGAACCTCTCGGTTATCATTACCGATGATATATCGAATGGAGAAGAGGGTATGGGATTGCCCGTAAGTTCATCGCGAACGAAACCGAAATCCCCGTCTGATTCCACCCAATTAAGGAACGAAGTAAATGATCCCACAGCATAGGTACACTGGTAAGCATGCGATAGAGTAAACGCTTTAAAGTGTTTCTTTATAAATGGTATTTGCATGAAACCATCGTAAGTAATTCGCCAGTTCGGCAATATAGCCGACAATCCCGGGAACGGAGACAAATCGATTTTACGGGCGTCACGGCCAGAATATGCAGCAATAAATGCAGGTATCATTACATCGGCAGAACTACGATTCACACCGCCGTTAGCCGAATCATAGGGCTTATCTCCAAAGCCGGTAGAGGCAATAAAACCTTTATTCGGATAATTGCCCAACGATCCGTAATGCGCTTCTAACCGGGCCGCTATTATTTCCCGATTTTTCAAAAAATCATCGAATGCTTGCGACGAATATCCGTCTTTTGCAGAACTACTCCTAAATGCAGTCTTCAATGCAATATGTGTCTTGGTATAGCTTCCGCCTCGTACAGTCGGCATATCATCAAACATAAATTGCATTTGAGAACTACGCGTGTCTGTTCTATTTCCTGTCAAGTTTATTTTCAAGCCCCGGATAGGTTCAAGCGCTATTTCGAAATTAAACTCCTCGGTACGACCGATGACAGCCGGACTTATCTGCGTGGAATCACATAAAAGCCAACCACGTTCTTTTGCCCGATATACATAGCTCTCATCAGTAAAACCAAAAGCGAAATCGAGGCCGGGAGCCATAGGGCCATACGAAGTCGATTGCCCGAATACATCGCCTACATTCGGAGAAAACAGAGGCAACGAAGTAGTATTGGTCTTGCGATAACGCACGCTCGCATTTCTTACCATCATCAATCCCCGTAAAGAATATTCGGCTGCTTCTTTCCAGAAATTACGTTCATTCTTATTCGAAGGAGTAATTATCACATTCAAGCGTTGGGTTCCTTTATCGAGAATCACTACATTATTGGCATCGAGAACTTTCGTCCTCAGGGCCACTTTCTTTCCAGCATCGTCCCTCGCTACAACTTTTACCTTCTTATTATTGAGATTATGCCTTAAAGTAACCGTAGTATCTTCCCGAAGCAAAATGGTACGTTCGAATTTTCTATTTTTCTTCGCTGCCGCAGCCCTATTATTGGAAGAAAAACGTTTGTTTATCTTCTGCAAATATTTCGACTTATTGTACAATTGTTCAAAATTGAAACGCCCGTCAAAGCTCAACTGCCCCTGATTATTCACCGAGTTACCTAAATCTATTTCCTCTGAAATCTGGGCTCCCCTATCCCAAGTGTATGTAGCGTTATACTTGGCATTAAACGACAAATAATCAAGAACAGGTATCTTGCTGAACGGAGCCGTATACGATGCATTGAAAGTTTGATTATAATTCCACGGTGTTCCCAAATTCTTGATGCTGGTCAACACGGTATCTTTCCATGCTTCGTATTCATCTGGGAAAAGCTGTTTATTCACCACACCGACCGGCTCCTCGATATGAGCGTTCGTCATCGTTTGCAACGAAAGGTTTATCGACTTGGTGAGATTCCATGTCAACGAGAACTGCCGATCCCATAAAAAACTTTTACTTACACTCGTCGGCAATGCCATTCCTCCCGATCCACTCACATCGCGAATCTGCTGTTCATAATAATATCGCGACATATTGGTATTAAACGCAATATTATTAGGCAAATAATTAAATTCCCATTCTTTCAAAAATTTCAAATGCTTAGATTTACTCTTTAATCCTTTCAACGGGACAAAAGGCTTAACAAAAGGAGTATAGGAATAAGTGAAACTACCCCGATAATCGTATGTATTCTCAAATTCGGTAGTAGGGTCTTGTTTCGATTGTCGATTATAAGAATAGCTGATAGAAAAATTAGCCGGGTCATAGGGCATAGGATTCTTACTCCTAATATCGAAAGAAACTCCCGACAAACTGAAACTTTCGACAGTCGATTTCTCTATCGAAGCATCACTTATAGAGTCACGCTCGGCTTTACTGCCCGCATTGTCCAAAGCATCTTTCAACAAGATATCTTGATCGAGCGGATTGTATTTAGGAGAAGTACGTTGTTCGGTAATCGAATAAAATAACGGAGCTTTCAATTTGACTTTTTCAGGCAAAAAACGCCCTAACTCGACCATCGTAGCTATATTATACTGATAGTAATCGTCTAATCGACGTTCCGTAAGGCTTTGGTCTATACCCCCAAAACCGACAGTTTCTACATGCCCCGCGATATTCAGCATAGCAATATCCGACAAACCGAGATTTACATTTGCTTTGGCAGCCCAACCACCAGATTGGTCAAAATCGGTCAAACGCATTTCATTCACCCAAACGACTATATCCTTAGCTGCATTCGAATTATTTCTCACACCGATCATCATCGTACGAACATCGCTCAAAGAAGGGTTCCCCACGATAGTCACCTTATTTTGATTTTTATCGGGATCATAACTGGAATAACGGGTTTGAAACGTCACAGTCGAATTATCCATACGTTTCTTTGCATTCCGTTCCAGCTTCAAATCGGTAAACAAAGAAAGAGGGAAATCAAACATATTGGATTGTGGCCAAACCGCTTCTTGATCTTGTGCATTATACGTGCTATAATTACCCGGCTCCGTCAATGACAACGGGACCTCATACTCATAATAATTCGATTTGCTATCGGATCCTAATCGTAAAAACACAGACACATCGCCATCTCGTAAATTAGTTTTATCGTCAATCAGCTTCTCTGCATGTACAAACATCTGTAACCGCTTGTATGTACGCATATCCATACCACTGTTCTTATAAACCGCACGAGCATCTCCCGACTGCAAATCGGTTACTTTCAAAGACATGGCTTGTTCATTAAGCTGAGTTATTTGCGATTGCCCCGGGTCTATGATACGGGTTACCCCCGGAGGTAAAACATAATTAACAGGAACCTGTCCTGCATTCTCCTCAATATTTACCACCGATATATCCATCTTACCCTGAGCCGGAGCATCTCCTTTCAAATTCAAAGCATAGTTATACGTTCGCCATTCACCCCGAACCAATTCCAACGTGGCAAAACGCAAATGTGTTTCACACTCAAAACCCGTCATAAACATGCGGATAAAACGTATCGTCTTAAAATCCTGAATAGATCCCACTTTCTTTTGAGGACGAGACAAAGGGATTTTAAATTGATACCACACAGCTTTTCCTTCTTCACCATTGCGGAGCCGGACGGTTGTCTCCCGTTTGTCGGTAATACAGTTTTTTCCCACTTCCAAACTATCGGGACATAGCGATATGCGGTACTGATAATACCTTTCATATTCGTTCAACGTATTATCCTGATTGATATCCTCCACGTCAGGAACGCTTTTGGAAGACTGATAATACGAATCATTCATTTCCTCGGGAGACCGGGAATTGTTTTCTGTTCCGTTATATCGTTTGTATCGGTCCAATATAGAAGTTTGTGCATCGTCATAATCGTGTCCACGATAAAAATGGTAATTATCCCCGGCCGGATCGTTAAACGGAGAAAACTGATCTTGTCGCATAGCCTCTACTACCGCCGGAGATAGTTTAGTTTCGAGCTTGTTCAAATAATCTCTATAAGATGAGAACCCATATTCCTCGTCATTCGACAGACCGTCTAAACCTACGTCTTGCAAAGCCCGTGCACCACTGGTATTATCGAATGCATAAGTCAACGACTGACGTTTGGATACCTTTCCCCACACCGTAGTCGCTATCTGTGTTGTATCACCGTCGACAGGCAAACCGTTCTCGAAAGACTTCATACCGTCTTTAAGAATATCTTCCGACACTTCTCCCAAATTAAAATACAATTCTCCCCCGTTATGATTAGTCTGATTCTCATCTAAAAACGGATCCATGAGCCAGAACTGTATATATTCGATATTCGATGATTCGAAATCGGTATAATCCATTTTTCGCATAATCCCGCCCCAACGGTTCTCCGGATTCAACAAAAGTCCTTGTGAGTCGATATTATCGGCATCGAGATTGTACGGCCCCCGTTCCTGTGGATAAAATGAAAGGTTCAATGTCTGTAAGGTCGTCGATTCGCCATAATTGATTTCCTTATTGGGAAATATTTCCCGTACACTCACTTCACGTACATAAGGATTAGACAATTGGTCCAAATCATTTTTCAGGTGAGCCGGTATCAATGTCGAGTTTTTCTGAGTAAACATTCTATCGATATAATACCACGATAGCAATGCTCTATTTTGCCCATAACGAATATCATTGGAATAACGAGCTTCGGGAAACAAAGCATCAGATGAAGGGTCGTACGGAGTGGAAGCCAACGTCCACGAATAAGGAGACTTCAAGTCCAACCCTGTTTGTGTCGATTCGAAATCATCGATATACGATGTTCCCTGCGAGCTGCCGTTTTTGGATTTATGCGGTATCAATTGGGCAAATTCAGCCGTGAGAGCCAACGTAGAAGGAGCTGTTGCGTTTACAGTCGGAATTTTATTCAACAAATTGGTCAACCATAAAAAATTCGTATTATAAGACAAGTTCACTCCCCACAAAGTATTATTCAGTACCTCATCGCCCATATTTACTTTTTCTGTCAGGGACTTTTCAGACAAATGCATAATCGTCGCTCCTACATTAAAATCTTTGGAGAACGCATAATTCAAATCGAGTCCCAGCATTGTCTTACGTTGCATATTGAACATCGATTGATTTTCAAGCGATACACTAATCGGAGTTCCCGCCTCGATTATACTTTGGTTCAATATCGTCACGACACCCATCGCATAATCCACAATATAATCGGAATTTTCGACCAAAGTCATACCTCCGGCAGTAACGACCACCGATCCCCGAGGTACATTCATCGCATTTAATCTTATCTCTGCGCCCGAAGATGCTTTATATTCTCCGGTCATAATAAATTTATTCTTCTCCGATACTTGCTGGGCGATAGTCAATGTCGAATCATACAGCTCTTGATAAACATACTTTTCCGCTATCGCCGCATTTCCTATTTTTTCGGCCAAGTGACTACCGAACGGCTCTATGACCGGAAATATAATTCTTCCGTTCGAAGATTGAATCGTATACCCTCTATGTAGTCAAAAATACCATCGGAATATTCCGACTCATTCGCATCCAAACGGTCGAGGTTCATTACTTGCAACAAAGTCCGATTGGATATATTCCCCTCCGGTATATTATTTACAGCTACCCCCGTAGAATCATTCTGATATTTAATATACAACCTGAATTTATCCTTCTGAACCTGATAGGCCCCCAGCGAATAAACATTTTTCATCATTAAATCCCAAATGGGTAATGAGGTCGATATGGTAGAACCCTTCAACATTTTCAGAAAAAGACATTGATCCGTATCGGTAACATCTCCCGAAAACTCCCCAACCTGATAAACCTGTCCGTTATAAGTATATTCATAAGCGACAGCAATCATCTCATCGGCATTCAGCTTACTTTTCAGAGAGATATAACCCAATTGGGAATTCAAGGTATATTCAGAAGAAGCAAGTTTCCGGGCACTCTCTATTTTCACATAATCCTGCCCCCCCTCGATACCATAAACAGAAAGAGGTTCCAAAGCCTGTGTCACCAAATTGATATTACGAGCATCGGGATAACCGTTTTTAATCTCGGCATACAACGAGTTGGAGTTATTCATCGGATTCTGCTGTGCGGTAGCCGATATCCAATGGTCGTTACCGATATGAACATTTTCGGCCAAATCCATAAAACCGACAATATTCCTCGATTCTTCATAATTGCCTTGTTTATTCGTAATCCAAACTTCTATTCGATTGATACTCACGCCCGATGAGACATAAGGTAGTTTGGAAGCAAATTTATCGTAATTGTCCCTAAAAAAATGAGCTAAGAAAAAGTGCCTGTTTTCGTCATAAGCGTCTGCCCGGATTTCGAAAGGCGTGGTCTGTGCCCCACCACTCGCATTGACCGTTTTCGATTCGGACTGTTGTTGAGAAATAAGAGCGGTAGCCGTCAGTTTACCGAACTGCATAGTCGTCTTTACACCGAATAAAGCCGTACTACCACGTATCAACGACGACCCCGTGGTCATACTCACATTACCGGCTTCGATATTCTTAATAATCTCGTCTTCTTTTCCCTGATATTGTAATTTGAGATTTTTCGAGTCGAAATCGAAAGTCGCATCGGTGTTATAGTTCATATTGAACGACATCTTGTCACCGACTTTCGCCGTTACCGAAGCCTGTATCTTCTCGTCGAAGTCGAAATAAGTCTTCTTTCTGGAACTCATCGGCAGTGCGGGATTATCGAGTTTGTTATGTTTCAATCCCATATTCAACTCGATAGAACCTTGTGTCTTCAATTGTACGCCACCCGGTCCAAAAACTTTTTCCAATGGCCCGAGAGAGAACTGCATATCCAAAAAATTAAACTCCGATTTGCTGTTCTCTGCAAAATTCTGTGCATTTCGTTCCCGATAATACTGCTGCATGGATTTACGCA
>ERZ772820.2110-NODE-2110-length-14529-cov-8.730620_pt1 | contig 14529 bp, 11 predicted proteins | sample MGYA00511377_ERZ772820 | MGnify/ENA primary metagenome ERZ772820 (study PRJEB29015, sample SAMEA2737684) | human gut metagenome | biome: human gut; feature: human-associated habitat; material: faeces | place: China | collected 2012 ...
CGGGTTTCTTCGCCGCGTCGGCCGCGCGTTCGTCGCGCGTCTGCTTCATCTGCAAAATGGCCTGCGTCTCTTGCGCGCCGCGCGAGGTGTGCCTGGGCGCTTCCGGCTCGGTTTTCTTTTGCTTGTTTCTGCGGGAGGCCGCGCCGCTGGTATCGGAAACCATCCAATCCGGCGTATCCTCCTCGGTGCCCACGATGATGCGCACCGGCTCCTCCGAAACGGGCGCGGCCGGGGGCCTGCGTCTGCGGCGGGGTGTCTGGCGATCATCTGCCATGGGCTTCACCTCCTATTCAATCGAAAAGCGGGGCGAACCCCGCCAGTGTAAACGACGTCATCCTTTATCATACTGCATTTTGCCGCTTGGCGCAAGGTTTTTTTGCGCGCGCGTCACGCGAACCCGCCCGGACGCATAGCCTGAACGGGGGAAAAACGGCTTCTGTCTATATAGACGGGAGGAACGGGTGTTTTCTTGCATACAGACGCTTTTTTCCCCGCGCGAGAGAGGAGAGGGCAGATGGAAAAGACGATAAAATGGATTGCAGCCGCGGCAGGCGCTGCGGCCGGGCTTTTGACGCGCATGCCGACGGCGATTCGGCTGCTTGTGCTGCTGATGGTGCTGGATTATCTGAGCGGCGTGGGCGTTGCGCTGCTGGGCAAAAGCCCGAAGAGCGAGGGCGGCGCGCTGAGCAGCCGGGCGGGGTTTGCCGGTCTGGCGCGCAAGGCGATGATTTTGGTGATCGTCCTTCTGGCCGCCGTGCTCGATCAGCTCACGGGGAGCGCGGCCTGCACCGGCGCGGCGACGATGTTTTATATCGTCAACGAATCGCTTTCGATTTTGGAAAACGCGGTGCTGCTCGGCGTGCCCGTGCCGCAGCGGCTGCGGCAGGCGCTCGACGTGGCGCGGCTCGCCGCCGACAACGCAAAGGAAAAACCCAAGGACGGTTGAGTGTTTCCGGGGTGCGGCGGCCGCCGCACCCTGTGCCCGCTGCGCGCAGGAAACTTTTTTCAAAGAAAGGGTTGACAAATCCGGCCGGGTTTCGTATAATATACACGTTGCACCGCTGGTGCAGAAGGTGAATATGCGGTAGTGCTGGAATTGGCAGACAGGCACGTTTGAGGGGCGTGTGTTGTACGACGTATGGGTTCAAGTCCCATCTACCGCACCACCAAGGGACTCAGATATTGATATAATATCTGGGTCTTTTCTTTTGCATTTTTTTGGAGTTGCGATGCAAAGTTCAAGGTATTATCAGCTATAATTCGTGTTTGACGGGGAATAATTGCAGGATTTCGTTTCTCTGAATCAAATGCTCAATTTGCTTCCAAACGGATAGCAGGCAAAATAGGTCGTTAGTCTACTCAAGGCGGCGGGTCCTAACCAAATTTGCACCCCCCTGGGCAGAAAAAGAGGAAAGCGTACACAGTGTTACGATATAATCCGTACACGGTGTACGCTTTTGCTCTGGAGATTTGGTGCAGCAATAATCTTTGATAGGCGGGTGCGGAAATAGACTACTCAAGTTAATTAAGTAGTCTATTCTCGGGAAGAATCTGAATACAGCGGATTCAGGCATCTGAGAAGTATGAAAAACAGCAGAGATGAGCGCTATTGCAACCCTTGAGGAGATCGGCATTTTCGAAATCCGACTTCGTGATGCGATGGACATTACCAGCAATACCTACCTCAAGCTGATGGTTGCCGAAAAGGCTGACCAGTCGGAGGTAGATGCCCTCGGTGAGCGCATGGACGCAGCAGAACTGAAGATCACGCCGGATGCCATTGTTTCTACGGTCACCGGCTCCCAGCAGTATCAGGATGACCTGGCTTCCGTATCTGTGTCAGGAAGCGGCATCGAGATGATCGTGGGCACTCAGACTACAAGCACTGCTTCATGGACGGGCGTATCTGCGATGTCTGAACTGAAGGATGGTGTGCAGATTGCTTTCTGGCTGCCGCAGAGCAGCGGTGCGAATGTTACTCTGAATCTGACGCTTGCTGATGGATCGACAACCGGTGCTATCCCGTGTTACTTTTCCGCAGGCACACGGCTGGGGACTCAGTACAGTGCGGGCAACGTCATTCGTCTTACTTATCGCGAGAATGCGAAATACTACTCCAGCACAATCGCCAAGGGCTGGTGGGCTGACGCGAATTACAACACGGACACCTATGACCGTATCCAGCACGGGACAGTCAAAGCTAAGGAAACCTGTGCGTACTTTAGGCTCATCGTCAGCGACAGCGAGGGTTACTATCAGCTTGCTGCCGGTAAAGCGTTCGACATTTCCAAGCCTATTCTGTGGCTGACGAGTACGCTCCCTGCCGGTTATTCCACCTCCAATGCATATCTGGCCTATTCCAGTATTTCTGTCAGAAATCATGTGTCGGATTTCACGGGTACGACGGGTGCTTCTCTATATCTGGTCGGAACGCTTGTCGGTTCGACCTTCCTTCCTGCAGAAACCTACCTGACCTGCACGCCGCCGACAGAAGAAGATGGCCTCACATACATGCTGCTGGGCATCATGACCTCTGCGTATGCCATGAACCTCTTCCCGGAGCATCCGCTGTACCGCTTTGTGAACGGAGCTTTCCAGCCGCTGTCGCAGGTGGCATATGAAGCCTACACAGAGGTCGGCGAGGTGCGCACAGAAATGCGGACTGCCATCGAGCGAACCAATGCAGTCATTGCGCTCAAAGCTGACCAGGAGTTCTGGTGACAGGCTCAACAACTGCTTCTGATTCATCCTGATTCGGAAATTTCTCGGAGTGTATATAGGCGGTTGCTTCATCTGCGCTGAATATGAAAACTTCTTCATCACCATTGGAAATCAGAGTGCTGTACATCTTGTATTTGTTTTCCCGGTTCCATCCAAATAGTGAATAAATGGTATCGCAATAAGCTGCACATGCAATGGGGCGGCTTTCTTTGCGGCCATTTTTCATTTTTGCCCAGATGACAGCATTTCTGTTCTGCTTGCTTGCGGACCTAACGGCGAATTTGCGCTTTGTTGGGTGTACCAGCAGTTCTACGTGGAAGTCAGACTTCATGCGCCTAATGCATTCGATGCCAAATTTGATTGAATCATCGAAAAATGTGACATTTCCGTCCTTGTATTAATACCATGTTCGGCACACTTTGCCATGGATGCATTATCATGGCTTGCGAAACTATGTGGTATGCAGAATGAATCTGTTATATCGTTCGCAGGCTATGCTAGTGGTGTGGTTTCTGCCGTACCACTAGCTGTCTTGAGTTGGATTGCAAAAACAGCTTGGAAAAAGATCAGAGGAAATATCGGGGGCTTTCTAACGGTTTCCAGCAATTAACTATCGCAAAACGAAAGCTCGGTGTTGCACCCGCCGAGCCTCAGTTTGCACCCGGCTGCACCCGTTTTGCACCCAAATGCACCCAATGCAAAACGAAAGGGTTATTGCAAAAACGATAGCCGGGCATTGTATTAGTTTTTGAGTCATTTCACAGTAGAAAACGCTTAAGTCACAACGACTTGAGCGTTTTTCTTTTTGTGTTTTTGACCAAAGTGCCACAAATTTGCCACAAGCGCCGTGGCGGAGGAGGCCGCAAAGCCGCGTGGTATGTGGGTTTGCGGCCTCCTCCGCCACGAAAGTTCCACAAAGGTTACTGGACGAACAGATTGTGCATCTTGTTTCCTAGTTCTTTCAGCTTTTCCGGCTGTACATGGACGTAGTGATCCATGGTCATCTGGATGGTGGAATGTCCGACCAACGCTTGCAGGGTTTTCAAGTCAGAGGTTTCGCCCGCTGCATAGGTGAGGTGGCTGAAGCCATAGCGGATCAAGCATTTTTTTGAACAAGCCACAATCAGCGGATCAGCCGGCGGCTGCGGCTTGTCTACAAGGAATGAAGGGGTGCGCGCCACTGGCGACACACCCCTGTTTTTATGCACTTTTTTCTGCCGGCTGATGACAGCATTGACGGTTTTGGATGGAATTGATCACAAATCAGCCTGTTTTGAGAATTTTTCTACATTGAAAAGGTTTTGCAAATTGGGAAATGGCGATGCCGCGTCGGCTCAAAGGAGGCTTGATTTTGCTGACTGCAGCAAGGATGCGCGTGAAATAGCGGAGTGCTCAGATACGCCCATCCGTTTGTTAGCCGAACAATTCCGTCTCAATGCGCATCAGTCGGTTGAATTTTGCATTGCGCTCGCCGCGCACGGGAGAGCCCATTTTCATCTGTTCGGCTCCAATGGCAACAGCAAGATCGCAATAGAAATCTTCCAGAGACTCGCCGGAACGGCAGGAGGCGGTAATGCTAAAACCGTTGTCAATCGCAAGCATGGCCGTCTGGAACGCTTCGGTTACAGTGCCGATTTGATTGAGCTTGAACAGCAGTGTGTTTGCTGCCTTCTTTTCAATTCCCAGGCTCAAACGCTTCGCGTTGGTGGCAAACAGGTCGTCACCGGAAATTTTGACGCCTGGCAGCGCCTTGGTTAAACGCGCAAAATCATCAAACTGGTCTTCCTGGAAAGCATCCTCAATGTAAGTCAGAGGATAATCCTTGCACAGCTTTTCGTAATAGTTCAGCAGCTCGTCAGGTGTGTAACGCCTTTGGTACTTGGAAAGCAGATACGTTCCTGTTGCTTCATCATACATTTCGTTTGCGGCCACATCCAGGCCCAGGGAGGCATATTGTTCGCAGCCTGCCGCGCGAACGGCACCAAGGATGGTATCGAAGGTTTCCTCGGTCGACTCCAGCGCAGGGGCAAGCGCGCCCGCATCCTCAGGGCAGATGCCGACTTTGCTGTGAACCGCCTTTTCCAGCTCGTAACGGATCCTGCACAGCGCTTCTACAGAGTCGGCATATGTGGGAAATCCGTCCAGAATCAGCAAATAATCTTCAAATTCCAGCCCGGAGGGTGAAAATGCGCCGCCGGAAATGACCGTCGAGGAAACGCAGGGAATGCGCCTTGGCGAAAAACCGCCCAAATAACGGTAAGTAGGCAGCCGCAGTGTGGCGGCGCCGGCCTTTGCAGCCGCCATGGAGGCAGCCAGAACGGCGTTGCTTCCAAGGCGCTCTTTGCGGGATGTGCCATCCAGCTCGCACAACACCCGGTCGATGGCACGCTGATCGGTTACATCCATCCCGCGCAAGGCGTTGTTGATTTCTCCGGACAGGTTCGCGGCAGCCTTTCTTGTACCGAAACCACGATAGCGTTCTCCTCCGTCGTATAGTTCCACAGCCTCATACTTGCCTTTGGATGCGCCTGAGGGGGTGGAGGCATGAACGGTCATTCCATCAGAGGTGGTCAGCACGGCTTCCACTGTAGGCTTTCCCTTGCCGTTGAGAATTTCATACCCGGTGATTTTTTCAATAGTCGTTTTCATGTACGTTTCTCCTTGCAGTATGTTTCATTCGGATGGGAAAAGGTCTCCTTGCGAATCGAACACGAGCGGGGTAGGCTCTTCCAGAATATCAAAGGCGGGATTGCCTCGCGCTTCCTCCAGCAGCGCAGGCGAAACTTGGATTTCCTTCAGGTGCATCGTATCGCGGATGCGCACCATACGCAGCTTCTCCCTGTCCGCCCCCTGCGCGCAGTGGATAGCCGCCTGAATGCACATACGCTGGTTCGGCAGGTACATGGGAATTTTGGGCACTTCTGTACCGCCGGTGGTTAAGCTGTTTGCGTAGGTAATGTCCGGATCGATTTTGTCAAAAAAGCGTTTGGTGATCAAATCCATCACGCCTACGCCATGTGCATTTCCGTGGGACTGTTCTGTCAAGTCCAGCACAGCCACCTGCCGGGCGCGCCCGTCCAGCGGAATGCCGCTTGCGTATTTGTAGGTGTGGGTTACATTGGGATCCACGCCCGCGCCGCTGATTTCCTTTCCGAAATAATCCACAATGACAACATCCAGATTGTCAAACAGAATACGCGGCATGAGCTGACGCGCCAATGTCAAATAGTCCGGTTCCTGATCGATGATCTCCTGCGGCGTCAGCGCGACGATTTGATACGGCATATCAATCGCATTTTCAATGACTGCCAGACCCAACAGTACATTCGCGTTTTGCAGAATGGCCTTGCCGAACAATTCAATGGATTCGCCCATTTTGTCAGCGCCACGTCCATGTACTGTCTGCGCGCCATATTGCTTTCCCAGCCCGATGGCCATCATTTTGAACAGGCCGCTTTCATACCTGCCTCGGAACCCCGTGTGACATTTGATGCGGTTGACCAGGATGATGCCGTCTGCCTCGGCGGCATAACGATCGATGTACACGGGTGTACTGTCCGGAAGTTCTCCGATTTTGACGGTTTCCATCGTCGCCCGGATGGGAGCTCCCACCGTTTCCTCGGTGATGCCATAGCGCGTCAAAACATCGCGTTGTCCATCGGCGGTTGCGCCTCCGTGGCTACCCATGGCCGGAATCAGAAATGGATCGCCGCCGCAGCTTCGCACAAAGGCTGCCGCCTCGCGCAGCATATCCTTCATGCCGAAAATGCCGCGGCTTCCTGCGGTAATCGCTACGCGCATTCCCGGGCGAATCTTTTTTCGCAGAACTTCACGATCCATGGCAGTGCGCGCAGCTGCAGCCACATCCGGCAGCGTCTCCTCCGGCAAATGCTGCCGGATGCGCGCCATAGGGGGGATTGGAATGCCATCCAGAATGCGGGAAATTGCGTCGCTGCTCATTGCACTGCATCCTCCTTCTGAATGACAATCACGGAAAGGTCCAGCACGCTGATGCCAGGCGTTGCCTCTACGCCGCAGCCCAGTTCCCAAAGGGGTGCGGAGGTACCGTGCGTACGCATGGCCTCATTCAGATCAATGCCCCGCGCCTTAGCCTGGGCAATGGTTTCGCCGTCTACAATCGCACCGGCCAGACAGTTGGGCGCGCCGGGCAGCTGCAAGCCACCGGGGCCATCCGTGCCGTCCGTGTCCACCGCGCCCACTACGATGCGCTTGCTTCCGGCAATCTTTTGCGCTGCTGCAATGCAGTATTCCTGATTGCGCCCGCCAACGCCCTTTTCATGACCGATGGCCACCACGTTCTCGCCGGAGGTAATCAGCACGCACGGCGCTGCCAGCGGTTCGTTGGAGCGTTCGCAGTTCAGGGCAATGGCAGCGGTAACCGCTCCCGCTTCTTTCGCCTCTGCGCACAGATATTCGCAGAGCATGTGGGGCGTATAGCCCAGTTCGCGTGCCTTATCCGCTACGGCGGGATAAACCGTGGCATATTTGGGCGTAAGGCCGAATACGCGGGCGTTCATCGACTCATATTCATCATGCTTAACGGTTTCGTAGGCGGGATCCGCCTCCAGGAAGAACTCCTGAATGCGCTTGGGCACGCGGTTCCAGGCGTCGTACTTGTGGAACACCTCCATTGCATCGGCAAAGGTGGTGCCGTCCGCAAGCGTTGCCAGGAAGCGGTTTTCCCGCATGAAGGTTTCATAGTTCATGCGTACGACCGGCGTATTCGTCTTGGCAATGTCGGTGGTTACCAGGTGCACCAAACTGGCGCGTTTGAACAGGCGGGAGATTTTTCCGCCCTTCATGCGGTCCAGATGGGTGCGGATGCAGTTGAGATCTTCCGTGATGATGCCCTTCTCCTGCTGCATCATGCGGGTGAATTCGCGCATCTCCGCGATGGAAACGCCTTCGATGGGCCAGGTCAGCAACGATGAAATACCGCTGCCTGCAATCGTGATGACCAAATCACGTTCGGTAATGTCCTTGGACCAGGCGTAGATCTTTTCGCAGCCCTCCATACAGAAGTCATCCGGCAGGGGATGTCCGGCCAGCGTTACGCCAATTTTCTTCAGCAGCATGGGGTCTCCGTGCTTGCCGATGACGTGGCCGCCGGTAAGTCTGTCCCCGAGAATTTCTTCCAGCGCAAGCGCTGCGCGTTGCACGCCCTTTGCCGCGCCCACCACGATGACGCGGTCGTACTGGTCCAGGTCGTACACGGCAGGGCCGCTGCGGGGATCGTCCTTGAGCTCGAACTCCGGGCAGTCAAAGGTGAGAATGCTGCCCTCCAGCCGCATCAGGCGCTTGACGCCACGATACGGATCGCACTGCGCAAGGCCCGCGTCCAGCATCTCTACGGCATGACGCCGTCCCAGCATGTTTCCGTGACAAGTGAGCATTTGTTCGTTTTGAATCCGGTCCATCATGTAAACCTCCAGATGTTTTTGGATTTGGCTTTGTACGGTGTAACCCGTTTGCTTTTACGATTCCATATTTTTTCGGATGCGCCACAGCGTGGAACGGTTGATGCCCAGCCTGGCCGCCGTGCGCTGCGTGTCCATGTTCTCCTCCAGGTACACCTGCTCGATGATCTTTTCTCGAATCTTGTCCAGCGGCTGGTGCAGGTCCAGCCAGTCCGGCAGCGTCGCCTGTGAATCATACCGGGCCAACTGCCCCCGCACCTCGTCGGCTGTGATGTATTCGCTTGTGGAGGCGGCCACCAGCGTGCGGATGGTGCGTTCCAGCTGGTCCAGATTGATCTTCCAATCGTGCTTTTGCAAAAGCTCCAGCGCCTCGGGCTCATATCCGATAATCTGCTTGCTGAACATGTCGTTGTATTGCGACAGGTACATGCCTGCAAACACCGCAATCTGCTCCGGCCTCTCGTTCAGCGACGGAAGGCGTATGACGGTACCGCACAGTTTGCAGTACAAAGAATGCAGGAAAGCTCCTTCTCTGACTTTGTCCTGAATATCCACCAACGCAGAGCTGATGATATGGTTTCGTCTGAGCAGCCTCGTATCTTCGATGTAGGCGTTTAGCTGTGTCTGCATTGGCAAAGAGAGCATCTGCAGTTTTTTAAAGTGGATGGTGCAGCCGGTGTCGTTGAGCAGGGAATGGGTGTTGTTGAGCATGGCATTCCAGGTTTTTTCAGTGAGCAGCTGGCAGTTAATACGAAGGAAAGGCGCGTTTTTATAGTTGGAAACCGCATGGATAAAGCGTACGCAATGTTCTGTTCCGGTGCCGGTTTCTCCGTAGACAAACACGGGAAATGCTGCAGCATTGTTGGTGCTCACCTGACGGATGAGCTCGCGCGTATGATCATCCGCAATAAACCGCATGCTATAGTCCGTTTTGGCGTGTTTATCAAGTTTGATGTCCATAAAAGGGGATGGGGCAGACCACACAATCGAGGGACGTACATAGAAAATGGTCAGCCGTTCATCGGCGCTCTCTTGCGTGGCGTGACGAGCAGTCACGCGCAGCAGCCGGTTTTCATGCCTGAGGGAAAAGCGAATTTCCCGTTCTTTTTCCGCTTCGCCAACACGCTGATAAAGCAGATTTTTCAAAGCGTCATATTGAAGTTCGCGGAAAGCGGCGTTGCGGTAACGGTACTGACCCTGCGTGTTCATGATGGCAACGCCAATCTCTGTGTGTTCCACCGTTTCGGTATAGGGCAAATCACGCTTGAGGGTCAGGCTGATATTTTCCAGCTGCTTCAGGCAGGCGTCCAACGCTTCTGCAATGGTTTCGCGTGTGTAGGAAAAGGGAAGGGTACGAATGCCCAGCGCGCTGACGCGGGACGTGAGAAAGCTGTCCGTTACCACCAGCTGGATTTTGCTTTCGACGATGTGCTGTAATTCTATATTCGCTTGGTCAGCTGTATCCATTGCATAAAGGGCAATGTCCCGATGCAGGAACTTAAGAATGCTTTGCAGTTTTCCAATGATTTCCGAAGAAGCGGCTACGCAGTAGGGTACGCCTCCTACGTCGGCAATCTGCAGCGTGGCCAGCAAGTCGTAAACGCTCACATCCAGGGCCATTACAGGAAGAGGCAGTGTTGCGGAAAGCTCTGCCGCTACATGCGTATGCGCAAGGATGGCATCGAAACGCCCTTTGCGCAGCGCCGCACGAAGCACGTCGGATGCATCGCTGCGTTCCGCTACGGTTATGGTGACTGTCAGGTCCTCATAATCCAATGTCGCCTGTTCGACAACGTAACGCATTTCCTCATAGGGAATAACCACCAAAAGATGATACGGTTTTTCCATCGCCTCACCTCCCTTGACAAAAAAGAGTGTTCCCGTTCCCATGCGTAATTCATTATCATGATAGAAGCACATCCGGGAAAAGACAATTTTTGCAGAAATGTTTTTTGTTGTATTTTGCAACATCAATTTCGTTGAACGAAGATGAAGCGAAGGGGGATTCATCGTTTGATTTGGCAGGGCGCCGGCGGGCAGCACGCTGACCGTGGAGGTGATTATGTGGTTTCCGGAAAAAAACGACCCACAAAAAACGTTTCTGCTGTGCTTACGGCGTAAAGACAAATGCTTTTTCAAAAAAAGATCTTCTCAAAAAAAGACATATATTGAGGAAGAAACAGCAAGGCGGGTTGCAACGTGCAACAAAATAAATTTTTATCCAGATTGTAATTGCAATTTTGATAGGCTAACATAAAACCAACAAAGGTCCATTCCATATCGTTCGTTCCAGAGGTTGGAATGGCAAAAATGAACAAGGAGGGTAACCTGATGAAAAAATTCTTTTCCGTACTATTGGCACTGCTTCTGGTGTTCGGCGCTACTACGGCAATGGCTACGTCTGTGGAAGAGCTTGGCCGCGCACTGACCAAGGAAGAACTGGAATCCATTCGTCCGGCCAACTTTGGCAACAAAGCCATCTCCTACATCGCGCCCTATAGTGCCGGCGGCGCCGCCGACCTGGTAGGCCGCAAGCTGGCTGCGATCGCAGGCGAAAAATACGGCGTAAACGTGGTCGTTGAAAATGTTGTCGGCGGATCCGGCACCGTGGGTCTCATGACCGTGCTCACTGCCCGTCCCGACGGACACACCGTGGGTATCATCAACGCCGCCATGCTGGGTATGAAGATTCAGGGCAACCTGGATCTGGACCTGGATACCGGCATCACGCTTTTGACCAAAGAGGTTGAGGACGTGCTGGGCATCTTTGTCAAGGCTGACGGCGACGTCAATACCTGGGAAAAGTTTGCTGACAAGGTAAAGAACAACCCCGCCGGCACCGTACAGATGGGTCTGGCCGGCACCTACAGTGCAAACCACGCCAGCGTTCTGGAAATCGCGGAACACCTGACCGGTGACAAGAACGCCTTCAATATCCCGATCTACGGTGGTGCTGCCCGCTCCATCCAGGAAATCATCGGCGGTTTCTGCGACGCTACCATCTGCAAGCCCGCCGACTGCATCAACCAGCTGATCAACGGCGAGGTTGTGTGCATCGCCTATGTGGCGGAAAACCGCGTGCCCGCCTTCCCCGATGTGCCCACCGTGAAGGAATTCCTGCCCGACGCCAAGATGTGGGGCGATCCCTTCTATCTGGCCACCTATCTGGTCACCACCCCCGGCGTGGATGAAGCAACCGCCAACTACCTGACCCAGCTGTTCATCAGCTGCGCCATGGACGAGGAATTCCAGCAGATGGCTAACGAAAGCGGCTTCATTGCGCAGGACTTCCCCACCGGCGACGGCCTCAAGGAAATCATCGGCGGCTTCTACAACGATCTGATTGCCATGAACGGCATCTTTGAATAAGGCTGAAAGCTGAGTCCTGCTGAATGATTCCGGCGTTTGCCATCTGCGCAGCGCAGATGGCAAACGCCTTCTGTTTCCTCCTCAGCTCCGGATTTCCGGTCGGGAGAAAGCTGCTTGACTTGAGAAAACCATTTTTATGAATGAAGAAAGGGGCTGAATTTCGGTGTACAAGCGAAAGATCAACCTTTCCGAGGCAACCCCAAAGGAAAAAGAAACCAAATTTTTCGAACTGCTTGTGACGCTTTTTTTTAGCGGGCTTGCGATCTACCTGCTCTACATCGCTTACACAACCGAAAAGGTCAGCAACACGCAGGTGCTTATGATCAAGGCGATGACGATCCCCAAGATCGTGCTGTACGTGATGCTGGTGCTGTCACTGGTGGTGCTGTGGCAGACGCTTTCGTGGTATTTTCATCACGGCTGGAAAAATGTCTGGCCGGCGTTTTTAAAGCTGATTCCGCTCAGGACCCTGTTGACCTTCCTGCTGGTCATCGTCTATGTGAAGCTGTGGGATGTGCTGGGCTTCTCCATTTCCACCTTCCTGTTCTTTGCAGTTGAATCCAAGCTGTGCAAACCAGAGCAATCCATTGGCAAAACGCTGCTGATTTCGCTCATTTTCAGCGTGGCCGTGTATCTCATCTTCGTGGTGGGTTTCAGCATGTTCCTGCCCGAACCCATTCTGGACCTGATCATTTACGGCTAAAGGAAGGAGGAAAGACTGCATGGAAGCTTTGAACATTGCGTTTTCGTATCTGACCAACCCAAGCTGCATGATTTTCTGCTTCGTCGGCACGTTTATGGGACTCACCTTCGGCACGCTGCCCGGCCTGACGGCCACCATGGGCATCGCGCTTCTGATTCCGCTTTCTTATGGCATGGACGCGGTTACCGCCATCGGCATGATGATTGGCTGTTATGTAGGCGCCTATGCCGGCGGCGCGGTATCCGCCATCCTTTTGAATATTCCCGGAACCCCCTCGGCGATTGTGACCGGCTGGGACGGCTACCCCATGATGAAAAAGGATCAGGGCGCCAGAGCCATGGGCTGGGCCGCCTGTGCATCGCTGATTGGCGGTTTGCTCAGCTGGGGCGTGCTGGTGTTCTTCTCTCCCTATCTGGCGAAACTGTGCACCAACTTTTCCTGCGCGGAGTATGCCGCGCTGGCCTTCCTGGGCCTGATGATGATTTCCTCCGTGACGGGCGACAACGTGTTCAAGGGCGTGGTCGCGGCGCTGCTGGGCGTGATGATGGCCATGGTGGGCGTCGATGTGGAATGGGGTACCGCGCGCTTTACCTTTGGCAACTATAACCTGCTGGGCGGCATCGCCCTGCTGCCGGTGATGGTGGGCCTGTATTCGCTGCCCCAGGCGCTGAACCTTTGCAACGAAAAGGACGTCAAGCGCGAGGTGCACGTCAAGTTTTCCAACTTTGTGCCTAAGCTGAAAGAATTCTGGCAGTATAAGAGGACGCTGCTGCGCACCGCTGTAATTGGCGTCATCATCGGCATCATTCCTGCAACGGGCGCCAACATTGCTCAGTTTATCTCCTACGACCTGACCAAGCGTCTGTCCAAGGATCCGGATTCGTTTGGAAAAGGCAATGTGGAAGGCGTCATCACCGCTGAGTGTGCCAACAATGCCGTGTGCGGCGGCGCAATGGTTCCACTGCTCACGCTGGGCATCCCCGGCGACGGCGTGACAGCCATCCTGCTGGGCGGCCTGATGATTCACGACATCACGCCCGGCGCAAAGCTGTACGCTACCCACTACGATTTCGTCGTTGGCATCTTCACCTGCATGCTGGTGTGTACCATCATGTTTGCCCTCATCCAGATGGTGGGCATCAAGTTCTTTATCAAAATCCTGTCGGTACCCAATAATTTCCTGGTTGCGGGCATCTGCGTACTGATGGCCATCGGCGCGTTCGCGGCGCGCAACATGCCCTTTGACGTAGGTCTGGCCATTGCTTGCGGCGTACTTGCCTATTTCATGGGACGCGCCAAATACCCGGTTGCGCCTGCCGTGATGGGCTTGGTGCTTGGCGGAACGTTTGAAAAGGAAATCCGCACCGCCCTGTCTGTGGCCCGTTATGACGTGAGCGTGTTCTTTACCAACCCCGTTACCTGTGTGCTGATCCTCATTGGTGTAGGCTTTGCTACCTGGACCGTTGTGCGAAACGCAAAAGCAAAGAAAAAGAAGGAACAGCAGGCTGCGCAGACAGCGGGCTAAGAAGTCGCCTTGGCTTTCAGACGATTTGCGCAACATCAAGAAGAGACGGCGTGACTGGAGTGAACCGCACCCCGTCAAGAGGACAGATAAAAAATATAAAGTTTTCCCGGCCAGCAGCCATTGGACTGCTGGCCGCTTTTTATGTGGCGAGGCAAAGCGTGTGCTTTTCCATCGGCGTCAGGACGCCCAGATTGCGCTGGACACGTCTCGTGTTGTAATAGCGAATATACTGCTGGATCATCTGAACAAGCTCGTGCTTGCTGATGAACCGTCTGCCGTAATAGCGTTCCCGTTTCAGGATGCCCCAGAAGCCCTCCATTGGGCCGTTATCAATGCAATGCGCCACGCGGGACATACTCTGCGTCATCCCAGCCTGCACAAGCTTGTGGTGGAAGGTACGGTTGGTGTACTGGAACCCTCTGTCACTATGGAACAGAGGATGCGCGTCCGGGTTGGCTTTCACAGCCTTATCAAAGGTCTTGAAAACCAACGGATTGTCATTGCGTTCGCTGAGCACATAGGACACGATGCGCCGATCGCAAAGGTCGAGGATGGCGCTCAGATAGAGCTTTTGTACCTTCACACCCTCAAACCACTTGAATTCGGTCACATCGGTGAGCCACTTTTCATTGGGCTTTGCGGCATAAAACTGCCTGTCCAAAAAGTTTTCGGCAAGATACTGCGGGTTCTTCGCTCGCCGCGTGCAGCCATGGTTGTTGTACTTGATCGTGGAACGGATATCTCTGGCCCGGCAGATGCGGAGCACCCGCTTG
>ERZ772820.2115-NODE-2115-length-14491-cov-6.857509_pt1 | contig 14491 bp, 16 predicted proteins | sample MGYA00511377_ERZ772820 | MGnify/ENA primary metagenome ERZ772820 (study PRJEB29015, sample SAMEA2737684) | human gut metagenome | biome: human gut; feature: human-associated habitat; material: faeces | place: China | collected 2012 ...
AAACAAAAGCTAGTAATCCTGAATATAAACCATATGTTGCATATTTAATTGCACCTACAACAATAGCGAAGAAAACACATGCCCCTACTGCTAGCTTTGTACGTTTATCGTAAAGTGCGTGCAATATTGTGACTGCAAAGAAAAGATATAAATATATCTGCCATTTTTCCATGTGCATGTCCTTTTAAAATACCATTCTCCGCAAAATATTAAGGATGTGTGGCATTTTTCTTTCATATTTTTATAAAGTTGCTTAGAATTGGTACTTTACAGGCTCATTACGGCTTGTGAAGGGATCAAGGATATCAATGATTAAAGAAAATATCCGTATCACCTTTTTGTGCAACATCTGAAGCATTAGCAGTGCCTAGGGACATAATTAAAGAAAGTCCTAATCCTAAAGCTAAAATCTTTTTCATCTTATACTTTCCTCTCTATATTTCTTTTTTTCACTTACAATTATTGTATAAGCTTTACATTTTAATTATTCGCTATGAATATAAAATTCCCTGCATATACCGCATCATTATTTCTCCTTCTTTATCTTATGGTTACAATGAAAGGCAAGGCCCTGCTCAACCTCTTGTTGAAAAACGGTTGGGAACTGACTAACGTCTAAACCGTACACCATAACAAAAACAGTACATGCGCAAAGCCTTGCCCTGCCTGCGTTTGTACGGTTTGTACAGTTTTGTACGGTTTTTGAGGATAGCCAAAATATACATATAAACATATAGAAATGCTCTGCCAACCTTGCGGTCAGCAGAGCGTTTTATTGTGTCAGTATAAAGCCTCAGCTTATTTGAAGTAGCTTACGCCGGACAGGAAAATCTTCTGATCCTTGTCGCCCGCAATGTTGCGGAACAGGCCCGGAGCAAAGCGCTCGCTGTGGCCCATCTTGCCGAGGATACGTCCGTCGGGGCTGGTGATGCCTTCGATAGCGTACAAGCTGCCGTTCGGGTTGAACGGAGTGTTCATGGTCGGTACGCCCTGAGCATTTACATACTGGGTAGCAACCTGGCCGTTAGCGAACAGCTCTTTGATAGTGCTTTCCGGAGCGTAGAAGCGGCCTTCGCCGTGGGATACGGCAACTGCATGTTCTTCGCCGGGCTCGCACAGGCTGAACCACGGAGATTTGTTGGAAACAACTCTGGTGGTAACAATCTGGGAAATATGGCGGCCGATGTTGTTGAAGGTCAGTGTCGGTGCATCGCTGGTCATATCGCGGATATCGCCGTACGGAACGAGGCCGAGCTTAATCAATGCCTGGAAGCCGTTGCAGATACCCAGCATCAGGCCATCGCGGTTTTCGAGCAGGTCGCTGATAGCTTCCTTGATGCGCGGGTTGCGGAACATGGTAGCGATGAATTTGCCGCTGCCGTCAGGCTCGTCACCGGCGCTGAAGCCACCGGGGATCATCACGATCTGGGAGTTGTTGATATATTTAACCATTGCTTCTACGGATTCTTCGATAGCAGCAGCGGTAAGGTTGCGTACGATGAAGGTGTTAGCTTCGGCACCTGCAGCTTCAAAAGCACGGGCGCTGTCGTATTCGCAGTTGTTGCCGGGGAATACGGGGATGAATACGCGCGGTTTGGCGATATTCACCGGAGCGGTTAAAGTCAGCTCGCTCTTGTACAGCGGCATTGCGATGTCAGCAGGCTCTTCTGCCTTCGGAGTGCCGTCCGGAAAAATTCCCAGCAGCGGCTCGCGGTATGCGGCAAAGGCTTTCGCAGCGTCAATCTTGGTATCGTTGATGGTGATGCCTGCTTCGGCAGTAGTGTGGCCGAGCAGCATGTAATTCAGGACTTCGAACAGCTCTTCCGGTTCTACGCCGGCTGCCAGCTCGAGGACCATGCCGCCGGGCTGCAGGGTGAAGAGGCTGTCGGTATCGTGGAACGGTTTGATGAATTCAAAGCCAAGCTCGTTGCCCAGGCTCATGGTGGTAACAAGTGCAGCTACGCCGCCCTCTTTAACAGCGGCGGCAGCAGCAATCTTGCCTGCTTCCATAGCCTTGTGTACAGCGGTCAGGTTTTCCTTCAGGGCTGCAAAGTCCAGAACTTCAGCATTGTTACGCGGGCAGGACAGGAAGATTACCTTGTCGCCTGCTGCCTTGAAGTCGGCAGATACAGCCTTGTTGCCGTCGATTACGCCTACTGCGAAGGAAACGAGTGTCGGCGGAACGGTTTTGTCCATGAAGGTACCGCTCATGCTGTCCTTGCCGCCGATTGCCGGCAGATCCAGAGCATCAAGTGCGGTGAAAGCGCCCAGCAGTGCGCTGAACGGCTGGCCCCAGCTGTTGGCATCATGCAGCTTCGGGAAGTACTCCTGCAGAGTCAGGCGCAGCTTAGCCGGATCAGCACCCAGAGCTACGGCACGAACTACAGATTCGGTTACAGCGTACATTGCGCCATGGAAAGGGCTCCAGCAGGCAACGTTCGGGTTGTAGCCGCAGGCCATTACGCTTGCTGCGGTGGTGTTGCCGTGCAGCACGGGGATGCGGCCTACCATGCCCTCGCTCGGAGTGAGCTGGGTTTTGCCGCCGAACGGCATCATTACGGTGCCACGGCCGATGGTGCTGTCAAAACGCTCGGACAGGCCCTTTTCGCTGCAGACATTCAGACGGCCGAGGTTAGCCAGCCATGCAGCCTCCAGGTCAGCAGCGGAGGTTACTTCAGCAGGAACCTGCTCGAATACGTTGTCCTCTTTTTCTTCGCTTACTACGATATTGGTGTGCTGTGCAACGCCGTTGGTATCGAGGAAAGCGCGGGACAGGTCAACAATTTTATCGCCACGCCAGAACATAACCAGGCGCGGTTCTTCGGTAACGTCAGCAACAACAGTTGCTTCCAGGTTTTCTTCGTCAGCATATTTGATGAAGGCATCGCGGTCAGCGGCAGCTATAACAACAGCCATACGCTCCTGAGATTCGGAGATAGCCAGCTCGGTGCCGTCCAGGCCTTCGTATTTCTTGGGAACCTTGTCAAGATCAATAACAAGACCATCGGTCAGCTCGCCGATAGCAACGGAAACACCGCCTGCACCGAAGTCGTTGCAGCGTTTGATCATTGCGGTTACGGCAGGATTGCGGAACAAACGTTGGATTTTGCGTTCGGTCGGAGGATTGCCCTTCTGTACCTCTGCGCCGCAGCTCATGAGGGAGTCAACGGTGTGCTCCTTGGAGGAACCGGTTGCACCGCCGCAGCCGTCACGACCGGTTTTGCCGCCCAACAGCACTACGATATCGCCGGCAACGGGACGCTCACGGCGAACTGCGCTACGAGGAGCAGCGCCGATTACGCCGCCGATTTCCATACGCTTCGCAACAAATTTATCATGATAGTATTCCTGTACATGGCCGGTTGCCAGACCAATCTGGTTGCCGTAGGAGCTGTAGCCTGCAGCTGCGCCGATGGTAATCTTGCGCTGAGGCAGCTTGCCGGGCAGGGTTTCGCTGATCGGGGTGCGCGGGTCGGCACTGCCGGTTACGCGCATAGCCTGATATACATAAGAACGGCCGGACAGCGGATCACGGATTGCACCGCCGAGGCAGGTAGCAGCGCCACCGAACGGTTCGATTTCGGTCGGATGGTTATGGGTTTCGTTTTTGAACATTACCAGCCACTCTTCAGTCTTGCCGTCGATTTCGATAGGCACAACGATAGAGCATGCGTTGATTTCTTCGGACTGGTCAAGGTCAGCCAGCTTGCCTTCCTTGCGCAGCTTCTTCATGCCGATTACGGCAATGTCCATCAGGGTTACCGGACGCTCGGTGTCTTCACCGTAAACTTCGTCACGGGCAGCCATGTATTTGTCATAAGCCTCTTGAACAGGCTGGGTAAAGGTGCCGGGAACGATATCTACATCTTCAATCTGCGTCATGAATGTGGTATGACGGCAGTGGTCGGACCAGTAGGTATCCAGCACACGGATTTCAGTAATAGTCGGTTCGCGGTGCTCTTCATTGAAGTATTTCTGGCACCACAGCAGGTCGTCTAGGCTCATAGCCAGGCCCATGGATTGACGCAATGCTTCTGCTTCTTCCTCAGACATGGTCAGGAAACCGGTAACGGATTTTACCTTTTCCGGCTCCTCGCAGGTGCTGATGAGGGTTTCAGGCTTAGCCTGCTCAGCCTCACGTGCTTCAATCGGGTTGATGCAATAAGCCTTGATTTTTTCGACTTCTTCCGCAGTCAGCTCGCCTTCCAGCACATATACCTTAGCGGCAGCAACCATCGGGCGCTCCTTCTGAGTAATCAGCTGGATACATTGTTCGGCAAAATCCTCGCGCTGGTCATATTGACCGGGCAGCAGCTCTACGGCAAAGGCAGCCTCGCCTGCAGCCAGCGGCAGCTCCTCTTCTACGACATTGTCGACAGGCGGCTCGGACAGCACCAGCTGTTTAGCCATAGCGAATTCTTCATCGCTCAGGCCCATCACGTCATAGCGGTTAACGATACGCATACCGGTAAGATTGCTCATACCGAGGTTGTTGCGCAGGTCTGCCAGCAAGCCATGTGCTTCGACAGCAAAGGCATCCTTCTTTTCTACAAAAAGTCTTCTAATGTTACTCATATACACGGCCTCCAATGTAATTTTTTCGAGGTGAATACTTGCTATTTATGTATCTATTTTAACCAATACACGTATATGGTTATACCAAATAGATTATAAAGAAATATATTGTCTAGGTAATAAACTTGTATTATTTTGACAATGTATTCCCTTGTAAAACCTGTTGTTTGTGACTTTATAGTGTCACATGCTAAGCTTCTATCACAGCAACGTGTTTTTCCGAACATTCCTGCAAGATGTGCCCATAGATAGCATAGGTGACCGCTATGCTGGTGTGTCCTAAGCGTTCCGTTATAAGAGCGATAGGCACATGCTTGTAAATCATGTTGGATGCATTGGTATGTCTTATTCCGTGGAACGTGAAAGGTCTAGTGATACCTGCGCCCTTCCTAGTGAAATCCCATGCATGGATAAGCAACCGCTCCACATAGAAGCTATCTCTTTTCCTATTATAGAAGATATATGGTGACTTGTCAAAGCTAAGGGGTTTTAAAGACATAAGAAGCTGTGTTGTCTTCTCAGATATTTTGATTGTGCGATACCCGGCTTGTGTCTTAGGGTATGTAACTATAGTCTTGTTGTTCTTATCCTTAGCTAAGGTTCTTTTTACAGATATTGTATTAGCAGCATCATCAAGACAATCCCATGTAAGAGCTAATAGCTCCCCTTCTCTCATGCCTGTTTCGTAGGCAAGACAATACAGAGCATAGAACTGATACTTCAGCATAGGCTTCTCCTTGTGCTCCCATAGTGGCAGGAGGAAAGCTTTGATTCGCTCATGCTCCTCTTGCGATAAGACAACAACTTCATGCTTAGGTTTGTCACTCTTTGGTGTCTTTTTCGTTGAGGACACAGGTGACTTTCCAATGAGGTCTTGTTCCACACACCATCTGAAAAAGAGCCGTAAGCGACCTATGTAATTAAGATAGGTATTAGTTGCATAGTTCTTTTGTTGCCATTCTAAGAGCATGGTATCTATAGTATGAGTGGTAACCTTAGATAATGCTAAGCCATTAGCGGTGTTGTCTAGTAGCTTCAGTACACGTCTTGTGGTGATTATTACTGACCCTGACATCCGCTGAGCTTCTAGGTGCTTAAGGTATACCTCACCCTGATACTTTATTGTGTCTTCCGCTGCTTTTACTTGCAGACCTCTATCCTCTTTGTCTCTCTGAAGCTTCTTCAGCTTCTCCACAGCTTCCTTTTTTGTGTCTGCTGTGGCTGATAACCATTGCCTTTTACCATCCACAGGGTCTAATTCCACCCTGACACGTACTTTACCACTAGGAAGAGTTATTATAGAACCCTCTCCTTTAGGTCTTCTACGAGTTGTTTTAGATGGCATTTTAATACCTCCTGACTTCAAAAATTGCCAAAAATTGTGAAAGGGTATATTTAATATAGAGATTGCTTGGTTTCCCCCCGTGCCCCGGGGTCTTCAGGTATCCAGCGAAATAGTATACACTACATCTAAATAGTATATGTTATATCAGCACTCCCAAGGGTACAAGTTACGTCCGATAACATATGTTATGTTAAATTTACCTTGTTTATGCCCTGAGATAAGCAAGCAAGGCATATATAACTATCTAGTTTTTATGGGGATACTGCGAACATATGTACATTATAGTGAACATATAGTACAGTTTAGGTAAAAATTAGGCATAAAATGTATCTGTATTATATGCCCCTAGGTATCTACCATAACTACCATAACTACCATAACTACTATACCTACTACCCCTACTACATCCATTATATCCATGAGCTGCTATTGGTTGTATTACTATAGATACTATTGTCACCATTGGTTACTATTACTACACCATTATACAGTCATCAGCTACTATTATATATCGCTGCTACGCTTGTGCATAATAGTTGTATCCTGCTGCTCATGTATCCATTGCGTTATTAGTTGGCGTAGTAACTCACTGCTATTAATAGCCTTGCGCTTACATAGTTGCTGGAACTGTTGCTTAGTGTCTGCTGCTATCCTTAATCTAATATAACTATCTTGTGGCTTATCTTGTTGCATACTATGCACCTCCTATTATTTGTCTACATTATATCATATGTGGCAACATGTTGCAAAAAAAAGCTAAAAAAGGGATTAAAAGGGTTGCAATTTGTTGCAACATGTGGTATTATATAACCATGGAACATGTTATAACAAGGTATAACATACCTACCGTGTTATAACATGGTATAACAGAATGGAGGAAAAAGACATGAGAAGACAACAAAAGCATATCAATAACCCTGAACAAATTGGATATAAAAAGGAAAAAACCATTGGGGGCTACGTGATTAAAAACTATACATTAACATATGGTATCTATTGGGGGCATTATACCCTGATAGTAACTGATTTAGGCTTTGGGGTGTCGGCTGTCTTGTATGGTAAGCATGAGCCTACAGAGCTTTACAGAGACAAATAAGTTTTTATCGGTACTACCGCCCCGGCGGTGGTACTCATTAAGAGCTTATTAAACTCTTAAAAACTTAATAACCTAGGAGGTAAATTTATATGGTTAAAAATGTATGCCTTATCCTTACCCTGCTGCTCATGGTACATATTAACTGTGATGCAGCAGACCAACGGAACCGCATTGGCGGTGAAGTCTACGAACCTACAACCCTTAATATGGTGCTGTGGGACATCCGCACTGCAGTACAGAACGGCAATTATTGTAATCACCTTGCAAACATTGCTGCCCTGAATAGCTGCTACAAACTGGCAGACTTCTTCACGGTAATTGGAGGTGTCGAAAAATGAGCATTATAATTTGCAAGCATAGCACTTATCAGCGTACACCTAGCGGAAAAAGTTGGCAGGTTAAACCTTATAAAGAGGAGTGGGAGGAGATAAAAGAGCTAATCTTCTTTACCAACTTTCAGCGTCCCGACCCATTTATGAAGGCATTGGGAGGTACAGAACGCATTTATAAAGGTTATACCTACATAGGCTATGTGGCTAAACGTGTTGTCTGTGTATCGACGGATAGACAAGATAAAAGTGAAAGACTGTTCTTTATTTTTAGGGATGAAGAAGACTTGAAAGAAAACGGCACTATAGAAATAAAAGCATTTTGGGATAAACAAAAAGAACATAATAACTAATAAACTTTTATCGGTACTACCGCCCCGGCGGTGGTACTCATTAAGAGCTTATTAAACTCTTAAAAACTTAATAACCTAGGAGGTACTTTTATATGCCGTATACCATTACAATTTCTGACTTGACTTTTGAGCAGTTACACACCCTCAATAATCGCTTGTCTTATGTCAACAGTGGCGCAAGCGCAACCAGCGTTGACGATGAGGGGAAAAAGTGGCGTGTGTCGGTGACTACATCCGACTTTAACACACAGCAGGTACTTGCTAACATTACAGGTGTATTGTCGCAAGCTGTAGCTGTCCCCTATTACACCATTGACCAGCTGCCCAGCGACGTACAACAGAGAGTATGTCAAGCTGCTATTGATGCTAACATCTATTGGGACGTTTGGCAGGATGAGCGCAACCGCTCATTTGATGCTATTTGTGAGAGCTTAGACCTGCAATGGAGCTGTGATAACTACGATAACTATTATGTAGAGGAGACAAGCTGCGACTATTATGCAAAAGATATCATAGGCGCAAGCCGTGTTATTGCCTATATTGTCAACCGCTGGGGTGACTTCAAAAAACCTATGTATATTGATAAGGATAAACATAGCAACTTTTACAAACTGTTGCACAAAAAAGATGCTGCTTTACCTCAAAAGTTTACTGAGGATGCAATGCCCACCGGATACTGTGCTGACTATTGCTTCTATGAGGCATATACAAAGTTTATAAACCTTGCACGCCAGCAACCGGATACTATTACCCTTGCTGATTTTTGCGGATGCCTTGCAGATGCTTTTTATAGAGAGTATGACGCAGACTATACACAAGCACATAGCATTGACTATGCTATGGAGTTTTTATGTCAAGATAATTATTATACTTGGCAAGGCAAGGATATAACGGATATAGTCAATGCCTATATGGTAGCAAAATAAATAGCTTTTATCGGATACACAGGTTAGTAATAATCTGTGTATCTCATTAAGAGTTATTTGTATAACCCTTAAGACTATAAATGTAGGCGGTGCAAAAGAAAAGTGAAAAAATGTTTAGTTTATTTAATTGAGTGCCTTTTGGTATCTAAACATACCAATCAGGTACTAAAAGAGGTAGCTAGATGCATAGCAGCCTTGCTTTTTGTCTTGTTTTTCAGTATTGATTGGGATGCAACGCTGGATGCGTGGGAGGTGCTTAAATAATGGATATTCTAGAGCAACTACAAGCAGAGAGGGAGCGCACACAAAAACATTTATCTAATATGACAAGACTTTACAACAAGAAGTATATGCAGAAAAATGTAAAAAATGAAGCAGCAGCTGCCCTTTTAATGGATATAAAGTACATGGAAGGTTATTTAGATTCTATAAACAATGCATTGCTTATAGTAGAGCCTATCCCCTTTTAATTTAAGAGCTTTTAGGGCATACAGGGTAGCAATTATCCTGCGTGCCTTATAAAGCTTTTAAAGCTTTAATAATACTATAGGAGGCGTTATACATGGATGTAACCTTAAAAAACGGCAGGCAATTTATTATCACATTGAGAGCGTGGGACGGCGCAAATTGGCTGCCCGACTGTGCCGGGGACGTGCTGGCAACTTGGCAACCTGAGACACAAGCAGACATTGACTGGTTAGTAGATGACTGCGACAACTTCAACGCAGGTGTAGACCTTGACTGGCTGGAGCACTGCCCAACGTGTCAAGAGGTGTTATTGGATGTACAGGAGGTACACGATGGGAGAGCATAAAAAGCAAGGTAAGACATTTTTCGTCACTGTAGACGCTCATATGCAGCTTGCCGTACATCGTGCCCCTAGTGGACATTTTTCTTATATTATCTACTATGACGGACGGCAAACTACCGGGGCATTGCGTATCACCCAGGCACATGCTGCCGATAAGCTGGGATTGACGCTGTCGGAGCTGCTGGAAAAATTCAAACTAGAGTAACCAAAAACTGAACAGAGGTACGGACAAAACTGTACCTCTAATTTTTTGCACCCTTTTTCCACCCCTCAACCAAACGGAACGAAACGATGTTCGTGGTTACCGAAGCTCACCTGAGCGGAACGAAACGTGTTGTCTTTTGGAGTGCACGGAACGAAACGAAACGAGGGATGCAGGGCAACCCAAGCTGCCAAGGCAAGCAAGGTTGCTTTAGGACAAGCAAGGCAAGCCAAAGGGCACACGTATTAGAAGAAGGCAAGCAAGCTTTTTACAATGGGTCACCTTTAATGAAGAAAGACCCATCAACACAAGGAGGTATTTACAATGACACAAGTGGATGTGGACATGATGGAAGAAGAATTGAAGTTGGAATCTGCCTACAGATTAGCAGGGTACGAAACGATGCAACGCAACCTGCAACAAGCCAAAGAAAATAACATGGTAGATACAGCTACCCCTATTGGACAAGCATTTTTCACTCACAAGCTGTTAGCTGTCAAAGACACCATCGAACAATGGCTTATCAAGAACATGAAACCTAAAGCAGGTGTAAAGCCTAACTACACTTTCCTTTTGGAAGACCTGAAAAGAGAATTTCGCACAGAAGATGATGAGGTTGATATTGATACCATATCTTCTATCTGCGCTAGTGTTACTTTATCCGCTATCCTGAACGCCTTAACCCTCAAAGGTGAAAAAGGCAACTACCTGAACGATGTGGCTGCTAAGGCTGGACGTGGATTGTACTACGAATATCAGATGAAAGCCTTTGAAAATTGGCTGAAGACACAAGACACCAATAAAGGAGCATTGGCAGGTATAGAAAAGAGAGTTGGTCTTCATTATCGCTATGTCTATCTCAAACAGGCTATGTTTAAATGTGGCTACGCTGCCCCGAATTGGGATAGCCAAAACACAGCTATCCGTACATTAGGAACTGCTTTTGTTGTCTTAGCGCAGGAAGAAACAAACTACTTCACCTTAGAAGCTACTATGGAAACCCCTTCTGAGCTTATCCCCACAGAGCAATTCACAGAAGCGTGGCAGCGCAATGAAGACAACATGCTGGAACATGCAAGACAAAGCTGTCCTATGATTATTCCCCCAAAAGATTGGACAAGTTATGAGGATGGTGGTTATTATGGTGACCTTGCCTCCTTCACCTCTCTCCTGCGCTTAAAGTATCTTGATACAATTTTTGGTAAGCAATACAAACGTCGACTTATGCAACTTGACATTCCGCAAGTGTACAAAGCAGTCAATAGTATTCAAGCAACCCCTTGGGTAATCAATAAGCAAGTATTAGAGGTGCTGAAGCAATGCAGACAACACAACTATATCCCCTGCTCTAGTGAGAATGGTAATGTGTTGTCTTTAGAAAATGATGATGCACCCAAACAGCCATCAGCTACTGCTACTGAAGAAGAAGTAAAAGCAAATAAGAAAAAGGCTGTGGAATACTACAAAGGTCTGAAACGTCGTATGTCTTTGCAGAATCGTGCAAATACGATTATAAACACAGCAGAACGCTTCAGCTCCTATGCACACATCTACTTTCCGTGGAACATGGACTTCAGAGGTCGCATCTATCCTATCCCCTCTTTCAGTCCTCAAAGTGATGATTTAAACAAAGGCTTATTGCTCTTTGCAGACACACCTCCCTGCCAACATGAAGAAGACATCAAATGGCTTGCAATTACAGGTGCTAATTTAGCAGGTGTGGATAAAGTAAGCTACGATGACAGAATTGCATGGGTATATCAGCATGAAGAAGATATATTAGCATCTGCTGCTGACCCTATGGGGCATCAATGGTGGCTTCAGCAAGATGAGCCTGTACAAATGCTTGCCTTCTGCTTTGAGTGGGCAAAAGCTAAGCAATGGATAGCTGAGCATGGCTCTATTGTCGGTTGGGTAACAGGTCTCCCCTATGCTCAGGATGGAACGTGCTCCGGTCTGCAACATTTCAGTGCTATCCTTAGAGACCCTATTGGCGGTAAAGCTGTAAACCTTGTACCCCAAGACAAACCAAATGACATCTATGCACAAGTGGCAGAAAAAGTCAATGAATTTTTGAAAAAAGATGCAGTAAACGGCACTCTTGATGAATGGGATGAAAAGAAGCTGAGAATGAAGTTTGGCACAAAAACCCTTGCACAAATATGGTTAAACTTTGGGGTAAACCGCAAAGTTACTAAAAGACCCACCATGACACTTGCCTATGGTGCTAAAAAGGCAGGATATACTGCTCAAATTATGGAAGACACAATAAAAAAGGCAATGAGAGAACAAGGAGAAGCTTGTGTCTTCACTCAGTCTAATAATTTTCAGGCTGCACAGTATTTAGCTGGTCAGATATGGGATGCAGTAGGTCAGACAGTTGTAAAAGCTGTTGAGGGTATGGATTGGTTACATAAATGTGCTAAACTTGTCACAAAAAATTCAAATGTTGTGTCTTGGGTTACACCATTAGGATTATTGTTACAACAGAGCTATGTCAAGTTTGATATTGAAATTGTCAAGCTCAGATGTGCCGGAAAACGCTATCGTATCTATACTCCCCATCAGAATGGGCAGATAGACAAAAGCAGACAAACAAATGGTATTGCCCCTAACTTCATCCATAGTATGGATGCTTGTCACCTGCAGCTCACTGTCTGCAAGTGTAAAGATGCAGGAATCAACCACTTCACAATGATACATGATAGCTATGGTTGCCCTATGTCTCAGGTAGATATTATGTATAAATTAGTAAGAGAAGCTTTTATAGAGCTTTATACAGAGCATGATGTACTTGCAGAATTTAAAGAATCTCTGCAATATTTAGTAACTAAAGAACTCCCTGTTCCCCCTAAAAAGGGTGAATTAGACTTGAACATTATAAGAGACAGTAAGTATATATTTTGCTAATGGGTCACCTTTAGTGAAAGAAAGAAGACAATAGATAACTATAGATGCCTATAGATTCTATAGAGACCTTAAGTACCTAAGGTTATGTTATTAATAACTAATAATAACTTACCTAATGTAACTAAAGGTCTCTATTGTCTTTATAGTCCCTTTAGTTTACTTTAGTTACCTAAAGAAAATGCTAATGGGTCACCTTTAGTGAAGAAAAGACAACACACTTTTCAAAATCTAAATCACGCCGTTTCTATTTCCTTTCTGTGTTGTCTTTTCTCAATAATTTTTAAGGAGGTTTAATATGCTAGCAGTTGAAGCTTTTAAGGGACAGCCAATTAAGGTCACAAGCGGTGCCTACAAAGGCAAGAGAGGTTTCATTTTTTCGATGGGTGCGCATCAGGCAAATGTGAAGCTTGAAGATAATGATAGCGAAAAGCCATTCATTAATGCAGTAAAGGTATATGAGCATTTAGAGCCTATCGACGGCAATACAACCTGTGATTCTAAGCATCCTTACCTTGGTGGTCTTGTTGGTGAGGTAACATTACCTGCCCCCAAGTTCTATGACGAACACTACACATCCATGGTAGGCTTAGAGCCTATTGAGCTGATGCAGCTTGTGTTGTCTTATGATGAGTTTATTGGTTTTCTCAAAGGCAACATCATCAAATACACCCTGCGAGCTGGCAAGAAGCAAGGTGAAGCTGCAGAAAAGGATGCAGCTAAGGCTAAACGCTATATCGAATGGCTCATGAAACTTGGCTATAAGATGCCAATCAATCCAAAGGAGGATTAAAATTTGGTAAACATTAAATTCAAAAAACTTGACCCTAAAGCCACCCTCCCCCAAGCAATGACATGTGGAGCTGCTGGTCTTGACTTGGTTTGTCTTAACCGCATTGCGGTGACCCCACAACGCTGGTCTTCAAAGGCAGCTATCGTCCGTACAGGCTTGGCTATGGAACTGCCTAGTGGCTATTATGCTGAGGTTGTCCTTCGCTCCTCTACAGGCAGAGACACAAAACTCAGATTAGCTAATCAGGTCGGCATTATTGATTCTGATTATCGTGGTGAAATCATGTTGTATGTGGAGAATTTAGGTGACCATCTTGAAGTTATTGATGCTGGTCAGAGAATTGCGCAACTGTTGATTCACAAGATTGAAGAAGTGATGATTGAAGAAGCCACTGAGGCGCTGTCTAAGACTGAAAGAGGTCTTGAAAGTGGCAGTACCGGTAAAGGTACTAAACCTGCTGTGAAGACAAGAAGAGTTAAGGAGGTAACAAAGGATGCCTAAGTTTAAGGTTGGTGACAGAGTACATGTTGATGGCTATACTACACCCAACAATAGAGGTGAAAGGGTGCATGTTAAGGGTACAGGTACAATTAGAGATACAGCATTTGCACCTTTGGTTTATTCTGTGAAAATGGATAAGCCGTATATTGATAACTACTCCTGCACCACACCTTTCTTTGCAGCTCATGGACGTGAGTTAACACCTTTAATGTCCATTAACGAGAAGACTAAGCTTGTCTTCTATATCAAAGACCGCACAGTCCACTGCAAACTGTTCAGTATCAAAGGTTTGGTGTCTCATACACAGGCAAAGTGCAGTCCTGATGATACTTTTGATTTCCTCACAGGCGTACAGATTGCACTGCAACGCATGTTGAAGGAACAGAACAAAGAGTTGGTGCTTCCTGCTCTTAAAAACATTAAATTTATTGATTTTAATTAAAGGAGGTAACTAAGGATGCCTAAAAATTATAAAGTAGGTGACAGAGTGTGCTGCATTGAAGAGCATGATGGTAACATCCATATTATAGGTCAGGTAGGTACTGTGCGTGCCCTTGTCCCTGCCTTCCATGAACTTGCGATAGAGTTTGATAATGATGTACACGGACACACTTTATCTCCAGCTTACACATGCCCCCAAGGGCGTGGGTGGT
>ERZ772820.2124-NODE-2124-length-14456-cov-3.622804_pt1 | contig 14456 bp, 18 predicted proteins | sample MGYA00511377_ERZ772820 | MGnify/ENA primary metagenome ERZ772820 (study PRJEB29015, sample SAMEA2737684) | human gut metagenome | biome: human gut; feature: human-associated habitat; material: faeces | place: China | collected 2012 ...
CCCTTGCAACAAAACTCGGCGCGTCAATTTGCACAAAAATAGCGCGTGAATCTTTAAAAAATCCACGCGCAAATTTTAACTAAATTTTATTACACACGCATAATTTCTACACCGTTCAGTTTTGGATAATGTACGTCATCTGTAGTAAGGTTTGTTGGATTGTATGTACCACTTGGATTCTCTGCAATGGCAATTATGTTATTAGCTTTAATGGAATAGGTATTTCCATTGACACCTAACACAATAACGTACCTGTACCACACACCTTCCATTCTTGTGATAAATGCTAACTGTTGTGTGAATGGTTCTTCGTATAATCTGAATGTGAATGGAAAACGTGACCCGTTTACATCAAACACAACTTGCATTAAATTGTGTTCAAATCCTAGTGTTTTTATTTTGTCAGTATTTATCATTGTAAAAAATTTGTCAATTACCATTACCTGTGGTGAACATACTCTTAAACATGATGTATCGCCCCAACCGCCGTCATATATAATTGTCGAGATATTCCCACACGGTCTTTTGTTGTATCTGCTATTCCCTGAAAGTTTAGCAAATTCGGGTAAATTAGCACCACTATAAATTGTTTCAGCAACACTTATTTCACTTGATTTTTCGCCTAGCATAAAAGCGACTTTATATGCTGTTGCTTTGTTGGCTGTAATATTACAATTGTACAATGTCAATTTTGCATTTGACACAATACAATAATAATTACTTGGTGCGGGAAAACCGTTTATCGTACATTTTTCAAGTGTAACATTTGACTGATTAATAGTAATAGGCAATGTGACGTTTCCGCTTAATACAGGGTTTAGTATTACATCTCGAATATTAACACTGTTTGACCGTTCAACATATATGCCATTTATTGTTGCACCTGTTGTACCCAAAATTCTGACAGGTGTTTCTAATCCGTTCATATAACACACACCATAATCTCCAGCGGTTAAAAGCTGTATTGTGATAGAATTATTATTTCTACATAATGCACAGTTTATTGCTTCCTGTAAATATCTAAATGGGGCATTTTTAGTACCTGTCGGGGAGTTAGTTGTGGCAGTTGCGTCAACATACAAGTACATAGCGGCTGTTGGGGTTGATGTAATACTTCTAAATAAATCCGCGGTTATGGTGTTTTCGTTTAAATCACATTCATAAAAGGTTGTACCCTCTTTGTATCCATTTCCCAAATTGTGGTTTGTTACAAATACAAACTTAGTATCTGTTATAAAATCTCCGCTTTCAATTTCCATAACAGGGTTTCCCTCGTTTGCTACTTTTGGCAAATTGTAATATCGCACAATTTGATTTCTGTCATAATCGTAAAATATGATTGTGTTAGGATTCCAATATATGTTACCAATCAATCCATTAATGCACATCATGCCCTGTCTGTATGTTTCTTCGTGGGAGATTCTATCAGTTAAAATACTAGGTTCATTCAACACTTTTGATGATATAACTTTGTAATTGTTTGGGTTCATCTTATAAATTGTATCGCCTAAACGACCGTATAGAACATTGTTTTTCTTATCGTAACTAACTGCTGTAAATGTATAGTCTGTTGCGACTGTATCAACAATCGCAAGTGTGTTTGGGTCTATTCTCATTAATCCTTTTGAATAACTCAATGCAACTTCGACATACCCACTAACAGGATTGAATGTTGCGTCATTTGCATGTCCTAAGCCTGTTAATCCACTTTTACTATTGACAATACTTCCTGTTCTGTAGTTGTATCTCCATAATGTTGCAAAAGTAGAATTGACATCAATGGTAATACACACTGCCGTGTTATCGTCAATTATCGCACAACCCTGTTGTATCGCCTGTTCTGTTTCAGACTTATACATATAATCACGGTAAAATCTGCAAAGATAACGTATATCTAAGTCATTTGATTTAAAGTCTGTTTTCTTTTCAAAAAGCGGTAATTCTGTATTAAGTTTTTCATTAATGCTATTAATTTCTTTTGTTGCATTTTCATCTTTAATTTTGACATTTTTTCCTAACACATCAAAATTCGTTACAAAACTTTCACTCATTATTCTTCACTCCTTGTGCAAATATTATTGTTTCAGTGCTTTCATTATAAATTGCATTAATCATTATACTGTTAAATTTTTCATCAACATAATTAATTAATGTCTGTTCAAGACTACCGTTTACCCACTCGATAACTTCATTGATTTTGTGTGTTAATTTACACAAAAATTCATAGTAACTTAAACTCTCGTCATATGTCAACGGTAACACTTTCTGACAAAAAGCATTATTCATATAACCTATGTTATTATTTCCGTACATACTTCATTATCTCCTTTACCACAAATACATAAATAGTTCCTCTAATTCATCAATTACAAGCATATCAATATTAATAAAAGTTTCTCGCAACTTCATTATTAATTCGCTTGGGTTTGATGAACTAAACCCTGTTACATTTTCCAAATAATCATCTGTGTTATTTCTTTTCCCTGTGTCGTTGCTACTTTCGTTTACGTTTGTATTTCGCGTATAATCTGTTTTTCCTGTTGCTTTTCCTGTTACAGTTCCGTCCTGTGTCGTGCCTACCGTAGAATCATCTGTATTTTTTCGCGCGTTTGTTAAGTACGTTTCATTCTCAACACCTGTTAATCCACCCTGTGGTGTGTCGCTGTACAAATCCCACTTATTTCCCTTTGTATTTTCTGTGGTTTTATTGTGCGTAGTATCTGTAGAATCTGATAATGTACTCGTTGTGTCTGTACCTGTTGTTTTAGTGTTTTTATTTCTATTATCGCTTGATGTACTATCTGTTTTTCTGTTGCTTTTTGTTGTAATATTCGTTGTCTGTAACGGGTTATATTCTAATAATGCACTTTCATAATACTGATTGTATAAAGGCATTATCTCCTGTAATTTAGTTTGTAATTTTAACTTCCATAACGCGACAGTTTCAAAGCCTATCTCACGCGTATAAAAATGTTTAATGATTTTTGATTCAAGAACATTTCTATAATTTTCATCAAAAATCGGAAAATCAAAATCAAATATTTTCGGTAATGCTTTCTGAATTATGTCGTTTATACTTGGATAGTTTAAGGAAGTATTAGCACCGAAATATTCCTCACAAATATAGCGAACTTCTGTTGTGTATTTACTCATCTGTCATTACCTCACTTTCCGATAATAACTCTGCGTTGAAATCGTCGCGGAAATCAACATCAATGTTAAGTCCAAACATTTTATTAATTTCTTCGCAAGCCTGTTTTCTTGCATTAAGTCTGCTATATCTACTAGCAATCGTACCGCCTTGTGACCTTAATACCTCATCTGAAATCAATCTCTCTTTTTTCTGAAAAGACGTATTTGAAATTCCTAAATATGTTAATGCTTCATTCCATATCTGCGTTTTTAAAGTATAAATTTTATCACACACATACGGAGAACCCGTTGTCAACACTTTAAAGGAATCGGGGCGGATTGCTTTTGTGCCGTATATTACGGGCATATTTCCGTCATATTCCTTGTAGATATTTTTAAAACTCAATCTTTCGTTTTCGTCACACGTTATAAGAATCGGTGTTTTCTGCGCGTTTGCGTTTACGTCAATGATTCTATCAAGATTATACAATCGCTGTGCAAAATTTAAAACATCTAAGACAGAATTTGTGTGTATTAAATTGTTGTAGATAATAACACTATCTTTATTAGTTAAGTTTTTAGTATAACCGTTTACCGCGTATGCTTTTCTGTCAATCGGTATTCGATAGATATTAAGTCTACCGCCTATCATACACTGTAAAGCGCAATAACTTTCTGCGTCATTATCATAGAAGAAAACCGCCTGTCCATCATTGAATAATACAAGTTCCAAAAATCGAGAATCCACTCCCTCGGGTAGATTTTTCCACTCAAACATTGATATGGATAATTCCATTAAACGGTTGAAATATTGAATGTACGTTGTATCATTCATTTGTAAAGATTCCCCGAAAGCTGTTTTCGGTACTTTTTTACATTTTCTCATTTAAAAATCACTCTCCTGTCGTATTTGAATTATCAAGACCGTAATTGCCGACTTCACTAGCATTTTTCCAAAATGTAATTCCATTGTCGAATATTTTACAAATTTTGCTAATTGCACTTGACGGGCAATTTCCTGTTGCTGTCAATCCCTGTGTTTGTATAAAAGTCCAGTGTGGTCTGTTATCAATCTGCGGTTTAGAAATTAGATTGATAGCATAACCGAACCTATCAAAATAATCATCAATCTGTCGTGTCATTTCTGTGTTAGTGTGTACGCGACATCCGTATAACATTGAATAACTACTAGCGCGGTTGATATTTCCGTGCGAAAAACTACCATTTGTTGTATCTGCTGTTAGCACACTCGCTGTATACATATTAGATAATATGTCAATCCCCAAATTCGCTAAATCACGTTGCGTGCTTATGTCATTTTCGGCTTGATGTAAACCGCTAGTAATCATTCCCCTAACTTTAGAACCTGTTGCCATCGTTGTAGCTAATCCGCTAATTTTACTACTTGCCATACCTGTAGCATAATTTGCGCCAATTTTTCCTAGTCCTTGAAATAGCTGTAATGGTAATTCTGACTGCGCATATTTGCGCCAACTATCATTAGCAAAACTGCACACAGGGAAATTATCTACAATCAACTGTTCATTAAATAACGGTTGTGTTTTTTCAAAAGGTGTAACGGTATCTTTTGTGCCTTTATATCCGTCGGGATAAATTACACATGCTATAGGCTGTGTGATAACACTGCAACATCTTATACGCGGTGTTAGTGCTTTAAAAAATTCATACCTCAAATTAAGTGTTTTTCCGTCTGCTGTAACTATCTGAAAAAAATTAAACGGATAAGTATATAGTTTATTATTTTTTGGCTTGTAAGTACCGTTCATTTCTTCGCCTGTTAGTTTAAAATCATCTAGTGTTTTAACAATATTAGTTCCGTTTGTATCAAAAGTCGGGTATGATAACTCTAGTCCACCTACAGGTATTTCTTCATTAATAGAAAATTTTGGTAACATATATATTGATAAAATACTATTTTCTTTTGCATAGTATTTATCAATAAAGTTATTTACACTTTCTACATCATCATCATTAAAGACCTTAATTTTACTAGCACTATATATTTTGTCATATTTACCACCAAAATGTTGTGTTCCGTCTACATCAACATAATTTACAGCGATAGCCATATCACGCATATAAAGTGATGTTATCTCTTTATAATCACTGAAATTGTATTCTCCTATTGCAATGTTTTCGGGTGTGATATTTCCACCAATTCTATCATCCCTAACGTGATTCCGCTTAATGAAACATCTGTTTAATTTGCAGTCAAGTAAAAATGTCTGTATATAATCAATCTCATATGTAACCTCAACCGTTACATTATTGACATACTCAACATCTGTGATAAAACAATAAAACCATTTTGACATAAAACTAGCATTTTGAAAAGCCATATAGTTACACTGAAATATGCTAGATATATTTCCCTGTATTCGTATTGAATTTCGTGATTGTCTTGTGTATGACTGATGTTGTAATGTCGTTACAACATTTGCTGACCCGTGAAAATAATTATTCTGCGCGGTTCTATCTGCAAAAAATAAGGTGTTAAGGTACTCACTATCGCAAGGAACATTTTTATATAATTTTATTGTCGTATTCGGTTCAATATACATCTGCATTATCTCCTTATTTCACGGAGCGATTATCTCGCCCCGTGAATATTTTAGGCAACTGCAATCGTTGCTGTTCCTGTTTTAGTGTTGTCATAAACGCTTGTAGCTGTAACAGTAATTTTAGTACCTTTGGCGACGCTATCTCCGATTGTGACAAATCCTGTCTTGGAAACTGTAACATTGTCTGTATCGACGCTCCAATTTACCGCCTGTGACGCGAAATTTGTTGTGTCTACTTTAACAGATAACTGTATTGACTGTCCCGGTGATACTGTTGCGGTTGACGGTGTGACCGTAACTGCTGTGACCGTCGGTTCGGACGGGATAAACATTATGTTGTTAGCAAATGGGGAAACACTAAATGTTTTCCAATTATGATAGAAATAGTTCCAATACAAACCCTGTCCGTTGTACTGTTCTGTGAACTGTTCCATATTATCGAATATCATAAAGAAATCTATGTCAACAAGTACGCACGGAATCTCGTTAAGCGCATTTAAAACGTCTGCACTAATTTCTGTGTAAGTTGGGTCGTTTGCAAACAAGATGTTAAGTCTGTCAATATCAAGTTCCCCAAAACCGTCAATTAGTACTCTGTGACCCATAAACTCCGCTTTCGACATATTGAAAGCGCTTGCCAAAACTTCAACGTCCATTTCTGCGTCAAAGTCTGAATTAATAATGAGATACTGTTCGTCCTTTTTTGACAACGTTCTGACCCTTGCGATATTATATTTGTCACTCATAAATCCAAGGTTGTTAGAAATACCTTTTATTTTGCTAGCGATTTTTTTCATATTCTCGGCTGATACTGTCGGAACTGTATACGGATATGACATACCGTTAATAATATGTTTAGCAAGCATATATTTTGTGACAAGAAATTCGTCATATGCCGCGGCTGTATAAATGCTGTCTACAATCTTAGCAATAAGGTCTATTACACCCTCATACGACAGGAAAGCCTGTTTCAAGTCATTTTCCTGTATGGTAACCTTGTAAAAATGCTGATAGTTCATAACGTGAAAAGCACTTCTGACATCTGGAATCTCTCTCTTGAATACTTCACTCTCTGCTGTCTGTGGGTCGTATTCAAAAGGCTTTGCAATATTTACGAAAATTTCCTCGATTGATTCTCCGAACTCTACGAATCCTTTTTTGAACATTGCAAGCGGATTTTCGTACATCTTAGATGTCACAATCACACGCGCTATTCTGTTTACCAGTGCTGATAAAAACTCGTTCTGTAAATTCGGATAGTCCATTATGACAGCACCAATTTCTTTAATGCTTTCTGCGTCTTTTGTTGCAATCGGAACATAATTCTGATAATTGATTGACGCGGAATTTCTGATAGCATTGAGAATCTGTTCAGTTGAATTTGTTAATGTTTTTGTTTTCGGTTTTACGGGCATTTAAAATTACCTCACTTTCTTATTATTCAAAAATATCATTGAATGTTATTTCAGTTTCGTCTTTTTTTTCTTCAATTTCTTTCTCTTTTTCTTTCTCTTTTTCTTTCTCAATTTCAGTATCATCATTGAAAAAACGTTCTTTATATTTCTTTTTCCACGATTCGTCTAACTCTTCATACTTTGTTTTCCAATCTTCTTTAGTTTTTTCATCGTAGTCATTAATGGTATCTGTAATATCTTCAAGCAATTCAATAGCATTATCGTCTGTACTTTCGCCAATTATTGACTTAACACTCTGCAAAATCTCGTCTTTTGTCTTGACTGCCATTACATCATCACTCCTTTTATGGTATAATTAATTTTTCGCCCACATAAATAAGGCTTGAATTTAAGTTATTAGCTTTCATTATCCTGTTATATTCTCTGCCATTTCCGTAGAATTTTTTGGCAATCCCCCATAAGGTGTCGCCCTTAACAACTGTATACAATTTCTGTTCTGACTTTTTATAATTGTTTAATCCGAGTTCTTTAATTCTACTTTCATAGTCCATATAACAATAATTTTGGTCTACTGTGATACCGTTAATTTTCGGAGAACGTATTGAATTTTTACTACCACCAAATTGCCAAATTTGCGTTGAACCGCCTTGTGTCAAAATAGGTTTTTTCGTCACTTGCCAACTAGCAACCCAGTGTGAGTATCTCTTTAATTCTGAATCGAAAACTTCTGATTCAAAATGGCTGTGTGACGTATAAATGCCTACCCAGTATCCGCGACTTTCTACGTATGACAAAACGCATTTAATTACATCTGTTAATTCTCTTTTACTTAATTTGAGCATATCGCCCTCTACGTCGTAGAATACGGGGTATTCAAATTGTTTATCTTTCATTAAATCACACCAATACTTTGCTTCGGCAATAGCCGTATTTATATCGAGTGCGTGACCAAAGAAGTAACACCCAACAGGTAATTCAATAGATTTACACTTGTTATAATTAGATTCAAATTCTGAATCTTTATAACAGATATTATCTCCACCACCTATTTTTAATATAGCAAATTCGATATTATTTTCTTTTTTAGCTTTTGCAAAATCAAACTTGCCTTGCCATTTTGAAACATCAATTCCAAACTTCATAATTAAATCACTACTCCTTTTCTTTTTCGTCCAACTTCGTTGTGTAAATTTTAAGCTGTTCCGATAAATTTGTAACCGCGTCCGTTAATGTTTTAAATTCGTTAGAAAAAAATCTGAACATAAAAACACACATCACAATCGGAAATCCTAAGTTCGCCACATACGTAGCCACTAATGATAATGTATCATTCATTTCGTCAACCTCGCTTTCTCTTAAATTCATATTCATTATATCACATTGATTTAATTTGTCAATAAATTTTATCAAAAATATTGACATTTTTTAATTGAGGGTATATAATAAGGAAGAAATCGAAAAAGGAAGTGAGAATATGTATTACGACGGCACAAAACTACTATCGTTGAAAGACATCAATGGCAATACACCCGAGATTTATATATCAACGTCTAACAGAACCGGCGGAAAAACTACATACTTTAACCGTTTAGCTGTCAACAGATTTAAGAAGAATAAGTCAAAATTTATGCTGATATACAGATTCAATTATGAGTTAGATGATGTTGCGGAAAAGTTCTTTAATGACATAAAAGGATTGTTTTTTCCAAACGACACGTTTTCTAGCAAAAGAAAAGCAAACGGTATTTATCACGAACTATATCTCAATGATATTAAGTGTGGCTATGCTGTAACATTAAATTCTGCGGACGCACTGAAAAAATACAGTCACATATTTAACGACGTGGAATTGATGATAATGGACGAGTTTCAAAGTGAAACAAATCACTACTGCGATAAAGAGGTACAAAAATTACAGTCCATTCACACTTCCGTAGCGCGTGGAAATAATAAACAGGTACGATATGTTCCTGTTATATTAATCGGGAATCCTGTGTCATTGCTTAATCCGTATTATGTTGCACTAGGAATATCAGAAAGACTTCAAAAGAATACTAAGTTTTTAAAGGGAAACGGCTTTGTCGTAGAACAGGGATATAATGATAGTGCTAGTAAAGCGCAAAAAGAAAGCGCATTTAATAAGGCTTTTTCAAATTCGACTTATAACTCGTACAATGAACAAGGTGTGTATTTGAATGATAATATGACGTTTATCGAAACTCCGACTGGTCGTTCAAAATATGTTTGCACTGTGTCATACAAAAATAAAAACTATGCAATCAAGGAATATCAAAATTCGGGTATTGTTTATTGTGATGATAAATCGGATAGCACATACCCATTAAAACTTGCGTTGACTACTGATGATATGAATATAAATTATGTGATGTTGAAATCCAATGATTTTTTAGTAGCAAATTTGCGATATTATTTTGAACACGGCTGTTTCAGATTCAAGAATCTACAATGTAAAGAGTGTATTTTAAAGTTAGTTAGTTATTAATGGTATCTACACTTGTTTTGATGAATGTACAATCGGAACACACGGTATAAATTCCGCCGACTGTATACCCGACTTTGTGTATCGGCTTTCGTTATTCAAGTGTTATAGATATAATAAAGGTAGTACATTTTGTACTACCTTTTTTCTGCCTGTTCAGTTAGTAATGCTAACTGAATTACTTTCATTTGACCCGATAAACATATACCTGTGTCTTTTACCGTTAGGAAAAACGGACAGTCTATACAGTTAATATCATTACACTTAAAATCTGCAACCGTTGTTATAGCTTTCATTAATTTTTTAGATGTTTTCATATTGTCAAATCTCCTTTTAAAAAATCGGGCGCATAGTATACATTTCATTTTCAAGTATTACACCGCCGTTAATTCTGTGTGGCTTTAACTTTGACGGTACTTGCAATCCCTCTTTAAAATCTGTAATCTCTCTTTTTGATTTTAAAAACTCCTGTTCTTCTTCTGTCTGTGGTGTAATCTCACGTGTTTCATTTTTGTTTATCTGTATTGTTTTTTCGCCCGTCAAAGATGAAATAAATAAATCCTTTGGACGTTGTGGCATACCGGCGCATTTTACATTATAATACGGATTCTCAATCGACTTTTGGTTTTCTCCTGTAACGTGTTCGATATACGTTTTCGCGCGGACAAAATATCCAATATCCCAACTGCTCTCTAATTTCCAGCAACAAAAATCATTATCATCTACTTTTATTCCTTTAAATTCGGACGGCTGTAAATCACAATGAATACTATCAGTATCGGCATAAATGAAACCTCTTTTATTCACACCATAATAGTTTTTCTGTGCGGCTCTGATTGTAAAATTTCTCGCGTATGATGTTATCGCACTGCCTATTGCAATGTACCCTGCTTTTTTAGAGTTGTCGGGTACTACACCATAATGAATTATGCCTGTTTCGTCTGCTATTGCAATCTTATAATTTGATGACGTTGAACTTGCTAACTTTCCGTAAAGATTATTTAAAAACAGTTTCGCTATTGTGCGTTTACCGCCTTTTGATTCCATTTTAATCTTCTTGTACTTGTTGATGTACTCATCAAATAATCCTATTGCCGTGCTAAAATAACATCCACTTATTATCTTTAAATCGTACAGCTCATAGTGTTCTTTTAACAATTCAAAATCCGTCATTGTCAATGTCAATGTCACGTTTGTGTCGTGAATCTCATTGTCGGGTGTTCTATAATATCTGTTGTACTTTCCTGTTTTCCTGTCTTTAAAATCAGATGTTTCAAGTATTTCAGTTGACTTGTAAAGCAATGAATGTTTAATCTGCATAAATGGTAACATATTCTTTTTGATTTTGAAACGTGTATTAATTCTAACAAAATAATACATATTGTTTTTCTTTGCCTGTTCGGGAATATCGCCTAGCCAAAAGGTCGGTCTGCCTATCGGGTATCTGTTGCCACTCTCGCTTGACATCATTGATGGGTACAGGCTGTTGACATCTCCTGTTGTACCATTCTTCTTGATTCTATTTTCTTTACCTTTAACCAAATAACACCAACCACCGCGATAGGATTTACGAATGTATTCGTCTGCGTTTTCTTCTCCGTATTTTTCGGGATTCAGATAGAAATGTGTTAAGTCGGGAAAGAGGGTATCGTATTCTCCCTGTGGGTACATCTTCTTAAACTCTGAGATACAGCACGAACCTATCGTTAATTTGTTGTGACCCTCGGCAAAAAATAACTCAAGTGCTTCTTTGACAACTAAAACATCATTAGCAATGTATTCTCGCTCCTGTTGCGTTATCTCACAACCGCTGTATCTATATCCCTCATATTCCATATCTAATTTTTGATGCTTTGTATTAAAGGCATTACCAATTTCTTTAACAGACAACGGTATCAGTTTCAACGAATCTCTCAATTCGATTGTATGATTATTCACTTTAATAGTAATTGAATACCATTGACCTAAATCTGAAATTACATATTCATATGAATTATTTTTCATTCTCTTTTGCTTCTCCCAACAACCACTAAGAGAATTTTCACTGTCAAACTGATATGCCAACTTTAAATCAGTATGATTCATTATGTATGACAGCCAAAATTCTCCGTCAAATTTTAAGTTATGATAATACACGATTAAATTACAGTCCATAGATTTTAGATACTCGAAAGTTTTTTCAATACCTGTTAAAATTGTTACATCTTCTGAACCAATTTCAACTAAAGCACTCGCCCATACTTCCGTATATGTTTGTCCCTTAAAAACTGTCGTTTCAAAATCGCCTACTAGAACTCTAGTAGAACTCTTCCTCGATTGCGTCATTTAATCGTGTTGAATAGAACGTATCTATCGTTCCATTTGTTGATAACAGGGCGAACAAGTCAGTAAAGTGTGACACTAACAATTGACCCTCACTGTCTTGGTATATAATCATTATTTTTTCGGCAATTAAAGGTTCTTTATTACTGTATTCTTCTGATAAATCTACTATATCTTCTTCTGCCATTCTGTCCTTAACTAGCTGTATAGCTAGTTCCCTGTATTGTGCAATCGGGTACGGGCGCAAACCTCTAACGCCTTTTGTACCTTTCATTAAGTAATCGGGAAAACCGCTTAACCTCAATAATATTTCATCTACTATTGAATATGATGGTGCATTAAATTTCTTTCGTGTTTCTGCCGCTTTTTGCGCGCGTTCGTGTCGTTCTTCTTTCCGTCTTTCTTTACCTGTTAAAATCTCTCCTGTTTCGGTATCAACCCATCTAGCTTTTTTGTATAAAGTATCAGGTGTTAATGCTTTTAATTTTTTTAATGTCTTTTTACTAAGATTCCCTTTCTTTGTATATTCATTCTGCAGTATTTCAAAATCGTCAAAGATATAACCTCGTTTTTTCATACGTCTTATGTTTTGCTGTACTCTTTTTCTTTCTTTTCTGACCTCGTTAATTAATTGATTTTGTGTCATAAGGAAACACCTCTCTTTTAGAGTATTACAGGACGGTAATTATACCGCCCTGTGTGATTTGTAATACAGGGTACTATTACAACCCTGTGTGATTTGTAATGTTTAATGTTTCACGTGAAACATTAAGCGATTATTTTAAGCTGATAGAATTTTCTACCGTTATTTGAAACAGATTCGATAACTCGAACCGTTACAACTCCCGTTTCGCTGTCTGCAATACAATCCTCAAGCATTTCAAGGGATTCTGCTACAGTTGCCGATATACAAGTGTATAACTCTCCGTCTGTTGCCTTAAGGACTGACACCGTTACGGGATTTCCGTCCTTGTCTGTGTCCTCATAACTCCCTACGGAATTTACCTTAATTTCAAGTCCAGCTGAAATTGCATTGCTTGCGTTTCTTGCATTGAATAATTCGATTTTTGATAACATACTTTTACCTCACTTTTCTCTTAATCTTCTTTAACATTTCTTGTAATCAGTGGAAGTTCAACTGCGTTTTCGTAAAATGCCTGTTCCGTAATACCGTACCTGTGTGTTTCGGTTGTTCTGTCTACAACCTGTACAGGTTTGATTGAATCGTTATTGATTGCAGTGCTAATTGCAGCCATTAATGCTGATTCCTTTTTTGGGAGTTCCTTAAGAATCACAACTCGATTCTCGACTTCCGCTGATTCTGTGTTCACGCACATTACGTTTAACTTATTGACTGTTACTGTCCTCGTAACTACGTATACTGTTTTGTTTTCTTTCATTGTTATTACCTCTGCTTTCTTTTTTCTACGGCTTGTGCCGTGAATCCCTGTCGCGGAATCGAACCGTGATTAATCAATGATTAATACCATACAGGGAAATTTTAAGGAAGTTAAAACTTATGACACTTATTATAATAACACTCTATATCTATTATGTCAAGATAAATTTTACCATTTTTTATAATGACGTTATACTTTTTTGAAAGCCAAATTAAAAATGGTAACTCCAATTCAACTAAACCGCCACATAAGAATGTAATATCAACCATTATCAGACACCACCTTTTTTATAACAAGCATTAATGCAGTGACTAGCGATTAAAGATAACATCATTTCATTATTCATATAATGAAGATACGACATAATAAAATAATATCCACATTTTATAACACTATCATTCATATCTAAAATTCGTGTAGCTAATTCACAAATTACCAGTGTGATAGACGGTGTTGAATGATATACTGTGTTAGCAATATTCATTGAATCCTGTACTCCTGTTATAAAACCTAAGGGATAACTTTCAGATTCAAAAAACATTTTCGCAAGTTCTTTTTCTTCCTTGAATAATGTTTCTTTAACTTCCTGTGTGTTAATTAATATTTTCATTATATACCTCTGCTTTCTCCCCGTATAGCCGATAGGTCAGCTAATTAATTTCAATGTTTCACGTGAAACATTTATTGCCTGTGTCAATACGAAATATCAAAATAGTCAAGCAATGCTTTAGCTACTTTCTCGAAAATAAAGTCTACACCCGAAAACGGTATTCCACTAATACAACCGCTCCCTGTATTGCCGACATCAAACGTACGTCGTTCAAAATCATATAATGACATAACTATATTACCGTCTGGCATCTCATCAATACTAATGGTTATACAACGGTTCAATTTGCGGAGTTTAATTTCGGTATCTACAAGTAATTGCGCCCACAACTGAATAGAATAAAGAAAACATCCCTTAAATGTACCTAATTCGTTGCTTTTCATTCTCTGTTACCTCTCTTTCTTAACTTTCTAATATAGATTATACACCTATCACAGATATTTGCAATGATATATTTTAATCACTTTACTACTTTTTATTGATTTATTTTAATAT
>ERZ772820.2137-NODE-2137-length-14400-cov-3.050680_pt1 | contig 14400 bp, 14 predicted proteins | sample MGYA00511377_ERZ772820 | MGnify/ENA primary metagenome ERZ772820 (study PRJEB29015, sample SAMEA2737684) | human gut metagenome | biome: human gut; feature: human-associated habitat; material: faeces | place: China | collected 2012 ...
GATACGCCGCACGGTGTGGCATGTGCGATGATGCTTCCGATTGTGATGGAGTATATTAACAGTGCGGTTTGCAGTAAAGACAGCGTTTTTTCATGCGTTTCAGGTGGATTCCCGCTCCACCAGCGTAGGAACGGTGCAGAAGGACTGGGTCTGCAAATTGGGTTTGTGCAGCTTTTGCAGCATGAAGTGGGCCGCTTCCCAGCCAAGCTCGAACATATCCACCTCGATGGCGGTCAGCTGGGGCTTGAGCAGCATGGAAAACGGGTAGTTATCGAAGGTCATCAGCGCCATATCCTCGGGAATGCGGATGCCCTGCTGGCGGAGCATCTGCAGGCAGCCGATGGCCAGATAATTGTTGGCGCACAGGATCACCTCCGGGAGTTCCGGCCGCTTGAGCAGCTCAGCGGTCTGCCGATAGCTGTCCTCGTATCCGTTCACGCCGGGAATGCTCTCGATGGTCAGGTCTTCCTCCTCCAAGGCGGCGTTCAGGCCGTCCAACCGGCGCTGGGCGATCTTGCCCTCGCCCTCGGTGTCCAGCAGAAAGACGATGCGGCGGTAGCCCTTGTCCAGCAGATAGTTGGCGGCCAGCTGCCCGGCGGCCTCATGGCTCACGTCCATCCAGCAGACGTTGCAGGGGAAGGAGGGCTTGCCCACCACCAGATGGGGCATTTCCTCCCGGATGAGCACACTGGCCAAAGAGCGGGTCAGGATCCCGGCGTGGAGCATGACCCCGTCCGCCTGTTCGCTCTGCATGAGAGAGCAGATGCGTTCCGGCGCGTCCTCCGGCGGCACGTGCTTGATAAGCAGCGAATAGCCCTTTTCGTCCAGCCGGCGTTCCACGCCGTTGATGATCTCAAACAGGTGCGGATCCTCAAATGCCACGCCGCGGGCCAGATTGGCGGCGAACAGCACGGTGCCGTTCCGCTGCCGGGCAAAGCTGCGGGCCCGGGCGTTGGGCTGATAGTTCATCTGCCGGGCCAATGTCTGAATCCGTTCCCGGGTCTTGTCGGAGATGGTGTAGCTGTTGTTCAGCGCCTTGGAGACCGTGGCAATGGAAACATGGGCCTCCTTCGCCAGATCGTAAATGGTGATGGCCATGGGGCTCCTTTCTGGTTCGCAGGGGAAGGGGAGAGGGCGTTAGGACTTCTCTATTTGGAAAACCGCATAGCCCCGTCCTTCCAGTAAACCACCCTTCCAGCCCTTTTGCAAGAGGGGCAGAGCATCTTTCGGAAGTCCCGGTACCGGAAGCGCTTCGCCGCCCGCGTTCCAGCACAGCAGCAGACTTTCTTCTGCTGCGATGCGGCGGCAGAGGAACAACGTCCCCTGCGCCAGCACCGTCTGGAAATCGCCGTGCCGCAGGGCGGGATGTTCCTTCCGCAGGGCGATCATCCGGCGATAAACGTCTTCCAGCGCATCGGAACGGTCAAAGGCCATGGGACGGCGGTACTCGTTTTCCAACGTGCCCTCCAGCCCTTTCTCATCGCCGTAAAATACGCAGGGCATTCCCGGAAAGGCCATCTGGAACAGAACCGCCTGCTCCATTCTGGCCCGGTCGCCGCCGCAGAGGGTGAGAAAGCGGCTGACGTCGTGGCTGTCCAGCAGGTTCAGCTGGGCGGACAACATCTGCCGGGGATAACGGGTCAACAGGCTGCTGAGCCGCAGGTCGAATTCTTCCGCATCGATCGAGCCTTCGGCGAAAAACTGGCGGCAGAAGCGGCGGAAATCGTAGTTCATGGCTCCGTCCATCATCCCGTGATTGACGAAATGCGCCGCGTTTTCCCAGACCTCGCCGATGACCAGCGCATCCGGCTTTTCCCGCTTGACGGCTTCTCGGAAGGCCCGGAGGAAGCCGTCGTCCATTTCATTAGCTACGTCCAGCCGCCAGCCGTCCACGTCAAACTCCCGCACCCAGTAAGCGCCGACTTTGCAGAAGTAGTCCCGCATTTCCGGGCAGGAGGTGTCTGTCTTGGGCATCTGCGGCACATAGGAAAAGCAGGCGTACTCCGGCATTTCGCCTGCGTCGGGATACCGGGGCTGCTCCGGCAGGTCGTAGAACCAGCTCCAGTAGGGGGAGGCCTTGCCCCGCTTCAGCACGTCCTGAAAGAAGGGATGCCGCCAGCCGATGTGGTTGAACACGCCGTCGATCAGCACCCGCAGGCCCAGCCGGTGGGCCTCCTTCACCAGCGCCCGGAAGTCGTCCTCCGTGCCCCGGGTGGGGTCGATGCGGAAGTAGTCCAGCGTATCGTACTTGTGGTAGGACGAGGCGGCGAAGATGGGGTTCAGATACAGGCAGTTAAAGCCCGCATCCCGCAGGTAGTCCAGATTTTCCCGAACGCCGTTCAGCGTGCCGCCCAGCCGGGAAAGGCATTTTTCGCCCTGAAAATCCGCCTCGCTCTCTTGGCAGGAAAGAGAGCGCTTTCCATCGGCAAAGCTGTCGGGAAAAATGTTGTATACGACGGCGTCCTCCGTCCAACCCGGCGCGGACAGTCGATCGGCCCGGTGGTTATAGGGCAGCTGGAAGTGCTCCGAGCGCTGAATCATCGCCGGATCCTTTTCAAAGCATTCTCCCGCGTAACGGAAGGTCTCCCGGCCGTCGTCCAGCTCAAAATGATAGGCAATGCGGCAAAACGGGCAGGTCAGCGTGATCTCGAACCAGTCGAAGAGCGAATCGCTGCGCCACAGGGGCATTTCCGCGCTCTGAAATACAAGCTCGGGAGTCATGGCGGCCCGGTCGGCATAGTGCAGCGTGCAGCGTTTCACGTCGCCCCGCTGGGCCCGCAGGCGAAAAACATAGGTGTTCTCGTCCACGGCAAAGGCATATTCGCTCATGGGACGATGAAAAACAGCGGCAAGATTCATGGGGGATCATCCTTTCGAGGCGCCGGCGGCAACGCCCGCCACGTAGTATTTTTGCAGCCGGATGAACAGAAGCACGATCGGGACGGCCACCACCACCGCTCCGGCGCAGAAAACGGTGTAGTATTCGTAGATATTGGCCTTGTCCACCATGGTGTACAGGCCCTTGGCCACGGTATAGTTGTTGTAATTGTCCTTCATGATGACCGAAACGAAGATAAAATCCACCCACGGCGCGATGAAGGCGTTGATGGCGGTATTGGCCACGATGGGCTTGGCGTTGGGCAGAATGATCTTCCAGAAGATCGTGTGCCGGGTCGCGCCGTCCAGCGTGGCGGCCTCGTCCAGCGAGCGGGGCAGCGTGTCGAAGAAGCCCTTGGCGATGTAGTAGTTCAGCCCGGCACTGCCGGAGTAGACCAGGATCAGCGCCAGCAAAGTTTGATCCAGCCCCACGGCCTTCATGAAGTGGTAGATGGCGATCATGCTCATGAAGCCCGGGAACATACCCAAAATCAGGGAAATGTTCATCAGGGGCTTCCGGACCCGGAACCGCAGCCGGGAATACACATACGCCACCATCAGCGTCAGCACGGTGGTGATGATGCAGCAGACGCTCGCCACGAACAGCGTGTTCAGAAACCAACGGGGAAAATTGAACAGCGACGTATCCGTAAACAGGCGCACGTAATTCCGCAGCGTCAGGATGCGCGGCCACAGATAGGGCGTAAATGCGCCCTTTTCGCCCCGGAAGGAGGACAGGATCAGCCAGAACACCGGCACCATCCAAAGAATGGAAAGCACGGTAAGAAGCGTGTGCAGGGAAACGGAGACCCCCAGCTTGCGCAGGTTCTTTCTGCGCCGCGCCGGGCGGTCGATGCGGGTCGTTTCAGTCTTCATTGGAAGGTATCCTCCTTTTTCACGGCTCCGGTGTGGTTGTACACCGTCAGGGACAGGGTGGAGACGATCATGAAGATGAAAATGCCGATGGTAGAGGCCAGCGCGTAGTCGTGCTGATCCACCGTAAGTTTATACAGCCACGTGACCAGCAGGTCGGTCTTGCCCGCCTGATAATAATCCAGCGCGAAGGGCCCGCCCGCCGTCAGCAGATAGATGACGTTGAAATTGTTGATATTGCCCACAAAGGTGGTAATGGTGGCGGGCGCGGTGACGAAGATCATATAGGGCAGCGTGATGCTGACGAACTTGCGCACCGGCCCCGCGCCGTCGATCTCGGCGCTTTCGTACAGGTCGGCGGGAATGTTCATCAGAACGCCGCTGAAGGTCATCATGGTATAGGGAATGCCGATCCACATATTGATGACCACCACGCAGATCCGCGCCAGCGTGGGATCCTGCAAAAACGGCAGAGGCGACTGAATCCAGCCCAGCTCCATCAGCGCCACGTTGATGGCTCCCTGCGGCTCCAGCGCCCGGGAAATCAGCAAAAGGCTGACAAACTGAGGAATCGCAATGGAAATGATAAACAGCGTGCGCCACATTTTTTTCAGCCGCACGGCCTTGTGATTGATGACCACCGCCAGCAGCATTCCCAAAATGTAGTTGGTGAAGGTGGCCAGCACCGCCCAGACCATGGTCCACGCCAGAATGTGGAAGAAGGTGTGGGTCTTGATGGCATTGCCAAGGAAAATATCCGTCACGTTGGTCAGCCCCGTCCACGTGAACAGCTTTCCCGGCGGCTGGTGACTGGCGTCGAAGTTGGTAAAGGCGATCAGCACCATGAAGACGATCGGCAGAACGGTGAAAAGCAGCAGCGTCGTCATGGGCGCGGTCAGCAGCGTCACGTGGAAGCGCTCGTCCAGCAGCGTTTTCAGCTCGTCCCGGAAGGTCGGGATGGGTTTGCCTTCCTCCCGCAGACGGCAGAGCTTTGCCGCGCTTTTCAGATTCAGGAACCATACATACAGGAAAACAGCGGTGACGGCCAGCGTCAGCACGCTGTAGAGCAGGATGAGCATGGAATTGTCGCCGGGCACCCGCTTGTAGATCTGGTTGGCTTCATCCCAGACCCGCAGCTGCGTGTTTTCGCCCAAGGTGCCGAAATGGGACAGGTACTTCCAGCCAAAGCCTAAGAAAAACCAGAAGTACAGCGCCTCCGCACCCAGATACAGCAGTCCCTTGCCGATCTGGCCGAAGCGAAAGCAGCCGCTGCCCATCACCACCAGCGACAGGCGGGTGAAGAGATCGCCTTTTTTCCAGAAGGTTTTCCAGAAGCCGCTGAATCGGTTTTTCACGGGAAAACTTCCTTTCCGCAAGAAAATCTGGCGCGGCCGAAGGGAATAGTCCCTCCGGCCGCAAATGGTTCGTTAGTTCTGCGCGGCGACGGTCTGCTCCACCAGCTGATCCAGCATGGCCTGCAGGTCGCTGCCGTTGTGGGCGACCAGTTCCGCACCGAAGGCTCCGGCGGGCGTCCAGTAGCCGCCCAGCACGTGCTGGCTGATGGCATAGGCGCTCTGTGCGGCCAGCGCAGCCAGAGCGGGCTCGGAAGCTACGGCTTCGGAAGCGGCCACATTCACGTTGGAGGGGCCGTAGCCAAGCGCCTCAAAGCGGCGCAGCTGAGACTGCTCGTTGGTCAGGTACTCGGCCAGCTCCATGGCCTCCACGGGATGAGCGGTCTGGGTGTTCACGCCCAGAATCTTGCAGCCCAGGAAGGAACCCATCTGAACCTGTTCGCCGCCGCAGGTGAAGGTGGGCAGCTTGCAGGCGGCGTAGTTGTCGCCCAGCTTTTCCTTCACAGCGGAAGAAATCCACGTGCCGCAGATACCGGCGCAGATGGTGTCGCCGATGGAACCCTGCAGAAGATCCTGCCCGCCCGCAAGGAAGGCAGGATGATCGCACAGCGCCTTGATGGCTTCGGCGGCGGCCAGCCCCTTTTCATTGTTGAAATCGCAGATCTGCCTGCCGTCCGCGTCCAGCGTCAGCTGGCAGCCGTTGCCCAGGAAGAACGAGGCGAGGTACCAGCCGTTGGCCACGTCCATGTTGAACTTCTTGCCTGCCTTTTCGGCGGCGGCCAGAATACCGTCCAGCGTCTGCACGTCTTCTTCGGTCAGGACGGACTTGTCATAGTAGAGGAAGTAGCCGTTGTCGGCGGTCATGGGGTAGCCGTACAGCACGCCGTCGTAGGTGGCGGCGTTGATGGCTCCGGCGGAGTTTTCGGCGATGATCTGATCCCGGTTGCGGGTCACCTCATACAGCGCATCGGCCTTCACCAGCTTGATGATCTGGTCGTCCGGGTAGGAGAACACGTCCGCAGCCGCGGCGGGGTCTTCCAGATAACGGGCCTGCGCGTCGGCCTCGCCCACCACACCATAGGTAAACTTCCACTCGTTTTCGGGATGCTCGGCGGCAAAGGCGTTGCAGAGCTCTTCCAGCAGCGCCTGATCGGGCTGGGAGGACCAGACCTTCAGCTCGATCGTCTCCGCGCAGGCGGCGGCGCTCAGGCAGAGCATGAGAAGGGCCATCAGCATACAAAGCATTTTTTTCATCGGTTCTTTCCTCCATTTTCAATTGATTTCGGTCTCGCCGTTGCTTTTATCATAAGGCTTTGACAGGAATACGTCAACGAAAAATCACGAAAGCGCTTTCGCTCGAAGGCTCGGTGGACGGCTGGTCTCATTTTATGCCGCTTGAGGAAGGAAAAACCGTGAAACACAAGAACGTTCCGCCTGTAAGGAGCATCTGCCGCAAATCGGCAGAAACAAAAAACGCCCTTTTCGAAAAGGCGTTTTTCGTATGATTTTCAGATCTTCTGCATTTTCAGCCCGTGCCGGGTGCAGTACCAGAACAGCGTGCCGTGAGCGTAGAAAGGAAAACGAGCTTCCAGACTCCATTCCGGGTACAGCTTTTTCAGGATCAGCGTATCGTTGGAAAGAAACGCGATAAAGGAAATGTAGTGCTCCCGACCCATTTCGTGGCCGGAGGTCACGTACCATTCCCCGTCAGAAAGCTCCGCATGGAGCCGTTCCTCCGGCGCGGCGGCCTGTACGGGCAGGGGAGAGAGCTTTCGTCCGCAGCAGACCGCGTCGGTCTGCTCCGTGGAAAACAGCAGATTGCCGCAGTCCGGGCAAACATAGAAGTTCAGCTTTTTCAAATTGCCGCTGCTGGAACCGCGCTCCTGAAGCTCCCCGTACAAAAGGGCCTTCACATCCACGTCCAGCGCCCGGGCCAGCGCGGGCAGCAGGGAAATATCCGGCGCGCCGCTGCCGCATTCCCACTTGGAAACCGTCTTGTCGCTGACGCAGAGCTTTTCGGCCAGCTCCAGCTGCGTCATTCCGTTCTTCTGCCGCTGGGAGCGGATCACCGCTCCTGTTTTGATGGGATCCATTTCGTCCACCTCCTTTCCCATCATAGCCGAAAAGCGGCCGCCGCACAATCAACGCTTGGTAGATAAGCGGAAAAGTATGGAAGATCGTCTCTTGACAGGCGTTTTTTTATGCGGCTATACTAGGGCAAATCCGGCCAACGGACAGGGAAACGGCGGGGCGGATGAATAAAAATCGGCCGCGTTTCCAATGCAAAGGAGGTATTTCAGATGATTTTGGGAAAAAACGATAAACTGCTGTTCATCGGCGACTCCATTTCGGATTACGATCGGAAAAAGCCTGTGGGCGAGGGCCTGTTCAATGCCTGGGGCACCAGCTATGTGGCGGATGCGGGCGCGCTTTTGTGCTGTATGTACCCTGAGCTGAACCTGCGTATCGTCAATATGGGCATCAGCGGGAATCAGATCCGTGATCTGGACGAACGCTGGCAGACGGACGTGCTGGATCAGAAGCCGGACTATGTCAGCGTACTGATCGGTATCAACGACGTGTGGCGGCAGTTCGACTCTCCCCAAATGACGGAGCAGCACGTGCCTCTGGACGAATACGAGGCCACCTACCGCAAACTGATCGAAAAGACGTTGCCCACGGTAAAGGGCATGATCCTCATGACCCCGTACTTCATGGAACCCAACCGAAACGACCCCATGCGGGCCCGGATGGACGAATACGGCGCGGTCGTCCGCAAGCTGGCGGAGGAATACAAGCTGGTTTTTGTAGACTTGCAGGCAGGCTGGGACCGGCTGTTTGAGCACATGCATCCCTGCAATATCGCATGGGACCGCATCCACCCCAACCAGACCGGCTGTATGTATATCGCCAAGCAGTTCCTCGAGGCCATCGGCGCGGATCGGGCGTAAAAATTTCAGGCGGCGGAAGAAAACTTCCGCCGCTTTTTGCATAGCCTTTTGCGGCACATAAAAACGCCCCGGCTTCCTTCGGTTCAGGAAGGAAGCCGGGGCGCAGAAAAAACGGAAATTACTTGTTCACGCTGTCCTTCAGGGCCTTGCCGGCCTTGAAAGCGGGAGCCTTGGAAGCGGCGATCTCCACAGCCTCGCCAGTGCGGGGATTGCGGGCGGTGCGGGCGGCACGGTTCACAACTTCGAAGCTGCCGAAGCCCACGATCTGCACCTTTTCACCGGCGGTCAGGGACTCGGTCACGGTCTCGGTGAAGGCGGCCAGAACCTTCTCGGCGTCCTTCTTGGAGAGAGCGGCTTTTTCGGAAATAGCGTTTACCAGTTCAGCTTTATTCATAGTGATATCCTCCTTATCATAGTTGGGGTAGCAGAATGGGAGTATAGCAAAACCGATCGCGGCTGTCAATGCCTGAAAGCCCTTCTGAACAGGGAAAAAGCCAATTTTTACGCTTTTTGGAAGACACAGGCGGATGTTTTTACTTTTTTTACGGGAAAAGCCGACTTTTTGACCGTGGGACGGGCTTTGACGGACAGGCAGGAGTTCCCGTGACGCACGTCGTATTTCTTTTTGGTAAAAGGGGAGAAAAACGTCCGCTTTTTTGCACGGACGAGAGTATTTTTTCGGAGGCAACCAGATGGAAAAGGAAAAGAAAGTACGGGAGGCTCTTTCACTGGAAAGGGCGCTGATGGAACGACTGAGCCAGTCGGAGATTCGAAATTGGCTGAAAAAATACGCCATGCCCTATCAGGAACTGATGTCCTGCTACCGCTGCGCGCTGATGGAGGCGGAAACCAAATTCAACGTGCTGGACGAGGAACTTTCCCTGCGCTATGACCGCAACCCTATCGAAAGCATCAAATCCCGCATCAAGTCGCCGGAAAGCATCATGGACAAGGCTGTGCGCAAGGGCATCCCTCTGACGGTGGAAAGCATCGAGGAAAACCTGCGGGACATTGCGGGCCTGCGGGTGATCTGCGCGTTCCCCAGCGACATTTACATGATGGCCGACGCGCTGCTCCGTCAGGACGACGTGACGTTGATCGAACGCAAGGATTACATTCAGAACCCCAAGGACAACGGCTACCGCAGCCTGCATCTGATCATCGAAATTCCCATTTTCCTGCATAATCAGACCCGGCGGATGAAGGTAGAGGTGCAGCTGCGCACCATCGCTATGGACTGGTGGGCCAGCCTGGAACACAAAATTCGCTACAAAAAGAACCTGACGGACGATGAAGCGATCTTTGCCGAGCTGCGGGAATGCGCGGAGACCAGCGCCATGCTGGATCAGCGGATGCAGAGCATTCATGAAAAAGCGGGGGATTAAGGGAAAACTTCCGTTTGGATTTTGGCCGTGCGAGGGGACTTTTTTCTCCCAGTATGGGACGCCGGACAAACACGTCTGATAGGACGTGATTCATGGAACGAAACAGACAAACCGCCAACCCTTCCGTCACTGCGGAATGTTGGCGGTTTGATTTTTTGGAAAGCCCAAATAACCGGCCTCTCCGTTATTTTTTTCCTTCGCTTTTCAGCAGCTCCACCAGTTCTTCCATTTCCTTCACAGTGATCTCGCCGGAGTCCACCAGCGTGTTCATCAGCAGCGAAGCGTTGCCGGAAAAGACACGGTTCAGCAGCTTGTGGGTCTGGTCGGAACGGGCGGCCTCCCGGCTGACCAGCGGTGTGTACATTTTCACCGGGCCTGTCTCGTCCACCGAGACGGTGCCCTTTTCCTGCATCCGTTTGAGCAGCGTAATGACCGTGTGACGGGTCCACCCGGTAGCGGGGGCCAGCAGTTTGGTGATCTCCGGCATGGAACGGGGAGAAGCGTCCCACAGAATTTCCATAATTTTCCATTCGGCTTCGGTGCATTGGAAAGGCATGAAACATTCCTCCTTCGGTTGGGCACAGGTGACGTTACGCCTTTAGAATACATTTGTCTACCAAATCTGTCAATGGGAAAATTCTGCCGGATGGAAATAAAAGCAGCTTCAAGGAAAAAACACGGCGCGGAAGCGTCTTTCTTCCGCGCCGGCCGGCGTTATTTCTTTTGAACCGGGTAGCATACCTCCGTCACAAATTCCTCTGGACTTTGGGTCTCATGAGGACTGACGTGATAAATATTGAACATGGGCCCCGCGTAATCGTAGCCGTTGGAATGAATCCAGGAGGCCATGGCGGCGTATACGTCGTTCATCTGATCGTATCCGCCCCGGAAAATGCAGCTGGCCACGGTAACGGCGGGCAGCGTGTGGAAACGCACGTGCTCCGTGTCGGTATAGCTGCCCTTGACGGTCTTTTGCACCTCGACCTCCACGTTGCTCTCTTTGTATTCGCCGTCCAGAAACACGGCGCAGCAAAGGCAGGGGTTGTCAGGAATCAGGTGCTGGGCGGCGGTTTCCGAAAGAAGCGTCTGCCAGGCAAGGCCCTCGTCCTCATAGCGGGGCAGAATCATGCGCACACAGGCGGCCTGGCGCTGGGGGATGATTTTGACGTTGACGTTATAATTCATGTTTTCTTCCTTTCTCAGCCTTTTTCGAGCGGTGTCCAGAAGCAGCATTCGGCGGGCTGTTTCATCGGCCAGATTCCGTAGTTCCGCCTCCCGGGCGGCCAGATAGCCGTCCAGCCGCTCCCGGTCGTCGTAGATCAGCAGAATTTCCCGAATCTCCGCCAGACCGAATCCCATTTCTTTCAAGGCGTTGATGCGGTAGATCGTAGGCAGCTGTTCTTCGCCGTAATAGCGGTAGCCGGTGAATGCGTCCACTTTGCCGGGGGCCAGCAGGCCGATCTCGTCATAGTGGCGCAGCATCCGAATGCTGACTCTGGATAATTTGGAAAAATCTCCGATTTTTAACATGGCGGTACCTCCGTGCCTTTCTTCTTGAGCTCGGAGCCAGCATAAGCCCTCCCACAATGGAAGAGTCAAGCGTTTTTTTCAATCAAAAATCAGGCTGATGGAAAACGGCCTTTGTGAAGCGCCGCCCGCAGCCTGATCCAAATAGGTTGTTATAGTTCGATCAGCAGGGTTCCCGGTCTGCCGGAGGGAAGCTCCCGCACGATGGAGCCATTCCGAAAATGAACGCAAGCGCCTGTGGCGCAGTCCGTGGCGGTGGGATCAGTGCAGAATGGGTTGACCAGCAGCAGGTCACGGCCGCAGCGCGCCGCCTGTTGGGCGTACTCGTCCTTGACAGTGTCGTTCCATTCGGCGGGGCTGTAGTCGCACCAGACGGGCCACAGCACCACGTCGGCCTGCAGCGCCTTCATTTCTTCCGGCCGGCCTTCCGTCCAAAGGTCGCCGCACAGGCCGACGGCGAAGCTTTTTCCGTTGCAGGTGAACTTCTCGAAGCGTTCGCCCTCCCGGTAGTGTTCGTCCGTCTGGGAAACGTCCTTCCATCCCACGCTCACCCGGTGGAAAAGATTCACCAGCTCGCCGTCCGCACCGATCGTCAGCTGGGCGCTGTATAAATGATCGCCCCGGCGCTCGATCATCCCAAAGGATACGGCCAGACGGTATTCTTTCGCGGCGGCGCGGATTCGCCGGACGGGAGCGTCTTCGAGCGCGATACCGACGGAACGATCTTTTTCGTAATCCCAGCACAGGCATTCAAAGCCATGCAGGATCGATTCGCCGAAAACGATCAGCTCCGCTTTTCCGCGATAGGCTTTCATGTATTCAAGAAGGGTTTGCAGATTAAAGTCGATCTCTCGATTGATCACAGGCGCGGAGGCCAATAGGATTCTCATGGATGGAACTCCCGATTATTCGTGCTGCGGCTCGTCAGACACACTTCTTACCGCTTTGGGAAAATGAACCAGCAGCTTTTCCAGCTCTGCTTCGCCGCCGGGAAGCAGGGCGATCGTTTCTTCTCGCATTTTCCGGGAAATTTCTTCGTCGATGCCCAGCAGAGTATTGACTGTCCGGCGCAGCTCCTTCGCCGTGGAGGCTACCCATTGGGTATCCTCGTGCAGCAGGCAGCTGCCAACGCCGTGGGCCAGAAAAACGGCCATGGTGCGAATTTCCATGCAGGGATTGGCCCCGTGCTCCGTCATGACGTTCAGGAGTTCTTCCAGATAAGGCTCGATGACCGTCAGCATCTGCTCCCGAATGGCCCAGCGAACCGTGCAGTGCATTTTCCCTTCGTAATGGGCGCGAAATTCCTGCACCTGTTCGTAAAGGTAGTAGAAAAAGCGCAGCAGGGATTGATAGGGAGCCTGCCGGGCTCCGTCGGCGATCTGCTGAAAATCCCGGCGGTAGGGAGCAAAGAAATCCGCCATGATGGCGTCAAAAAGCTCGTCCTTGGTTTTGAAATAATAATAGAACGCGCCCACGTCCAGCCCGACTTCCCGCATGATGGCGCGAACGCCCGTGCCGTCGAAGCCGTTTTCAAAGAACATCCGCCGACCCACTTCCAGAATTTTGTTTTTGGTACCGCCCTCGATTTGCTGTCTGCGCGGCATAGGACACCCTCCCGAAAAACGTTTCTACCGCCTGATGATAGCATGAGCGAATGGAGAAATCAAGCACTTTTTTGAACAATGTTCGAGAAAAATGCGGATGGAGAGAAGAACGTTGATTTTTGAGGAAAAAATAGGTATGATAAAAACAAGGTCACAATATCTCGACTGACAGTTCTAAACAATGCATTCACAGTTACATCATCAAGGGGGCTTTTCGATGGAATTTGTCACCCACCGGCGGGAAGACGGGACGTTTCAGCCGCTAAAGGAACATATTGAAAATGTGGGGGAAAGGGCGGCTCAATTTGCCGCCGCTTTTGGCGCGGAAGAACATGGCCGTGAGGCCGGGCTGCTCCACGACGTGGGAAAATACAGCCAAAATGGACAAAAGCGGCAGCGCGACCCGGAACATACGGCCAAGGTCGATCATTCCAGCGCGGGCGCACAGGAGGCGTTTCGCCGCAAAGACCCCATGGCGGCCTTTGCCGTGGCGGGGCATCATGGCGGCCTGCCGGATATGGGCGGAAAATCAGCTGCGGACGATGGCACACTTTTCGCCCGGCTGAATAAGACCCTGTCCGGCGGAGACGATCCGTCGGCATGGAAACAGGAGATCGTTCTGAACGGCGCGCCTTCTATGCCGGAGTGGGCGGAAAAATGCCGGGATGGGCGCGTTCAGGCGATGTATACCCGGATGCTGTTTTCCTGTCTGGTGGACGCGGACTTTCTGGATACGGAAAACGCCCTGCAGGGGCCCCAGCCCCGGGGCGGCTATGCGCCGCTGGCAGCCTTGTGGGAAAAGCTGCAAGGTCACGTGGCTGAAGGAACCCAAAACCGAGCTGTGCGCCAAACGAAACGACATCCTGCGGCGCTGCCTGCAAGGCGGCGAGGAGGAAAAGGGACTTTTTACCCTGACCGTGCCCACTGGCGGCGGGAAAACCGTTTCTTCGCTGGCCTTTGCCCTGACCCACGCCGTCTGTCACGGCATGCAAAGGGTCGTTTACGTGATCCCCTACACCAGCATTATTGAACAGAACGCAAAGGTTTTTGCGGAGATTTTGGGGCCTGAAAACGTTCTGGAGCATCACAGCCAGACGGAACTGGCGGACGAAAAGGGCGATTCCGAAACGCTGGAAGCCCGCCGCCGCCGTCTGGCCTGTGAAAACTGGGACGCGCCTGTGATCGTCACCACGGCGGTACAGTTTTTCGAGTCCCTGTACGCCGCCAAAACTTCCCGGTGCCGCAAGCTGCACAATCTGGCAGACGGCGTGGTCATTTTTGACGAGGCGCAGACCTTGCCCGTGCCGTTCCTGAAGCCATGTATTTCCGCCATTGGGGAACTGGTTCGCCACTATGGCGCGACGGCGATTCTCTGCACCGCGACCCAGCCGGAGTTGGGGCGGCTGTTCAATGAATTGGCCCCGGAACTGTCTATCCGGGAGATTGCCCCCGAACCGGACGAACTGTTCGAGTTTTTCCGCCGTGTTTCCTTTCAGCGGGAGGGGCAGCTCTCCAACGAAGAACTGGCGGCACGGCTGACGGAGACGGAACAGGTGCTCTGCATCGTCAATACCCGAAAGCGCGCCCGGGAGATTTTTCAGCTTCTGCCGGAGGAGGGCCGCTTTCATCTGTCCACCCTGATGACCCCGCAGGATCGGAAACGGGTGCTGGCCGTTATCAAAAAGCGGCTGGAGGATGAAAAGCCCTGCCGGGTCGTGGCCACCAGTCTGGTGGAAGCGGGCGTGGACGTGGATTTTCCGGTCGCCTATCGAGAAGACTGCGGACTCGATTCGCTTCTGCAGACCGCCGGACGCTGCAACCGGGAAGGAAA
>ERZ772820.2138-NODE-2138-length-14397-cov-3.326802_pt1 | contig 14397 bp, 15 predicted proteins | sample MGYA00511377_ERZ772820 | MGnify/ENA primary metagenome ERZ772820 (study PRJEB29015, sample SAMEA2737684) | human gut metagenome | biome: human gut; feature: human-associated habitat; material: faeces | place: China | collected 2012 ...
GAGGATATGGGGCACTACTTCCGCGTCGCCGCCGACAACCGCGACCTGAACTACGACAAGTTCGTGGTCAAAGGCGAGGTCCATACCAGGGCGGACGAATCCTACACCAGCCACAACACCACCCGTCTGGATGTGGAGGGGACGGTGCGGAAGCTTCTGACCACCGATTACGTTCAGAATGAATTAAAGGGCATTCCGAATGTCTGAAAACCAAAGGAGAAACGGATGAGGATTGCCTATATCATTCTCTGCCATACAGACCCCGAGCACATTCGGCGGCTGACGAAAAAAATCACCGGCGGCACGGATGACGAAGCGTTTATTCATGTAGATGGCAAGTGCGACGCAGCGCCCTTCGAGCAGACGCTGAAAGACGTGCCGCAGGCGCACTTTTTGTGCCAGAGAATCCCGGTCTATTGGGGAGGATATTCCGCCGTCGAAGCGACCGTTCAGCTGCTCAGAGCCGCCCTTTTATGGGAAGGACAGCCGTTTGACCGTTTCGTGCTTCTGCAGGGGCTGGATTACCCGATCAGAACGAATCGGGAAATCCACGCCTTTCTGGAGGAAAAAGCCGAAACGGAATTTCTCCTCGCGCAGAACATTTCCCAATGTGCCGATCCCCATGAGACCCATAAGTATTCGCTATACTGGTTTCTGGATTCGAAAACAAAGCTGTGGGCCAAAATCTGGCACAAGGCCAATTCCATCCTCTTTTTGAGATCGGGTCGCATTCCTCATTGGAAAAAGAACTACGTCAGGAATCAGACGGGCGAAAAAATGGACATTTATCAGGGCTGCGCCCAGTTTGGCGTGACGAGAAAGCTGGCGGAATATCTGGTGCGCTTCCATGATGAAAATCCGGGCTTTAACCGGTATTTTCGCACCATGTACGCGCCGGATGAGGCTTATTTCCACACGATCGTTTACAATTCCCCGTTTGCAGCGCATACGCCCAAGGGCAAGGCCGTCGCAAGCCCGCATTTGACGGACTTTGAAAACCTCACCTATTTTGAGTACCCGACGGACGTTACCCTTTTTACGGAAAAGAAGGACTGGCCGAAGCTGCGGGACAGCGGCTTTCTGTTCTTCCGCAAGGCGTCCAGTCAAAGCAAAGAATTGCTGGACTTCATTGACGAGCAACATCGGACGCAGGAAAAGGAAGAAGAATCAACGAACCCCCTTCCCGCGGCGGACGGGAAAGGACACGGACAAAGCTCGCAGACGGCTCAAAGGCAGATACGGCGCGCTTCTTCGGATATGCCCAAAAGCAGGAATAAAGGCGTTTGAAGTAGAATGCTACATTGTTTTTTTAGCGCGCGTCCTGCTCAGACATCTCGGGACGCCTCAAAGGAGATTCAATCGTGGAAGCGTCTGTTTTCAAAATGACCCATGAACAAAGCCTGCAGCAAAATGGCTACACCGTCTGTTCCCCCATCAGCGGCAGCATGAAGCCGCTGATAAGGCCGAACGTGGACAGCGCCGTGTTTGTTCCGCCGGAGAAAATTCGCAAATATGACGTGGTGCTGTACCGGCGGGAGGGACAGGCCATCATGCACCGGGTCGTTGGAATCCGGGGCGAAGATACCCTCATCCGCGGGGATAACAGCAGCTATACGGAAACCGTGCCGCGCCGGGAGATTTTCGGCGTGATGCAGGGCTTTTACCGGGGACAACGCTACGTGGCCGCAACAAACCCCGTCTACCGGCTGTTTTCCCGGTGCTGGGTCGCCATGGCCCCGCTGCTGCCGCTGATAAAGAAGATTTACCATTTTTTGCGGAAGTAGCGCAGCCCCCATTCGGTGTATCCTGCTCGGCCCTCTGAGCAGTGTACATAAACATTCTATCGGAAAGGAGGAACCTGACCATGAAGTATGAAGCTCCTGTAGCCGTCGTTGTCGATTTCGAGAACGACTATGTGGTGGCGGCAGCCCCGTCCATTCACTAATCCGTGAATGACCCGGAGGAACCGTGTTTTCCCTGTCACGGTTCCTCCCCTCACGGTGTATTCTGTTCGGTCTCCCGGGCAGTTTACATATACACTCTATTGGAAAGGAGGACTCCCTCATGAAATACGAAGCGCCTAAGGCGGTCGTTGTCGACTTCGAGAACGACTATGTGGCGGCTGTAGGTGGGGTTCCCAGCAAGACCGCTTAATTCCCGGTAGATTCAGCGACGAAATCGCGGTACGAAAGTATCGCGGTTTCGCCCATCCTGGAGGAGAAAACCATTTATGTTTTATATAGAAATCGCCAAGCTTCTGGTACAGGTGAACAACCATTATGAGCTGATTCGGCAGCACTGCCAACCCTATTTGGTGGAACCATATCGGGAACCCGATCTCGTTATGGAAGCAGACGAAAAAGAAATCGCCTTTGGGAAGGCATGGTTTTTGCAGCATGAGCATACGGAAATTACCGACGCAGCGTCGGAATTTTCCCGTGCTCCCTTCTCCATTTATTCCAAGCTTCCGGCTTTTGGCGCAATGTGGCTGCATTCCGTACTCCTTGAAATGGATGGGGAGGGTTATGCGATAACGGCTCCCAGCGGATATGGCAAGTCCACGCAAGGACAACTCTGGCTGAAGGCCTTTCCCGATCGGGCGCGTATTATCAACGGGGATAACCCCATCGTCCGCAAAGAAGGGGAAGGTTTTGTGGCTTATGGTACACCTTTTTGCGGCAAAGAGGGCTATCAGGTGAATATCGGCGTTCCGCTCAAAGGCTTCTGCTACCTCAAGCATGGGAAAACCAATTCCATTCGGCGGATGGACAGCACCGTAGCCTTTGCCCAGCTTCTGAGGGAATATCAATGCCGCTTTACGGCGGAGTATCAGGAAAAGTATATGGAACTGCTGCAGCACTTCGCGGAGACCGTCCCTGTTTATGTGCTCACCTGCAATCTGGACGGCCAGGCGCCCATTGTGGCTTATGAAGGAATGAAGCATGGCGGAAATTGATCTGGTATGCCCGTGGGTGGACGGCAATGACCCGGCGTGGCAGCAGGAACGGCAGCACTATGTTCCGGCAGAACTGCAAAGCGGCGTTTTGATGTATCGCGACTGGCAGCTGATGCGTTACTGGTTCCGCGGCGTGGAACGGGCGCTGCCGTGGATTCGCAAGGTGCATTTTGTCACATGGGGCCATCTTCCCCCGTGGCTGAACACGGAACATCCGAAACTGCACGTCGTGCGGCACGACGAGTTTATCCCGAGGGCCTATCTGCCCACGTTCAGTTCCAGCGCCATTATGCTCAATATCCATCGTATTCCCGGACTGGCGGAGCAGTTCATTCTTTCCAATGATGACTGCTTTTATCTGGATGAAACAGCCCCGGAGGAATATTTCCAAAACGGTTTACCCTGCGATCAGCTGCATATCAAGCCCATCACCGAGGTCTGCACCGACAATTTCGGCTATATCCTCTGGAATAATATTTCCTGCCTGAATGAGCACTTCGACCTGCGGACCTGCATGACGCAGCACAAAGACCAATGGTTCGCCGACTGCTACCCGGACAAGGTGCTGGCGGACAACTGTTTGGCCGCGTCCCTGCGCCATTTCCCGGGCTTCGATTGCCCGCACCTTCCGCAGCCCTATCTGAAAAGCACGTTTGCAGCGGCGTGGGAAAAGGCACGTGTGCGCCTGAACTATGCCAGCAAGCAAAAATTCCGTACATGGTCAGATCATACGGAATGGTTGATGCGGTATTGGCAGCTGGCTTCCGGGCAGTTTGTGCCCTATGTGCGTCAGGGCGGGCAGGCGATCTCATTGGACTTGGAGAAGGAAAAAATCAAGGAAACGCTTCTTTCCGCCCAAAACCGCGTCGTCTGCCTGAACGAAGGAGAACGGTCTGTAGACTACCTTTCCAGACGCGCCTATTTGAAGAATTTGTTCGAACGCGTATTGCCCCAAAAGTCCGCATTTGAAAAGGATTGAGGTGGACGAGTTGGAAAAATTGGCGTTGGTGATTCCATCCCAGCCGTTGGACGCGGAAGCTCGTCACGACCGAGCCACGGCAGAGCTGCTGGCGCAAATGCTTCCGCAGGAGTTTGACTGCACCTGCGTTCAGCCGAACCTGAAAGCGGCGCTGCAGCCCCGCTCGGAAGACAAAAACGCGCCTACCTACACCCAGCGCAGCTATGCCCTGTGGCGCAGGACGCTTCCGCCTCCCATCGAAGCCTTTGACGCGGCGTTGGCCATGGACGGGCTGCACCCTTGGGCGCTGGCAGCGTTGGAGGGGCTGAATGCCAAGCGGCGGTACGTCTGGCTTTGCGACCTGCCGGAGGAGTATCTGCTGCCGGAGGATATCCCCTTCTTTGCCGAGCACTATGCCGCGCTGACAGGAATTTTCTGCGCCAGCGAAGCGATCCGCGAGGATTTTGGCCGCCTGTTTCCCTCCCTCGCCCCCAAAAGTACGGTGATCACGCTGCCCTTGGATACGGCGTATTACCGGCAGCTTTCTCGGGAAACGGAGGAACCATGGGGGGCCGGTACGGCGGATATTCTGGCCGTCTGCCGTCTGGACAGCGACAACGACGCGCAGAAAATCCCGCAGCTGGCCGCCCGGTGGAAGGTGAAAAAGCCGGAGCTGCGCTGGCATATCGCGGGCACAGGCTCCCGGCAGGATCGGCTGGTGCGGGACATCGTGCTGGCCGACGTCTGCGACGAAGTGGAGCTGTTAGACCCGCCGGAGAATCTCGCGCCGTTGATGGCACAGGCGAACGCCTATCTGTCCATTGCCGAAGCTGGCGACGAAGAAGCGGAGCGCATGGCGCGCGCCATGGGGAAAACGATATTCCAGTTACCCTTGACAGATCAGCAGCTTTCAGGCATGGAAGCCCGTGTCGGGAAAGCTGTTTTTTCTGAATGGAAAGACCAAAGAAAATGCTTCAAAGCACTGAAGGAGGAACGGTTATGAAAATCAATGAGGGATTTGTTCTGCGGAAGGTCGGCAAGGATCAGGTGGTCGTGGCCATCGGGGAAGCGTCGGCGCGGCTGAACGGGCTGATCAAACTGAACGGTACCGGCGTGGAGCTGTGGAAGCAGCTGGAGCAGGGAACCGGACGGGACGAGCTGGCGGATTCTCTGGCGAAAAAGTACGGTATCTCCCGCGAACAGGCCGAAAAGGACGTGGACGCTTTCCTGAAGCCGCTGACGGACATCGGCTGCGTGGCGGAATAAGGGCGTTTGTCATGGAAGAAAAACACCCGCTCGTCAGCGTGATCATGCCGGTTTATAACGCGGAGAAGACGGTAGAGCGCGCCATTCGAAGCGTGCAAAGCCAAACCTGCCCCGATTGGGAACTGCTGGCGGTGGACGACGGCTCCGCAGACGGGAGCGGGGCCGTCTGCGACCGCTGCGCGCGGGAGGATGCGCGCATTCGCGTGTTCCATACGCCCAACGGTGGCGTTTCCCATGCGCGGAATACGGCGATGCAGGCGGCCCGGGGAGAATGGATCGCTTTTCTGGACAGCGACGACAGCTATGACCCGGCCTTTTTGCAGACGATGCTGGCTAATGCCGCCGATGTGGATATGGTGATTTGCATGTATCGGCTGATGCCTGCGGGTCAGAACGTTGCAATCGACAGAAAAAACATCGCCCAGACAGAGGCGCGGGCGGTTTTGGAAGAGACGGTTTGCTGCGGAGAAATGCATATTACCACCACCCCGGTCTGGAACCGAATGATTCGGAGACGGTGCGTCACAACAATGTTTGATGAAAAAATGAAACATTGGGAAGACGGCGTTTTTGTGCTGCAAAACTGGAAAAACTGCGAGCGCGTGAAAATCATTCCCGATTGTCTGTATCATTATTTTTACACGACCGGCTGTTCGCTGAGCAAAAAAATAGATTTAGGCGAGCTGAAATGTCTGCAAAAAAGAAAAAACGCATATGCGGAAATGCTGTCAGGCTCCCGTAGGGCAATGGAGAAGGTCATTTCCAATTATCAGACAAAAGTCTGCTATTACTTTTTGAAATTGATGTCAGTCCAAAAAGCAAAGCAGGACAAGCTGCTGATCTTACGCTTGCAGATAGATGACGAACTTTTCCTGAACAACGCTTCCTATGGAATCCAATGCCGTGGAATCTTCCGCCTGCTCTGGCGCGCCCTGCAAACACAAAAGGCGGAGTGGGTCTATTTCGTCTTTTCCGTGCTTGGGAAGCCCTATATGCGATATCAGGCTTTGAAAGAAAAAATCATATGGAGGGATGGAAGAAAGTGAAGCATAAAACGACGCTTCATTTTCTGGCGGAGCGCAACCGAAGATATATTCCCGGCCTGATCTTGCTGACGTTGCTGGAAGTGGCCCGCGCCTATCTGGGCGTGGAGTTCGCCATGGTCACCAGGCAGGTGATCGACTGCGCCCAGGGCGGGTCGGCGGAAAAGCTGACGCGGGCCGCGCTGCTGCTGGCGGCGGTGGTCGCGGGGATCATGGTGCTGTACGCCTCGGCGCAATACCTGCGCGGGTGGCTGCGGGCCACGCTGGATCGCGAGTGGAAAACGCGCCTGTCGCACAAGCTGCTGCACGGCGATTATGCCACGGTATCGGCCTATCACAGCGGGGAACTGGTCAACCGTCTCACCAGCGACGTGGAGGCCGTCAACGGCGGCGTGATCGCCCTGATCCCCAATGTGGCCGCCCTGTTGACCCGGCTGGTCTCCGCCGTGTGGATGATGGCCACCATGGAGCCGACCTTTACCCTGCTGGCAGTCGCCTGCGGGCTCGTCGTCATCGGCGCGACCGGCTTTTTCCGCCAGCGGCTTAAGACATTGCACAAGCAGATGCAGGAGGCCAACGGAAAGGTCAACGGCTTTGTGCAGGAGATCATGGAAAAGCTGCTGGCGGTGCAGGCCATGAGCGTGGAAGCGGAAACGGAAGCCCGTGAGAAGAAAATTCTGGACAGCCGCTGGAAGCTGCAAATGCGGCAGCAGCGGTTTTCGATCATGGGCACCACGGGCATGTATCTGGCCTGTTACCTGCTGGAAGGCGCGGCGCTGGTCTGGTGTGCGCTGCGGCTGATGCAGGGCGAAATTTCCTTCGGTACGCTGACCGCCGTGGTGCAGCTGACCGGCCAGTTGGAAGGGCCGATTCTGAACTTCTCCGGCTATATTCCTCAATATGTGGCCATGCTGGCCAGCGCGGAGCGGCTGATGGAGCTGGAAGAAATTTCGGGCGTTCCCGTTCAAAAACGAGACGTGCAGACGCTCTTTGGGGCCGATACCTGCATTGAGGCGGAGGGGCTGTGCTTCGCCTATGACGACACGACCGTCTTTGACAGCGCGCGTTTCCGGCTGCCCTTGCAGGGTTCTGCCGCCATTACGGGAAATTCCGGCATCGGAAAAAGTACGCTGCTCAAGCTGCTGCTGGGGATTTACAAACCAACCTCAGGACGGCTGCTGCTCAGAACAGGGACGGAAGAAATCCCGCTGAACGCGGAAACCCGCGGTCTGTTCGCCTATGTGCCGCAGGGAAATCTGCTTTTCAGCGGCACACTGCGGGAAAACCTGCTGCTGACCGCGCCCGACGCGACGGAGCAGGACATGGAGACGGCGGCGTTCGTCAGCTGCATGGACGAATATCTGCCTCAGCTGGAGCATGGCTTCGATACGGAAAGCGGCGCGGGCCTGTCCGAAGGTCAGGCGCAGCGGGTCAGCATCGCCCGGGCCGTGCTCAGCGGCGCGCCGGTACTATTGCTGGATGAAGCGACCTCCGCGCTGGACGCGGTGACGGAACAGCGCGTGCTGGAACGGCTGAACACGCTGCCGGGCCGCGTCTGCATCGCGATCACTCACCGCCCGGCCGCGCTGGCGCTGTCAGATCGCCAAATGGTGATCGCAGACGGAAAGATCACGGTTCAGACATTACGAAAAGAGGAAAAAGCATGGATCAGATAAGTCAGGTCGTACTGTCTCTGCTGCGTTCGGCGCTGTGGGGAGAGAAAATTAGTTGCCCTGCCGATACGGACTGGGAAGCGGTAACGAAGGAGCTGCGGATGCAGGCCGTTTTGGGCGTTGTCGCCGGGACCGAGCTGCCGGAAAGCATCCCGGCGGAGGTGCGTACCCGATGGGAAGGCCTGGCAATGCATCAGGGTCTGCATTTTTATCATCTTCTGCACGATCAGGACGAGCTTCTGACCCTGCTGAAGGAAAACGGGATCCCCACCGTTATCCTCAAGGGCATGGCCGCGGCGGTGTACTATCCGTCCCCTGAAATGCGCTCTATGGGCGACGTGGATTTTCTGGTGCCCAGAGGGAAGAACGAGCAGACCTACGAACTGCTGCTGGCCAACGGCTACGAGCTGTTTGAGGAAAAGGACGCGGTCGACAAGCATATTTCCTTCCAAAAGGGCGAGGCGCGCTTTGAAATGCACCGCTACTTCGGCCGATTTGACCGGGTCGACGCGATGAAGTACATGGACGACCTTCTGCAAAAAGAAATGCAGAGCATTGAATGGCGCGCCTGCTCGGGAAGCAGCTTCCCGATGCTGTCGCCGCTGGCGAATGGTCTTGTGCTGCTGGAACACGCCGCCGGTCATTTCCGGGATGGATTGGGGCTACGCCACATTCTCGACTGGATGATGTACGTCCATTCCTGCCTGACGGATGCGTTCTGGAACGAAGCGTTTCAGTCGGCGGCGCAGGCCATAGGGCTGGATAACTTCGCCAAGGTGCTGACCAAAATGTGTCAGACCTACCTCGGCCTGGCGGGCGACCTGCAATGGTGCCGGGATGCCGACGACGAAAGCTGCCGCCAGATCATGGACTATGTGCTGGAACAGGGCAACTTTGGCTTTAAGCAAATGGATGTGGAAGGCAAAGTGATCCGTCTGTTCGGCAGGCATAACGGGCTCGTCGAGTGGTGCCGTCTTTTGCAGCTTTCCGGCATGAATCACTGGGGTGCGGTTCAGCGACATCCCATTCTCAAGCCCTTCGCCTGGATCTATGGTATAGGCCGCTATCTGCATCTGGCGCTCGGCCGGAAAAACGCCATCGGGCTCGTCCGGGAAGAAAAAAAGAAGAGCGACCAGCGGGAAAAAATGTACACGGAGCTGGGAGTCAATCGAAGCAAAATCCCAGTCGTTCTGCAGGACGATCAGTTTGTAGAGCGGAAGCAGTGACGAATCCCCCGTGTGGGACAAAAGAAGAACGGCACTCCGGATGTCAGCGTGGTATGTGCGGCTGACATCCGGGGTGTTTTGCTATAGAACCATTCTTTGCCATCGCCCCCTTTTTCTGTTACAATAAACAGAGAAATCATCATGCGGTCAGGGAAGATAGAATGCTGAAACAGCTCAGGTATTTTCAATCGGTGGTTCGGCTGAACAGCTTTTCGGAGGCGGCGGAGAAAAATTTCATTTCTCAGTCCGCCATTTCCCAGCAGATTCAGGCACTGGAACGGGAATTGGGCTTTCCGCTGCTGGAAAGGAAGAACCGCACCTTTGCGTTGACGCCGGCGGGGGAATATGTGTACCAGAAAAGCCTGCTGCTGACGGCGGATTATGAACGGATGCGCAGCGAGGTGGACAGCGCCAGACCGGCGCTGGAAAAATGGGTGGTAGAGGTTCAACGATAAAAAAACTGCTGATCGTTTATTATTCCTGGTCCTGCGGCAATACGGAGCGGATCGCCAAAATACTGCAATGCACCGCGGGCGGCGACCTTTGGAAGTTGGACACCGCCGAGCCCTATCGCGGCAGCTACAGCGAAGTGGTCGATCAGGGCCAGCGGGAAGTGGAGCGGGGCTTTGAGCCGGAGCTGAAGCCGCTGGGCGTGGACCCGGCAGAGTATGACTGCATCGCTGTGGGAACGCCCACGTGGTGGTATACGATGGCACCCGCCGTCAAAACCTTCCTGCACCAGCAGCATTTCAGCGGCAAAACGGTGCCCCCTTCATGACCAACGGCGGCTGGCCGTGTATCTGCTGGGAGAATTCCGGTGCGATATTCTTGTTCCCAAGGAATTACAGGACTATCGGATCATTAAATTCGTGCTGCAGCCGTTGGTGGAGAACGCGATCTTTCATGGGGTGGAACCGGCAGATCATTTCTGCAAGATCGTGATCTCGGCCGCCGCAGAGAACGGTGTGCTGCATCTGGTGGTAGAGGACAACGGCGTGGGCATGGACGAACAGCGGCTGGCCGTGCTGAACGGACAGGTGGAATCTGCGGACAAAAGCGGCATCGGCGCGGCTAATGTCCGCAGCCGCATCAAGCTGGTCTATGGCGAAAAGCTACATTCAGGAGCACGTGGAGGAGCGTCTGACCCTGAACGACGTCAGCGCAGCGTTGCACATTTCCCCCAATTATCTGTCTTCCCTGTTTATGCGCCAGCTTTCGGTGGGCTTTGTGGATTGCGTGAATCAGATGAAAATGAAACGGGCCTGCGAGCTGTTGGAAACGGGAAACTATCTGATCTATGAGGTGGCCAACCGGCTGGGCTACGAAAACGCCTATTATTTTTCCAAGGTGTTTCGGAAATATATCGGCTGTACGCCCAAGGAATATCAGGCGCGTGGACGAATGGAAAAGGGAAAATGAGGGGAAAACGGGGCAGGAACAGTGCCTTGCGGAAGACGGAAGGGAAAACAGAGAAAAATCGGATAGATGGAAGATGAAACGGGCGTTAACGGGAAAGACTCACTCCATTGATTACATTGACAGGTTTTCCCTGCTGGAAGGCGCGGACGTTCTCCACCACAGTGTCCATCAGCCGTTGGCGTGCCTCTCTGGCCGCCCAGGCAATATGGGGCGTGATGAGACAGTTGTTCAGCCCCAGCAGGGGACTGTCCGCCGGAATCGGCTCCCGCTCGGCTACGTCTACGGCGGCCCCGGCGACCTGACCATTCAGCAGCGCCTTTCGCAGAGCGGCTTCGTCGATCAGGGAACCGCGTGCGGTGTTAAGCAGAAGAACGCCCGGTTTCACCATGGAAAGGGTTTCAGCATTGATGAGATGATGGTTTTCTGCTGTCAACGGGCAGTGCAGGGAAAGAACGTCGCTTTGGCGCAGCACTTCTTCCAGAGAATCACCGCCTTCCCGACCGGAGGGCGAAAAGTGCAGAACCTTCATGCCGAAAGCGGCGGCAATCCGTCCGACTGCCTGCCCGATGCGTCCGTAACCGATCAGTCCCATGGTTTTGCCATTGAGCTCGATTTGAGGATAATCCCAGAAGCAGAATTCTTTGCCTTGTGTCCATCGGCCCTCCTGCACCGCTCGATCGTGGGCCCCGACACGGTGACAGAGTTCCAGTAGCAGGGCGAAGGTATACTGTGCAACGGCCTCCGTGGCATAGGATGGAACGTTGCAAACGGGAATGCACCGTTCCGCCGCCGCGTCAATGTCCACCACGTTGAAGCCGGTGGCCAGCACGCCGATCATGCGCAGCCTGGTGCTTTGTTCGATCATTTCCCGGCTGATGACGGTTTTGTTGGTCAGCACGATTTCAGCATTTATCATCCGGGCACAGGCTTCGGCAGGCTCGCTGAAGTCATAGACCGTTACATTGCCCAATTTTTCCAGTTCTGCCCAGCTCAGGTCGCCGGGATTTTCGGTATTGCCGTCCAGAACGACGATTTTCATTCAAAAATTTCCTCCTTATGGCAAAAGATACTCACTCCCAAAGAGCGGAGAAAGAAACAAACCAGAGAAGTTATGTCAAAAATATGCGGGGGGGGGGAGAACACTTCCGACGTTAAAAATTTCGGCAGTTGGATGAAAATTCCTTTTTATCCTGTGATTTAGAGAAGGGAAAGTTTTATTTGTCCGCGAAGACTGTCTTATCAACCAACAGGAGGACGGACGATGGGAGCCTCGTTGCGGAAGGATGCGGAAACGATCATTGCCGATTCCATTCGGGAGGTGCAGCCGGACAGCGCGGTCATTCGGGCGCTGAAAGAAATGACACTAACTGGAAAGATCAAGTTGGTGGCCGCAGGCAAAGCTGCATGGCAAATGGCGAAGGCGGCTTCTAATTATCTGGGAGAACGGCTGGAACAGGGAATCGTTATTACGAAATACGGACATGTGCGGGGAGAGCTTCCCCGCATCCGATGCTGCGAAGCCGGGCACCCGGTGCCGGATGAAGGTTCTTTTGATGCGGCTCGAAAAGCGCTGGCGCTCACGGAAAATCTGACGAAAGACGATACGGTGTTGTTTCTCCTGTCCGGCGGAGGAAGCGCTTTGTTTGAACTGCCGCTGATTCCGGCGGAAGCATTGCAGGATGTGACCCGGCAGCTATTAGCCTGCGGCGCAGACATTGTGGAGATCAATACGCTGCGCAAGCGTCTGTCCGCCGTGAAGGGGGGACGCTTTGCGCAGCATTGCGCCCCGGCAAAGGTTTTCTCCATTATCCTTTCCGATATTCTGGGAGACCCGCCGGATATGATCGCCTCGGGGCCGACCTGCCCTGATTCTTCCACCTGCGCGGATGCGATGGAGATCGTTCGCCGCTATGATCTTTCCCTGAGGGAAGAGACAAAGCAGCTGCTGATGGTGGAGACGCCGAAGGCGCTTGCCAATGCCCAGTGGATGATTACCGGCAGCGTGCGGGAGCTTTGCGACGCCGCTGCCCGAAGCTGCCGGAAGCTTGGCTATGAACCGTTTTTTTTGACCGATCGGCTGTGCTGTCAGGCCCGGGAAGCAGGCAGCGTGATGGCTTCCATTTTGCGCACCCACGCGGGAGATGGGAAAAAGCTGGCCTTTCTGGCAGGAGGAGAAACAGTGGTTCGTCTGACCGGGAGCGGCAAGGGCGGGCGCAATCAGGAATTGGCGCTGGCGGCTGCCGAGGGCATCAGCGGCCTTTCCAATGCAGCGCTGTTCAGTGTCGGAAGCGACGGAACTGACGGCCCTACGGACGCGGCGGGCGGCTTCGTGGACGGCGCGACCCGGCAGCGCCTGTTGGAAGAAGGAATCCATATTGACCAAGTGCTTCTGAATAACGACGCCTATCATGCCCTTCAACGCACTGACGGTCTGATCTTCACCGGCCCCACCGGCACCAATGTGAATGATGTGACGGTGGGCCTGGTGGAGGGCTGACAGCCGAAAAAGCAAGCTTTGTCTACCGACAAAAAAACAGATTGACAGCCCCTAAAGCCATGCTATAATGGGAAAGAAGTTTCCAAAATGAAACAGGAATATCAGACTGTCTGTCAGAAACCAAAGAAACGTGGAAGAGAGGAGCAAGGGGGACATGAAGAAGAACACGCTTTGGGTGTATGCAATGCTGACAGCATTGCTTTTGGTGCTGTTCGGAATTCCTTCCGCACTGGCGGCTGGAACGCCGACCCGCACGGAAAAACTGGATCTGACGGCATTGACCGTCCCGGAGGATCATCTGGCCGACGAGGGCTGGAAATGGGAGCCGACGCAGGAGGGCGGCATACTGACGCTGCGGAATTTCTATCAGAAATGTCAGCATAACAATCGTGGAATGATCTCTGTGAAGGGAAAGATCACGCTGGTGCTTGAGGGAGAAAACGTGCTGGAAACCACGTCGAATTTGTATCAGCCGCTGGTCTCCCCAAATGGTGAAAATGCGGACTGGACAATTCGCGAGAGTGAGGCTGGCGGAAGCCTGACGCTGAAAATGCCGGGGGGGGTCGGGACGCAGACATACTATCCTTACGGTTTTTTTGCGGATCATTTTGTCGTTGAATCTGGCACAATCCATTCCGAAATGGTTCTGTGCTTTGCCAACACCTTTGAAATGAAGGGCGGAAACGTCACCATCGACAAGAATACCGGCATCTATGCCGCTATCCAGACCCTATTGGGAGACGTAAATCTGAACGGCGGCAAGCTGACGGTTCGCAATGCCGTCTGCGGCGTTGCCGCAAAAAATCAGGAAGCCTATACCATTACGGTAGACGGCGCGGAGTTGGATATTCAAGCGACGGTGGTCGGCCTCAGCGGTAAGGCGATCCTGTTTCAGAGCGGAAAAGCAGTGGTCATCGGCGGGACCCGCGCCACGAATGTGGCGGCGAATGCGTCCGGCTATCAGGGCCCGGGGTTTCTGGTAGGCTCGGTCGATGAAAAAGGGCTGGCTCCAAGGCGTTACGATGTAAGTCAGTATAAAACCTATAAACGAATCGATCTCCCTCATGAGCACGTGGGCGAGGGCAACTGGCTTTCGGACGATGAAGAACACTGGAAACTCTGTAAATGCACGGAAAAAGCGGAGACCGCCGCTCATCAGTTCGGTGAATGGGTGACGGTGGAAGCCGCTACCCAGACAAAAGAGGGTGTGCGGGAGCATAAGTGCGACATTTGCGGCAAAGTGGTGCAGGAAGCGATCCCCATCCTGCCGAACACGGGTGATTCGGCTCATCCGGGCGTTTATGCCCTGCTGTTGGTGCTCTGCGGAGCGGCACTGATCCTGCTGCGGCGCAAGGCGGT
>ERZ772820.2157-NODE-2157-length-14289-cov-10.704370_pt1 | contig 14289 bp, 14 predicted proteins | sample MGYA00511377_ERZ772820 | MGnify/ENA primary metagenome ERZ772820 (study PRJEB29015, sample SAMEA2737684) | human gut metagenome | biome: human gut; feature: human-associated habitat; material: faeces | place: China | collected 2012 ...
GGATGATGACTGGTCGGCGTTCTATCGGCACATGAACGCCATCAATGGGTACCTTGTTCTGAATACCGCCGATAAATAACCCGCTCACAAATTTACCGCGAAAGGAGGTGATGCCCCATGCCATCCCCAGAGGACTTGAAAAGAATCAGCGGCGCAATCAGCAGCGACCCCGCAGCGTTTCTCCCGCAGCTTCTTTCCTATATTGAAAAGAGCGTCAAGGAGTGCTATGATAAAAACAACGAAGTAAGCCCATGTCAGGCCACGCTTCCGCACCTTGACAATCGCATAGAGTCGGATTGCACGCCATCCTCGGAAAGTGATACGGAGATGGCAAAAACGAAAATAAATCAGCCCGTTATGATAGCGGGAGAAAAACGATGGATCACCGCAAGCTCCATGCAGGAGTTCGCTGACAAGGTAGCAAAGCTGCTCAGTACGCCGCAAAGCGCGGGTAGGCATCCGTTTGGTGACTATGCGTGGAACTGGTTTCATACCTATTCCAAGCCCAATATAGAAACGGTCACGGCGACTACCTACGAACGGCAAATCAGGCTGTACCTGATTCCCGCCTTTGACGGGATGGACGTCGAGGAAATAACCCCCGATGATGTGCAGCGGCTATTCAATCATATGTCAGGAGCAAAGGCGACCAAGGACAAGGCGAAAATCGTGCTGAACCAAATCCTTGACGCAGCCGTTGAGGATGGCTTGCTGCTGAAAAACCCCTTAAAATCCAAGCGTATAAAAATCAAGGGTGTGGCCAGCAAGGAAACGCCGCCGTATAGCGTGGAGCAAATGCGCTATCTTGTGCAGCACATTCCCGAGATTGAAAATCCGATTGACCGAATGTACTTGGCAATACAGGCCATGCACCCGCTCCGGCTTGAAGAAGTGTTAGGACTTCAACCAGAGGATATTGATATTGACCGCATGGAAATCCACGTCCGACGAGCCGTTACACACCCCAACCGCAACCAGCCGGAAATCAAGGACACGAAAACGGGCGGCAGCAAACGCACCATTGCCCTGTCCGCCGCTGCACTGCCGTATCTCTGCATGGATGGCGGACGCTTTTTGTTCGGCGGTGATAAGCCGCTTTCCTACACGCAGGTACGGCGGATGTGTAACCGCATAAAAAAGGACTTGAAATTTGAAGAAAATATAACCCCTATTCGCTTCCGTACAACTGTCCTCACCGATTTGTATGAGCAAACGGGAGACATAAAATTAGCGCAAGCGGAAGCCGGACATACGACTCCTGCCATGACGCTGAAATATTACGTCAAGGGACGCAAAACCTCAGAACAAGCAGCCGCAGCAATCCAGCGGATATACACCGCCAGTTGATAGAAAGTTGGAAAGGTAAAAACCCGCAACCCCTTGTGCCGCAAGGGATAGCGGGCTTTCCATTTGCCAAAAAGTTGGTCGGTTAGTTGGTAAAACGCCGTTTTTTGGTAACGAGGCCGTTTTTCGAGGTTGCAAAAACACGCGAAAGGTTGCAAAACATAACAAAATCCGCCCAAACCTTACGATTTTGGCGGAAAATGTTGGAGCTGCTGGGCGGATTCGAACCGCCGACCTCATCCTTACCAAGTGTTCCGGACAACCTGTTTGTACTGCTGTTTGTTCATGTTTTTTCAAAAACAGCCTACTTTCTGCAAACATTTATCTGCAAATAGCGCACCATGCAGAAACAGGTGTCTGTACTGCTCTCTTCGCCAAATAGCAAGAAGTTTAGAGAACATGCGCAGCTAAAACCCCGATTTTGAGGGCAACTCCAAAAAGGCCCTTTCCGACTTAGCCAGATTATATCACTGTCATTTGTCATCCGCAAGCGCGTAACACTATTATATTATAATGTATAGGAGGCCATCAGCATGAAGTGCTTATTTAAGTACCAATGGGTCAAGCTGCCCCGAAATCAGCTGCCCAGTGGTAAGGGCATCATGGGTGCATGGGCCCGACTGGCCTCCAGAGCAGCCTTCCGCAACGGGCAAGCCACGTACTGCGGTCACATCAACGAGGTCAAGAAAGGATCCTGGGCAGGTGGTGTCGTGGGGCTGAAAAACATCCTCGGCATCAAGAACCGTCGAAAGGCCATGGATACCCTGACCACTCTTTCCGAACTCGGATATGTCAGCCATGAATTAGATCCAAACACAAAGAAGCTCACCTATCAAATCAACGACTGGGTGTTCCGCTGTTCCGGCGCCGCCTGTATGAATGAGACGGACGCAGTCTACGCTACACCCGGCTATGGCTTTTTATGCCTCCCCCGCAACATGCAGCGCGATGTTTTTGGTGTAGGTGCCGCTTCCGGAGCCCTCCAGAGGAAAATGATTGATCAGCAATACTTTCATCGTCCAAACCACCTTTCTGTCAGTTCGTTCCATGCCTCCTTCGACTTCTGATACTGTCCGATCATATCCGGCAGCCACGATTCCGCCGCAGACTGAATATCCGGAAGATACAAAAACCGCCTGTCGTTTGTATAGCGGGCCAGTGCCTTTGCGCCTGCTGCCAGCTGGCGGTTTCTCTGGGTAAACTCAGAGGGGGTATGTCCGGTCTTCCAGCGGAAAAATACGTTGCGCCCGATCCAGCCGGGACAGGCATAGTAGAGCCTGTCCCGGACACGGCTGTCATTCCGGAGATCCGGAACCTTGGGATAATCTCCGTAGGTGTCATGGAAGATAGGTGTCTGGATGTCCAGATATCTGATATGGCTCTGGGACGCGGCCATTCCCATGAGGGTATCTTCTCCCCGGGCAAGAAGCGGCGTCCTGTTGTAGAAATAGTAGGGGGAGAAAAACGGCGGCAGCGTTGTCAGTGCGCTCATGCGGATGCCAAGGTTTCCGCCTAAAACCTTTGTGGTGGGCTGCGGCTCGGCGTTTTGATCTTCCTGAATAACAAGTCCGCGATGAGCCTCACTGTTTTGCCAGAAATCTGCCATAGATTCCTTGTGAAGTCCCCAGAGCAGGTCCTTCATACCGTCGAACGAAGCCGGAGGCAGGATGTTATAGCCGCTGTAATCGCTGCTGGTAACATCAGCTCCCAGAGACAATCCATGCAGATGTGCGCCGATAAAGTCAATTTCCTCGGCTCGGACGGTTCCGCCCGGTGTCTTACGCAGCACCTCCGGCCGCACATCGGAGTCCACAAAAATCAGATAGTCCGTGCCTGTGAACATCGCCTCCATCAGTGCCTGATTCCGGTTGAATCCATAGGGGATCAGACCGTGGGCATCGATCAGAGGACAGTATAAAAGCTGTTGGATGGAAGAATGCCGGACGCCAATCTCCTTCATGATCAGATGCGCCCGCTCATTGCTCTGGAGCTTGATCAAAGAGAGGTTTGTCCTGCTCCGCAGTGCCTCAACTGCCTTGGAATCCGCCTGATGAGAATATACAATAATCATACGGTCAAGAGCGTGCCCGTATTTCTCCGCGTTGTCCAGAAAGTCTGTCAGCGGATGTGCGGACAGAATATCCCTTACGATCATTCCTATGGCAATTCTCATAAAATCAGCCCTCCTTGTTCTCTTTTGTATGTCCGCACTTTTCCCTTTGAGAAAAGAACAGGCATGAACGGAGCAGGGAGGGCTTCTATAGAATTCTATGTGTTTGATACAGAGGAACTGTATGAGGGGGCTTCACCGTCCCAAAGGCGCCGCTGCTGTGGTAAGGCGGCAATAGGAACAATGATAGACTTTCGGGCGCTCCGCTGTTCTTGTGACTGGCATTTTCTGATGTCATGCCGTCTGCATTTTCTGCCTCCTTCGCGCTGCCTGATCTCAATGAAAAAAGTGATGGGCGGTGCAGTTTGATCTTCTCGTTCTGACGAGAGCACGCTTTTGGATACATCTCTGGTGAGAGGATAGAAAAAGCGCGCAAGCAGACCGTTCGGTCCAGCTTACGCGCCTCTAAAACAGGTTCGATTTTGACAGCTTCTCCCATGGAGGCTGTGCCAATATCGCGTTCGCGCAAAGCCGGACGTGATGCAATCAATAATATACATGGCGGCATCCCCCTTTCTGTCAATAGTCCTTGCTGTGCTTTATCCGGAGTATCTTCTGTGGCTCCATTATACATGACAATAGGGGCCTTTTCAAGAGAGACTTTTCCTTCCTGCTTTTTCGCTTTTTTGAGATCGACTGCTGTTCTGTCGCATGTTCATGCTTCAAATCCAACAAGAACACCGCCGCACTCCGCATAGTAGCTGCAAAGTCCCCGAAGGGGATAAATCCGGATATTTGCACCCGGAAAGCGGTGAAGAATCGCTGTGCGAAGTTCTCCTGCGGAGTCGGTGTTTCTGCAATGTCCGATTCGGACGCAGCCGCCTGTATACCCGAGCCGTTCCATTTCTTCCTGAAGAAAATCTACCGTTCTTTTTCTGCCGCGGCATTTGCCCAGCAGGTCAAGCGTTCCCTCATCGCTTGTCGTTCCCACAGCGCGGATGCCGAGCATTCCTGTCGCCGCGGCCGCAAGCTTGCCCACGCGCCCGTTCTGTGCAAGATTGTGCAGTGATTCCAGTGCGAAAATCAGGTGCGTGCGACGCTGATAGTCCTGCACAGAACGGCAAACGGCATCAAAGTCCGCACCTGCCGATAATTCAGAAACCGCTTTTTCTATGAGAAGGACGATCTCTGGGCCGGTCGAAAGGGAGTCTATGATACATATTCTTCGGGATGGACTGTTCTCCTCGCAGTTCAGTTTTGCGGCGCAGGCCGCTCGAAAGCTTCCTGAGAGCCCGCTGGTGATCGTAAAGGCAAGAACATCATCGTCTTCTCCAAAGGCCCGCTCCCAGTCAGCAACACTCGGACAGGCGCTATAGGAGCGCCCCTTTGTGCTGCGAAGGGTATCTACCATTGTTTCAACGTCAAGCGAAGCATCATCGCGGAATTCTTGCGTTTCCGTGCGGATGGTAAGCGGCACGCTGACAAAACTCACTTCATCCAAGGTGATAAGATCGCAGCTCGAGTCTGCAACGATTCGAATCCTGTTCATATGGTTTCCTCCGTAGTTGTTGAAAACTTGTTATCGGTTTTTAAAAAACCGATATAAACGAGACTATCAGATTATCAAACTGTTGTCAACGGTTTTTCAATAACTTATAAATATGTTTTGAATAGCTGTTGAATTCTCTTTGTTGGCGATATATAATAGCAGCATGAAAAAGGAACTGAAAAACAGAATGAGGGAGGATATCTCCGGATTCCGTCTGCCGCGTTATGAACAGATCCCTGATGTGGGGCTGTACCTGGAGCAGACAGTTCGCTACGTCAATTCTTTCCTTGCGCCGTTGGGGGAGGTGGAACTGACGGCATCCATGGCAAGTAATTACGTCAAGCATAAGCTGCTTCCCGCCCCCCGGAAAAAACTCTACTCGGCAGAGCAGCTTGCGCGCTTGATGTTCATTGCGGCGGTGAAACCGGTCGTTCCATTGGACGGGCTTCGACTGATGTTCAGCATTCAAGCGGAAAACTATGAAATCCAAACTGCCTACGATTATTTCTGCGATGAGTTTGAGAATATGCTCGGTGCGGCATTTGGAGTTGCGCCTGCGATGCAGGGAATTGGGGAAACGGAGTCCGACGAGAAGGATCTTCTCCGCAATACGATAACAGCAGTAGTCAATAAGGTCTATCTGGATCGCTACCTCGCTTTTTATAGGGAAGCACAGGACGTTGCACCCTCTGAGCAGGAATAAGTAATCGATATAATTACGAAGAAGTTCCGGACATCCGAGGATGTCCGGAACTTCTTGTGCGTGGCTGTGCAGTGCTCATGGCGCTAAAAAACGACTGACCCCCGATCGCGTTTCCGTGGTACTGCGATCAGGGGTCAGCCTTCGTGAATATTGGGATCTCTCATATTCAGTTCTCCTTGGATCGTTTTGCGTGGGCGGGTCTTGGTTTGCCATGACGCCGAATGCCACCTGCTCCATTTTTCACTCTTACGTTCTTCAAGTGCCGTGTTACGGTCTTCTGCGTGAGTGACGCTGCATGGTTAAGAGTGCGGCTCATTGACACCTTCGGAGCCATCTTCCCTATCGGATCAGCTTCCAACAGAGGATCTTAACTCTTCATTGGACTCACCCTTTCTGTACTTAAAGCATACCAGAGAAAGCCTTTATTGGCAAGCGGCAAAATCAACAAAATCAACAAAGCGACACGATGTAAAACATAGATTTTTGCATATTTAGTTGAAATCGCTTGTAAGACACGAATTCTTCTGATATAATAAAATTGTTGTAAGTCGCCAGCTTTGGCGGCTTTTTTTCCTGCTCACAGGCGGTGAGGAGTCTGAGTTTGCTTTTAAGCGTACTTTGCCATCAAAAGACACCTCTTTCACCAGAACCGGCACAGGTGGAGAGTTGCGGTAATGTTCGAGATCGCTATATAGGCTATACTGTACAGACACTCGAGCATCACCTTATCTTTCGCACGATCTCTCCGCCTGCGAAAAGCCTTTACCTGCAATACTGTGTGCTAATTATATGCAAGTTCACTTATTCGTTAATAATAAGCCCTAATGTAACTACATAAGGATTCAGACATCTTTTTAATGTCAGTGCCGGATGTGTTTGCCAGCAGGTCAAAGTTTTCCTTCGCTCCCCACTTCTGCTCAGTGAAGAAGGAATAATACTGTGCGCGGCTCCGGTCGATTTCCATAATCCGTTTTTTCATCTGAGCCTCGCTCAGGTTCTCGTCTACTGGCCGGCGGTCTATGCAGCGCTTGATTTTACTCGGCATATCTGCATAAGAGAAAATACGAATGGGCTTCTGATCTCGGAGGATAAAGTCCGCACAGCGGCCAACGATAACGCAATCACTCTTTCGCGCAAGTTCGTGAAGCAAATCATGCTGCTTCGTGTAGATGGACAAATCCGGATGGAACGTAGGATCTGGGCTCAGATAAAAACTGTGTCCAATGTGAATTGGGAAACTCACAACAGGACGTTTCTCCTCTATCTGCCGGATATATGCTTCGGACAGCGCTGTTCTTTTTGCGATTTCCGTAATAATTTCCTGATCGTAGTAAGCAATTTGCAGTTCTTCTGCGATTCTTCGTCCTATCTCCCGTCCTCCGCTGCCGAATTCACGACCCACAGTGATAATCCGCCTCATTCTGCACTCCTCTCTAGTTTTGGGGTGATTCTTCCCTAAAACATATACAATAGATGAGCTGCAAGTCCGCAGGTTATTTCATATTGTCATTTCATTTCAGAACGGAAAAGCCATAGCTGTTGGCCAGTGCGTCGATTTTCTGTCCGGCTCTGCACAGCGGGCAATCAGGCACAAGGCTTGTCATATAGCCGGGGATGTCCTCGGGGGAGAAGATGCTCATCACCGGCACCTCGTCCACCTTTGCAATCGCGCTGAATACTGCGGCGATCCCCTGCAGGCTACCGCCGTAATACTCGATGCACTCCATCGCACGGCGCGCCGTCTTGCCGGAGTTTACGGTGGAGATCAGAAGCAGCACGTTTTTACCGGAAACCATGCCTGCCAGATTGTCGCGGAAGATGAGCTGTCCGTTGGAGTCGTACTCTGGCGTGACGATATAAATGTTCCTTCCGGAGTTCACGGAAAAGCGGTCGTTTTTAGCGAGCCTCCCCGCGAGGAATGTGCCGATGACCTCGCTACCGTCCATACAGACGATCGTATCGATCTGCTTCTCATAGATGTAGTGCTGCACAAGGATGCTGGCCGCATCAGCCGCCATGCCGTACTCATGCTTCATGCGGGTGATGTCAAGGTAGTGGCTGTTGTGGGAGTGGCGGGTCGCAAAATGTCCGCGAAACACGGAGATCTCCAGATTTGGATTTTCTCTGGATTTGATACGCATGGAACTCATCATCATTCCTCCTCGCTTAATATTCATAGTGCCTGTAGGGATGATCTGGATGTGCGTGTTGGGATGTTCTCCTGCTATTTATGCCTGATGTCATTGCGCTGCGGCCAGCCTTTCTTTTACCCTCATTACAGTTACATCCAATAGCGTGCCAATGCACGGCCGCTCTCCGGAACACCTTCGACTCCCTCCGGATCCAGTTCCCAGCGTCCCTTACCAAGCAGCTGAGCGGCGACCGCCGCGAAGTGCAGCAGGGCAATGCCGGCGTCGAGACCGGCATCCGTGCCGTCGGTATAGGGGTCGGATATCTGCACGAAGATAATCTCATGATCTCTTACCAGAAAGCCGTAAGGCTGACGGTTGAGATAGCTCGGTGCGAGGGATACGGCGTAAAACGCCTGCCAGAGCATATCGTCGTAGAAGCCCAGCATCTCGTCAAGCCCCTCCTTATTGCCCCAGGTATCTACATTGACCAGTTCCCTGATACCCTTTTTCGGTGCAAAGTACTGCCGCTCGACGGTCACATCGACCGTTGACATATTCAGAATATTCAGCCGCAGTTTTTTCTGCGTCTTTTCCCCATAGCCGAAGGCGACGATGGCGGCAACCTCCAGCGGTGTGGTCAGCCCAAGCGCAGCTTTGATACGTGCGCTGTCAGTGAAAGTCAGCCAGCAGCTGTCGATGTCAAGCTCGGTGAGTTTGAGCACCAGTTCCTCCATCATGTAGCCCGCGTTTTCCTCTGCGTGGATATGCGGGGCGCTGAGGAGCATCAGATAGTGCGGCGCGCCGATGAGGAACTGCTGGTACCCGGCCGCGCCCTCGAGTGCGCTCTGCGCGTCCGCATCAAGAATTACAAGCTCTGTTGCAAGCTCCGGAATCAGACGGCGGCAGTTTCTTTCATAGTGCGTGCGCAGCTCGGCAAGCGTTGCGTCCGACACCTCTTTGCTGCGGAAGGCCCGCACGGATCTGCGGTTTTGAATCATGGCGATGTAATTCATAAAACACTCCTTTCTCTTTCACAATGCGGTTCCAAATACTTAGTTCTGTCGGACGAACTTGTCCGCCGTGGCGCGGCAGATGGGACAGATGAAGTCATCGCGTAATGTTTCGCTCTCGTGGATGTACCCGCAGACACTGCATTTGAAGCCGCCGCCGACCATTTCGCGGTACACCGTGGCGGTGGGTGGTACAGCCTTGCCCCGCGCGGCGTAGGCGTTGAGCGTCAGCACCTCGCCGCTGCCGAACACCTCTGCCTCCGTCGCCTGCCCGACATAGAGCGTGTAGCTTCCGATCTCCAGCCGGTCAATTACACGGCAGGATACCCGGGAGACCATACTGTCGGTAAGGTAGGGGTTTCCGACCTCATCGCGTCTGACCTCGTATGGGGAAAACTTATCCGCGACACGGCCGGAGCGGTAGCCGAAATCGTTGATGAGCGCCGCGGGCGCATCGTGGGCGAGCAGCGTTACGCAGAAGCTGCCCGCCTGCTCGACCGCTGCGGCGGTCACATTCTCGCGATTGACGGCAATGGTAAACTTTGCAGGGAAGCTGCTGGTCACCTGATGGAATGAATTGATGATGCAGCCGCTGTCTTTTCCGTCAGCGTGGGCACTGAGCAGGCACAGCGCGTAGTCCATCTTTTGGTAAGCTTTCTTGTCGATCATGGCGTTGTCCTCCTGTCGTATTTGGCCTTGCCGTTATTTAATAGTAGTATATCAGAACTCTGTAAAAACAACTGTTGCATTTGCAATATCGTTGTCCCCGGCGGAAGCAATATTGGCAAGGGTGCTCCCCGCGCTTTTTCTCTGTCCTTGCGTTGATACAAAAAGCCGCACAGCCCCTACGAACTCTGCCTGTTCTCAGGCAGAGCGACTGGCGCTGCACGGCTCGATGATTATTTGCGGTGAAATGGATTGCTCATTGCAGGCCGGTCACCATTCGCTTTTTTTGATCGGTCCGTTCTGAAAACAAGAGCATCTTTCTGCTCTTATATGTAAGGGCTTTCTTTCAATATGGCTGCTATTTTTTCCAGAGACTGTGGAGGTTGCAGTAGGCATAGGCCGCCTCCACCTCGTCTCCCTTGCACAGGGCGAAGCAGGCTTCCGGCTTCTCGCCGGGATGCAGCTCCTTGCGCTGGTTGCCCTGCTTCGTCTGGATGGAGATCCATTCGATGTAGTGCTCCGGCAGCATGGGATGCTCCGCCTCGCCCACCTTGACATGAACGGTGCTCCCCTCGACGGTATAGACGGGGACATGCTTTTCCACCGAAGCGTCGGTGGTGCCGGGGATCAGCTCGTGCATCTTCTCGCCGCAGCAGACCACGGGCACACCCGTGTCCTTCACCATGGCGATGAGGTTTCCGCAATGCTTACAAATAAAAAATCTCTGTTTCATGGTGATCCCCTTTCTTCGTCCGTTGATTTTAGTCCAGCACCAGCGTGGGCGCGGCATAGGTTCTCGCTTTCAGCTCGCTGTTGAGCATATAGAGACCCTTACTGTCCCCGCCGAAAAGCTCCATTTTGGTGATGAGGTCGGAGGCGTTCTTCTCCTCCTCGCCCTGCTCCTTGATGAACCAGTCCAGTGTCTGCATGGTGCGGAAGTCCCGAACCTCGTAGGCGGCGGCGTAGATCGCGTCGATGCTGGCCGTGACATACTTCTCATGCTCCAGCGCCTTTTTCAGCGGAGTCATGTGATCCCCGCGCTCCCACTCCGGCTTGGCCACCGCCTCGAAGGTGACCGCCTCGTTGTTGTTTTGCATATACTGATAGAACAGCAGCGCGTGGTCGCGCTCCTCCTGCGCCTGCACCTTATACCAGTTTTCAAATCCGTCCAGACCCACCTGCGCATAGTAGTTGGCGAAGTCCAGATAAAGGTACGCCGAATAGAATTCCTTGTTGATCTGCTCGTTAATGAGCTTTGCCACCGTCTGATTCATATCCTGATCCTCACTTTTATAAAAATGTTATTTTCAAAAGCTGGGAAACATTTCACAAGACCTGCATTTCGTATGCGCTATTTATAGTCGGATGCCGAAGCCTGATCTCACTTTTATTGTAGTGTAGTTGTCATTTGTTGTCAATTCCGTTTTTTCAAGGCTTTTGTGTCACTTTTCACTTGTGATCCCATGAAATCTGATATAGGAAACCTTCAGCCATACAGCGTTCTCATAAAAAGCGTGATTCAGCAGGTGGGGTGTTGCTGAGCACAGCATCCTCACCGCGCTGGCTCAGCTCTTTCCGGTGGGAACATCATCCTCCAGCACCTGCACCGCGCATTTCATTGCGCTGGCATAGCCAAAGTACCGGATCTGCACTTGGTTGGTTCGAACCACATTGATGATCTTATAAAAGCTGCGATGAGAGAGCGCATTGGGTTGGATCCAGACCACATCCGCCGCCTTGATCATATCCGCGTTGGGTCTCTGCTCACGGTTGATAAAGGTGACATTGGGAAGAAGCGGGCGAATCGCCTTGCGCCAGGAGTCATGGCCGCCGAAGGCAACGACTCTTTTTCGCGTGGAATAAGGAAATCTCAGTTCTGCAGCTTTATCCGGTTCCAGTCCTCCCATTTCAACGGCATTGGCCTGCGTAAAAACCAGCTCCCGGAGTTCAGCGAGTTCCGTCCTCTCGGCAGCCGCCCGCTTCTCCACGTTTGCGGTGTGCTCCTTAACCGTTTCCATTTCGCGCCGGATCTGATAGAGATCTTCCCTGTATTTCTCGTTGGATTCCCTTAGCCGTCTGATTTTAGCTTTCAGCTCATCAATGTCGTCTTCCTTATCAATGTTGACTGCATTTTCGGCATCAGAGTCGCTGAGTCCTTTCGGAAGTGCGGCAGAGGGATGTCGGAAGTCATGCCGCCAGTCCCTGCTTTGCATCTGTATGTCCAAAGCGATTTGAAGATATAGCTCCAGACCCTTCGCAGTGCCTTTCTCCACGCCTGCTGCCTCGAAAACCTCTGCCATTCCGTCGCTGTCGGAAACCGTTCGCGGCATTACGATTCCCGTAAGGCCACACAGGATCTGCGGGATATTCAATTTCCAGTCAGGCACAGGCGATTCCAAGGGCGTGTAGAGGGGCGTATTCAAATAGCTGAGTCGATATAGGTCCGCCTTTCGATCATTCCAGTCGATGGGCACGATGTCTTCATCCCTTGCAAAATCCCCATCCGCGTTCTCATGCAGATATTCCGAATCGCTTTCTTCATCAAACCCATCCGTGAGGTCGTCCAGTTCATCGAGTGCGCGTGCGTTCCATGGCAGCTTGCGTGCCGCAGCCATCAGAACGGCAACAGCGGCATTATAGGTCCATGGAATATCGCTTCCGGCTTCTATGAGGCACAGATATCCGAAGCAGGTTTCATACGGGTCGTTGACTTCAAAACGCAAAAGGCATTCCGCAATGTCGGCGTCCAGGTTTTCTATAAGGTCTTCTTGCTTAACCATCTGTGCGGAATGTGCGAACAGGGCGAGTGAGAACCGTCTGTGCCCTGCATCGTCGGCCGCATCCTCCATAGCGAGACCCTGCGCAGCCATCGCCTGAAGCCGGTCCATTTCGTCTATGGCGAAGGTTTCCGCTCTGCTCATTCCGCAGTTTCCGCTTATATCCTGCAGCTCTTGGAAAGGAAGCGTGGCTTTCGGAGCCAATACATAGCGCGGTATGTTTGGCGATTTCTTTTCCTCCCGTTTTTCCACGAGTCTCTTATGCAGTTTGCGGCACTCGCTCATGATGGAATCCGATTGTCGCAGTAATTCGGTCTGCTTCTTACACAGCGGAGCGTCACAGGCGAAGAAGATGCCCAAAAACTCCCAATAATTCTCCATGAACCTCTTCGTCGCCCGTTCCTTTACAACGGAAGGGATCAAGGCCATGACAGCGTTAAAGCGCCCCCGCGGGGACAGACTTCCGGAATCCTGCTCCGGCTTCTGGTGGATCACCGGTCCCGTGCGCTGGGCAGACACGTCATTGATATAGGCTTGAAATGGATTGTCCCGCGGGTCACGTTTCCGGATCAGCTCCATCATGCCCCGCAGCACGATCTCTTCGTGACATGGGTCATAAATATCCGGCAGTCGAACAGACATCAGCGCTTCCTGAGAAGAATTAAAATAACGGTACGCAGCGGGGAGCCTTCCGTCATGTTTCAACTCATCCAGCATAAAGATCGCAGCGGCCAGCGTGATGTAATACAGGTGATCCACCCCGTCAACAGAATGGTTCAGAGCACTGCATTCATTGATCCATGCTGTTAAAAGGCCGGGATCCGAATTTCCATAGAGGTGCCCGAATCGTTTTCTGATTTCCGGCAGCAGGTTGTAAACAGCGGCCTTGCGACGCTTCAGGATGGGACCGACAAGATCATAGATCTTAGGCACATTGGGATGGGAACTGTTTTTCCGCGCAAAGCGAATGGCGTCATCAAAAGCATCACCAATCCGCTTCCTGTCTGTACTTTCCAACGCATTGCGTGGGTTGCGGCCGTTCTTTTTCTTTGCCATATGACATCCTTTCGTATAGGAGCCGGTATCTGCGTTTGATACGGCGGTAGCCGGAGCACTGATCATGCTCTTTTTGCCCGCATGGATTTCCCTTACAATGCAACCGCTTTTCACCAGCGGTTGCCCGGTATGCCCAGAAATGTATTGGAAAACGTCAGTCCTTATCGAAAGAATACCATACTGTGCGGTTTCTGTCCATCAGGAAACACGAGGTCTGCGCTTACCAACGGCTTTTCCCAAAGAAAACCCCCGCGCCCTCTTATATGGTTGGAAGGACACGGGGGAACTTGCTGTTATGTGGCTTTACCGAATGGCATCCTTGAGTGCCTTGCCGGGCTTGAAAACCGGTACCTTGCAGGCGGGGTAGGTCATGGGTTCGCCGGTGCGGGGGTTGCGGCCCACACGGGCAGGGCGCTCCTTGGCCTCGAAGGTGCCAAAGCCCACCAACTGCACCTTGTCTCCGCCCTTCATGGCGGTTTCCACCGCGCAGGTAAAGGCGGCGAGAGCCGCTTCGCAGTCCTTCTTCGTCAGGCCGCTGTTTTCCGCCATGGCGGCGATCAGTTCGGTTTTATTCATGGAAATCATTCTCCTTTTTGTTGCAGTATGCCCGTATTATAGCGGGAAAAGGGAGAATCTGTCAACTGTAGGGTGCCGCCACTCTGTGATGCCCCTATGGAGTCGTTTCTTCTCTGTTCTGATGCACCTTCGATAACCTACAACACCAGATGCCCGATAGATGTGTGTTGACTGCATTAGCTTTTTCAATGCCCATGCTGTGATTCTTGGTCTAAGGCCGGTAGAAATCGCCGCTCCCGCATGATATGATAAATTTGAAAAAGTATTTTCCTGTCCACGCAATGAACGGCGATTTTTGTTGTCTATATAGATGAAAGGCCTTTACGCAGAGAGAAGGGAGGGCGCAATGAGAGACCATGAGATCAT